>Ga0299906_10003373_pt1 | contig 13162 bp, 6 predicted proteins | sample RVTome_14_FD_200259 | JGI IMG/M metagenome (GOLD analysis project Ga0299906, IMG submission 200259) | Soil microbial communities from uranium-contaminated site in the Upper Colorado River Basin, Wyoming, United States - RVT145D125 (version 2) ...
TTGAAGGACAAGGAAGAGGACATCCTGACGGTGTGATGGTCGCCCGCTGTGGCTGTGCCGACGCGGAGCTGACTCCGCCGAGCATGGGCCATCACGGCTCGGTCATCCGATGTCCCGTCCCCAGCGACTTGTCAACGCGTAGCCAGGGCAGGAGTGATGTGGCGGATCAAAGGCCCGCTGCGTCCGGCGAGTCTTCCTCAGTCGAATAGCTCGCAGAACACGGTGTCCGAGAACAGCCGACCTTCCAGGGTGAGGCGCCATCTGACTGCGTCGGCCTCCAGCCAGCCGCGGGAACAATAGGGCCGCAGGCGCTGATCGAGCCAGTCGACGGCACCGGGGCCGAAACATCGGCACAACTCTGCGCGGTCTACACCCTCTCGCAGACGCAGGCGGAGCATGGCCCACTCCGCGAGCGATGTGAGCCCAGTGACGTGCTCGCGGCCGGCGATGCCATCTCTCCCAGCGGCGATGGCGGCAAGGAACTGGTCGAGGTCTATCTCGTTCATTTCGCGTTGCCACCCACCGTCCACGAGCCGCATTCCGTGGCCACCGAGGCCCAGGGCCACGCACGGCTCGCACCGCCAGTAGCCGAGGTTGTGGCGACTCTCGAAGCCAGGTCGGGCGAAGTTGGAAATCTCGTAGGCCGCGAGTCCCTCGGCGGCGAGTCTTTCATGCAGGAAGCGGAACATCTCGGCCACGCTCTCCTCCGGCGGGAGGTGACGTTCGCCGCGCCGCACCTGGGCGGCCATGGGCACATGGTCCTCCAAGTGGAGGAGGTAGGCTGAGAGGTGTGGCACGCCGGTGGCGACCGCGCGCGCGACGTTGGTATCGAGCGCGGACAGGCTCTGGCTTGGCAGGCCGATGATGAGGTCGAGGCTTACGTTGTCGAAGCCGAGGCGCTGGCAGAGGTCGAGGAGGCGATCTACGTCGGCTACCGTATGGCCGCGACCGAGTCCGCGCAGGTCGGTATCGTCGAACGACTGGACGCCTACCGAGATCCGGTTTACCCCGTGGCCGTGGAGCGCCCGCAAGAACGGTTCATGGCCGCTCCCCGGGTTGACCTCCACGGTGATCTCGCACCCCTGCTCCATGGTGAAACGTCGCTGCACGACCTCCAAGAGATCAATGATGTTGCCGGCCGGCACCGCCGATGGCGTCCCCCCGCCGATGTAGATCGAATGCAGGGGCAGAGTCGAACGAAGCGGTGCAACCCTGGCGATCTGACGGTATAACGCCGCGAAGTAGGCCGTGACGTGTGTTCCCGCCTCGCGCAGGGTGACCACGTTGAAGTCGCAATAGGTGCAGCGCGTGCGACAGAACGGGACGTGGACGTACAGCCCCTGGCTGCGTACATCGAGGGGGATCATCTGCGCACGATAGCCCGATCAAGCGAGCTGCGCAGCGACGTTGACAGCCCTTGGGGCCGGCCGTAGCGTCCGGGCGATGGTCCTTGCTCCCACATCGGACGCCCTCGCATTTCTGAACAGACTGCAACCGAGCCGCATGGTCTTCGACCTGCGCGGCTTCGAGGATCTGTTGGCCGCCATTGGCGACCCACAGGTTACCTTTCCGGCGATTCACGTTGCGGGAACCAACGGTAAGGGGTCGGTGTGCGCCATGGCCGATGCGGTGCTACGGGCCACAGGCCAGCACACCGGCCGCTACACCTCACCACACCTCGACCACCCCCGAGAGCGGATCGCCGTGGACGGAGCGGCCATGGACACGACGGCCTTTGCCACGGGGGTGTTGGCGCTGCGGGAGCTGATTGCCCAACGCGCTCCGGCGGCCCTTTATACCTACTTCGACTTCCTCACGGCCCTCGCCTTTCAGGAGTTCGCCGTCCGGGCCGTGGACGTGGCCGTCGTGGAGACCGGCCTCGGTGGACGGCTGGATTCCACCCGTCCGTGTCTCCCCCGAGTGACCTGTATCACGCCGATCAGTCGGGACCACACGGAGATCCTCGGAGAGGAGCTTACGGTCATTGCCGGCGAAAAGGCCGGCATCCTGCGTCCCGGTGTTCCGGGCGTGATCGGCCCGCAGCCGGCAGCCGTGGCGCAGGTGCTGACCGCACACGCCGCTGAGATCCACAGCCCGCTGGTGGTCTTTGGCCGTGACTTTGCCGCCGAGGCCATCGGCTCTGGCAGGGCCGGTGAACATATTGTGTATCACCCGATCCAAGGCTCCCCCATGGAGCTCGACCTGCCCCTTGCCGGAGCCCACCAGGTGGCCAACGCGGCCTGCGCCCTCGCCGCCGTCGAGCTCTTCATAGGCGCTCCCCTCGATCCCGTGGTGGTGGCACACGGGCTAGCGAGCGTCTTCTGGCCCGGGCGATGCGAGTGGATCGGTCATGAAGGCATCCTGCTGGATGGAGCTCACAACGTCGGTGGCGCCCGGGTCCTGGGACGTTATCTGGCAGACTGCGGCATACCCATCCACCTGGTCTGGGGGATGCTGCGCGGCAAGGACCCAGAAGCATTCCTCGCCGCACTCCAACTGCCGCTGGCAGGGGTTACGCTACCGCGCCTGTTGGATCCGCGTGCCATACCCCCGGCGGAACTGGCGCCGTATGTTCAGGATGTTCCGGTTGACTCAGTGGGTGAACCGGCGGACGTGGTCGTGCCACGTCTGCGCCGGCGCCTCCCCCCCGCGACCGTCGTGTGCGTCACCGGCTCCCTCACACTGGTGGGCGAGGCCCGGCGAGTCCTCGCACCGGCCACCCAGCTCCCCACCGTGTGATGCTCCACCTCCTGCTGGCACTGTGTCTTTGCCTCTACGGGGCGACCAGGGCCACACTTGCCGATGAACGGCAGGATTCCTGGCAGGAGCGCATAAGCGAGTTGCGCGAGCACCTCGCCCCGCCCACGATCGCCGAGCCCTCGGAAGAGGCCGTCACGGACGGGGAGACCGTGGCGGGTCTCGTGCAAGGGCCCTTGGCCGACCTCCACAAACCGACGGCGCCCGATGGCAGCATCCAGGTTAGTGAGGTAGTGCTACGCGCCGATCGGATGTTGTCCACGGCCGACGGGCGTTACGAAGCGCGCGGCCACGTCCGTCTGCAGTACGCGGACACCACGGTCGAGGCCACGACGATCACCTTCGACCAGAACACCGGCAACGTCTGGGCACCGGGCGCCGTGACGATCACTCGCAACGGTGCGGTGATGCGCACTCGCGACGTCCACCTCGGCATCCGTACGGAGAGCGGTACCCTTGGCCGCACCGAGTTGTACATGGAGGCGGAGAACTACTACGTTGGGGCGGCCGGCTTGGAGAAGACCGGCCCCACCACCTACCAGGTGGAAAGAGGACGATTCAGCGCCTGCCGTCCCCCGAATCCGACATGGGAGTTTCGCTCCAACAGAATGAACGTCGATCTGAAAGGCAAGGTGAAGGCGCGCAATGTGCTGTTCTACTGGCAAGGGGTGCCGGTGCTGTACCTCCCATACCTGGAGCAGAACATCAGCGACCGTCGTGCCACGGGCCTGCTCCTTTCGAAACCAGAGACCAGCAGCCGCTACGGCCTCACCCTAGATAATGCGTACTACTGGGTCATCGACGATTCTCAGGATGCGACCCTCTATTTCGACCTCAAGGGGCTGGAGGGATTCGGGGTCGGCGGTGAGTACCGTTACGCCGTAGGGCCGCAAAGCGATGGTGAGCTGAAGGTGTACCGGCTGCAGGACGATTCCGGGGTGTCTTATGAGCTTCGTGCCGACGTCCAACAGCACATCAGCGACCGGACCCGCGCACGCCTGAACTTTCACTACCTCGATGAGACCGACGATGAAAACATTCGCGGCTTCTCCAGCACCGGTACCAGCCGGGTGACCCGAAACCTGGTCTCCGACGCCTTTCTCAGCCAGCGTTATGCGGATGTGGTCGGTACGGTCAACCTGCGCCTATTCCAGGACCTTGTTGACCAGCAGGACGACCAGTTTCAGCGCCTCCCGGAATTGCGTGTGGAGTTGCCCGCCGCCGCAATCTGGGGAGAAAACCTGCACCTGCGAAGCGAGCTCAACGCGACGAATTTCTGGCGCGACCACGGGAGCCATGGATGGCGCATCGATCTACGCAGTGAATTACGCAAGGACCTGCGGCCAACTCCTGGCCTCGACCTGTTCGCGCGGACCGGAGTGGAAGAGGCGATTTACACGTTCAACGAAGTCGAGGAATCCCGCGACAACAGCAACCGCATCCTGGTCGATGCCCATCTCGGCGGCAACGCCCAGCTACATCGCCGTTACGCATCATTTGATCACGTGCTCGAGCCCGAGATCGTCTACTTCGCACGCCTGGGAGAGAGCGAGGAAAGGGTGCCGCAGATTGATCGCCTCGACCACCGTACCCGCGCTCACCAGGTCAATCTCTCGTTGATCCAACGATGGCGTGTACCTGCCGCCGGCGAAGATCGAGCGATCTTACGCACCGGTGCGGCAGTCAACCTCCGCGATGCGGCACCGAGCCCCGACGACGATTCCCTGGACGCATTCGGTGAGGTAACCGTCAAGGCCGCACGCGGAACAGCCTTCGAAGCCGAGACTCGTTGGAATACCGACACCGGGAGCCACCTGGTAAGTGGTTTCGATTTGTCCTATCTGAAGGATCAGAGGTGGTTCCTTCGCGCGGGCATGCGCTGGATGGCGGACGACCGCGAATTTCTAACGGCGGCCTATGGAGTACGTCTCTCTCCACGTTGGTCCGTGGCCGCCGAGCAGTGGATCGACACCAATGACGGTGAGCTATCCGAAGCGAGCCTGAGCGCCGATCGGACCGGCCAATGCTACGGCCTGACCTTGGAGTTGCGCTACTTCCAATCCGCCGACCTCGATGGGAAGCACGAGTCGGACGAGTACCGGGTGTTGGGCAAGTTGCGTCTCCTCAACGTCGGCTCGGTCGCTACGCCCTCTCTTGCCATCGAACGCGAGACAGACACTATCCGCCGGCGACCAACAGCGCCCGAGCCGCTCGAAACTCCAGGGCCCGATCAGGAGTCCATCGATGCTACTCGGGTCGTGCGTGACATTCTGCGGGGCGACTTTCTCTAGTCCCAACGGTGCTCTCGCCCGTTGCAGCGACAGGTACGAGGGAGCAGAGAAGCCGGGAAGGTGTTCACGACCGCCGTAGAAGGAATGGCTGCGAAATGCGGGCCAGTCAGCGTACAAAAAAAGCCCCACGGGCTTTCGCCCGTGGGGCCGACTTAATCCCGGCAGCGACCTACTCTCCCGCCATAGCAGTACCATCGGCGCTGGAGGGTTTAACTTCCGTGTTCGGGATGGGAACGGGTGGGACCCCTCCGCTATGACCACCGGGAAATCAATTAAATCGACAAGAAGAGAAGGTTCACGGCTTCCGATATGTGGGGTCAAGACCAAGCCGCTCGGCCAATTAGTACGGGTTAGCTTCACGTGTCACCACGCTTCCACACCCCGCCTATCAACCTCGTAGTCTCCGAGGGGCCTTCAGGGACCTTAAAGATCCGGGAGATCTCATCTTGGAGTGGGCTTCCCGCTTAGATGCTTTCAGCGGTTATCCCTTCCGAACATAGCTACCCAGCGGTGCGGCTGGCGCCACAACTGGTACACCATAGGTTCGTCCACTCCGGTCCTCTCGTACTAGGAGCAGCTCTCCTCAAATCTCCAGCGCCCACGACAGATAGGGACCAAACTGTCTCACGACGTTTTAAACCCAGCTCGCGTACCGCTTTAATGGGCGAACAGCCCAACCCTTGGAACCTGCTTCAGCTCCAGGATGCGATGAGCCGACATCGAGGTGCCAAACCTCCCCGTCGATGTGAACTCTTGGGGGAGATAAGCCTGTTATCCCCAGAGTACCTTTTATCCGTTGAGCGACGGCCCTTCCACACGGGACCGCCGGATCACTAAGACCTGCTTTCGCACCTGCTCGACTTGTCTGTCTCGCAGTCAAGCTCCCATATGCCTTTACGCTCGACGGCTGATTTCCGACCAGCCTGAGGGAACCTTCGCGCACCTCCGTTACGTTTTTGGAGGTGACCGCCCCAGTCAAACTACCCACCAGGCAATGTCCCTGTCCCGGATTCACGGGACGAGGTTAGATCTCAAACATGCTAAGGGTGGTATTTCAAGGACGACTCCACGCTGGCTAGCGCCAGCGCTTCAAAGTCTCCCACCTATCCTACACATACCAGGCCTAAGATCACTGCCAAGCTGTAGTAAAGGTTCATGGGGTCTTTCCGTCTTGTCGCGGGTAGCCGGCATCTTCACCGGCAATACAATTTCACTGGGCCTCTGGTTGAGACAGCGGGGAAGTCGTTATGCCATTCGTGCAGGTCGGAACTTACCCGACAAGGAATTTCGCTACCTTAGGACCGTTATAGTTACGGCCGCCGTTTACCGGGGCTTCAGTTCGGGGCTTCGCTCGAAAGCTAACCCTTCTCCTTAACCTTCCGGCACCGGGCAGGCATCAGCCCCTATACATCGTCTTGCGACTTTGCAGAGACCTGTGTTTTTAGTAAACAGTCGCTACCCCTTCTCCTCTGCAACTCCCCTCAGCTAGGACCGCGAGGGTCTTCACTTACTAGGAGTACTCCTTATCCCAAAGTTACGGAGTCAATTTGCCGAGTTCCTTAACCAGAGTTCGCCCAAGCGCCTTAGGATTCTCTCCTCACCCACCTGTGTCGGTTTACGGTACGGTCACCCTTCTACCTCCCTAGAGGCTTTTCTTGGCAGCATGGGATCAATCACTTTGTGGCCACACGGCCTCGTCGTCACGTCTCGAAGTTGGTGCGGCGGATTTGCCTACCACACCCTTCTACACGCTTGAACCGGGATATCCAGCACCCGGCTGACCTACCCTCCTGCGTCCCCCCATCGGTGATAACGGGAGAAAGGTGGTACAGGAATATTAACCTGTTTCCCATCACCTACGCCTTTCGGCCTCGGCTTAGGGGCCGACTAACCCTATCCTGATTAACGTTGAATAGGAACCCTTGGGTTTTCGGCGAACTGATTTCTCATCAGTTTTATCGTTACTCATGCCTGCAGAATCACTTCTGTACCGTCCACCGCTCCTTTCGGTACAGCTTCAATCAGTACAGAATGCTCCCCTACCACTGTGTAAAACACAATCCGCAGCTTCGGTTATAGACTTAAGCCCCGTTACATTTTCCGCGCAGGCGCACTCGACCAGTGAGCTATTACGCACTCTTTAAAGGAGTGGCTGCTTCTAAGCCAACCTCCTGGCTGTCTACGCATTCCCACAACGTTTCCCACTTAGTCTATGATTAGGGACCTTAGCTGGCGATCTGGGTTGTTTCCCTTTCGACGACGGACGTTGTCACCCGCCGTCTGACTGCCGTGCAGTGTTTCTAGGCATTCGGAGTTTGATTGGGTTTGGTAACCTGGTAGGGCCCCTAGCCCATTCAGTGCTCTACCACCTAGAACATTCACACGACGCTAGCCCTAAAGCTATTTCGGGGAGAACCAGCTATAGCCGAGTTTGATTGGCCTTTCACCCCTATCCACAGTTCATCCGGGTAGTTTTCAACCTACTACGGTTCGGTCCTCCATCACGTATTACCGTGACTTTAACCTGACCATGGATAGCTCACTCGGCTTCGGGTCTACTGCATGCGACTATGTCGCCCTATTCAGACTCGCTTTCGCTACGGCTACACTTCCGCTTAACCTTGCCACATACAGTAACTCGCAGGCTCATTATGCAAAAGGCACGCGGTCACACCTGATATACATGGTGCTTCCACTGCTTGTAGGCACACGGTTTCAGGTACTATTTCACTCCCCTCACGGGGTACTTTTCACCTTTCCCTCACGGTACTTGTTCACTATCGGTCAGAAGCGAGTATTTAGCCTTAGGAGATGGTCCTCCCGGATTCACGCAGGATTCCACGTGCCCCGCGCTACTCGGGTACGTGCTAGACCCCATTGCGATTTTGATTACGAGACTCTCACTCTCTATGATGTGGCTTTCCATCCACTTCATCTACCGCTCTGGGTGTCATATCGCACGCCCCACAACCCCGGCCCACGTATGAGCCGGTTTAGGCTGTTCCCTTTTCGCTCACCACTACTGGGGGAATCGTTTTTACTTTCTCTTCCTCTGGGTACTGAGATGTTTCAGTTCCCCAGGTTCGCCTCCTGCACCTATGGATTCAGTGCAAGATATCTCGACATGACTCGAGATGGGTTTCCCCATTCGGGAATCTTCGGATCAACGCCTGCTAGCGGCTCCCCGAAGCTTATCGCAGCTTACTACGCCCTTCATCGCCTGCTTCTGCCAAGGCATCCACCGTGCGCCCTTAGTCGCTTGGTCTAACCCAACATTTCTTTTACACCTTGAACCTTCTCTCTTGTCAATGAGCTTTCCCGTTGGCATGCACCACGGGAAACTTTCAAAAGGAAAACTTCAATCACAAGCGCCTCGCATGGAACTGAAGTTTTCCTTTTGGTGGAGGATAGCGGGTTCGAACCGCTGGCCTCCGGCTTGCAAAGCCGGCGCTCTCCCAACTGAGCTAATCCCCCAGGGAGAACTGCCGCTATCTCTCGTACGGGAGCAGTGGTTCAACCCGCTGGTGGGCCTGGGTAGATTCGAACTACCGACCTCACGATTATCAGTCGTGTGCTCTAACCAGCTGAGCTACAAGCCCGCCCCCACACGGGGCTCTCTTCCCCACGTGCATCGAGCTGGCAGGCAGTGTTTAGCCTAGCGGGATCGACCTGGATGCTTTCCTGTTACAAATGTGGCAAACCACATCTGAAAGGAAACTCCTTAGAAAGGAGGTGATCCAGCCGCAGGTTCTCCTACGGCTACCTTGTTACGACTTCACCCCAGTCGCTAACCATACCATCGGCACCTACCTCCCCGAAGGGTTAGCACAGTGACTTCCGGTACAGCCAACTCCCATGGTGTGACGGGCGGTGTGTACAAGGCCCGGGAACGTATTCACCGTGGCATGCTGATCCACGATTACTAGCGATTCCACCTTCATGCAGTCGAGTTGCAGACTGCAATCCGAACTGAGGACGGTTTTTTGGGATTAGCTTCGCCTCGCGGGTTCGCAACCCTTTGTGCCGCCCATTGTAGCACGTGTGTAGCCCAGAGCGTAAGGGCCATGATGACTTGACGTCGTCCCCACCTTCCTCCTGCTTGTCGCAGACAGTTTCCTTAGAGTCCTCAACTGAATGTTAGCAACTAAGGATGAGGGTTGCGCTCGTTGCGGGACTTAACCCAACATCTCACGACACGAGCTGACGACAGCCATGCAGCACCTGTCACCGAATTCCCCGAAGGGCACTCCCCCTTTTGGGGGGATTCTCGGGATGTCAAGCCCTGGTAAGGTTCTTCGCGTTGCGTCGAATTAAACCACATGCTCCACCGCTTGTGCGGGCCCCCGTCAATTCCTTTGAGTTTTAGCCTTGCGGCCGTACTCCCCAGGCGGGGTACTTAACGCGTTAGCTACGACACTGAAGGGGTCGATACCTCCAGCATCTAGTACCCATCGTTTACGGCGTGGACTACCAGGGTATCTAATCCTGTTTGCTCCCCACGCTTTCGCGCCTCAGTGTCAGAAATGGGCCAGGAAGCCGCCTTCGCCACCGGTGTTCTTCCTAATATCTACGCATTTCACCGCTACACTAGGAATTCCACTTCCCTCTCCCATCCTCTAGTCTGCCAGTATCGAAAGCAGTTCCCAGGTTAAGCCCGGGGATTTCACTCCCGACTTAGCAGACCACCTACGCGCGCTTTACGCCCAGTGATTCCGAACAACGCTTGCCACCTCCGTATTACCGCGGCTGCTGGCACGGAGTTAGCCGTGGCTTCCTTTGGAGGTACCGTCAGCACAGAGGCGTTATCTTCCCCTGTGGTTTCTTCCCTCCTGACAGAGCTTTACAACCCGAAGGCCTTCATCGCTCACGCGGCGTTGCTGCGTCAGACTTTCGTCCATTGCGCAATATTCCCCACTGCTGCCTCCCGTAGGAGTCTGGGCCGTATCTCAGTCCCAATGTGGCCGATCACCCTCTCAGGCCGGCTACTGATCGTCGCCTTGGTGGGCCCTTACCCCACCAACTAGCTAATCAGCCGCGGGCTCATTCTAAAGCGGTAGGTCCGAAGATCCCCACCTTTCACGCCACCACTTGAGTGGTGGCGTCGTATTCGGCATTAGCCCCGGTTTCCCGAGGTTATCCCGATCTTTAGGGCAGATTACCCACGTGTTACTCACCAGTTCGCCACTTTACTTACCCCCCGAAGGGAGCTTTCTCGTACGACTTGCATGTGTTAGGCACGCCGCCAGCGTTCGTTCTGAGCCAGGATCAAACTCTCCAATTAAAGTTTGAACGGACAAACACAAACGTGACCTAACGGTCACTTATATCAAGTGCCCGCTAGGCTAAACACTACCTACCAGCTTTTCAGAGAACGACCTCAGAGGCGACGCTTCGCTCACGAGGGAGGCGGACTGTACTCATCCGATGTCCCCGAGTCAACACCCTTCCATATAATGGACACCCCTCTTTTTTCAAAGGGTTACGCACAGAATTATCTCCTATCACAAAATGATAGCACCCTCGGAGCCCGCTTGCAGCAGTCCCGCCACCGCTTCAAAGACCATGTCCGTTCGGATGATGCTGAAGTGAGACTTGTCCGGGTACCCGCCCTCGGGTCCCAACTCAGCGGTCCGCCCCGCCACCAAGCCCGCCTCGACGCTCTCGACTGACACGAGGCCGTCATTGGGCAGACCGTTATAGAGATCGAGGTTTGACACGTAGTCAAGAAAAATATTCGCGTCGGAGCCCACCCCGGCGATGGCGTAGTAGTAATCCTTGGGCGGTGCAAGGCTGGCGAGGAACTCACTACCCTCTCGCAGATCATCCGACACCTCCCGTTCTGTGAACACCTCGCGGTAGATCGTCCGTGCCACCTCACGCAGGAAGGTGGTCGGCAGGGGATCGGGCAGGCGATCAATGTCGTCCAGCAGCATCGCCTTCATCGCGTCGAGCGGAAGTCCGCTATTCGGCGTCGCGATCATGATCAGGCGGGACACCGGAAACTCATCGCCAAACCGCGTATCGAAGCTCCGCGCGACGAGTCCACCCTGACTGTAACCGACCAGGATCACATTTCCTTGATGCCGCAGCCGGCGGAGCTCGCCGGCCAGCTCATCGGCTGAGTCGGCCAAGTCTTTCAGGGGGTCATAGAGGTAAAGCCACGCCTGATAGCGATTCCCCCAGTTCGCCACACGCTGGGTGAGGTCGGCGATGATGTCGTCCATCTGCTGCTTCGGGGACCGCCCGCCCAGGGGAAAGTCAAACCCGTGAATGAAGATCACCGGCGTCTGCGTCCCAACCAGGTTGCCACGCCCGAGGGGATCGACATCGAGCTCACCGTCGGCTACCGGTCTGGAGGGCTCGGTATCCGTGAGGGTCAGGATCTGGAGGGTGTCGCTGGCGTCCCCCCCCCCGCCCCCATCGCCGCCCCCACAACCGAGCGACGCGACGACCAGACACGCCGCCAGCGGCCCGAGGTATCGCGCACCCAGGGATCGACTCACGGTCCACCGGGACCCGAGAGAACGCCGTGCTCTCTCCATGCCTTAACGCGACTGCAAACGGGGAATGATCTTCGCGTAATTGCGCTTCCCGATCCGCACCACCACTGGCCTCACGGCGGAAAGCTGGTAGTCCTTATCGGTTATTCTCTCATCTTCTACACGCACTCCCCCTTGACGGATCAGGCGAATCGCCTCGCTGGTTGACTTCACCAGGCCGGCGCGGAACAGGATCGCCGGCAGCCAATCCTGTTGTCCGTCGAAGACGACTTCCGCCTCGGGAATCTCGTTCGGCCGCTGGCGGCCCTGCACCTGGCGCTCGAACAGGGCCTGCGCTTCGCCGGCCTGATATCGACCGTGGCAGCGTGCGGTCAACTCTAAGGCGAGGGCCTTTTTCGCCGCCATGGGATCCTTTATTCCGGTGGCGAGCCCCACCTTCAAGACCTGCAGCTCCTCGCAGTCAAGATCGCTGAGCAGCTCGTAATAATGCACCATCAGCTCGTCGGAGATGGACATAGTCTTGCCAAAGATGTCCGCCGCCGGCTCGCGGATCCCGATGTAGTTGCCCAGGCTCTTGCTCATCTTCTGCACGCCGTCCAGCCCCTCGAGGATCGGCATCATCACCACCACCTGCTGAGCCATCCCCTCTGCCCGCTGTAGCTCGCGCCCCATCAGCAGATTGAACCGCTGATCGGTGCCACCGATCTCTACATCGGCGCGCAGCGCCACCGAGTCGTATCCCTGGATCAGCGGGTAAAGGAGTTCGTGGACGCCGATCGACCGGCCCTCCTTCATGCGCTTGGTGAAGTCGTCGCGCTCGATCAGGCGCGCTACCGTCCCCCGACCCGCGAGCCGCACCATGTCCGCGGCGGACATCCGTGCAAACCACTCGCTGTTGCGACGCACCTCGGTCTTCCCCTGGTCCAGCACCGTGTAGACCTGTTCCAGATAGGTGGTGGCGTTGGCCTCGATCTCCTCGGTGGACAGAACGGGCCGCGTTTCCTGGCGGCCGCTCGGATCGCCGATCGCGGCGGTAAAGTCACCGATCAGGAAGACCACCTGGTGACCGAGCCCCTGGAAGTGCTTGAGCTTCTGCAACAACACCGTGTGTCCCAGATGCAGGTCCGGCGCGGTCGGGTCGAATCCAGCCTTGATGCGCAGCGGCCGGCCGGCAGCGATCGCCGCCGCAAGCCGCGGCAACAGGTCTCCTTCCGGCAAGTTCTCCACCACGCCGCGCTCGATCACCGCCGCCTGACGCTGCGCCTCGGCCACCACCGCGCGATCAAACCCTTCCAGCGCCGTCATTGCCGTCTCCTGCTGTCGATCCAGATGGTGACCGGGCCGTCGTTCACCAAAGCGACCTCCATGTACTCGCCGAAAAACCCGGTGACCACGGGGCAGCCTGCGCCCCGCACCGCCTCCGCCAGGGCCTCTACCTGCGCCGCCGCGACTTCGGGACGCTCCGCGCCTGTGAAGTCCGGTCGCCGCCCCTTGACCAGGCTTGCCGCGAGGGTGAACTGCGAGATCAGCAGCACCTCACCTCCCACGTCGACCACCGACCGGTCCATCTTGCCCGAACCGTTGGCGAAAATCCGCAGCCGTGCCACCTTGCCT
>Ga0299906_10003374_pt1 | contig 13162 bp, 8 predicted proteins | sample RVTome_14_FD_200259 | JGI IMG/M metagenome (GOLD analysis project Ga0299906, IMG submission 200259) | Soil microbial communities from uranium-contaminated site in the Upper Colorado River Basin, Wyoming, United States - RVT145D125 (version 2) ...
GTTGGCGCTCGTGCTGCTCGTCGGCTCGGGGCTCCTCGTACGTTCGTTCCAGACGCTGCTGTCGGAGGACATGGGCTTCGACGCCTCGGACGTGATGTCGACCCGCGTGACGCTGAACCGCCTCGCTTACGAAGAGGAGAGCGATCACGTGGCTTTCTACGAGCAGGTGATGGACGTGCTAGCGGCCGCACCGGGGATCGCCTCCGCGGGCGTCATGAGCTCGGTTCCGCTCGGAGGCTTCGTCCCGAATGGGCGCCTGGAGCTGGACGGCGACCTCGAGCGCCATGCGGTGGGTCTCTACGTCGTCGCCTCGGCCGGGGCCTTCGAGGCGCTCGACATCCCGCTCCTGCAGGGTCGCCACTTCGACCGCACCGACACACCCGATCGACCGCACGTGGCGATCGTCAACGAGGCGTTCGCCCGTGAGTACTGGCCGGCCGAGCGTGCGGTCGGTCGGTCCGTGACCGGCGGTGGCATGGACACGTTCTGGCAGAGCCGTACGTTCGCCGAGGTGGTCGGCGTGGTGGGCGACGCCCGGTTCGAGTCGCTCGGTGAGGAGCCCACGCCCACGGTGTTCTTCCCCTATTCCCAGCGGCCGTCGCGCCTCGTCTTCGGCGCCACGTTGATCGTTGAGTCTGCCAACGGTGATGCGGGGGCCGTCGGACCGCTCCTGCGCGAGACGATCCAGCGCCTCGACTCCGACGTCCCGATCTCGCTGACGTCCCAGGAGGCCATCGTCGCGGGCTCGGTCGCCCCACGCGAGTTCACCATGCTCCTGCTCGCGGGCTTTTCGCTCGTCGCGCTGCTGCTCGCCGTCGTGGGCATCTACGGCGTCGTCTCGTATTCGGTGGCGCAGCGCACGCGGGAGATGGGGATTCGGCTGGCGCTCGGCGCAGATCCGGGCGGCGTACTCGGGCTCGTCATGCGAGGCTCGATGCGGATGGTGCTCTTCGGGCTCGTCGTCGGCGTCGCCGGCGCGCTCCTGACGGGACGTGTGATGCAGGGGATGCTCTACGGGATCGCTCCGACGGACCCCATTGCGATCGTGTCGGGCGTGCTGATCCTGGGCGGCGCGGCGCTCGTCGCGAGCTGGGTGCCCGCCCGGCTCGGCACCCGGGTGGATCCGATGGTCACGATGAGGAGCGAGTGACGACGGTGGCGGCTCGCGGAGAGCGCGTGGTTCGGGGACGAACCAGTAGCATCCGCCGGGCGCGTCGGTCCGCTACGGGCCCCCGCCGGAGCGCTCGACCACGAGGGTCCAGGCCGTGTCGCGCACGAATGATACGTCCGATCCGTAGCGCGCGAGCAGCTCGGCCAGGAGCGCGTCGTCGCTCGCGTAGACGACGATGCCACCCACGTGTCGGACCACTGGCATGACCGCCGGCTCCACGGAATCGGGCACCGCGTCCGCATCGAACGGGACGGGCGCGACGGACGCGGGAGCGATGACCTGCTCGACGACCTCCCAGATGGTCCACTGGAGCGTGTAGTCGGATCGAACCAGGGAGCTGTCCGCGGTAAAATGGATCGAGACCTCGGTCGGGATCCGGCCGGGGGCTCCGGCCGTTGGCCAAGCTCCGGTTTGCGCGAAGACGGCGGTCGCCCCACTCCGTAGCGTCTCGACCTCCGCGATCACATCTTCGACCAAGCCGCGAAAGCTCCATGCGCGCAGGCTGGGGTAGAGGAACGCCAGGATCAGGGCCCCCACCGCGATGCCGATCAAGACATCCGCTGGCGTGAGTCCGCGTAGGCGCCTCACGACCTCTCCCGGGTCGTGACCCACCGGTTCGAGATGTCCTCGAACTCGGCCGCGGGCGCCGCGGAATCGTATACGATTGCCTCGCCGTCGGGAGCGTACGCTACGAGTTGATAAAGGCGTCCGCTCGACTTCACGAACCGGATCCCGGGCAGCGCGCGTGCCACCTCCGTGACCGAGTCGGGTAGGCGTCCTTCACGCGCGCGGAACGCCTCGATCTGCTGCGCCTGGAGGAGAAGCGCGACGCGGACGCCGTAGAGCCGATCCGCATCGGCGAGTGAAGCGGGTGGATCGGGCACGACCAGCCCTGGCGGGCTCACCGCGGTCGCGAGGGCAAGCAGCATGATCGCGACGGCGACGACGGCCTTCCACCGCCGGGCCCGGCCCGTGTCCGTCCGGACGCGGTAGATCGCCTCCTGCATCTCGGCGTGGGCGAGCGCCGCCGCGAGGACGCGGTCGCGCTCTTCCTCCGTCGTCGCGTCGCCGAGGTCGAGGACCAGCTCACCGCGCAACGAGACCCTGCCTTCCCGATGAATCGCCGTGAGCGCCGCGAGCACGGCCGGCGTCAACTTCGGGATCTCGGTCGATCGATCGGGAGCCACCTCGACCCTTTCGCCTGCCTCGACCGACGAGTTCGCTTCTGCCGACTCATCTGCTTCGGCCGACTCATCTGCTTCGGCGGACCCGACCTCGTCCTCCGGCTCGACCTCGACTCCACCGACGAAGGCGAGCGCCTCGGCGATCAGCCGCTCGCGCGCTCCTTCGTCGTCGAGCTCGTCATCGAGCGTGAGATCGATGACCTCGGACTCCTCGTCGGCTGGTCGATGGACGACTTCCGGCTCTACATCGGCTGACGGCTCGACGTCTTTCGCGGAGGCCTCCGGCTTGCTCGCCTGTGACTTCCGCTTCTTCCGTGCCTTCGATTTCTTGCGCTTGCCGGCCAACAGCGCCTCCGTACTCGAAACGACGAGGCCAAGATACGCGGGCCCGGCGCGCCCGGGACAGCCGCGGGTCAGTCCCGTACGAGTCTGCGATACCTGAGACGATGCGGTTGCAGGGCCTCGTCGCCGAGCCGCTGCTTCCGGTCGTCTTCGTACTCCTGATAATTCCCTTCGAACCACCTCACCTTCGAGTCCCCCTCGAACGCGAGCAAGTGTGTGCAGACGCGGTCGAGGAACCAGCGATCGTGGGAGATCACAAGGACGCACCCGGCGTAGTCCAGTATGGCGTTCTCCAGCGCGCGTAGGGTATCGACGTCGAGGTCGTTGGTCGGCTCGTCGAGGAGCATGACGTTGCCCCCCGCCTTGAGGAGCTTGGCGAGGTGCAATCGGTTGCGCTCGCCGCCGGAAAGCACGCCGACCTTCTTCTGCTGGTCGGCGCCGCGGAAGGCGAACCACGAGAGGTACGCCCGCGGATTCACCTCGGCGCGGCCGAAATGGAGCACGTCGGCGCCGCCGCTCACTTCCTCGAAGACGGTCTTGTTCGGGTCGAGCGCCTCGCGGGACTGATCGACGTACGCCAGCTCGACGGTCTGGCCGATCTCGAGCGAGCCTGTGTCCGGCTCCTCCCATCCCACGATCATCCGGAAGAGGGTCGTCTTGCCGGCGCCGTTGCCTCCGATGATCCCGACGATCGCGCCCGGGGGAACGTCGAAAGCCAGGTCGTCGATCAACAGCAGGTCGCCGAATCCCTTGGAGACATGGTCGGCCCGGATGACGACATCACCCAAACGGGGGCCCTTGGGAATGAGGATCTCCGCCGTCCTCACCTGCTCCCGCTCGTCGCGGTCGAGGAGCTCCTCGTATGCGGTGAGGCGAGCCTTGCCCTTTGCCTGACGGGCCCTGGGCGACATACGAATCCAGTCGAGCTCGCGCTCCAGTGTCTTCTGGCGAGCCGACTCGCTCTTCTCCTCGACGCGCAGACGCTCCCTCTTCTGTTCCAACCACGACGAGTAGTTGCCCTTCCACGGGATGCCCTGGCCGCGATCGAGCTCGAGAATCCATTGCGCCACATTGTCGAGGAAGTAGCGGTCATGGGTGATGGCGACGATGGTGCCCGGAAATTCCGCCAGGTGGTGCTCGAGCCACGCGACCGATTCGGCGTCGAGGTGGTTGGTGGGCTCATCCAGAAGGAGCATGTCCGGTTGCTCGAGGAGCACGCGACAGAGCGCCACGCGCCGTTGCTCACCACCGGAGAGCGTGCTCACGTCGGCGTCTCCCGGAGGCAGGCGCAGCGCGTCCATCGCGATCTCGATCTTCCGATCGAGCTCCCACGCGCCCGACGCATCGATTCGGTCCTGGAGCTTCGCCTGCTCTTCGATGAGCTCGTTCATCTCCTCGTCGCTCGTGACCTCGCCGAATTTGAGGTTCACCTCCTCGAAGCGCCGGAGCAGATCGCGCGTCTCGAAGATCGCGAGCTCCACGTTGCCGCGTACGTCGAGGCTCTTGTCGAGCTCGGGCTCCTGCGAGAGGTAGCCTATGCGGGTTCCCTTCGCCGCCCACGCCTCACCGAGAAAATCGGTGTCGAGGCCGGCCATGATCCGCAGGAGTGAGCTCTTGCCCGATCCGTTCGGGCCGACGACGCCGATCTTGGCGCCGGGGTAGAACGAGAGGTTGATGTTCTTGAGGATCTCCCGCTTCGGCGGGACGATCTTCGAGAGCCTGTGCATGTGGTAGATGAATTGCGGACCGGACATCGCGCTGGGACTCGACTCGATGGAAACGGCGGCGCGGTCGGCCGCCGCCCATCGCGGGTGGACGGGCGCGGCCGGCGTGCGCGCAGAGGCGAGAATGTAATCGGTCCGGGGGGTGCTGTAAGGCGGGCGGGGTCCGCTGGCCTTGTGCGGCGCGTGGAATTTCGCCTCATGGGTGTGGGCGGTCCGTGGGGGGCGAGCCCCGTCGTTACTTCGACCCCAGCGCGACCTCGATGCGCTCGTCCAGCGCCGACTGCAGCTCCGCGACACGGTCCTCATCGATGCCGTAGGTGCTGAGCCAGAACCCGATGTGCCGGCCCTCCAACTCCACGAAGAATACACTGTCGTCGAGGTCCGGGAGCGTGGCCGCGAAGTGATGACCGGGCCGAGCCGCGACGACCTGCGCCGGCCGCGCGCGGTCGACGAGGATCTCCGCGGCCGATCCCGCGGCGGCGGCGCCGTTGCCGACCACCAGCGCCGCTCCGACCAGCCGGTCCCACGCCACGTCGCGCGCCAGGTCTGTCGCCGCTCGCTTCCACGCGAGGCGCCGCTCCTTGCCGCGGTGCTTCCGGAAGTAGTACACGAGGTTGAAGAGGAAGTAGGTCCAACCGTCCTTGAGCGCGTCGTACATCGCGTCCCAGTCGGCCGAGGCGCCGATGCCCGACTGAACGAGCCGAACGACCGTGGAGCCGTCGCGACCCTCGATGTAGAAGTCGACCGCGACCTTGATCGGTCGTCCCTCGGCGTCCTCGCCGTGCGATTCGGTCCATCCGAAGCGAGCGCCCGGCTCCCAGACGTGGATCGGCGCCTCCCCCTCGCAACCGGGTCCCCAGGACAGCCACACTGTGCCGGACTGACCGGGCGTGACCCTCGCGTCGAGCGGGAACCAACGGCGGAGCCCCTCGCTGGTCGCGAGCGCTTCCCATATGTCTTCGGGCGAGGCGTCCTCGATGTCCCGCTCGAACTCGAGGGAGCGGGTCTTGGCGTCGGTCATCGGTCGATCTCCGATCGAGAGTGGTCGAGTGCGGGATGTGAGCCCAGAGTGAGGCGGAACCACCGGCCGTCGGGGCTCGATTCGTCGTGGTGGCGCGCGAGCAGGCGGGCGACGGTGCTGGAGAGCTCCTCCAGGAAGGCGGCCTGCTCCACGGGTGAGGAGAAGCGGACCGCGGTCTCGAGCGAGAAGGTCGGCAACCTCTTGCCGGTCTTGGTCGCACGGTCACGCAGCTCCGCGAGCTCCGATATCGTCCTCGCGGACACCCCGGCGAGGTGGTCGCTGGAGAAGCGGTCAGCGTGCTCCGCGGGTGGGCGGCCCGATTCCTCGTGCACCGACGGCGAGATCAGATAGTGCGTCGCCGTGGCGCGGACGATGCGTTCGGTGCAATTGCCCTTCCGCCGGTCCTCCACGTGCTCCACGAGCCCGGCGTCCTCCAGTGCGCGAAGGTGATAGTTGACCTTCTGGCGCGGGAGACCCAGGTCGCGACCGACGGTCGTCGCCGACCCCGGACTCGCCAGCGCGCCGAGAATGCGGCGACGCACCCGGTTGAGCACCGACGCGGCGGCGTCCGCGTCGTTGAGGATTGCAAGAGCGGCCATTGGAGGGGTCGGGGATGAGGTGCGCTGTCGACATGCAAAGTGTTCTTGACAAAAAGATTTGTCAAGCAATCCCGTTCCTCCGGGACTTCATACCACCGCTCGATCAGGACGCACGGCCGGGAAAAGGAGGAGGGCGGCGGGATCGAATCCCGCCGCCCTCGCTACGCTCGACCCGAAGCGACGCTCCCCGCTCAGTTCCCTCCCGGACCCGATCCACCGCGTGCGAGCGCCCGATAATACTCCTCGACGAGGCGCCGATAGCCGTCCGGCACTTCGTCGGCACCGGTGAGCGTCGCCCGTCGTTCGGCCTCGCCCTCGACCTCTCGCCGCAGCCCGAACTCGAGCATCTTGAGTCGATCGAGCATGTCTCCGTGGAGCTCGGCGAGCGCGGCGGGATCGGCGTAGATATCGTCGTCCTGCAGTCGCTGGAATGCTTCGAGCACGCTACGCAGCTCCTCGACCGATCGGCCGGCGTCCGTGAGCTGATCACTCAGCTCGCGCACCTGGCCCTCGCGCTGACGGAATTCGTTTTGATACTGTCGGATCTCCTCGGGCGTGAGCCGGCGGGGGTTGCCTCGCGTGGCGCCGCCGAACTGCGACCCGGTATAACGATCGCCGACGGTTCCGTCACCGCCCTGACCCTGCCCACCGCCTTGGCCTGGTTGGTCACCCTGGCCCTGCTGTCCTTCGCCTTGACCCTGACCCTGACCCTGTTGGCCCTCGCCCGGCTCGCCTTCGCCCTGCTGACCTCGAGCCTCCCCCTCCTGTCCTTCAGCCTCACCGGGCTCACCCTCCTGGCCCCACTGACCTTGCTGGCCGGGCTCGGTCAGACGGCGATCCATGGCCTCGACGCCACGGACCAGATCCCGGGTCTCGTCCAGCGCTTCCTCGAGCGGGTTCGCCTGGCGCTCGCTCGACGCCGCGCGAGCACGCTCCAACTGATCGTGGAGCGCCTGGAGGTCGCCCTCGATCTGCAGCTCCATGGTCACCGCCGATTCGGGGTCCCACTGTTCGATGGTCCCACGCGTGTATTGCAGCTTCTCCTTCAGCTTGGACTCACGGATCTGGTTGGCTGCGCCCGCCAGCTCACGTGCGGCCTGCGGATTGTCGGCGCGTCCGTTGCTCGCGGCCCCGTCCAGGCGTCGCTCCAGATCCTGGACCACGTCGTTCATCTGCTCCTTCCGCTCGCGCAGCCGGTCGATCTCGGCCCGGCGTTCCGGGCCCCGCTCCCGCGGTAGGTCCCGCACGTCGCGTTGGACCTGGCGCTGTTGCTGCTGGAGCTCCTCGACGTCCGCGATCGCGTCCTCGGCATCACGCCGTGCACGGTCGGAGCGCGCATCCTCGAGTTGGCGGCGGGCGTCGGTCAGCCGGCGGAGCGCCGAGTTGGCCTCCGCCGACGCCTGGCTACCCGATCCGGTTGCCGACTGCCGCATGGCCTCCGCGGCTTGCTGCAGCTCGCGCGCCGTCTGCTCGAGGCTCTCATCGTTGGTTTCCCTGGCGAGGCGCTGGAGTTGACGCGCGGCCTCCTCCGTCTCAGCGGCCAGGTCGCGCTGCGCGTCACCGGCCGCACCGCCTCCGCCCTGGTTTTGAGCGGCGGCCCGGCGCTGCCGCTCCGCCATCTGTTCCTGACGCTGCGCGAGCTCCTGGAGCTGCTCGAGCAGCTCGTCGACCTGGTTGTCAGCCTGCTGCTGCTGGCCGCGTTGAACCGTTTCGTACTGGTTCTTGAGCTTGTCCAACTCCAACTCGAAGAGATCGGCGAGATCCTCGGCGGCCTGTTGTCCTCCGCCACCCCCTCCACCGCCGCCCTGCTGCTGCTCTTGCTGGACGTAGCGCTCGTAGGTCTCCTCGGCTTGCTGCAGGTAGCGCAGCGCCTCTTGCTCGTCGGGCAGGGCCTCGCGAAGCGCCTCGGCCTCGAGATCTTCCCGGGCCCGGGTCATGGCCTCGAACGCGTTGGGCAGGATCGCCGACACGTCGCGGAAGCCCTCGTCGGTCTGAACGAGCCCGCGATTCTCCATGCGTTGGAGCAGCGTCGTGACCTGATCCTGGAGCCTGCCCTGGGCGAGGCTCACGCTCACGACATTCTCGCTGAACTCTTCGGGCGTGTACGTGTCGCGTTGGCGAATGAGGTTGAAGGTCGCGGCGATGATCTGACGCTGCGTGTCCGAGAGCGCGGACTCGGCGCCTCCACCACCCCCCCCGCCGCCGCCACCGCCTCCCTGCTCCTCGGCCTGGCGATAAGCCCGCTCGAAGGGTCGGACGTTGAGGAAGTACATGTCGCTGGTCACGACCCGCTCGGTGCCGACGGACCGGTTGTCGCGTACCATGGCGTAGTACGAGATGAGGTCGCCGACCTCGAGCTCCCATTCCTCGAGGAAGAGCGTGTGGCCGGTCGAGACCTCCGAGAGCGGCGCACCGGAAGCCCGGAAGACCGACACGGTGTCCTCACGGCCGCCGTTGATCGAATAGACCAGTCGGATGTCGCCGATGCCGTAGTCGTCGTTGGCGTCCATCTCGAGATAGACCTCCTCGATGGCCGATGCCGGCATGTCGCGACCGGGCGTCGAGAAACGGATCGACGGCTCGAGGTCCGTGAGCACGTCGATCCTGTACTCGGGCGACGCGGAGACGAACGCTCCGTTGTCCTGTCGAGCCAGCTCGATGGAGTAGAAGCTTTGGTCACCCACGGTAAACCGCGCCGACAGGACTCCGTCCTGTGTGGCGGCAAGGTCCGCGACCGGCTCGCCATCCAGGAGCAGGCGGCCGCCGGGGGTCGGGATCGTCGGCTCGATGCGCAACTCGACCACGGTGCCGCGCAGGGCGGCCACGTCCCCGCCGTCCTGGACGATCCGCGGCTGCAGGCCGGTATAGCGCGGGAAGTGGTAGGTGAGGTCGAGCTGGTCGACGTAGGGCAGGTCAGCCACGTCGATGGTGAAGGTGGAGGAGCGCACGCCCGTGGACTCGACGAAGTACTCCGTCGGCTCGCCCACGCTGAGCATGAGGATCTCGAAGCCGCCATCCAGGCTCTGCAGCATCGAGAGCCGTTGGTACGCACTCTGGGACTCGCCACGGGTGAAAATGGAGGCGTCGGCAGCCTCGAAGCCGCCGAGGGCGGCCGTGACCATCTGGTCGGAGCCTCGGGCGATGGTGACGTCGCCGGGAGAGACCGAGACCGAATAGGGGTTGACCTCCCGCGCGTCGACGGTGGGGAAGAGGAGCGCGGTCAGGCCGTGCCGGAGATGGGCCGGACCGAGCAACACGGCCGAGAGGGCCAGCACGACGAGAACCGTCAGGGCGCCCGCGAAGCGGTAGAGCCCGCTCTGTTCGACCCGCCGGCCGTAGTGGACGGCCCTCGCCTTCTCGAACGCGAGCTCGGTGACGCGGTGAGACAGGTCGGGTGACGCCGATCGCGAGCCCTCGTCGAGCACGCTCGTGACCGAGTGCTCGAGGGAGGGCTCGTGCTCCTCCAGATAGAGCGCGACCTGCGCGTCGGTGACTCGGCGTAGGAGCGGGCGGACCAGGAAGAAGAAGGTGGAGAAGGCGAAGGTGGTCCAGGTGAGGAGCCGGAGCCACAGCACCGCCTCGGCCGAGAAGCGCGTCCGCTCGAGGCCGATGGCCGCGAGGAAGACGACGGCCGCCGTGAGTCCCACGACCCACGCGAGACCGCGGAGCAGCAGGCGTGCCCGCCACCGCCACCTCACACCCCGCACGACGTCGTGAATCCTGTTTCGCGCGAGACGTCTGTCAGAATCCCTCATCGCCTTCTCCCGTATGCGGCCTCATCCAACCTACGTCCGGTCCCTCTCTTCCTCCTAACCCGGAACCGCTCCGACTGCTCCGGCGCTTCTTCGGGACACCCAGTTCGAGACGACGGTCTCGGCGGCGAACAGCGCTAGCGCCACGACCAGGAGCCAGCGCCAAAGCGACTGTCGGCGCTCCTGGTCGGCGCGACGGAGCTCCATCGCTTCGCCGAGCCGTGGTCCGGCGCCCGGTGCCGCGCCGGGCGCCTCGATCTGGAGCGCGAGCTCTTCGGGATCGATGCGTGCCAGGTTCGACTCCTCGAGGTCGACGTTGACGGCGATCACGAACGGGCGGGCCGGGTCGGAGCCCGGCTGGCGCACGGTATAGAAGCCGTGCTCGTCGAGCGGCAGGTATCGGGGTCCATCGCCCGCGGGCAAAGGCAAGGATCCGCCCTGGGGGCTCAGCGCCACCTGATCGAGGCCGTCCACGAGCCCGGCCGCCTCGGACGAAACGAGGCCGGCGGTCAGGAGCGCCTCCGGATTCGCGAGATCGACGACCTGGCCCGTGACGAACCACGGCATGGACTCGGCCCGACCGGCCAGGTACTCGGTGATGCGATGCACGAATGGCAGATACACGGGCTGCAGCGCCAGATCGTTCCAGAAGGCGTCGAGCGACGTCGTCCACACGAGCACCTTGCCGCGTCCGTGCCGGAGCTCGGCCAGCGCCACGGAGCCGTCGTCGAAGCGCGCGAGCACCGCGGCCGAATCCGAAAGGGTGAAGCGGCGGGCGCGGAAGAAACGAGCGCCGGTGAAATCACCGCTGCGGGGACCGGCGAAGACCTCGAAGACCGGGTGCTCGTACTCGATGTACCCGAGCCGCCCCCCTCGGCCCTGGACACGGTCTTCCATCGCGCCGATCGAGCCGGGCAACAGATCCGCCGCGGAGGCCGGCCACCCGCCGTTCTGACTGAGCGCGATGAAAGCGCCGCCGCCGCCCTCCACGAATCCGCGGATCACCTCGGCCGACGCGCCGTCGATCTGGACGTCGTTGAGGAACACCGCCGAGACGCCATCGACGTCGACGGGCCGGATGCTGCTCGCCCGCCGCGTGCGGACGCTGAAACGCCCGTCGTCTGAGATGTCGAGCGCCCCGCGCAGGTACAGGCTGACGTCGGACGATGCGCCGCCCTCGACGATCAACACCGGGAGGGAGGCGCCCGGCGATACCACGAAGTGATGCGCGTTGTCGGCCGCCAGCGCGTCATCGGGGAGGCGGATGCTTCCCGTCGTGTGCGGCTGCGACAAGGTGAACGGCTGAAAGGGCACGGCCGCCGCCGTGTTGGGCGCGAGCGTGATGGATCGGCTCTGGATCGCCTGGCCGTCGACCTCGAGGACCACGGCGACCTCTCGGGGAGCATCTCCTCCGCGGCGCGCGATGCGCGCGGTCGGCGTGATCCGTTCGCGGCCCGCGACCGCTTGTCTGGGCAGCGACACGTCGGTGACCATGACGTTGTCCACGATCTCGTCGCCGCCGAGCGGAACGGGGATCACCCGGGAGCCCGGGGGCAGGCGAACGCCCTCGTCACCGGTCCATCCGTTGCGCTGGAAGTCGCTGAGCAGGTAGACCTCGCCGGACGGCAGATTCGACTCCTCCAGAATCGTCTGGGCGACCTTCAGCGCGGGCCCGTAACGGGTCGCCCCGGACGAGATCTGAAGCGTGTCGAGCGCGCCACGGAGCCGGAGGCGGTCCGACGTCGATCGGGCGACGACGTGCGCGCCTTGGGAGAACGCGACCAGCGAGGCGCGGTCCAGCGGGCCGAGACCGTCGAAGACGCGCCGAGCCCGCTCCATGGCGCGCTCGAGCTGGTCGCCGATCGCCATGCTGTACGACTGGTCGACGAGCACCACGACCTCGCGGGGTCCCAACGCGCCACCCGCTCCGATCTCGCTCTGGTCGACGAACGGGCGTGCGAACGCCGCCGCGACCAGGACGAGGGCGAGCGCCCGCAAGGAGAGTAGAAGCCAGTGCTGGACCCGTCGTCGGCGTTGCTCCTGAAAGGGGATCTTTTCCAGGAACATGAGCGAAGGGAAGTGCACGACGTTTCGGCGCTGGCGTCGCGTGAGGTGCACGACGATGGGCACGACGATCCCAGCGACGCCGAGCAGGAAGAGCGGAACGAGGAACGCCAGGCTCATCTCGTCCTGCTCATCCGCTCGCGGGCCAACAGGTACTGGAAGAGCGCTGTGTCGAGCGGCTTCGAGGTGTCGAGCAGGGCGTAGTCGATGCGGTTGTCCTTGAAGCGCTTCGCGAGGGCTTCCAGGTGCGTCCCGATCATCGCGATGTAGTCGGCTTTGAGCCGTGTGGGGATCACCGGAATCTGCTCCCCGGTCTCCAGGTCCTCGAATCCCGAGGCCTCCTCGAACGGGAACTCGAGCTCGTAGGGATCCATGACGTGAAAGACGATGACGTCATGGCCTCGAGCGCGTAGCGGTCCCACCGCGCTCAAGACTGCGTCGGGCTCCTCGTAGAAGTCGGAGACGATGACCAGGATGCCTTTGCGGCCAAGCATCTCCGTGATGCGCAGCATGGGCGCGGCGAGGCTTCCGGGTCGCCCCGCCTTCGCCTTGTCGAGCGTGTGGAGAATCGTATCGAGATGCTTCATCGACGGAGGCACGTAGTCGACGATCTCGTGGTCGAAGGTCACCAGGCCGACGCGGTCGCGCTGGCGGCTCGAGAAGTACGTGAGGCATGCGGTCAGGTAGCGCGCGTAGTCGAGCTTGGTCAGGGAGTGGCTGCCGTAGCTCATGGAGGCGGACAGGTCGAGGAGAACCGAGAAGTTCGCGTTCGTATCGGCCTCGAAGAGCTTGATGTAGTGACGATCGGTACGCGCGAAGAGCCTCCAATCGATACGGCGGATGTCGTCGCCGGGCATGTAGGGACGGTGCTCGGCGAAATCCACGCTGAAGCCGAGGTACGGCGACCGATGCAGACCCGTGAGGAAGCCATCGACCACCGTGCGCGCGAGTAGCTCGAGGTTCCCGATCCGGCCCAGGACGGCCGGGTCGAGAAACTGGCTTCCTGCGCTGCTGGTGCGGGTTCTCGGGTTGGACAAGGGAATCGGTGCGTGAAAGTCGTCGCCTACATGCCCGAGGAGGGCACCGGCGTGTGGGCGAGCAGCATGTCGACGAGCTCCGAGGACGACTTGCCCTCCGACTCGGCATGGAAGTTGGTGAGCACGCGGTGTCGAAGAACCGGGTGGGCGAGCGCCTTGATGTCGTCGAAGGTGACGTGGTAGCGGCCCATGGTGAGCGCACGCGCCTTCGCGCCGAGCACGAGGTACTGGGCCGCTCGGGGCGACGCCCCGTACGCGATCCACTTCT
>Ga0299906_10003375_pt1 | contig 13161 bp, 6 predicted proteins | sample RVTome_14_FD_200259 | JGI IMG/M metagenome (GOLD analysis project Ga0299906, IMG submission 200259) | Soil microbial communities from uranium-contaminated site in the Upper Colorado River Basin, Wyoming, United States - RVT145D125 (version 2) ...
GCTTCGCGACTACGTGAATTGGTACGAGGACCGCTTCGGCCTTCGCGCCATCTTCCCGTTCGACACCCTCGCCGTCGCCTATCTGACCTCACCGAGCTGGATTCGGTGCGACGAGCTTCCCCTCGCCATCGAGACTCTCCCCGACGACGTCGAGCCCGGGGGCACGAAGCCGTACCTCCTGGCCGGAAACGACGTCCGATCCCCCTACCGCGCGCGCTACTGCCACACGGCGTCCGCCGAGTTCATTCCGGACCTGGTGAAGCGGATGCTCGGACGGTAAATCCTAGTGCTCATGAAGAGCTAGCGATCTACACGATACCCGGACGCCGCCGTATGATGGGATCGGGCATGCTCGGTGAAACGGTCGCCCATTATCGGCTGACGGATCGCCTCGGCGCGGGCGCGATGGGCGAGGTCTATCTCGCGGAAGACACGCGCCTTCACCGCCCGGTGGCGCTGAAAATGCTCCCCGCCGCGGCCTCCGGGGACGAAGCCGCCGCCGCCCGCCTGGTGCGCGAGGCACGAGTCGCCTCGGCCCTCACCCATCCCAACATCGCCGTCATCTACGAGATCGGGGAGGTGGAGCGGGAGGGACGCCGGCACGGTTTCATCGCCATGGAGTACGTCCCGGGCCGGACGCTCGCGGAGATCGCCTCCGAGCGCCGCCTCGAGGCGAGCGAGATCCTCGGCATCGCGCGCCAGGTCGCCGATGCCCTCGCCGAAGCCCACGAACGGGGGGTGGTGCACCGCGACATCAAACCGGGAAACGTGATGGTGACCGATCGAGGCGTCGTCAAAGTGCTCGACTTCGGCCTCGCGAAGTACCAGCCGGCGGCAAGCGAGGAGACCGCCACCTGGAGCGGAGCCCATCGGCTCCTGGAGCTGCCGGGAGCGGTCATGGGAACCCTCGCGTACATGTCGCCCGAGCAGGCTCGTGGCGGCACGGTGGACGAGCGCAGCGACGTGTTCTCGCTCGGAGTCCTGCTCTACGAGCTCCTCGAAGGACGCCGTCCGTTCGGAGGCTCGAACACCGTCGAGCTCCTCGATGCGATCCTGCGCGAGCCTCCGCCTCCGCTTGGCGGCCACGAGGGCCCTCTGGCGAAAGAGCTCGGGCGTGTCGTCCTCCGCATGCTCGACAAAGAGCGCGAGCGCCGCCACCCCGACATGGGCGCCGTCCGGCGCGATCTCGAATCCCTTCTTTCGGGGCGCACGGCCGCCGCTTCTTCCTCGGCCTCCGAGACTCCGAGCGTCGCCGTCATGAGCTTCAACAACATTACCCGCGGCCATGAGGACGATTGGCTCGGGACGGGGATCGCCGAGACGGTCACCTCGGGGCTCGCGAGCGTCCCCGAGCTGAGGGTCGTGTCCCGGGCGCGCGTGGTGGAGGTCCTCCGGAAGCTAGGCGGCACCGAGGGAGACGAGGAAGCGCTCGCCCCCCGCCTCGGACGCGAGCTCGGAGTGCGCCTCGTCGTGAGCGGGGGCTATCAGCGGCTCACGGATCAGGTCCGGGTCACGGCGCGGGTGACGGACCTCGACACCGGGACCGTGGTCCAGACGGTGAAGCTCGACGGAAGCATGGCCGGAATCTTCGATCTTCAAGACCGCATTCTCGGCGAGCTGTCCGCCGGTCTTCGTCTCCATCTCCCCGCGAGCGCGGCTTCGAATCGCGACCTCTACGAAACCCATTCGGTCGAGGCTTATGAGGCCTTCGCCAAGGGGCTCATCAACCTCCGGGCGGAAAGCCCGGACGCGCTCGACCGCGCGATCCTGTACTTCGAGCGCTCCGTGGCCCTCGATCCCGACTATGCCAGCGCCCACGCGCAACGAGGCCTGGCGTACGAGCTCAAGGCCGATTACTTGAGCATGCCGGAGCTCTACGAGCGGGCTCTGACGAGCCTGGATCGCGCCCTCGTTCTCCGGCCGGGCTTCGTCCAGGCTCATCGCTCCCGCGCCTCCGTTCTGCTCGACCTGGGGCGCGAGGAGGAGGCGGTGACGGCGGTCGAACGGGCCCTTTCGCTCGACCCGGGAGCGGCCTCCGCGCATCAGACGCTCGGCCGCATCCATTTCATCGGCTTCGGCGATTTCGCCCGCGCCGCCGAGCACTACGAGAAGGCGCTCGCGTTGAATCCACAGGCCGGGTGGTCGGCCCTGCAGCTCGCGCATAGCGCCGCTCTTCTCGGGGATACGACCCGCGCGGAAGCCGCGGCCTGGCGGGCGGTGCTGCTCCAAGAGGAGTTTCTCTCGGGCCGGGAAGGTCAGCTCATCGTGGGCGCCTACGTGCGCCTGGGCCAGGTATTCGCCCTCCAGGGCCGCTACGACGAGGCGCTCCACCAGTTCGGGCGGGAGCTCGAGTTCCTGCAGAGGGTGGACCACGCTCTGAGGAGCCGCATATTCATCGAGCTCCACCAGCGCATCGGCGACTCGCGAATGCGCGCCGGGGATGCCGCCGGGAGCAAAGCGGCGCTGGATATGGCGATCGAAGCGTTCGAGCGCCGGCTTCGCACCGGCGCCGACGATCCGTTTACCCGCTACTACGCCGCCTGCGCCTACGCCCTTCACGGCGATGCGGAGGCGGCACTGGAATCGCTCGAGAAAGCGGTCGCCGGGCGCAGGCGTCTCACCCTCGCGCGGGCCCGGGTAGAGCCGGCGCTCGAGAGTCTGCGTCCCCTCGAGCGCTTCCAGGCCCTTCTGGGTCGAGCCTGATCGTTCGATTTCCCCCTTTGCGCCTTTCCCTCCCCTGTGCAGCGTTCCCGTTAGCGGGTCTCGTTCATTTGCGCCGTTTCCTTCTGCGTTTTTTTCGAGGCTGGTCGCTCGGATCGAGGTGGCGCTCGAGCTCGTCGAGGCGGGAGATCCAGTAGCGCCGGTAGGGCTCGAGCCAGGCATCGAGCTCGAAAAGCGCCTGCGTCCGAAGCTCGTAGAGCCGGCGTTGCGCGTCGGGGCGCGCTTCGACGAGCCCGGCCTCCTTGAGCACCCGAAGATGCTTCGAGACCTGCGGCTGGCGGAGCCGGAGCCGGGCTCCGATCTCCCCGACCGGACGGGGTCCGCCGCGGAGGAGATCCACGATGCGCAGCCGATTGGGCTCGGCGAGTGCGGCCAACGTCGCCAACATGACATTACATTCCTATATCGGCATATTCCTGTCAAGGCATGTAACAGCCCTTTCCCTCCGCCAGATTCGGTGATACGCATCACCAGATGACCAGTAGGAGGAACTACGGTCTTCACTCTATGCCGCGGCGCGCGCCGCGAGCCTAACCTGACCCCGTGTACCCACGATGAAACGCTCATTTCTGTGACAGGGATCATTGGGACATCGAGCGGGTCGAGGAAAGATAACGTTCGACTCACGAAACCAAGCGCGCCATGGACGACTCGAAGAGGAGATCGATAGCGACGAGGTGCCGCGGCGCGAGCGAAGACTTCCTTCGCCTCCCGACGCCGTAGCGGAAGCCTGAAGGCCTCCGCCGCGAAGGGTGTCTGCCGAGCGGCCGTAAACCTCCCGCTCGTCGTGTGCCTCTTGGGGTCCGGAGAGGCATTTCGCACCCGATGGAAGCGACAACCTACCGTGTTCCGACCAAACTCAACCTTCCGGCGCCGCTCCTCAGATCGCCGCGAATACCTCGGGCGTTGCCGCGGTCGGCGGCACCGCTCATGCTGCGGTATCAAAAGAAGCACGCCGAGAGCGTACAGGGCCGGGGAACGCTCTCGCAGTGGAGCGCCAAGGGAGGACGGCTCGAGGCGGAGCATCCTCTCGAGATTGGCGACTGGCTCGAGCTCGACATCCGAAAGAACCGGGGCGCCGTGCCACGCCCGAACAAGGGCCTCGCCCGCGTCGTCTCCGCAGCGCCCGCGCCCGCCGACAGCTTTTCCTACGGCGTTCAGTTCAACCGGGGCCTCGGCGCGCGCGTCGGCTACGCTCTCTACGCCCTCGCCCCCTGGGCGGCGCTCGTCCTCTTCGTCCTCGGCACGATCAACGTGGTTTTCCTGAAGACGGGAAACGCCTTTTACTTCTGGTACAGCCCCCTCACCAACCTCTACAGCATCCTGATCTCGAGCTACATCCTCTCCCGCTTCGCCCTGAGCCAGTTCTACTCGCCGCCGCGGGACCGCGGGCACCGGCCGTCGGTATCGGTGGTGATCGCCTGCAAGAACGAGGAGGAGTCGATCGGACGCACCATCGATTGCGTCTACCAGTCCGACTATCCGCGGGGCAAGCTCGAAGTGATCGCGGTGAACGACGGCTCGACCGACGGGACGCTCGAGGAGATGCGCCGGGCGGAGGCGCGCCATCCGAACCTCACGGTGATCGACTTCGGGAAGAACCTCGGAAAGCGCCACGGCATGGCCGCGGGAGCCAAGGCCGCCCGAGGGGAGATCCTGGTCTACGTCGACTCCGACAGCTTCGTGCGCCGCGACACCATCGCCCAGATCGTCCAGGACTTCGCCCGTCCCGAAATAGGAGCGGTCTGCGGCCACGCTTTCGTCTCGAACGCGCGCAAGAACCTCCTGACGAAGATGCAGGACGTCCGCTATTACGTCGCCTTTCGCGTCGTCAAGGCGGCCGAGTCCCTGTACGGCACCGTCGCTTGCTGCTCCGGCTGTCTCGCCGCCTATCGAAGGAGCTACGTGATTCCGATCCTCGACGAGTGGCTCCACCAGAAGTTCCTCGGCACGGAGGCGACGTTCGGCGACGACCGGAGCCTCACGAATTACATGCTTCGCCGCTACCGCGTGGTCTACAACTCCAACGCCGTCTGCTCGACCATCGTGCCCGAGCGCTATCGTCAGTTCTTCAAGCAGCAGCTGCGCTGGAAGAAGTCCTGGGTGCGGGAGACGTTCATCGCCTCCCAGTTCATGTGGAGGCGGCATCCGTTCGCCGCCTTCTTCTTCTACCTGGGTGCGTTCTTTCCCGTGATTTCGCCGTTCGTGGCGTTCAACGCTCTCGTCGTTCCTCTGGTGAGAGAGGGCACCGTCTCCTACCTCTACATCTACGGAGCGACGCTCATGGCGGCGATGTACGGTCTCTACTACCTCGCCCGATGCCGGAGCCGGCTCTGGGTCTACGGGATCGTCTTCAGCTTCTTCTACATGTTCGTCCTCGTCTGGCAGACGTACTACGCCCTTCTTACGGTGAGACGGAATCACTGGGGGACGAGGTGAAAGGGCGAAAGCGGCGGCAGAAGGCACGCTGGTTCCGCGAGGATCTCGTCGGCTGGCTCCTCGTCGCCGCCTTTAGCTCGACCATCCTTCTGGCCACCGACTACTGGCTCCACCGGCGGGTTCTGCCGGAGGACGGAGACCTTCCGGGCGCGGTCCCGGAGCCGAAGATCCTGGTGCTGGCGTTCGACCGCATCGTGTCCGAGCCGGCCCCGAACAAGATCACCGGGGAGGAGCTGCGCCGCCACTTGAGAGCGCTCGAGAGCGCGGGCTTCGTCGCCGTATCCCTCGGATCCCTCGTGCGGTTCTACGAGAACGGCGAACCGCTTCCCGAGAAGTCTCTGGTCCTGACCTTCGACCACGGCTACCTGAGCACCTACGACACCGTCGATCCCGTGCTCCGCGAGCTCGGTTGGCCTGCCGTGCTCTTCGTGATGACGGAGCGCCAGGGGCGGCGCGACCCGTTCTTCGTCTACTGGGATCGAGTGGAGCGCATGATTGCGAGCGGGCTCTGGGAGATCGCCTCCCACGGTCACAACGGACACGATCCGGTTGCCGTCGACGAGGCGGGCGGAACCGGTCCGTTCTTCATCCGCGCCCGGTGGCTCGCCGAAGAGCGACGCCTCGAGTCCTGGGAAGAGTTCAAGGACCGTGTCCGGCGCGACCACCATCGCGCCAAGAGCATCCTCTCGCAACGGACCGGCCGTGAAATCCTCGCGTACGCTCCGCCGCTTCGAGACGTGGCCGGCCTCTCCGCCGCGCCCGAGGCCCATCAGGCGACGCGGGAGATCGTGGAGTCGACCTATCGCCTCGCTTTCTTCGACGACCGGTTCGGTGTGAACGACCGGCGCTCGGACCCGAAGAGGCTGAAGCGACTTCGCGTGGAGCCCGGCTGGAGCCCCGGGGAGCTCGGCCGCCGCGTCGACTTCTCCATGGGCGCCGCCGCTCCCTCCGAGACGAGCTGGGAGGCGCCGTGGGTGGCGGGAAGCGGCGAGGCCAAGCTCGTGGGAGAGGAGCTGGTCCTCCAAGGCAGAAGGCGCGCCGACGTATGGAGGGCCGGCAGTCAATGGGTCGAGGATTGGGAGCTCGAGGGACACGTCTACACCGACGGGGGCGAGCTCTGGGTCGTCCAGGAGAGCGACCACGGACCGGAACAATGGCGAATCGGAGGAACGGCGGGCAGAACCTACCTCCAGACGCGAAGTCCCGGCGAGCGCACCGAGGTGGTCGCGAGCTTCCGGGCCGCGATGAGCCCTTCGCGTTGGCACCACCTGGTGGTCATCAAGCGCGGCGCCGGCGTCTTCGTCGCGCTCGACGGCGAGCCGCTGGGCGAGCATCCCACGTACCTTTCCGGACGCTGGCGGGGGAACGTGGGCATCGTCCACTGGAATCCCGGCGACACCGGCGTTCGGCTGCGAGGGCTTCGGTTCCGCGAGGTTCCGTTCGAGGCCCGGCCTCTGCCGAGCTCTCTCCCTTCCGCGGAGATCCAGGCGGCGATCGCGGACGCACCCCGCCTTTCCGCGCTCTCGCCGCTTCTGTTCGAGATCGACTCCGTGGGACTCTACCGGGCGCCGGTGGACGACGAGCTCGTCCGGATCCTGTCGCATCGCTTCGCCTGGGAGATCGTTCCCACCGCTCGCATCTCCGGAGCCGATCCCGAGGTGAGCGCGGCGGCTCTCGCGGAGTTGCTCTCGGAAGTCGAGAACTTCTCCGGCCTCCGCGTCGAATGGAATGGAGCCTCGGAGGCGCTCCGCCAGACCGTTGCCTCTGCCCTCGAGGCTCGCGCCCGCGAGCTCTCCTGGAAAGCCGGGCGGCTCGTATTTGCCGAAAGCGCCGAGAGCGCGGAAAGCGAGGAGACACCATGAATCGCGCTACGCTCGTCTTCGTCATCCTGTTCTCGGGCGGCGGCGCTTCGGCGCAAACCGGGGCGCAACGGGCGCTCGATCGCGGCGCCGCCTTATACAAGGAAGGACGCTTCGACGAGGCCGCCAAAGCGTTCGAGGAAGCGGCGAAGCTCGATCCGGGCTCGCTCGAGGTGTGGGAGTCCCTCGGCTGGGCTTGCCGGAAAGCCGGAAGACCGGACGAAGCGAAAGAGGTCTGGACCCGCATCCTCAAGGTGGACCCCGAGCGGGCTTCGCTCTGGAACCAGGTGGCCGCGATCGACATCGAGCGCGAGGATTGGGACGCCGCCGCGGATTCTCTGGCCATGAGCCTGAGCCTCGAGCCCGGCGAAAGCCACATCCGCGCGAGGCTCGCGATGGCCCTCGAGAGCGCCGGCCGTCTCGAGGAAGCGGGCCTGGCGTACGAGGAGTTGGCACGGCGCGATCCGGAGAACCTCACGGCGACCCTCAGGCTCGCCTCGTTCTACGAGAGAACGGCCGAGACGGCAAGAGCGCTCGAGGCGCTTTCGGCGGCCTCCCGTCGGAGTCCCCGCTTCGCGCACATTTTCGACATCCACATCGCGCGCCTCAAGGCACGTCGCGCCGACCAGGCCTACGCCGCGGGCGACTTCACTCGCGCGGTCGAAGGCTACCGGGATGCGGTCGAGTCCAACCCGCGCGAGGCGGGCTATCTCGAGAACCTCGGCTGGGCCCACCGCAAGGCGGGAGATCTCGCGGAAGCGGTCGAAGTCTGGAGGCTCGCGAGAGCGCGGAATCCACGGGATCCGATGCTCACCCGCCACCTCGCGGACGCGGTGCGCGAGAGCGGGGACCGTGTGGAGGCAAGAAGGCTCTACCTCGAGGCCTGGGAAAGGGCGCCTCGGACCGACGAAGCCGTTGCCTACCGCTTGGCGGAGCTCGCTCTCGAAGAATCCCGCGTCGACGAAGCCGTCGAATGGATCGAAGAGCTTTTTCGCTTTCCGCGAGCCGACGAGCTCTGGTCCGAAAGAATCGCCGGCCTCTTCGCCCGCCTCCAGCTCCCGGGGCCCGCGATAGAGATCTTCCGCGCGCGCAAAGGCGTCTCGCCGGCGCCGCGGGAGACTGCCGCCGCCGAGAGCCGCCTTCTGGCCCTCGAGGGGAGGCTCGCGAGAGAGAGCGCCGATTACGACCGCGCCGTCGGACTCTATCGCGAGGCTTTGCGTCTCGACCCCGAAAACCGCGTCGCGCTCCGCGACCTCGGGTGGACCCAGTGGGTGATCGCCGACTGGGAAGGATGCGCCGAGAGCTGGAGCCGGCTCTCCGCCCTCGATTCGAGCGACGCCGATGCCCTCAACCTCCTCACCCACCTTCATCTCTACCGGCGCGACTTTGAAGACGCCATCCGCACCGCGTCCCTCAGCCTCGCGCTCATTCCCGACCAGCCGGAGCAGAGCTTGAAGCTCGCCCGCGCGCTTCATTGGAGCGAGCGCTACGCCGAAGCCAAAGCTCTGACGGAAACGCTCGCCGCGGGCTACCCGGACGAGCTCGACATCCAGAGGTTCTGGGCCGAGCTTCTGATGCAGTACCACGACTTCGAGCGAGGTCTTCCGACCTGGCAGCGGGTCCTGGCGCTCGGCGCTTCCGATCCGCGGGCTCAGTTCTACTATGTGAAGTCGCTCTACGAGCTCGGCCACTACGAGACCGCCCTCGCCGAGGCGCGGCGGTTCGCCGCGGAGAACGAGCCGCACGACGGTTTGCTCCGGCTCCTCGCGGACGACGCTCTCCTGAAAGGAGACAAATCGGACGCGGCCGGATGGCTCCTGCGGCTCGCCGAGCGGACGCCTTCGAAAGTGGACGTCTGGCTCGAGCTCGCGGACCTCCAGGTGGAGTTGGGATCGGACGCGGAGGCTCTAAGGACGATCGATCACGCGCTCTCCTTGCAGCCCCAGTCCCGGGAGAGTATGGAGCTCGCGGTCGCTCGGGCCAATCTCCTCCGCCGGCGAGGTTACTCCCAGGAGGCCCACGCCGCGTACCGCGATCTCTCGAACAAGCATCCGGAGAGCCGCGAAGTCTTCTGGGGCCTTCTCCAGACCGCCTCCGAGACCGAGCGCTACGAGGAGGCCCTGGTGACGCTCGAAGCCAATCGCAGCACGTTCCTCAAACCGTACGAGGTCGAGCTGGAGAGAGCCCGCCTCCTCTATTCCTTGGGCCATGGCAGCGACGCTCGAGAGCTCCTCGATCGAGCCGCCGAGAGAATTGCGAGCACCCCGGTCGTTCCCATCCTTCTGTACCACGGCCTCGGCGACCATCCACGCACTCCCGCCATGCCCGTCGCTCTCTTCGACTCTCAGATGAGAGCGCTGTCCCAAGCGGGATACCAGGCGATCACCGTCTCCGAGCTGGACGGTATCGCGAGCGGCGACTCCCCCGCTCCGGAGCGCCCCATCCTCATCACCTTCGACGATGCGCGCATCGATTCCTTCGAGCTCGCCGACCCGATTCTCGAGAAACATGGAATGAGGGCGACGATGTTCGTTCCCACGGGGCTCACCCTCGAAGGCCACCCGTTTTTCGCCGACTGGGCGCGCCTCGGGCGGTTCGCCGCGACCGGACGCTGGGACCTTCAGGCGCACGGCCACCGCGCGCACGACCTTATTGCGATTTCGCCGGATGGGACCGAAGGCGGCTTCCTCGTGAACCGCATGTGGCTTCCGGCCGAGGCGCGCCTCGAGACCGAGGAGGAGTATCTCGCCCGCGTCGAGCAGGACTACCGGAGGGTGAAACGCGAGATCGAGTCGCGAATCGCGGGCGCCGCGGTCGTGGGCTACGCCTTTCCGTTCTCGGAGGCCGGACAGGAGAACGCGGGGAACTATCCGCACGCCTCCACGGTGAACGAGCGCTACCTCTCCGATTCCTACCGATTCGGCTTCATCCAGGACGCGAACGGCTACAACGAGATCGGCCCTTCCTCCTCGCGTTTCCTGAAACGATACTCCGTGCCGCGCGACTTCGACGGAAAGGAGCTGCTGCACCGGCTCGCGCGCGAGCACCCTCGCAGCCGGGCTCTAACCGAGCTCGCCCGCATCCAGATGTGGACGGGCCTCTACGGCAGCGCGAAAGAGACGTGGGAAACGCTCCTCGGCGAGAACCCCTCTCTCGCCGACGAAGCGTCCTTCTACCTCGCCTCGATCGACTACCAGCAGGGCGGGCTGCGGGCGGCGCGCCGCCACCTCGAACGGGCGAAGCGCGCCGAGCGGGGCGTTCGACCCGAGGAGATGGCGAGGCTCGAGCGCCGCATCGCGTGGGAGGAGTCGTTCCGCATCGAGCCCCGTTTCACCCTCTTCGAGGATTCGGCCGAGCGGCTCAATCGGACCCAGTCGCTCGGGTTCACCGTGGGCTCCCTCGCTCCCGTCGAGATGCGCTCGTCCTTCGGCACGCTGATTTTCGAGGAGGACGGCTTCGCGCCGTTCGAAGCGCGGGAGGGCGAGCTCGGCCTCGAGTGGCGCGCGTCGGCGCACCTGCGCTTCGACGCCCGGGTGCGCCAGCGCGAGGCGCAGACCATCGGACCCGACTCGACGAACTATTGGGCGGCGATCGGGCTCGAGGGCGACCGCGCCGAGCTCCATCTTCGCGCCGGGCAGGAGGACGTGGATACCTTGAGGGCGCGGCTCGAGGGGATCGAGGTCCGAACCTATCAGTTGCAGAATCTGCTCCGGCTGACCCCGCGCTTTTGGGTCCACCTCGACGCGCGGTACGGCGAATACAACGATTCCAACCGGAGGGAAGATCTGATCGGGAGGCTCACGTTCCGGCCATGGTCGGCCCCGTCGTTCCGCATCGGCGGCGCCTTCGGTTGGACCGACAGCAGCCTCCAATCGCAGGCGTATTACACGCCCGAGGAGCTCCGATTCGGGCGGGGGCTCCTGAGCTACTCGAAGGGATTCCCCTCGGGATGGAACGTCGACGCCTCGGTCGAGCTCGGCTGGGCCAAGGACGCCCTACGCGGCGACCGATTCACCGCCTACGCCCGGGGCCAGGCGGTCCAGGCCTGGGGCTCGCGGTTTCGCTCGAGCCTCGGCTGGACGTTCGGAAGCTCACCCGGCTACCAGTCGTGGTCGCTGACGCTGGGTCTTCATTACGGCTTCATTGACAGCGGTCAGTCGAGCTTCACCGCCCAGTAGTTCTCGAACTCGACGTCCATGAAGTCCGTGCGAACGCCCCCGTAGCCCGAGGTAGTGATCGCGGGCCCGCCGAAAGCGATGCCGTTGTCGAGAACGTCGAATACCAGGACCCAGCCGCCGGGGCCGGGGTCGATGTAAAGGGTGATTCGGACCGTTCCGTCGGGGTTGTTCGTCAGCTCCGAGCGGAGGCCGAGCCAGAGGTCCTTCGGGAGGAGGCTCGGGTTCGACGTGCGATCGTAGAGGGCGCCCGTGAACATGCGTGCGTAGGCCATGGTGTAGTACTGCCCGTGGTACTTCTTTTTGATTACCGCGGCGCCGTCGACCCGAACCCCAACGTAGTACAGATTATTCTCGTCCAGGTAACGGCACATCAAAAGAAGACCGTTGCTCGCGTTGCGGTTCGGGCTCGCGCTCAGGTTGTCCCTGCGGATGCGGAAGTAGACCTGCTGCCGAACGTTCTGCCAGCGGCTCCGGGTCGTAAGGCGAAAGAGGTTCTGGGGCCGGTAGCCGTTGTCGGTGTCGGTGGAGCTCGTCGACGCGTAATAGAGCCGCCAGTAGTCACTCGAGGGGAGGGTCCCCTGGACGGTGGCGCCGACTCCGCTTCGGATATTCAGATAGGCGCCCGAGCTGAGCCACCAGTAGGGGCTGGAGCTGTCGCTCATCTTCCCCGCCTCGACCAACGTGCCCGCGGAGTCGAACGTGTAGTTGAATTTCGCGCCCACGGTTGCCGCCGGGCCGGCCTGAAGCATCGGCAACAGCCCCAGGAGCAGGGCGGCGACCGCGACGGCGAGCAGACGAAGAGCGTGGTACACAGTGACCTCCGTTCGGTGATGGACCGGGAATCGAAGGCCGGGACGTTATCTTCGTCGGAGCCGAAGCGCGATGATCTGGATCACGAAGCGATTCGAGGCAGGATCTCGGGGTCTTCGCGCCCCAGGCTCCAGAGGACGATGCTGTCGAAACCCATGCCGTCGATGAGCTCGCGCTTCGCCTGGATGCTCGCGGAATCCTCGAAATAGACGGTGGCGAGGCCGTCGCTCGACGAATAGGTGAAGTAGGGAACGCGGTCCGCCTCGTCGCGGGCCACGCTCACCCCCGCCCTCCGGGCGAGCTCGATGCACTCGTCGTACTGCACTCCGCGGACGCCGGAGCTCGACCATTCCATTCCGCTGACCTTCAACACCGGCACGATTCGGGACCGGGCGCATTCCGAAAGGCCGAAGCGGAGCACGCTCGAGATCCATTCCGCGGTGGCTATCGGCCCCGGCCGGGTCCTGGCGCTATGGAGGTTGTACAACATGATCTGGAGGCGATCGACGTGCCCGCAGAGCGCGCGCCAGTCCAGGGCGCGGGGGCCCGCCGCAAGGCTCTCCCGAGTCTTCGGCTGCGACGTCACCGAGAGCAGAATTTCGTCTTGCTTCAGCGACGACGAAAGAGACGCGATGAACGACGTGAAAAGATCTCGATCGCCCGGATCGAGGTTCTCGTAGTCGATGTCGACCCCCGAGACTCCGAGCTTTCGAGCGAGAACGAGGATCTCGCTCCGGTGAATCGCCGCGAGAGCCGGGTCGGACAGGACCCGATGCACCATGGCGGAATCCTTCAGCGTCGGACGGACGTCGGCCTCAGGCGGGTGGACGTCGTTCACCAGCGTGAGCCAAACGCGGCTCCCGCGGCCTTCGAGCTCGGCGACGAGCGCGGCCGTCGACTCCTCGTCCTTCAGGAGGATCACCCGGCCGTCGGGCCCGAGCGCGGCGGTAAAGAGATAGACGTCCCGGACCTCCCGCCCGGCCGGGGTCGCGAGACGAGCGAGCCCGCGCTCGAGATCCCAGTAGGTGATCCAGGCGCCCAGCCGGACGGAGGGAGCCCTCGGGGTGGGGGTGGCGGAGGTCGTCATCAGAAGCGCCAGGACCCAGGCAGTCTTCATGTCCTCTCCGGAGTCTAGCAAGGACGGCACCCGTTCC
>Ga0299906_10003378_pt1 | contig 13155 bp, 14 predicted proteins | sample RVTome_14_FD_200259 | JGI IMG/M metagenome (GOLD analysis project Ga0299906, IMG submission 200259) | Soil microbial communities from uranium-contaminated site in the Upper Colorado River Basin, Wyoming, United States - RVT145D125 (version 2) ...
TCGCGGCGCCATTCGGCCCCTCTGGGGAGCGCGCGAGGTGTGGGTCGATCACGCGGGTGTGCGGCTGCGGGTGTCGCCGGGCGCCTTCTTCCAGGTCAACCTCACGCTCCTGCCGGCGATTCACGATTCGATGGAGCGACACCTCGGACGCGGGAGGCTCGTCGCCGATCTCTACTCCGGAGTGGGCACGCATGGGCTCGCCCTCCGCGGAAGCTTCCCGCGCGTCCAGTTCGTCGAGGGGTCCCGAAGCGCGGTCGCGGACCTGAAGGCGACGGTCCGAACCCACGGGCTCCCGGGAGTCGAGGTGATTGCCTCGGCGGTCGAGAGAGCGCTCCGCCGCCTGAACGATCCGGAGCTCGACGCGGTCGTACTCAACCCCTCCCGCGCCGGCGCCCGCAAATCGGTTCTGCAGGCGATTGTGAGCTCCCGCGCGAGCCGCGTCGCCTACCTTTCCTGCGAGCCAACGACCCTCTGCCGTGACCTCGACGTGCTCCAGCGCGGGGGATTCGTTCTGGTTTCCGCACAGCCCATCGACATGATGCCGCAGACCGCCCAGGTAGAGGCCCTCGCCCTCCTGCGGCGCGGCTGATCTCGAGGCTCGAATCCTCAGGGAGCGGCGTTGAGCCGGCGCTGCCGGAGCATACGGACGGAGTACCACAGATCCTGGGTGAGCCTGTCCATGCCTGGTGAAACGGAGGCGCTCGGGAAAGGTTCAGTTGGAGCTCGAGAGAGCCCTGACGAGCCGGTGCAGGAACTCCCGCCCCTCGTAGAACGAGGAGACGAGTAACCGCTCGTCCTTTCCGTGGGCCCGCGCATCGTCGACGTCGCCGAAGATCCCCGAGACGCCGTAGGTCCGGATGCCGGCGTTACGGAGGAAGAGGCCGTCGGTCGCTCCGGTGCTCATCGTGGGAACGACCGGGACCCCGGGCCACATCTCTTCAGTGATGCGCTCGATGGGCCCCATGACCTCGGGGAGGAGGGGGGAGGGGAGGCTCGGGCTCGCCGGCTGTACCGGGGACATGTTCACCGCCTCGTCGCCGGCCACGCTCTCGAGGGTCCGCTGAACGTCCTTCGGGTCGCTTCCGGGAAAGATCCGGCAGTTCACGGTGGCGCGGGCGGTCTGGGGAAGAGCGTTCTCCGCGTGCCCGCCCTGGAGCTGGGTGGCGACGCAGGTGGTGCGCAGAACCGCGTTGTAATACGGCGACTTCGAGAGCCGGGCCGCCGCCCCGGGATCGGATCGCCGGGCGACGGAGAGCATGTCCCGCGAGGTCTCGCCGCTCTCGATCGCGGACATCTTCTCGAAGTACGCGCTGGTGATCTCGTCGAGCTCCACCGGAAACTCGTGCTGGGAAATCTTGACCAGCGCCGAAGAGAGCTGGTAGATCGCGTTGTCCTTCCGGGGCCTCGAGCTGTGCCCGCCGGGGTTCGTGGCCTCGAGCGAGAAGCTCTGAAACAGCTTCTCGCTGAGCTGCACGCTGTTCGAAAGCTTCTTCCCGTCCTTCAGCTGGCCGCCTCCGCCTTCGTTGAGACAATAGGCGGCGTCGATGAGATCGCGGTGATTCGCGAGAAGCCACTGGACCCCGTTGTAGCTACCTCCCTCCTCGTCCGCGGTCAAGGCCACGATGAGGTCGCGGTCGGGAAGAAAGCTCTCGCGCTTCATGCGAATCAGGTTCGCGATCCAGATCGCGGCCATCGCCTTATCGTCCGACGTGCCGCGGCCGTAGAAGTAGCCGTCCTTCTCGAGGAAGGTGAAGGGATCAAACGACCAATCCGAGGGAAGGGCTTCGACCACGTCGATGTGGGCGAGGAGCAGAATGGGCTCGCGCTTTCCGCTTCCCCGGAGGCGGGCGATGAGGTTCCCTTTCCGGGGATGAGGTCCGAGGACGCGAACGTCCTCCTCGGGAAAACCGGCGTCGCGCAGGCGCACTGCCATCGCTTCCGCGGCCTGGGTGTTGTCCCCGACCGAGTCGGTGGTGTTGATCTCGATGAGCTCTTCGAAGATCTCTCTCGCGAGAGCGTCCTCGGCGGAAGGCGGCCCGGTCTCGACGAACGCCACGGTAGCGACGGCGAGGAGAGCGGCGATTATGGGCAGAGCGAGGAGCGGTCGTCGGCTCGAGATCAAGGGAGTACTCCTTCCGTCGTCAGCGCGATTCTGCAAGAATGCGATCCAGGATTGCCGGCTCGCCGGGGAGGATCCCCGATTCGCGGGAGGCGAGGCTCGCCGGTCCCATACAGGATCGGCATTCTACCGTAACCCTGTCGGATTTTTCCCACGTCTCGACCCACGGGTGAAATCGCAAGTTGCACTTGCCAAAGGGAATATGAGAGGGTGCGCGCTGGCGCGATCGTTGCTTTAGAGGAGCGCGGGGGATTCAGTGTGAGCAAGTACTTTCCCGAGCGCGTCTGGCCTCGCCTGGTCCCGAAAGGCTCGGTCATGGTCTCGGTCTACGGGCCGGAGAGCGAGCAGGCGTACGGCGTTTTGTCCGACGTTTCCGAGGGCGGGGCGCAGTTCGTCGCCGGCGTTCTGTTCGAGACGAAGAGCCGCGTTTTGCTCCGCATCGGCTTCAATCCCGAAGAACCCTTCTCCGTTCCCGCGGAGATCGTCTGGACCCGCGACGAGAGCGACGCCAAGCACAAGGCCAACTACGCACACGGCGTCCGGTTCCGGCTCGAGGACCCCGAGCAGCGCGAGAGGCTTTGCGCCATTCTCAGGAGCCGCGAATTCGTGGCCCCGATCCTCCCCGGAGCCCCGCGCGAGGGCCCGGGGCTTTCGGACGTGGTCCGGGATCTCTCGGACGAGCTCGTCGAGCTCGGGGACCGAATCCAGAACGAGTCTTGACTATAATCTCTCCCCATGGGGCGAGATCGGACCTACCACATCAAGCAGTATCCCCTCGAGAAGGGCGCTCTCGAGATTCAGTACATCGAGGAGTTCTTCGGAGAGTTCGACCGGAAGAAGACCGCGTCGGAGATCCAGAAGAGACTCGCTTCCCGGGACCACTGCATCCTCATGGCCGAGGCGCTTCTCCCCGACGACCCTTCGCTTCTGGTGCCGGTCTCGTTCAAGGTGAGCCACGAGATCTTCTCCGAGGAGAAGGACCCGCACCTGGCCGATCTGGTGAACCGACTCGCGGGCGCCGTCGACTTCCACGGGCGCCGCATCCTCTATAGCTGGATCGGGGGCACACGTTCCGACTGGCGCGGACAGGGTCATTTCCGCGCGCTCACCGAGCAGCAGGAGTCCTGGGCGCTCGAGCACGGCTTCAAGGAGATCGTGGTCAAGACCAAGAACAAGTTTTACGGCATGCGGGCCACCCTCACCCACTTGAGCTTCGACGTCATCAAGTACGAGAGGAACGTCCTCGACAACCGCGAGTCCAAGGTCTACGTGAGCAAGCGCATCGGCCCCGAAGTGCTTTCGAAGCACCAGAGTGAGAAAAACCTTGTTCAAGCGGTCTAGACGGCATCGAGGAAAGTCAGGCCTGCAAGTTCCTGCCGGTGATCCCGAGCTCCCCGGCGTGGGGCTTGAGGGCTTCGATCACGAAGCCGATGTGGTCGGATAGATCGACCCCGAGTAGAGAAGCCCCCGCCTCGATCTCGCGCCGATCGACTTTTGCGGCGAAGGCCTTGTCCTTGAGCTTCTTTCTCACGCTCTTGGGCTCGAGAGTCGAGATCCCCTCGGGCCGCACGAGACAGCAGGCCACGACGAAGCCGGTGAGCTCGTCGCAGGCGAGAAGCGCCCGGTCGAGCGCGCTTTCGTAGGGTACGTTCCACTGAGTGTAGTGGGCGGAGACGGCGTAGGCGATCTTCTCCTCACCGCGCTCGCGCAGCCAGGCGACGATGCGATTCGGGTGATCCTCGGGCCATTTCTCGTAGTCGGCATCGTGGAGCATCCCCGCGATCCCCCAGACGTCTTCCTCGGAAGTCCCCTCTCCGTATCGATGGGCCGCGCGGCGCATCACCAGCTCCACCGCACGGGCGTGCTTTCTCAGGGAATCGGTCTCCGTCCACTGGCACAGGTGAGCCCAGGCTTCGTCGCGAGTCAAAGGCATGGCCGGATCATAAACCGGTTTTGCCGAATGAGGAGAGCCGGCGTCAGGAAGGCTGACGCCGGCTCTCGCCGGCCCTCACGTTGGTCCGAAACGGAGGACGCCATCCGGATACATGACGGAAAGCTCCCCTTCCGTCAGCTCGAAAGAAGACGCGGAGCCGAGAGCTCGAAGGTACTCGCCGTCGAGAGAACCCGGAGGGCAGGCGGCGAGGGTGCAAGCGAGGAGGCCCATCTCGAGCTCGGCTCCGGAGGAGCGGTAGCTCCCGTTGCAGAAATTGCAGTCGGCGCGTACGTGAGCGTCGCCGTCCTCTCCAAGGCCCAGCTGATAACGCTCGGGAGCGGGAACGAGGACAGTTTGTCCTCCCGCGAGGTCGAAGGCGCGCAGCGACCACGAGCCTACGGGGGTCACCGGGTCCGACGTTCCGAGCTCCGTCGTCGACGTGGTCGACTCGCAAGCCCCCATCAGCACGAGGAGAACCAGGGCTCCGGGGAAAAGCAGATTCGATATCCTCATCGGCTCGAGATCCTTTCGTTTCCTACCGCGCCCCGCCGTCTGCAAAACTCTTGCCCGATACCCGGGCGTAGAATGCCGTCGATGTTCCTCGACCGGATGGTGATGGCCTACACCGCCTGGGTGGCGTTTCTGGTTGTCCTGCTGCGGAAGAACGTCTCCGAGTGGCGGGAAATCCTCGGGTTTCACCTGTTGGTCCTCGTTTTGATGATCGCGCTCCCGAGACGGGGAGCTCCGTGGGAAACGCCCCCTCCGGGCGAAGCGGCTTGGAAGCGCCGGTTCCGGGGCGGTCTTCGTTTCCTCCGCTACACCTATCCTCTGCTCCTCATGGTGTTCTACTTCGAGGAAGTCGAGCACACGGTGAACGCTCTCTGGCCGAAGGCCCCGCATTGGTTCGAGAGCAACCTGTATGCCTTCGATCGATTCCTCTTCGGAGATCTACCCGCGATCCTCCTGAATCCTTCCACCGGAATCTTTCAGGACGAGCTGATGCATGCGTTCTACTTTTCCTACTACTTCATCGTGATCGGCGGCGCGGTTCTTGCGTGGCTCGGCACGGGGCCTCCCCGTCCCGGTCCCGCTCTCGATGCGACCATCACCTCGGTCGTGACCGCTTTTCTCCTGTGCTTCCTCTGGTATCCCTTTCTCCCCGCCCGCGGCCCCTGGGAGAACGCCGAGCTTTTGGCGACTCTGACGCCATTCGAGGGCATGTTCTTCGTTCCCGCCGTCGAAGCGATCATCGACCGCGGGGCGGTGTCGGGCGGCTGTTTTCCCAGCTCGCACGTCGCCGCGAGCTGGGCGACGGCCTTGAGCCTCGCGCCTTTCCATCGCCGGGCGGCGTTGATCAGCGGCCTGTTCGCTTTCGGGTTGAGTCTCTCGTGCGTCTACACCCGCTATCACCACGGAGTCGACGTTCCCGCGGGCCTTCTCGCCGGAATCGCCGGCGCGGCGATCGGGTCCAGGGTCTCCCGGCGGCGCTCAGTTGAACGACCAGCCGATGGAGGTGTTGATTCCGAAGTCGTTTCTCCGTGACGTTTCGCTCGGCGGGTCGCTGTCGTAGCTCTCGTACACCGTGAGAGACCAGTAGAAGTTCCGGACGATCTCGATCCGTGCCTTGCCGTTCGCCTGAAGACGATACCGCCCTTTGGTGAGGAGATTGGGGAGGACGACGAAGCCCGCGCTGAGGTCGAGCTCGGGATGATCGAAGCGAAAGGTCTCGAAGCCGATGCTCGTGACGATCTCCGCGTTGGCGTCGTAGTCCGTCCGACCCTGGTATTTTTCCTGCGAATAGGCTGCGCCGACCACCAGCGCGATGTTGGATCGGTTGGTCTGGAGCAGTCTCTTGCCGACGCCGCCTCCCGCGAGCAGGCGGAAGTCGAGGCCCTGGCTCTCGTTTTTCTCTCCCTGGCCGAGGAACGCGGCGAACCAGCGTTTCTCGAAGTAGCGATTCTCCTGCGCCCTCAGGTCCTGGCGGTTCACGTTCTCCGCTCCGGCCTGGTGTTTGATGTCGGAGGAGAAGTTCACCTTGGTCTCCCACCGAGGGGTTCGATGGGTGAGCTCGGCCGAAGCAGACCAGGAGGTGGCGGAGCTCGCCTGGGTGAAGTCGTAGCCGGCGTCCACCGAGCCCTTGATGCGGCTCCAGAACCTCGCTTCGAACGGGACCATCTCCACCACCCGGAACACGTCGACGACCTCCTGAGCCTGTCCGTTGGCCACGGAGATCTTGCCGAGCTCGGGCGGAAGGTCGAATCGGCCGATGTGGCGGTCGCCGTCCTCGAGAACGATCTGATAGAGGAAGGTACTTTGAAGGCCGACGACGCGGCTCCACTTGACGCTGATGGTGCCCGAGGCATCGGTAGAGATGGTGAGCTTTCCCCGCTGGAGCTTCTTCATCTCGCAGGTGATGCGGTCGCCGTTGTCGAGAATCACGACGTCGGTTTTGGGCCGCGACCATGCGAGGCCCGCCGGGAGAGCCAGCAGTACCAGAAGACCGACGCCGGCGCGCACTCTAGAATGTATCAATGCCGCGGGGCCCCACCCCCGCGGCCGGGCCTCTTGGCCGGCGCGCAAGCGCGCCGGGCTCCCGCCTCCGCCCTTCGGGCTACGGCGCGGTTTCGACGTAGCCTTGGCGAAGTCGAACGCTCCGCTCGCGCCGGGTGCAGATGAGTTTTTCAGCACCCGGCTAGAATCGTGCGCCGACGGCGAAGCTCAGCTTGTTGAGGGAGAGCTCTTCCTCGGTCATGATGTCGAAGAACTTGAACGCCACCTCGACCAGGAACCGATCCCCGATGTTTCCTCGCAAGCCGCCGGCGAGGACGAAGGTGAAAGCGGTCTCCTCGAGCTCTCCCGAAGCGATGATTTGATCCGTCACGTCCTGACCGTTGAAGGTGAAGGCGACCTCCGGGGAGACTTTCGTCGCCCCGAGCTGCACCTGGGCGAACGGAGAGACTCCGGCGCCGGGGACCGTCCATCGAAGCCCACCTCCGTAGTAGACGCTCGGAATTTCCGCGGTGACGCTCACGCCCGGGAGCGCCGCGATTTCGTTCAGGAACAGCGCGTAGCGTCCGGTCAGCACGTCCTGCAGGCTCTCGATGCCTCCCACGATGGAGAAGCCCCGGCCGAAGCCCGCGCCGAACTGGGCCCCGTACAGCGAGGCGTTCTCTTCGCCGAAGGTCCAGCCGAAGACGAACGCGGCGTGTCCTCGTTCCTGAGCGCCGCCCAGGGCGGCAACCGAAAGAAAAAGCGAGCAGAACGCCAACGACCGAAGACTTCCGCGCATGGGAGAAGCGCCTCCTTGACGCTACTCTTTTAGCAAGCCCGGAGAAGTTGCGCCAGTATTTGTTCGAGTCGCTTCGATGACCGTGACCGAGCCCGCGACCATGCTCACCGACTATGCGCTCACGCTCCTCTGCGCGTGGTTCGCTTTTTCGCTCTGGAGGCGTTCGGGGCGCACGGGCGGCCGGAGGGTCGGACTCTGGGTCGCGGCGTTCTTCCTGACCGCCTTCGCCGCGCTCGCCGGAGGGACGGCTCACGGGTTTCGCGTCCCCCTCGGGGAGCACTGGAGCGTCGTTTGGAAGACTACCGTGGTCTCGATCGCCGTGGGCTCGGCGTTCCTCGTCGCCGCCGGGACTCGATCCGCGATCCGCCCCCAAGCGCCGGACGAGAGGACGCGGCGCGAGGGGATCGTCTGGCTGAAGCGGGCGATCGGAGTGAGCCTCGCGGGTCTCGCGGTGCTCGTGCTGAAGCTAGCGCCTCATCGGCACTTCAACCACAACGATCTCTATCACGTTATCCAGATGGGGGGACTCTACTGCCTCTACCGCGCGGCGGTGCTGCTTCAAGGGCTCAGCGGATCCGGTAGGACACCAGAAACCGGAAGTTGAACAGCCCATCGTTTCCGGACTCGGTTTCCGGCGGTCGAACCACGGAAAGCCAGGAGTAGAAGAGCTCTCCCGTGAAGCGCCATTTCTCCCCGGCGGCGTAGGTCGCGCCGCCGGTGAGGTAGACGGTCGCGCCGTCGGTGAGCTGCAGCGTGCGGTCGTGGACTCCGGAGTGCAACGCGTCGATCTGGAACTCGAGGTCGAGGTAGTTGACGGCGAAGCCCACGTACGGACGAAGAGGGCTAGAGGAGACGTAGCCGGTCGTGACCTCGACGCCGAACGCGCGCTGGGCGAGGTCGTCGTTCGAGGGTGCCACGCAGTCGAAGGGGTTGGATCCCTCTAGCTCCTCGGCGCTGCAGGTGATGTCCCCCGAGATGGAGCCGAAGTGGCCATAGCCGCGAACTCCGATCTTCCAGCTCTCCCCGGCGTCGAAGGGGCGGCCAACGGCGACGGAGAACATGTGCGGCTTGGTTCCGTCGATCTCGATGGGCGGAAGGTACGCGAGCTCGAGCGACGCGCTCTCGGAGAGGCCGATCCTGCCGCGAATCCTGCCGAAGAACGGGGTGCGGTTGAGATCCTCGACCTTGACGCCCCCGAAACCCACGCGGCGCTGCTCTTCGCTCAGCTGGGGCACGAAACCGCCCTCGAATCCGAGGTCGATCTTGCCTGCCCCCATCGCTTCGGGCACTCCCATTCCGGTGAGAAGGGCGAGAGAAGCGTAGTACTTCATCGCCCAAGACTCGGGCTCGTCGAACTCGAGCTCATCCGTCGCTTCGATCACGGTTTGTGCGGAGGCGCTCGCCGCCAGGAGAGTCAGCGTCAGCGCGAGAAAAGAATTTCGCTTCGTGGTCATCACGTCATTCTAGGAGGGCCCGGCGCACGCCACTGTGAACTCGCTCACAGGAGTGGCCCGATACCCGAAGCCGATGATACCTTCTCCCTCGGTGAGGGGTCTCGATCTCGTTCTCGTCGGCGCCGGAGGAGCCGTCGGCTCGGTGCTTCGCTACCTCGCGAGCGGCTTCGTGCAGAGGCTCGACTTCTGGGGCTCCTTTCCCGGCGGCACCCTCGCGGTGAATCTCATCGGCTGCACCGTCCTCGGTGTTCTCGGAGGACTGTCGGATTCGAGATACCTCCTCGGTCCGAGCGCGCGGCTCTTCGTCTTCATCGGCATCCTCGGTGGTTTCACTACGTTTTCGACCTTCAGCTACGAGACTCTGGCGCTGATACGATCGGGCGAGGCGGCGAAGGCCGCCCTGAACGCGAGCGCGAGTATCGTTCTCTGTCTCGCCGGCACCTGGCTCGGCTACGGAGTCGCCAGTCGATGAGCGATCTTCGGCAGGGAAAGCTCCTCCGGATCTTCATCGGAGAGCAGGACCGGCGAGAGCATATGCCGCTCTACGAGTGGATCGTTCGCAAGGCGCGGGCGCGGGGCCTTTCGGGCGCGACGGTCTTGAGGGGCGTCGAGGGATTCGGCGCGAAGAGCGTGCTGCACAAGGCGAACCTCCTGGACCTCTCCGCGGACCTTCCCATCATCATCGAGATCGTCGATACCGAAGAGGCCATCGAGTCGTTTCTCGTCGAAATCGACGATGCGATAAAGGACGGTCTGGCGACGGTCGAAAGGGTCGAAGTGCGGTTCCGCCGAGGAGGAAAGTAGACCTCACCGCGGAAGCGTCAAGACCGCGCGCAGACCCGGCTCGTTGTCCTCGAGCCGGAGCTCGCCTCCATGGCGCGCGGCGACCGCGGAGACCAGGCTCAGGCCGAGCCCCGCCCCGGGTGTGGTGCGGCTCCGGTCGAGGCGATAGAACCGCTCGCGCACCTTCTCCCGCTCCTCCGGCGGAATCCCGGGCCCGTCGTCGGCGACGACGATCGCAGCTCTCCCGTTCTGCGAGGCGAGGGAGATCTCGATCCGCCCTCCTCCGGGCGCGTGCTTGATGGCGTTGTCGACGAGGTTCGCGACGGCCTGGAACAGCATGTCGCGATCTCCCTGAACGATGACGGAAGGGGCGTTGTGGAGTGAGAGCCTCGAGCCTTTCTCCTCGATGAGGGGGCGGTAGAGCTCGGCCACGTCGTCGATGAGAGACGTCAGATCGACGCTGGTGAAAGCGCCGCGGCCGCGCTCGCCCGACTCGATCCGGGCGATGCGGAGAACCGCTCCGAACGTCGCGAGGAGTCGGTCCGCCTCGTCGATCGCCTCTCCGATCTCTTCCTCCTCGGGACGGCCGCGCCGCAGCCGCTCGAGCCGGGTCTTCAAGCGGGCGAGCGGCGTGCGGAGGTCGTGGGCGATGCTGTCGGATACCCGGCGCACGCCTTCCACCAGGTTCGAGAGCTCGCCGAGCATACGGTTGAGCTTCTCCGAGAGATCCTCGATGTCGTCGGAAGTCCCCTCGAGGGGGATCCTACGCGAGAGGTCTCCCGCCATGACTTCACCAATGACTTCGTCGATCTTCGCGATCCGCCGGATGCGGCTCCGACTCACCACGACCGCCCCCAGGAGCGCGAGCGCCAGGATGAGCGCGAGGCCCCAGGCCATGGTGCGAAGGAGGAGTGAGCGCACCGACTCGAGCTCCTGGAGATCGCGCCCCACGAGAAGCTGGAATCCGCCGCGGAGCACGAACGGCTTGGCCCGCGCTCGGTGCGGGGGCTCGCCCGGCCCGGTGACGAGCTCGAACTCCAGAAAGCCGTTCTCGTCAGGCATAACCTTCGGCCAGCGGTTCAGGTTCCCGACGAGGGGCGCTCCCGAGGCGTCGGTGAGAAGGTAGATCGAAGAGCCCTGGGGCCTGCGGTCGAGCCGCTCGCGAATCGAGGCGGTGAGCCCGTTCAGCCCGCCCAGGCGATAGCGCTCGGCGAGCCCCACGATCTCGGCTTCGATGGTCTCGTCCGCCTGCCGGAGCATGTAGGCGGTGGTAAGCCAGTAGACGAACGCGAGCAGGAAGACCGCGGAGACCCCGAAGAGAGCGACGTAGCCCAGAGCGAGCCGAAACGCGGAGCTCCGTAGGATCTTCGGGCTCACGGCTCGGGAGCGTCGGGGGCGACCTCGCCCAGGAGGAACGCGAGCTCCATCGCCATGTCCTCGACGGTGCGCGAGACAGGCATCCCGTAGTTGGCGGCATGGCCCGCCTTCGGGTGGTAGCGGAGGATGACGGGGCGACCGGAGGTCGTGGCCGCCTGCAGGCGCGCCGCCATCTTCCGGGCCTGGAGGGGAGAGACCCGGGTGTCCTTGTCGCCCGAGGTCAGCATGACCGCCGGGTACGCGGTCTCGTCGCGCACTGCCTGGTAGGGCGAGTACTTTTTCAAAAACTCGAGCTCCGCGGGTTTCGACGCGTCGCCGTACTCGAGAAGCGCGGGAAGATTGTTGGTCTCGGTGAAGCTATAGAACCGCACCATGTCGAGGTCGGGAAAGCCGCAGACCACGGCGCGAAAGAGCTCGGGACGCTGGGTGAAAGCGCTCGCCACCAGAAGGCCTCCGTTGCTCACGCCGCGGATCGCGAGCCTCTCAGGCCGGGTATAGCCGCTCTCGACCAGGAACTCGGCGGCGGCGAGAAAATCATCGAAGACGTTCTGTTTGTTCCCGAGCATCCCCGCGCGGTGCCACGTTTCTCCGTACTCGCTTCCACCCCGGAGGTTCGCCATGGCATAGAGGCCGCCCTCCGCCACCCACGCGGCGGCCACGGGGTCGAAGCGCGGCGTCTGGGCGGCGTTGAATCCTCCGTAAGCGAAAAGGAGCGTCGGGTTCTGGCCGTTCGCCTCCAATCCAAGGCGATGGAAGAGGTACAACGGGATCTCCGTCCCGTCTTTCGATGCATAACGGACCTGCCGCACCACGACGCTTTCGGGCTCGACGTCCCAGGCGCGCTCGTCCCAGGGAGTCCTCGCGCCCGTCTTCAAGTCGAGGAGGAAGGTCGAAGGCGGGAGCGTGAAGGAGGTCAGCGTGAGAAACGCTCGTCCGGGGCCGGCACGGCGGAGCTCGGCGGTGTGGTGCTCCGGCACGGAGATTTCGCCTGCAGGAGCTCCGTCGAGCTCGTGGACCGCGATCCGCGTCGTCCCGTGCTGCAGGTAGCTCGCATAGATCTTCCCGTCGAGTATTGCGAATGCGGCGAGCACGTCCGAGCTCTCGGAAACGACTTCCTTCCATCGATCGGGAGCGGGATCCTTCGGATCGATTCGGACGATGCGGTTATCGGGAGCGTCGAAGTTCGTGCGCGCGTAGAGTGCGTCCTCGTGAACCTGAGGGTAGAAACGGGCTTCGGCGCCGACCACGATCGGAGTCGCCTCTTCGCCCGGCTCTTTGTAGTACAGATCGCTCTTCGCCCAGCCGTGGTTCACCGCGAAGACCAGGGTTTTACCGTCCGAAAGCGCGAGCGTCTCGAGAAAGCTCGTGGGCTCGATGCCGTCGCCGAAGATCTCCTCATCCTCCTCGACGGGCGATCCGATGCGGTGGAAGCGGACTCGAGGGCCGACCTGCCGCGAGCGATGGGTGTAGTAGAACCCCTCGCCGTTCTTGGCGAAAAAGATCGAGGCGTAAAGCGCCCTCGGCAGCCGGTCCGACAAATCGGCTTTCGCTTCGAGGTCGCGAAGCCTCACCTCGATCTCGTCCTCCCCTCCGTCGCGAAGGCTGTAGAGGAGATACTTCCCGTCGGGAGAGAGCGAGAGGATGTCGACCCGCGTCGTGTGGTCGGAGCTCATGGGATGAGGGTCGAGGACGACCTCGTAGGAGGCGGCGGGATCGATCGGCGGTACTTCCCTATCAGGCCTTTCAGGCCTTTCGGGCCCTTCGGGGGGCGCCGGCCGCCGATAGATGGCGGGGAGCTCGTCCGAGGCCCGCCTCAAGGTGAAGTACTCGAACTCCCCGCTCCTCCTCGGGAAGCCGGCTTCGGGCTGGCGCAGGATCTCTCCGAGCCGCGAACGGAGCCGCGCTCTCCGCTCCGATTCGCCGACGATCTTCTCGGCGTACGCGTTCTGGGTCTCGATCCACTCGCGGGTCTCGGGGCTCTCCTGGTCCTCGAGCCATCGATAGGGGTCGACGAGCTCGACGCCGTGGAGCGTCTCTCGGACCTCGACCCGTTTCGACTCGGGCGGGGCTGGGCGGGGCGAGGAGCAACCGACGGCGAAAAGCGTCCCAAGCGACAGCAGCCGCGTCTTCATGCGAGCGACCTCCTTCGAGATCGCCCATCCTAGTGCATTCGTGCCGCGAGGCCCTACCCCCGGGGCCC
>Ga0299906_10003379_pt1 | contig 13152 bp, 16 predicted proteins | sample RVTome_14_FD_200259 | JGI IMG/M metagenome (GOLD analysis project Ga0299906, IMG submission 200259) | Soil microbial communities from uranium-contaminated site in the Upper Colorado River Basin, Wyoming, United States - RVT145D125 (version 2) ...
CGTTGACCTTGGCGTTGGCGTCCTCGTAGCCCTCGCGAATCCGCCGGTCGTCGTCCTCCTCGGGGAAAAAGCGCGAGGTTCTGAGGATCAGGCAAGGCAATCCACTTTCGCGGTGGATCAGCTCACACAGATCCTCCGCCGCGACCTTGGTGGCCCCATAGACGTTCCTGGGCACGGCTTGCAGCCCCTCAGTCACCCACACGGCAGGCTCCCCGGGAAGCGGCCTCAAAGCCATGCCGTAGGTGCTGGTGGTGCTGGTGAACAGGAACGCCCCCACGCCGGCGGCCACGGATTCTTCCAGGAGGTTCAGGGTGCCTTGCACATTGGTGTCGATGAAATCGGACTTGCTGTGTGTGCCAACGTGCGGCTTGTGCAGGGTCGCGGCGTGAATCACGGCGGACGCGCCCTTAAGACACTCGCGCACCACCGAGCGGTCGGCGATCGAGCCGACGGAATCGGTTTGCGTCGAGGGTTTGACGTCCAGGCCCGTGACGACCTCACCCCTCGCCTTCAGCGTGCGAACCAATGCCTCGCCGAGGTGCCCCGAACTCCCCGTTACAAGGATGCTCATCCGTCGACCAGGCCCACCGTATCGCCCTCGGCTGCCGCACCACCGGAAAGCACCCGGGCGTACACGCCGGCGCAGGGATACCGGCCTTTCTCGCCGACCTCGAGGCGGTTGTGTTTCGCGAGGCCGGAGAGAATGGCGCGGTCCTCCGGCAACTCGTCCTGCGCCAGGGTGGTCATGACACAGCGCGCGTCCGGCTGGGTGACGGCCAAGCGGATGCCTTCGCCAACATTCAGTATTCGCCCTACCCAGGCGTTTTCCGGAAACCCGGCCTCCTGGCACTCGAGAATGAGGTTCATGCGAAAACGCCGGGCGTCGAAAACGCTGCCCGGCTGCAGCTCTTTCATGCTGCGAAGGGTGGAGTTCGTCAACACTGAAACCGGGGCCGCGTCGTGGAACGGGCCGTTAATGCCCTGGCCACGCATTTCCGCCTCAGCGGATGTGACGAGCCGAACGTCGCAGCCGATTTGCTCCGAAATCAGCGCATCCGCATCGCTGGAATCGCTGCGGACCTCGCGACCGTCGGGCAGTTCGATCAGCACGGCCGGCGGCAGCTTACCGGCCTCAGGCGGCTCGAGATAACATACCCTGAAGGCAAATAAATTCGGATACCGCTTGAAGTTCACAGCACTGACCACTCGCTGCGTTTCCTGGTCGACCAGCGCGTAGGCACGATCGCCCGGCAGGCCATTTTCGGAGATCTCCGCCCGCTCGAGGCGCTCGCCGCGCATCGACTTGACGGGAAAACGCCATAACGCTGCGATCCGGCCGATCATCGCGGCCTCCTGACGGCGACGACATGCGCCACATAAGGCAGCTTGAAGCCGTCTTCGGTGAAAAAATCCTGCATCGATTCGATCACTTGCTCTTCGATGGCTCGCTGCGCTTCGGGGCTCTGTGCGTTCAACACCGCCGCGGTGCGCACCCCTGCCTTGCGCTCGCATTCGAGCACATGCGAGGCCGTCGGGACGGTCCACTCGACGGTCACCGTCCTGAATACCAGCGTGTCGGGGTCGAATCCCGCTTGTCCGAGCCCCTTGCGGCAATCGTCCGGGTTTCCGAAGGCGAAGAATTCCGGGCCCTCCGGCAGGTCGGGACGTGCAATGCCGTGTTTTTCGATCGCATCGTGGATGATCGCAGCCCCGGGGCTCATCTCCGGCTCGGCCCACACGGTGAACCCGTAACAGCCGCCGGGACGCAGGACCCGCCCGGCCTCCGCAAACGCCCGGTGCGGGTCCGCAAGATGAAGCAGGCCGAAATTCATGCCGACCGCGTCGAACGTCCCGTCCGGAAAATCCAGCGCCAGGGCATCGCCCTCGCGAAACTCGATGCCGGGGTTGCGGGCCCGGGCGACGCGCACCATCTCCCCGGAAAAATCGACGCCGGTCGCGGTGGCGCCCAAGGCTTGCGCCGCTTCGGCTACGTAGCCCGGCCCACAGGCGAGGTCCAGCACGCGGGAGCCCAGGCCGACGCCCATGGCATCCAGCAGATGCGCGGCGAACGGCTTCATTAAGTCGCTCCAGGCCGCGTCGTATTTGCCGGAGGCCCGCTCCCAACCCTTGTGGATAAACGTCTGGAATTCTTGAGTCATGCAGCGAGTATAAGCGAGCGAGTTTACCGGGGTCTGAGGCGCTCCACCCGAACGTTTCCGGCGCGGTCCAGGCGCCCGCGCACCTCAACGTAGTCACCGGGTCGCGGCGATTTATCGATGCGGGTCCGGCCGGTAACGATCAATGGCAGGCCATCCAGGCGCCATCCCGCCTCCAGGATACCCTCGAGCCGGACCTTGGCGCCCACCGGTATCTCGGCTGGTCGTCCCGCCGAGTCCGGCGCACCCTGGGCGATCCAGTCCTCGATCACGCGGATTTCCTCGTCCGAAAGATAGGGCGGGCCGTCGAAGGGCATCCGGGGAAACGACTGTCCTCGGATGCGGCGCACCAGCTCGCTGGCTCCGGGATTTCCCGGCACAATGCGAACGCGGTCGCCGGCCGACAAGGCGGCCTCGTAGGAGGTCAGCCTGTAGCCCTCGGGCGCCGGCCCCATCAGGCCGTTGTCGGTGTGACACTTGGTGCAGCGTTGGGCGAATATGGGCGCTACGTGCTGGTAGCTTACCGACTCCCCCGGCGCCGGCAGCCGGGGCTCGGGCGGAGCAGCCGCCACAAGCTCATCCGCCGGCCCTTCCACCAATCCGCCGGCCACCCATTGCTCGATCATGACGATTTCCTCGTCGCTGAGAAACGGCGGCCCGGTCATGGGCATTCGCGGCTGGCTGGTTCCCCTGATACGTCTGACGAGCTCACTCGCGTCCGGATCGCCCGATACCACGACGGGCCCGTTGGCGCTTCCCTTCACCACTGCTTCGTAGCTGTCCAGCCGCAACCCCAACGGCGCCGCCGGGCCGGAATGACACATCAGGCACCGCTCGGCGAATACCGGAGCGACGTCCGCGTATGAGACATCGCCGCCGCCCTGTGCGGCGGCGGAGCCATGCATGGCAAGCAGGCAGACCAGGCCGGCCAATCGGAGACTTCCGGTTCTGCCGGTGCGTGTGAGTCTTCTCCGGCGAAAACCGCGCGCATCCAAAGGATTCATTTCATTTCGCATGACCTGCCTTCCCAATTCGTATAACCATCCAGATTCCGCCAAGGATAGCAGCCGAGGCAAAGAGCAGCCGAAGCGTGATGGGCTCGCCGAGGAGAAGCGCACCGCCGGCCGCCGCAATGGCAGGCACGCTGAGCTGCACGGTAGCCGCCGTGGTCGACCGCAGGGAAGGCAACACCGTGTACCAGATGGCGTATCCGACTCCGGAAGCGATCGCGCCGGAGGCGATGGCGTATGCGACGCCGGCCGCATCGACGCTGAGTTCCTCGCGCATCAGCAACAGCAGGACCACCGCCAAGGGCACGGATAGCAGGAAATTTCCAGCCGTAACCCGGATGGGGTCGCCGCCACGGTGGCCGCGCAGAGAATAACAGCCCCAGGCAACGCCTGCGGCCAGCATCAGCAGTGCCCCCAGCAGGGGCGGGGCGGCGAGGCCCGGAAGCAGCAAGAACACCAAGCCGCCGACTGCGAGCGCCAGACCCGTAAGCTGCAATGGCATGAACCGCTCACCGTTCCAAAGCCCGTAAGCGATCATCGTCGCCTGGACCGCCCCGAACAGCAGCAACGCCCCGGTCGCTGCCGTCAGGCTCAGGTAGGCGAATGAGAAAAACGCGGCGTAGCTGAACAGCGCCAGGGCCGAAGGCCAGCTTCCCCCGCCGCGTGCCGACGGCCGCAGCAGGTGCGCCAGCGCCGCCAGGCACAGGGCGCCGGATGCGAGGCGGATTGCGGTAAAGCTGGCGGCGTCAATGCCAGTGCCGGCCAGCGCCGCACGGCACAACAAGGAATTGCCCGCGAATGCCAGCATCGTGACCGTGGTCAGCAGCGCGACTTTCAGATGAGACGCCATAGGGTGTAGGCGAAGAACACGGCGAGGAATACCGCGCCGTGCAGTCTGCTCAGGTAGAGCCGGTTGAGCAACAGTCCTCCGAGCAGCACGGCCAGCCCACCCATCAGTGCCAGATCGACCCAGCTGATGCCGCCGGATTCGAGCGGATGCAAGGCGGCGGTGATGCCCAGCACGCCGAGAATATTGAAGGTATTGCTCCCGATCACGTTGCCGATCGCGATGTCGCCCTCCCGCCGAATCGAGGCCATGATGGAGGTGGCGAGTTCTGGCAGGCTGGTGCCGACGGCGACGATGGTCAATCCGATGGCCGCCTGGCTGATGTTCAGTCGGCTGGCCAGATCGACGGCCGAGACCACCAACAAGTGGGCGCCAAAGAACAGCATGACCAACCCCGCTGCGATCAGCACGGCGAGCTTCGCGGTGCCCCCGGCCGGGACCAGGAAATCCGCCTGCGCCGGGTCACCCGAGGGGACCGAGGAGCGGGCCAGACGAAAGGTCAACCACACGTAAAGCACGAGCCCGGCTGCCAGCAACGTCCCTTCGATGCGCGTGACGTAGCCGCTCGCCAGCATCGCCACCAGGATGAACGACACCAGGATCATGATGGGGATGTCGACGCCGAGGACCTTCGATTCGACGAGCATGGGCCGCATCACTGCGGCCAGGCCAAGGACGAGGGCAATGTTGGCGATGTTGGAACCGACCACGTTTCCGACCGAGATGTCGTTGGCATCTGACAGCGCGGCGTCGACGGACACGAGCAACTCCGGAACGCTGGTGCCAAAAGCGACCACGGTGAGCCCGATGGCCAGGCGCGAAAGACCGAAGCGGGAGGCCAGCCCGGCCGCGCCGCGTATGAGGAGTTCGCCGCCCACGAAGAGCAGGACCAGGCCGACGACACCCCAGGACACGGTGAAGAGCACGGGCTCAGTCGCGGAAAATGGCGCGGTTCGCGGCGTTGACGGGCAGCATCACGATTTTTCCCTCGTTGGAATCCCGCTTTCTTCCGCGGGGGTTCGACTGAAGATACTATTAGCGCATTTCGCTGCCAAATGGGTGGCAGCGGATTTCGCTTTTAACGGAACTGGCGATGAAACACAGCTCGTGGGCCTCGTGGTGCATTTCATCGAGCCCCTTCGAATCGGGCAGCTTTTCGCCGGAAAAGCGGGTTCGAGGATTCAGGTCGACGGATGTAATCGCCAGCTTGCCTTCGGCGTTTTTGCTCATCGTGCCGCGCGCCTCGTCCTCGTAGGACTCGACCACGAAGCCCCGCTTCGCCGCGACCCACAGGAAGGAAAGCATGTGACAGCTCGCGATGCTGGCGACGAACGCCTCTTCGGGATCGACCGCTTCCTCGCTCGACATCGGCACGCGCACCACCTGCGGCGAGGAGGAGGCGGGAACGGTGATGCCGCCGTCGAATTCCCAGCTATGAACTCGGCTGTACCGACCTTTCGAGAAGTCCAGGCCCGCGTCGTTGCGCCAACGCAATGTCGCTGTGTATTCAGACATCAAAACCTCCTGCCGGCCCGAATTTGCAGCCGCCGGCTTCAGAATGCGCCGCGCTCAGGCCGCGCCGGCCAGCTTTGCATTCACGTGGTCCATGACCTCCGTGTGCTCGCGCTGGGGACTGAACAGCACCAATTCCGCATCCTCGCTCACGCGAACGGAGTGCCCCGGCGGCCAGTAGAAAAGATCGCCACCCCGGACCACCTCTTCGCTGCCGTCGGTGTAGCTGACCGTCAGGACGCCTTCGATCAGATAACCCCAGTGCGGTGAATGGCAGGCGTCGTTTTCCAACCCTTCGAGCAGCGGGCCCAGGTCCGTCCCGGCCCCCATGGTGAAATATTCGCCGCCGATGGCGCCGTAGCCGGACGCATCGCCGAAGTCGGTCTTTTGACGGGCGACCGCCCCGGGCGCGTCGATTTTGACTGGAATGTCGTTCTTTGCAATTCGCATTGGATTACTCCTTCGATTGATGAAGATGTCCCTGCCCCAAGGAACGCGCCGCGTCCGAGCGCTGAATCCGGCCTCATGCAGCATGCCACCCCTGGCAGCCGGCCGTTTGATACCATTCCTCCGTAACCATGTTTAAACGCTACCTGATCACCGTTTGCATCGCCACCTGGCTTCCTGCAGGGGCGGGTTCCGCTCACGCCGCTGACCCTGCCGGGCTCGATGAAATTCGAGAAGTGCCCGTTTTCGACGGATCGTTCACCGTCACGGTTTACCCCGTCGAGACCATGCACGAGACGACAGCATACGCCGACCGTTCGGTCGCCAACGATTACGACGAGCTCGCCAATGCCGCGAAACGCGGCGACGCCGACGCGGCCGGGCAACTTGCCTATGCGCTGCGGCGCTGCAACGATGCCGCCACCAGCGACGAAGAACTGGAGGACAGGGTGGGCGCCATGTTGCGCACCGGGATGGTGGGCACCCCCTGGTTTCCCGAGCCCACAGAGGTCGACAACCTCGCCCAGTACATCGATTTCGAGCGGCGGAAGCTGGAAATCTGCAGAGGGCTGAGCCGCCAGCAGATCGATCGGGCGCAGGATTGGTTCAAACTGGCGGCCGAGCTGGGGAACTATGACGCTCAGGTCTCGGCCATCGAGCTGGCCCTGGACCACTATCTCCTGACCCAAAACATTTCTCCGAGTGAGGCGACAGGGTTGCAGGGCGTGGTGCGGGATGTGGAAAAGTTCGCAGCGGGCGCGCCCGAAGAATTCCGGACAGCGGCCAGGCAGATGCTCTCGGCACGTTTCCAGGGTAGCGTGCAGGCGCTGCGCGACCTGGCGATCGTCTATGCAGCAGGCACCCTGCGGCCATCGAACCAATATTCTCCGGCAGCCAATGCCTATGCGAACCTGCTGGCCGCGGCCGAGGTGTGGCACCAGGCGATGAACCCCGGCAGCTACCGTTTCGATGAGGATTTGCGCAGGTTTCGCAGAGGGCTCAGCGGCGAGGAACTCGCCTGGGCCGAGGCCGAGGCCAGGTCGTTACTGCGAGAAGAGACCTGCTGCCGCTTCTGGTGAGCGCAGGCTCCCCAGTTCCGCGGCTAGATGTTGCGTGAATCATAAGCCCAGTGAAGAACCGCCTGGCGCTGCCTGGAGCGACACAGCAGGTCGCCCCGAACGCAGTTTTTTCTGATCTGCATGATGTGCCGGCGGATGCCGCACCAGCGTTTGATCTGGCGCTCGTCGTCCTCCATGCGGCGACCGCGGTAGTAGCGGCAGTACCACTGGAACCAACCGCGCGGGTCATCCTCGTGGATCCAGCCCTTGCGCCGCCACTCCGAGAGAGGCAGCGAAGCATTGATGCCGAAAAAGTTGAGGGTGGGGTCGTGGCGCTTGGAGCACACCTTGGCGCTCTCGAACCACGACTCGGGAAACTCTTCGCTGCAGTCGGTCATGTACTTGCCGCCGAACACGCCGAGTTCCAGCAACTGCTTCGGTGTCAATTGCGGCTCGAAGTCAGGGTGGAAATTCCTCCCGGCTGGCTCGGTGAGCTCATACACGTAGCCCTGCTGCATCCGGTCGTTGACCTCGACCCGACTGCCTGACATTAACCGACCAAGCTCCTCATGACTCGGTGCCTTTCGGAAAACCGAAATAGCGCGGTGCCGACGACTTGTATTGTTTGTAGGCAGATCCGTATCTTCGTTCCAGGAACCGCTCCTCCACCGGCACGTAGATGAGGCAACTAGCCCAGAACATGGCCGCCAGCAACAGGGCGGCGCCAGATCGGCTGAACAGTGCCACGCCCAGGAGTATCAGCGCCCAGCCGACAAGCTGCGGATTGCGGCAGTAGCGGTAGATGCCGGTCGTCACGAGGCGATCAGACGAAAGCCCCCAGGCGAGCCGAAACGAACGGAACTGGATCCGGGCCGTCAAGTGGGCTGCAGCACCGATCAAGATCAAGGTGCTGCCGCAGGCCAACGCCACACCATTCGGGATGGCAAGCGGCCAGGACGCGTTCCAGGCGGCCACGAAGGTACACAAGACTGGACCTGCGAAGGCTACGAAAGCGGCCAGGAAGGTGAACGATGAAAGGCGTCCATTTTCAGCAAACTCGACCGGGGCTCTCCAAAGGGCAACAGCACCCCCGATCAATAGACAAGCCGCACCCGCAATGACTGCTATCATCGAACCTCCCTCGTTTGATTCCGTGATTCAAGCCGATCGTCCTGGCTCGTAGCGTACCGGCCCCCCAAGCGCGCCGCTAGAAGAACTCGGCTCATTGCCGCAGTATCTTCTCCATCGTCTTTCCTTTTGCAAGCTCATCAATCAGTTTGTCCAGGTAGCGTATTTTTTGCATCTGCGGATCTTCGATGTCTTCTACGCGAACACCGCACACTACACCCTTGATAAGCGAACTATTCGGATGAATGGCTGGGGCTTGGGCAAGAAAGGTTTCAAGATTATTTTCCCGTTCGATTTGCTGCTGTAGTCCCGCCTGGTCATAGCCCCTCAGCCAGCTGCAGTGCGAAGGCGGCGACCCAGCATGTCGGAGCCGAGGTCGACTGCGGTCACGACGTCCGCGCCCATTGCGCGGGCAAGCGATACCGGGACAGGGTTGGCCAGACCGCCGTCCACCAGCAACGAACTTTCCCAGCGCACGGGAGTGAATATTCCGGGCAGGGCGATCGAGGCACGTACGGCGTCGAGCGTTGACCCGCTTAGCAGCCAGACTTCCGCCCCTGTCTGCAATGAAGTTGCGACCGCGCCAAAGGGAAGTCCAAGCTGCTCGAGTGGACGATCTGCGAAAGAGCGGCGAACACTACTTGTTGACGTATCACGTTAGAGGCCATCCATCAGCCCACTGAAGGAATCATCGTAGACGTGATTGCAGTCAGGCCAGACTTGGCGAGCATCTGGATTGGATACGTTCCACTTGGCCCCTCGCAAGTAGGCATTCCATGGCAAAGGCAAGCTGGCGTGGCTGTGTCAAATACCCAAGACCAACTTGAGTCCTTCATCAACGCGTTGCATAACCCCTGACGCCAACGACCCGACTCGCTTCCCCAGAAACTGGCGATCTAAAGTAACAATCTGAGATACATTGACGACCGATACCTTAGGGAGACCTGAGTCAGACTTGCGAAGTCGTACGTTTCCAGGCGCATCTGACAACGCCAAATTAGATGTCACGACCGCAACCAAAACAGTGGAGATCTTGCTCTTGTTAAAAGCGTTTGACTGAACAACTAAGACCGGGCGACGAAAACCAGGACCTGAACCGGGGGCAGCCGGCAGGTTGGACCACCAGATCTCACCACGCTTCATGATCTATCGAATCAAACTGGGCCTTTTTCAGTCCGTCGTCGAGCGCAGATGGCTCCTTGGCATATATTTCGTCCAACGATGCAGTGATCGCCTCGGAATCCCGAGCTTCCAGATAGGCCTCAAGTGCTTCAGCGAATAACTGGCTACGCGCCATACACCGTTGCTTCGCCAGCCGCTCGGCAGCTTCAAAAATTGGGTCGGGGATTGATACTGCTACCTTCATGCCAGAATAGTATCACCTGGGTAATACCACCGCAACCGTACACATAACGCCACTCTGGCCTGTCAACTCCATCCTTTTGACACTCATTGAGGCCTCCTTCCCCGGCTTCGAGCTTGGCAGGCAAAGCTACCATCCATGTTGGGTCCACTCATGACTCAACCTGCGAAGAAGGAGACCTCAATGCGATTCTACACAAAGACCCATCAGCACTACTGCGGCATCGACATCCATGCCCGATAAACCCTCGAGCAGGAACTGGCGCTCATGGCCAAAGACCAGGACGCCTTCGCCTGTCATCCGTTCGGCGGCTACGGTGGTACAGCGCCTTTGCTGCTAGATTCCTTGCTCCAGTATTCAGCCGCCGCCTGCGTGGCCTCAAGTAGCTCCCTGTGAAAGCGATCAGGCTCCTCGAAAAATGGGAAATGTGCCGATTTTTCGAACCACGCCAACCACTTAAGTGGAGCATCAAGCCGGTCCAGATATTGCGCGGCCAACCGCGAAGGCGTGTTGAAATCATGCCGTCCAAGAAAGAAGAATACGGGCACGTCTACTTTGCGAATCTCCCCATCCGACGGTTTGGGCACGACGTCGTACTTCATCTCCCGGCCGACGAGATCCGCCCCTTTCTTCACATTTAGTACATCGCGCAGCGTGTACTCGGGAGCGGCCAATCCAGCCTTCAGGAGCGGCCAATAGCTCCGAGAAGCAAACAACTCCCCTCCCGAGCTGAACAGATCGTCCTCAGTGATCTCTACGGATTGATCTGCGGCTTGAGCCTGGAGTACGGCATCACCGGTCGCTAGCGCAGCCTGGTACAGGAACTCGCGGCGCAGCGCCTGAACCTGGTCATCGGTTCCGGCCAGTTGCCCGGTTCCAATGAAGGCCGAGTAGTACTCCGGATGTCTCTGGACGGCCAGGAGCCCCAAGTAGCTGCCCCAGGAATGGCCCACGATGTAGATTCGCTGCTGGTCAAAACGCCCACGCAGGATCTGGGTCAGTTCATAGGTATCCTCAAGGGTTTGACTGACGCTCAAGGCTGGCATCTGAGACAACGCGTCGAACGACTTTCCGGCTCCCCGCCGATCCCAATGCACAACAACATAGTCATGCTCCAGCGCTCGTTGGAATGCGTGCGCGAGATACATTACAGGCATGCCTGGACCGCCGTGCAGGAACAGGACGACCGGTGTGGAGCGATCGTGGCCTCTGATGAGAATCCACTGCTCAACTCCTCCGATCTCGTGCTTTTCCAGCGAACTAATGCTGGCGGAAGTATCGATGTTCGGTGTAACACCCCGCAAGACTATGAACTCGAAAACCAAGGCCCCGACGCCAAGAACCACAATGGCGGCAAGACCGAGCAGAACAAATCGACGTCGTATCCTAATGGTCATTGCTTCATGTACAAGAAAAGCGGTCACCTCTGGCTCAGACTACCTGTTCTCTAATCTGTTGGAGGTAATCGTCTGGTAAACCTAATCTGCCTGCCAGTATGAGCAGAGAATTCGCGTACTCAGAGTTTGCTCCCTCGAGCTTACGCTTTGGGAGGTTGTAGCAAACTGCAGAGTCGACCGTGCCATCTGGCAATACGACTGAAACGGATTCAGAAACGTAGTCCGCCACGCTCTCGGCCGAATACAGCGCTCTCACATCGTCCGTTCGCAAAGACATAAGAACACCATACGCCCTATTGCCGTCGTCCGGCACCAGCGTGGCGCGTCTGCCTATGCGTAAACTGTAACCGTTGACGTATCCGACGGTCGCTTTTGAAGGGCTGACTCCCTTCGAAGCAAGCAGTGATTCGTCCATGAAGAGCCCATAAAAAAACACCGTGACCACTTCGGAATTCATCTCTCGCATCTCCGCCTGGTATGACGTTCCGCGCCGCCTAACGTCTGAATTAACCGGCGCGTGCGCAACACGGCTTCTCCTTATCAAGCAGTGACGCAATTGCACTCAGCTAATCGACGGCTTGCGGTGCACTGAACCCCTTACTGTAGTAACCCGAAGGATCAAAACAGCACACCCTTTTCTTTCCAGAAGCAAGCATGTCACATGCATCGCTAATCCGCTTCGTTCGCGTTTTCGCCTGCTTGGCTGATGTGACCCAATGAATCCAGTCGAGGCGAGCAATAGTGGTCGTGGCCTCCCAGGTGGCGCGAGCCTCAGGGGAAGCCTGCAAGGCCTTAACCAGGTCAGAGGGGACTCTTGGTTCAGGCTCCTGCTCCACGGCCATGATCTCAAAGTGAGCAACGTCACCAAATTTTGCGCCCGCATCTTTGAGCAGCTTCTCATCGATCTGCAGCCAGTGGCCTTTCTGACCGTCCGGTTCGAGCAAAGCCTTGAACCCTTGGCCGTTAATTGTCCCATCGACCGTTGTTCGACCACGCCTCGGCAGCTTTGCACTTGCTTCTTTGGGCAGAACCACGAAGGCCCATGAGTTGCCGTCTCCGGACTCTTCTGGGCGAAGTAGCCGTGCGTTGAACTGAGACTTTGTAGATGCTCGCGTCACTCACTGCTCCAACGCTCAATCGCGCCGAGCGTTTACATTAACCGGCGCGTTTTAGCGCGCCCGGGCCTAACGATTTTTAAGGAATCGCCACCAACGCTGCGACAAGAAATCTCTTCATGTTGCGCTCCGGGACATGGCCAACAAAGTGCGGTGGAATTGGCAAGCAATGGTCGAGCGTTGTCGGTCGCGAGTCAAGGTCAAAAAGGTCGCCGTGGTGGCCTGTATGCGCAAAATGTTCGCCATGCTCAACGCCATGGTGCGGGACGGAACACTCTGGGGAGAGACTAATCGAAGTCTGGCCTCGCTTATCCAAATGTGCGGTATCGAACAGACGGAACCCATCCCCACACGTAGGCTACCGCGCACCTGCGGCACCGTGATCCAGACGAAGGAGAGTTTATGAAGAAGCGCTTGATTTCAATAGTATCTCTATTCATGGTGGCACTGGCACTGCCGCTTCAGGCAGCTCCGGAGGCCGAGAAGAGTCTGTATGAACGGCTTGGTGGTATCTTTGCCATCGCTGCGGTCGTTGACCATTTTAGCGACGCACTGGTGCAGAACCCCATCGTAGGAACGACTTCGGCTAACCCAGCTCTTAGGGAATGGCACACGAAGAACCTGGGCAGGCTGCCGGGCCTCAAGTTCATGCGAACCCTGTGGGTCTGCGAAGTCACGGGTGGGCCGTTCAAATTCTCACCGACTAAGCCTGGCAAAACTCATTTAGGACTTGAGGAGGCTCATCGTGACCTCAAGATCTCGCCCGAAGAGTTCGATGAGGTTGCGGCCGAGCTAGGGCGTTCCCTTGACTTCGCGAAAGTGCCACCGCGCGAGAAGGGCGAGGTCCTCGCCGCCTTCGCCGCCCATAAAGACGAGGTGACGGCGGGCTACAAGACGAAGTGATTATGGCTGCCTGATGATAAACCAATACACCCAAAACAAGATGATGGCCTGAAGCGGAGCTCGAAGGAGAAGATACATGGGACCCCACACGTGACCGCCCATCGGGATATGGTTGATCGCGGCGTAGATGTTCACCGGAAAAAACGATACAAGCACTACGGCAGCAACCCATCCAGTGAATCTCCTGGTCTTTGGAACCAGCAAACCAATAGCGAT
>Ga0299906_10003380_pt1 | contig 13151 bp, 14 predicted proteins | sample RVTome_14_FD_200259 | JGI IMG/M metagenome (GOLD analysis project Ga0299906, IMG submission 200259) | Soil microbial communities from uranium-contaminated site in the Upper Colorado River Basin, Wyoming, United States - RVT145D125 (version 2) ...
TCATCGATCGCGGTGCGGTAGCGGAGCGCGATCGTGCGGCAAGCGGCTGAGCGCACGCGATCAGCTCCTCCGCCGCGCACCCCGCCCCGTCCACTCCAGTCAGCGCCTCCGCCACTGCGCGCGCGTCATGCCCGTACGGCGCCTGGTCGAGCAGAGCTGCCAGCTCGGACGCGAGCCGCCTTGCAGTCACCTTCCTGAACGGCAGCACGCGCGCCAAGCCGAGCGCGGCGGCGCGCCGCGCATTGTCCGGCTGGTCGAAGGCGACCGGCACGATCAGCTGCGGACGGCCGGCTCGGAGTGCCTGGGCGAGCGTGCCGATCCCGGCCTGGTGAACGACCGCCGCCGCGCGCGGAAACGCGCTGGAATAAGGAAGATAGGGGAACGCGCGCACGCCGCCGGGCAGTCCCACCGGGGTGACGGGACCGGTCACCAGGATGGCGCGTCGTCCCAGCTGCCGCGCGGCCGCGGCGGCCTTGTCCCAGAAATCGCCCGCGATCCAGACCGCCGACGAGCCGAGCGCGAACACGATCGGCGGTTCGCCCTCGGCGAGGAAGCGCTCCAGGTCGTCGCGGATGCCCGCGTCCGGCGCCGCGCCGTCGTAGATCGGGGCGCCGCAGACGCGGACGTTGACCGGCCAGTCCGGCTGGGGCGCGGCGAGCTGCGGATCGAACAGGGCAAGGTTGAGGAGCGGCGAGAACTGCCCCTCGAACATCGCCGGCCGCTTCGACGGCGGCAGCCCGAGCTCGCGGCGGAAATCGCGCAGCGGCGCCTCCCACGAGCGGACGGTGAGCCTGAGCAGCTTGAACAGCAACCCGTACGGCGCGGGCCCCAGAGCGCGCAGCTTCCGGAGCCACGGCGCGCCGGCGATGACCGGCGGGTCGTAGGACGACATGAAGGTCAGCGGCGACAACGCGGTCGCGACCCAGGGCAACCTTCGAAGCTCGGCAACCAGCGGGAGCGTCACGGTAAGGGGGTGAGAGATCAGCAGATCGGCGCCGTCCACGGCCCGCGCCAGATCCGCGTAGGCGGGCCGCAGGTGCGGCATGACGAACTCGCGCATCAGGCGCTCCGGCCCGCGCCGGGTGTCGAAGAGCCGCGTCACCAGGTCCTGGTAGTCGCCGATGTCGGAGGCGCGTGGGCGGACGGGTGCGAACTCGACCCCGGCCGCTTCGACCGGTACGCGATGGTCTTCGGCGGCGGCGATCACCGCCTGGTGCCCGCGCTGGATCAGCGCGCGGGCAACGGCAACGTAGGGGTGGAGATCACCCAGGGAGCCGGCAGTGGCGAAAAGAAAGCGGCTCAACCGGCTGTGCCCGTGCCGGCGGCCCCGGAACGCGCTCGCGGCCTGATTTCAAGCATGGGTGGGCACTCGTGCGGGATTCAGCCGAGCATCGATGATGAGCATCGCCGCGACGACAACGACCACGGACGCGAGCTGAAGGCCCGCGTGCACTGACGTGCCGATCGGGATGGTCGCCAGTGCAGCAGCAGCCGCGGCGAGCCGGCTCAGCGGCGAGCCGATTCGGAGGCAACGCCGGACCTCCGCGATCCCCACGAGGAACAGGGCGACGCCGCCGGCCAGCGCGATCGCCGACCGCAAGTGCGCCGGATCGCCCGGATGGGCGATCGCGCCGTGGATCCCGGCCGCCGCGGCGACGATGCCGAGAAGCAGCGGGATGTGCGCGAAGATGTATGCCATGACCGCAAGCCGGCTCCGTGTGGCGGGCTCGGCGCCGGCCAGGGCGTGTTCTGCCGGCCCGGTGTCGGTGAAGTAGGTCCACCACAATCCGGCCGGCAGCGCCAGCGCGAGCACGATCGCGCCCAGGGTTCCGGCGGTGAGATGCTCGACGTCCACGCCCATCCCGATCGCGACGACCGACTCGCCGAGCGCGATGATCACCAGCAGCCCGTGCCGCTCGACGAAGTGCTCTGCGGAGAGGTGGAACGTGGACGCGCGCCCGACCCACGAGCAGCCCGGCGCGAGGTACGGCGCGATGGTCATCACCACGAACGCCGCCACCCACATCGCGTAGACGGCCGGGCCGTGCACGAAACCCGCGGCGAGGATGAGGAGCGCCGACGCGAGATTGAACGGCGCCAGCCGCAGGACCCCGGCGAGAGCGTCGGACTGCGTGAAGAGCAGCAGATGGACGCAGATCACGACGAGGTAGCCCGCGCCGAACACGATGCCGGTGCCGTCGAAGACGTGCGGGATCCCCACCGCCGCGGCCATGAACCCGGCCATGCCGGCGAACAGCAGCAGCTTCTGCGACACGCGTCGGGGCGGTACGTGGTTGGTGAGCCACGCGTAGCCGCCGTACATCCACCAGAGGACGCTGAAGAGCAGGAGGACTCGACCGGCTCCCGCCCAGGCGAGGTCCGCCTCCAGGACCCGCGTGAGCTGGGTAAGCGTGAAGACGAAGACCACGTCGAAGAAGAGCTCGACGGGCGCTACGGGGCCCACCGGGCCGGTGGTCGTGACGCGCCAGCGGAAGCGAGTCATGGTGCCGAGCCTCGCCGTTTCCGGGCCAAAGATCAAGACGACCCGTGATCGCGCGGCCCCGGGTCGCGAGTGCCGGGGCCGTCGGCAGGAGCTTTCAGCTCACGGTAACGATTCGTCCCGACCGTGCCGACTACGCCCGACTCGAGATCTCCATCACCGCCCGCTCGTCGGGAAAAGGGATCCCCAGGAACTCGAGATACATCGGGATCTGCGCGTCCAGCATGTGATGGCCGTGGTGCACGCGCATGCCCCGCGCTTGCGCCGCCTGGAGGAGCCGGGTTTCCCGCGGCTTCATGATGATGTCGCAGACGATCGTCTGCTCGGAGAGGGACGACGGGTCGAAAGGGATAGGGTCGTCCGCCTGGAGCCCGCAGGGGGTCGCGTTGATCGCGAAGTCGACCGGGCCCGGCGGCCGGTCCACGACCTGGATCGGCGTCTTCGGGTAGTAGTGTGCGAGCCGCTCCTGGATCGCCGTGGCGCGCTCCTTGTTGAGTTCGGTCAGGTAGAGGCGAGCCACGCCCGCTTCCGCCAGCGCGGCGGCGATCGCGGAGCCGCCACCGCCGACGCCTACGAGCCAGGCCGTGGCGCCTTTGACCGCATGGCCGCGAAGCTCGAGCCCGCGCACGAAGCCGGCGCCGTCGACGATGTCGCCGAAGAGCCTCCCGTCCGGCTCGAGACGGACCAGGTTGACGCTGCCCGCAGCCTGGGCGCGCGGGGTCAACCGGTCGAGCATGGCCCCGACCGTCGGCTTGTACGGGATCGCGACCGTGATGCCGCGAAAGTTCCGGATCGTGCGCAGGCCCTGGAGGACGACGGCGAGGCCTTCCGGCCCGACGTGCATCGGCACCCAGACGGCGTTCACGCCCAGCGCCGCAAACACCGCCTCCATGACCTCCGGGAGGCGCACCTGCGCGACCGGGTCGCCCGGGGTCGCGAACATCAGGGTGTTGCCGTCGATCATCGCTTCATCGCGGCAGGTCCTTGGAAGTCAGCGAGTACGCAAGGCGATAGCGCCCCTCGACCGCGCCCGGTAGCGCGAGCTCGTCGCGGGCGACGGCGCTCACGGCATCGACATCGTACCCGCAGACCAGCACTACCCGGTCGGCGCGCGCGTCGCCGCCCCGGATCCTCTGCTCGGTCGTTTGCGGCGTGGAGGTCTCGGGCAGGCTCTCGAGCAGGTGGGTGCCGCTGAGGCCCCTGCGCCCGGGCAATCCCGGCAGCACCTCCGAGGCGAGCCGCTTCGAGAGCGCCCTGCCGCCGCGCGGCGGCGGCGAGAAGCGGATCGTCGCCAGGGCCTGGCCCAGCCCGCCACCGAAGCTCGCGCGCACGCGGCACAGGCTGCGGACCATGTTGCGGTGGTGCGGCATCATCCTGCGCGACCACGGCGTGGGGTCGTTCAGCCGCTCGAGGTACGGCCCGCTCGTAATGGTCGCGAGCCGGGCGACCTCGTAGAGGACAAAATAGGAAGGCTCCCCGGAGAGCGCGACCCACCGGCTGCCGCGCAGGAAGCCCGGGATGCCGAGACGCTCGGGCATGTGCTCGTGCGAGTGCCAGTCCTCCCATTCCGCCCTGGCCTCCTGCGGAACGTCCCACCACATGGCGACGGCGGCGCGACCCAGCATGCGTTCAACCCTTGTACCCGAGCAGCCTGGGCAGGAACAGCACCAGGTCCGGAATGAACGTGATCAGCGCGAGCGCCCCGATCATCACGGCGAGGAACGGAATGACCTCGCGCACCAGGTCCCGCAGCGACACCTCGGCGATCTTGACCATCATGAACAGCAGCAGGCCGTAGGGCGGCGTGATCAGGCCGATCATGATGTTCATCACCGCGACGACGCCGAAGTGCACCGGGTCGATGCCGAGCGCCTGCGCGGTCGGCAGGAGCACCGGAACGATGACCAGCAGGATGGTCGTGCCCTCCAGGAAGCAGCCGAGCGCCAGCAGGAGGAGGTTCACCGCCAGCAGGAAGGCGAGCGGCGACAGCGCGTACCCCTTCAGCACGGCGGCGAGCGCCCTCGGGATGTTCTCGGCCGTGACGACGTAGTTGAACACCAGCGCCCCGGCGATCAGCATGCCGATCGAGATGGTGATGCGCGCGCTCCTCGCGAGCGACTGGTAGATGTCGCCCCACGAGATGCTGCGGTAGAGCAGCGCGGAGATGAGCAGCGCATAAGCGGCGGCGGCGGCGGCGGCCTCGGTCGGCGTGGTGATGCCGCTGTAGAGGCAGCCGAGGAGGATCACCGGCATCATCAGCGCGGGGAACGCCTCCCGGGTCACGCGCGGCAGCTCGCGCAGCGGCACGCGCGCCTCGACGGGGAAGTTGCGCCGCTTCGCCGTATGGGCGATGAGGCCCATCTGCGCCAGGCCGGCGAGGACGCCCGGCACGACGCCGGCCAGGAAGAGGAAGCCGATCGACGTATCCGACACCAGCGCGTACAGCACGAGCGGGATCGACGGCGGGATGAGCGGCCCGATCACCGAGGACGCCGCCGTGAGCGCGGCGGCGAAGCTCGCCGTGTACCTGCCGTCCCGGGTCATTAGCGTCTGCATGATCTTGCCGCTGCCCGCGGCGTCGGCCAGCGCGGAGCCCGACATGCTGGCGAAGACGATGCTCTGCAGGACGTTCACCTGCGCGAGGCCACCGCGGAAGCGCCCGACCAGCGCGTTGCAGAAGCGCAGCAGCCGGTCCATGATGCTGCCGCTGTTCATGAACTCGGCGGCGAGGATGAAGAGCGGGATCGCGAGCAGCACGTAGCTCGTGTACATGCCGTTCAGCAGCTGCTCCGCCGCGGTCCCCATGTCCAGCCCCTTGGCGTAGAGGTAGAGGATCGACCCGGCGATCATCGCGTGCCCGACCGGGAGGCCGAGCAGGCTGAGGGCCACGATCGCCGCCAGCGCGAGGGCGAACGGGGCGCTCACAGGCCCGAGCTGGCCTTGGTCAGGTCCGCCGCGCCGGGATCCCGACCGCGCAGGAGCTGCCACAGGAGCCAGACGTAGCGCACGATCACCGCGACCAGGAAGACCAGGAAGATGGAGAACAGCCAGTCCATGCGGATCTTGAGGTAGGAGGACCTCTCCACCTTCATGAACGTCACGTAGTCGAACGACGCCTTGAATGCCGCCCCGTACAGCACGACGAGCACGAGCGCGACGAAAATCCCCATGGCGATGCGCGGCCGCCGACCCACCGATGCCGTGAGAAGGTCGAAGCGGATCTCCTCGCTTTCCTTCAGCACGAAGGCGGCGCCCCAGAGCACCAGCCACAGCCACAGGACGACCGTCAGCTCGGAGGTCCAGCCGACGGGGAAGTTGAGGAAGTAGCGGAAGACGATCTGGATGATGAAGGCGGCGAACATCACCGCGAGCATCCCCGCGGCGACGTTCTCCGCCCGCCGGCGCAGCCAGGCTGCGGCGGCGCCCATCACTTCAGCGCGTTGATCTTCTCCAGCATCCCCTTCGGCCACTCCTTCGCCTCGTCCGAGGCGAGGTAGACCTTCTGCGCGTGCGCGCGGAACGCGTTCTGGTCCGGGGCGTAGACCTGCAGGCCCTGCTTCCTGAAGCCGTCCGCCAGCTCCGCCTCGCGCTTCAGGTGCTCCGCGGCGCTCCACGTGATCGCCTTGTCGGCGGCCGCCTGGAAGGCCTTCTGCCTGGCCGGCGACATGCCGTTCCAGGTCTTGAGGTTCACCGCGAGCAGGTCATAGCCCACCAGATGCGAGGTCAGCACGATCTGCGACATGACCTCGTAGAACTTCATGTTCTGCACGTTCGGCAGCGGATTGTCCTGGCCGTCGATGGCGCCGGTCTGCAGGCCCGTGTACACCTCGGCGTAGGCCATGGGCGTCGGGTTCGCGCCGAGCGAGCGGCCGAGCAGCTGCCAGGCGTCGCCCGGCGGCATCCTGAGCTTGATGCCCGCCAGGTCGGCCGGGGTAGTGATCTTCTTGTTCGGCTTCAGCCCCACCTGGCGCGTGCCGAAGAAGGTCGGCCCGAGGATCTTGATCCGCACCTGCTCCTCGGCCTGCTTCTTGTACTGGGCGCCCAGACCGCTCGACCAGAACGCGCTGAGGTGGTTGGCGTCGCGGAAGAGGTACGCCGAGGTGAGGATCGACCAGGCCGGGATCTGCTTGGAGATGTCCTGCGGCGCGATGTTGCCCATCTCCAGGTTGTCGCGCTGCAGGGCGACGAGCTCGGTGCCCTGCTTGAACAGCGAGGCGTTCAGGAAGAGATCGACCTTGAAGTCGACCTCGACCCCCTTCGCGAACATCTGCATCATGTTCGCGCGGATGTCCTTGTCCGAGAACACCGCGGCGAAGCGCAGCGTGGGCTTGGCCTGCCCCCACGCGGGCAGGGCAGCCGAAGCTGCGAGGGCGGCGCCTGCCTTGAGCGCCGAACGGCGTTTGCTGTCGAAGTTCATGCTTGCCCCCTCCTATGAAGTGTGCGGCTGGAAATTCGTCAGGTAGCTGAGGATGATGTCGGCGACGATGTCCCGGCGGCGGGCCACGTCGCCCTTCGAGCCCATGTCGCGCTGGAAGATGGCGCCGAAGGTATGGCAGTTGGTCACGTTGAACATGCCGAGGGCGGCGATCGACTTGTGGATCTCGACCGGGTCGACGCCGGGGCGAAAAGCGCCTTCCGCCTGGCCGCGCTCGATGACGCGCGCCAGCCGATCGATGATCGGCCGGTTGAGCGTGCGCATCATTCGGGACTTGCGGAGCTGGCGCCCGCGCGCCTGGTTCTCGGCCACCACGAGGCGCACGAAGCCTTCGTGCGTGAGGTAATAGTTGTAGGTGACCTCCACGATGCGCCGCATCGCGTCGACGGGCGGCAGGTGATCGAGGTCGAGCTTGCCCTCCGCCTCGCGGATCTCGCCGTACACTTGCTCCAGCACCGCGATGTACAGCTTCTCCTTGCTGCCGAAGTAGTAGTTGATCAGCGCCCGGGTGGTGTGGGTGCGCGCGGCGATGGCGTCCATGCTGGCGCCCTTGAAGCCCCGCGCCGCGAACTCGTCGATGGCCGCGGCGACGATGCCGGCGCGGTTCGCCTCCGGCGCCTTGGGCTTGCGCATCGCGGCAGTGCGCCGGACGGCCTCGGCTCTTGGAATTAACGACATTGCAAGTTGAATTTAACAGGATCGCCAATTCATCGCAATGCGCCGGCCGCGGCGGTCACCGGAGGGCCCGCAAGGACTAAAAAGGACCAAAAGGACTAGAGTGCCGCCCATGACCGCAAAGGAAGCGCTGCCCGAGCCGGCCAACCCCCTCGGCGTCGACGGCATCGAGTTCATCGAGTACGCGACCTCGCAGCCCCAGGCCCTCGGCACCGTGCTCCAGGCGATGGGCTTCATGCCGGTCGCGCGGCATCGATCCCGGGAGGTGATGCTGTACCGCCAGGGCGCGATGAACCTCATCGTCAACGCGCACCCCGATGCGCTCCCGGGGCTCGCCGCGCCCACGGCCACTCCGGAGCTGAAGGCGATCGCGCTGCGGGTGCGCGACGCCGCCTACGCGTGGCGCCGCGCCCAGGAGCTCGGCGCGTGGGAGATGCCCACGCGGGCCTCGGCGATGGAGCTGAACATCCCGGGCATTCACGGCGCGGCCGACACGCTGATCTACTTCGTCGACCGCTACCAGGATTTCTCGATCTACGACGTCGATTTCGTTCCCCTGCCCGGCGTCGAGCGCGATCCGCCGGCGCTCGCCGGGCTGCACTGGTTCGGCGTGGTCCAGACCATCGGCCCCGACCGGACCGCGGACTGGGTGGACTTCTACCGGACCCTCCTCGATTTCTCGGTGCTGCCGACCGGCCAGTACTTCGGCATCCTCCCGAAGGGCACGCTGCTCGAGAGCCCGTGCCACAAGTTTTACCTGCAGCTCCTCGAGCCCCCGCCGGGTTCCGAGGACATCGAGTGGACCGAGGGACTGCTGCGCATCGGCCTCGGCGCGCCGGACGTGGTCGCCGCCACGCGCGCGCTTCAGGGTCGCGGCGTCGTCTTCGTGGACCGCGGTGCGGTGCAGTCGAGCGAGAAAGGCGCGCTCACCCAGGTCTATCTCGGCGGCGTCACTTTCGAGCTCGTCGTCAGCCAGCTGCAGCCGTGAACCTCGATCACTTCGGGATGGACACCATCACGCTGGCGGGGACGCTGGAGGGAAAGCTTCGCGCGGTGCGCGACGCGGGCTTCACGCAGATCATGCTCTCGGCGCGCGACGTCGTCGGACACCCCGGCGGCGAAGCCGCCGCAGTCGCGGCCGTCCGCGAGAGCGGCCTCCGCGTCACCGGATTCCAGGTGCTCCGGGACTTCGAGGGGCTGTCGGGCCACCTGCACGCCTACAAGGTCGACGTCGCCAAGGCGATGCTCGGGATGTGCCGCGACCTGGGCTCGGAGCTGCTGCTCGTGTGCTCGTCGACCCTGACCCATGGCAGCGGCGACCCGGAGCTCGTCGTGCGCGACCTGCGCAAGCTCGCGATGCTCGCGGTACCGCTCGGCATCCGCATCGCCTACGAAGCGCTGTCGTGGGGGAAGCACGTCAACGAGTATCCGCAGGCCTGGGACCTCGTCGAGCGCGCCGAGCGCGCCAACCTCGGCCTGGCGCTCGACTCGTTCCACGCGCTCGCCACCGGCACCGCGCTCAACGGGCTCGAGGAGCTCGACCCGGCCAAGGTGTTCCTCGTCCAGCTCGCCGACTTCATGTGGCAGGAGATCCGCTCGCCCGAGGAGCGCATCAACACCGCGCGGCACTTCCGCGTGTTCCCGGGCGAGGGCGTGCACGGCGCGGAGGTCGCGGCGCTCGTCCGCCGGCTCGACGAGATGGGCTACCGCGGCGACTACAGCTTCGAGGTGTTCAACGACGACTACGTCCAGCTGCCGCTGCCGGTCGTGGCGCGGCGCGCGCGGCAGTCGGTCAAGTGGCTCACCGATCAGGTGTCGCGCCGCAGCCTGCCGATCCGGCGCGCCGCCAGGCGCTAGGGCATCAGCCCTTCTTCGTCTCGCGCGCCATCTCGACCAGCGCCCGCAGCGCGGTCGTGTACGACCGCCAGCCGAGGCCCTGGACGGTGCCCTTCACCGCCGGCGAGATGATCGAGTGATGCCGCCATTCCTCGCGCGCCGCGATGTTCGACATGTGCACCTCGATGACCGGGAACGGCATCGCCTTGATCGCGTCGTGGAGGGACACGCCATGCTGCGTCAGGCCGGCGGGGTTGAGGAGCGCGCCGTCGGCGTCGTCGATGTGCTTGTGCAGCGTATCGACGAGCACGCCCTCGTGGTTGGACTGGACGACGACGAGCTCCGCCTTGAGCTCCTTCGCCAGCGCCTCGAGCCGCTGGTTGATCTCGGCGAGGGTCATCGTGCCGTAGATATGCGGCTCGCGGCGGCCGAAGAGATTGAGGTTCGGGCCGTGCAGGATCAGGATTCGCATCGTCGGGTTCCGGTCGAGGGTCGCCGCTAGCGTACCATCTCAGCACGCCGGCTCGCCGGGCGCCGGACGCGGCGACGGCTCGAAGCCGAACCGCTGCGCCACCTCCGCGGCGCTGATCGAGCCAAGCGGCACGCGGTGCTTCCCGAGCGCGATGGCGAGCCCGGGCCCCTTCCCCGCCGCCAGCGACTCGATCGAGTCGTCGTCCGCCGGCTTGCCGTCCACGACCACGATCTTCTCGAGCAGCGCCGGCAGGTCGCGGTCGAGCGCGACGCCCGGCCCGAGGTCGGTCTCGAAGACGACCTGCCCGCCGTCGTCGATCCAGGCGCGCCGCACCGCGGTCGGCGCGGCGCCGGTGTGCGCCTCGATCGACTTGCGGTCGCCGCGCAGGCGATAGACGAGCGGCGTGTATTCCAGCGTCACGAACACGCGCTGCGGCCCGTTCTGGAAGAACCATCGCCCCGCGGGGTCCGGCTGGTAGTTGCGGCCGATGAAATCGACGACCGCCTGATTCGAGATGCGGTCGAACGGCGGCTCGCCCGCGCCCTCGGCGCGCGACTTCACGAGCCAGTTGCCGCGCCGGTCGAGCTTCAGCCAGCCGAACACGTTCGGCACGTTCGGCCACTTCTGCATCGCGCGGATGACGATCTCGTCCATCGTGTCGAAGCCTGGCTGCGCGCCCCCGCTACAATGTTGCACAAATATTACAACCCGCCGCGCCCATGTCCCAGCCCGCGTTTCAAGACCGCGGCCGTTCGCGTTGACGGCGACTGCCCTCGCGCTGGTCCTCGCCGCCGCGGCGGCGCACGCCGGCTGGAATTACGTCCTGAAGACGGCGCGCGGCGGCGCTGGCTTCATGACGCTCGTCGCGATGGTCGCGTCGGTGCTGTGGGCGCCCTTTGCCGCCGGCCAGTGGCTCCTGCAGGGCTACGTCTTCCAGCCTATTCATCTGGTGCCGATCCTGGCCAGCGCGGCGATCCACACCGCCTACTTCGTGGCGCTCGACCGCGGCTACCGGCACGGCGATCTCTCGGTGGTCTACCCGCTCGCGCGGGCGACCGGGCCGATCCTGACGATCGTCGCGGCGATCGCGCTCCTCGGCGAGCGGCCGGGCGCGGTCGCGCTCCTCGGCGCGGCGCTCGTCATCCTCGGGGCGTACCTCCTGACCGGAAATCCGCTGCGCCTGCTCTCGCGCGACCGGCCGCGCGGCGCGGGTTTCGCGCTCCTCACCGGCTGCACCATCGCCCTCTACACCGTGGTCGACAAGATCGCGGTCAGCCACTACCTGATCCCGCCGATCGTCTTCGACTGGTGCTGTCTCACCGCCCGGCTGTTCATGCTGTGGCCGATCGCGCTCCGCGAGTCGCCGGCGAGCCTCGGCGAGTCGTGGCGGGTCGATCGGCGCGCGATCGTGCTGGTCGCGGTTCTCTCGCCCCTCGCCTACATCATGGTGCTCACGGCGATGGTCTTCACGCCGGTGAGCTACGTCGCGCCGGCGCGCGAAGTGAGCATTCTGTTCGCCGCGCTCCTCGGCGCGCACTTCCTCAAGGAGAAGGATCCCGTCCGGCGGCTGCTCGCGGCCGGCGCGATCGTGCTGGGGATCGTCGGGCTGGCGCTCGGCTGACGGGCGCTCAGACCGCGAGGCCTGCGGCGAACCTGGGATAGGTCTCGGCAATCTCCCCGCGGATCTTGCCGCGGATGAGCTGCAGCAGCCGCGGCTCGGGCTCCGGGGTCGTCGGCACCTGCGCCGGCCGGTCGAACTCGAACCCGGTGTTGTCGACGACCTCCGCGACGCTGTGCCCCGGGTGCACGCTCTCCAGCGCGAACCGCTTGCGCGACCGGTCGAACCCGAACAGCGCCAGGCCGGTCAGGAGCTTCCACGGCCCGCCCGGCCGGTAGACGCCCGCGGGGCTCGTGCCCGGCGCGCTCACGAAATCCACCTTCGGCACCAGCACGCGTCGCGTGTGCTCCTCGCGAAACAGGATCACCCGCGGCACGAGGAAGTACAGTTGCGCCGATCCATACGAGCCGGGCCAGCGCACTTCGGTCCGCGGGTATTCGCCCGCCCCGACGAGATTGATGTTCGCCTCGCCGTCGATCTGCCCGCCGCCGAGGAAGAACGCGTCGACGCGGCCCTGCGCGGCGCGGTCGAAGAGCTCCACCCCGCCGTTGGTGAGGTCGCTGTACTCGCGCGAGCCGAGGATCGTCACGCGCATCTCGCCGCCCGAGAGCTCGCGCGCGAGGAGCGCCCCCGATCCCGGGATCGGCGAGGCGTTGCCGATCACGACGTTGCGGCAGCCCGCGAGGAGCCCCGCGATCGTGACGATCAGCAACTCCGAGGGGGATCCGCTCACACGCTTACGCTGCCGCCGGCTCGCGCGCGAGCCACTCCTCGAGCCACGCGCGGAAGCCGTTGCTCGTCCTCGCCGCCCGCGCGTAGCGCTCGAGCGCCGCTGCGTCGGTGTCGTAGCGTCCCGCGAGCCCCAGCGGCCAGGCGCCGCGCTTGGCGACCGCGATGCGCGTGACGTACACGGCGGGGATCACGCCGGGCGAGCGCTCGCGGTCCGCGAGGAGGTCGCCGTCGACCAGCTCCTCGACGGTGACGAAGGTCTCGCGCGACGCCTGCGCCATCGTGAGCAGATCGCGGCTCCGGGCGACAAGCACGTTGCCGCGCCGGTCGGCGCACGGCGCGTGGAAGAGCGCGACGTCCGGTCTGATCGCCCGCACCGCGACGATGCGGTCGCCGGGGGCGAACGGGTTGTCGATCACCTTCCAGTCGGTGCGCCGGGCGAGCAGGTCGGAGCCGAGGATCCCCCGCACCGGCATGAACGGGAGCCCCTTCTGGCTCGCCTGCAGCCCGGCGTGGATCGCCGGGCAGGTGGCGTCCAGGACGCACAGGCTGCCGTCGCGCACCGCGGCCGCGAACCGCGGGGCCGTGCCGTGCTCGCCGAGCGAGACCGCCGAGGTGTCGATCTGCGCTACGCCGCCCGCGCCGATCAGCACGTCGGCCTGGATTCCGCTCGTCGGCACGCAGACGAGCTGCAGGCGCTTCGGGCCGCGCCGCAGCAGGGCGCGCGTCACCGCCATCGCGACGCCGTACGTATCGGCCGGGACGGCGAGGAGTGCGCCGTCGGGGATCGCGGCCGCGAGCGAGTCGAGGTCGCAGAACGGGAGTGCGGGCATCGCCGGTTGCCGGTGCTGTGGGTGCCCGTGATTCTACGCGCGCGATCGGCGCG
>Ga0299906_10003382_pt1 | contig 13147 bp, 7 predicted proteins | sample RVTome_14_FD_200259 | JGI IMG/M metagenome (GOLD analysis project Ga0299906, IMG submission 200259) | Soil microbial communities from uranium-contaminated site in the Upper Colorado River Basin, Wyoming, United States - RVT145D125 (version 2) ...
ACAGGCCCCTCCTCACGGAGGATCGGCTCGGGATCTCGTCCCAACCCACCTCTCAGCCTGGGATGCGATTCTCAGTTAGCGTGGGTGACGACATGCGTGCCCATGAAGCCCGGCTCAACTCTCCTTCACGACCATCTCTCGCCGGTGTGGCAGCGGCAACCCGATGCCGCCGGGCACGAGAGGGCGATCACCAGCAGTTGGTACGCGAGAGGGTGGTCTACGCAGCGAGGACGGGTCAATACGACGTTGGCGGTGGAGATGCGTATGCCTTTCAGGCTACTCCGAAGGCGCTGTCACACGTCGAGCTGGACGATGCCCCGCTGGAGCGCTTCCTTGGCGGCCTCGGTGCGGTCCGCGACCTGCAGCTTTGCGAGGATGTTGCTGACGTGGATCTTCACGGTGCCTTCGGAGATCGCGAGCGCGTCCGCGATCTCCTTGTTGCGCCGGCCGTCCACGATCAGCTTCATCACGTCCAGCTCCCTGGGGGAGAGGTGGGACCGGGCCGGCTGTGCCGCGAGCCGCGCTGCGAGCTCCGGCGGGATGTGGCGCTCTCCGGCCGCGGCCTTCCGGATCGCGAGGATCAGCTCCTCCCGCTGGACTGTCTTGAGCAGGTAGGCCATCGCGCCGGCCTGCAGGGCGAGGTAGACCTCCTCGTTGCCGGACCAGGTCGACAGGATGATGACCCGCGCGTGGGGGAACTCGGCGCGGATCGCCTCGGTCGTCTCGGAGCCACTCATGCCGGGAAGCCGCATGTCCATCAGGGTGACGTTGGGTCGCTCGCTTCGGTACGAAACCAGGGCCTGCTCGCCGGTAGGCGCCTCGGCGCACACCTGCATGTCGCGCTCCAGCGCGATGATGCTCGCGAGCCCCACACGGACGAGGTAGTGGTCGTCCACGAGCATGATGCGGAGGATCCGGCTGCTCACGAGGCGCTCGCTGCGTTCGGCCTGGCTGGCAGTCTGACGATCAGACTCGTGCCGGACCCCGGAATGCTCTCCAGGTGAAGCTCGCCCCCGAGCTTGTCGACCCGTTCCCGGATTCCTCGAAGGCCGAAGTGCTCTCCGGGGACGATCACCTCCCGGGCCTGGAAGCCCCTTCCGTCGTCTCTCACGCTCAGCTCCGTCACCTGCGTGCCGAAGCGCAGCCCGATCTCCACGCGGGATGCCTCGGCGTACTTGATCGTGTTCGTGAGCGCCTCCACGCCGATCCGGAACAGGTGGTGCTCCTCCGAGGCGTCGAGCTCGCGCGGATCCCCCTCGATCATCACCTGGGCAACCAGCGGCGTTCCCCGCGTCATGCGAGAGGCGAGGTCGGAGAGGGCCCCCGCCAGCCCCTCGTGCTCCAGTGACTGTGAGCGGAGATCCATCACCGAGCGCCGCGCCTCGTCGAGGCTGTAGCGTAGCATCTCGCGTGCGACCCCCAGGGACCGGCGCGCGGCCTCGGGTGAGGCGTCCATGCTCCCTGAGACCGCCTCGAGCTGGAGCGTGATTCCCGCGAGGCCCTGCTCCAGGGTGTCGTGGAGCTCCCGGGCCAGGCGGCTGCGCTCGGCGATGACGGCGCGGTAGCGCTCCTGGGCGAGCCGGTTGCGGGTCGTGATCGCCCGCACCCAGAGCAGCGCCGCCGATCCGAGCAGGCCGACGATCACCGCCAGGACCAGGCTGTGCCGGCGCGTCCACCAGGGCGCCGCGGCGAGCACCTCGATGTCCTCCGGGGAGCGGAGCAGCAGGCGGAACGACGGCGGAGGCCCCGGCTGGAACGCGTAGACCCCCGAGACGGCGAGCAGGCTCCCGTTGCGCAGCCGCTCCAGGGAGTCCGCCTTCGAAGAGGCCGCGACGACGCCTTCGAAGGCGACCTCTCCCGCCTGAAGCACCAGAGCCCGCTCCGCCGGCCTGGCGATCTGGCCGAGGAGTCGGGCCTCGACCTCGACGAGCTCCGCGTCCTGTTCCCGGGACGGCACGGCCGAAACTGCCAGCGGCGTCGGTTCCGGTGGCGGCTCGACCGCGACCTTCCGGAGCACGGCGTTGCGGAGCGCGGGTTTCGTGGGGGTGAGGGTCGGAAAGCCGGCCACCTCGACCACGTCACCCGGCGCGAGCAGCTCGTCCTGCACCGTCTCCACCCGGAGCGCTCCGGTCTGGTCCCGGAGGAAGACCAGGTGCTGCACGTCCGTGAACAGGGTGTTGGCGGGCAAGTCTGGAATCTCGACAGGAAGGGCCAGGCGCTGGTGGGCGACGACGCCGCGCACCTTCACGCGGCGGTCGACCTCTCCGTGCGCGGAGTAAGCGTAGAGGCTCGAAACGCTCCTCACGGGGAGAGAGAACGGCTCGGGCGGCGGCTCGTCGATCGACACCTCGTCGGTGCGCCCGACGAGGAGAGCGACGCCGCGTAGCTGTCCGGCCTCGCCGAACAGCGCGCCCACGCTTCCCCGGAGCCGGATCCGCGCATCGACGAAGCGCTCCAGATCGCTCTCGTGGAAGTCCCAGAACGTCGCGCGCACCGGGTTGCCGTCTACAGCCACTTCGAGGAACAGGGTGTGTGGCACGGGGGCGGCGAGCCAGGCCCGCTGGCCCACACCCTCGACTTCCACGTACTCGCAGTCGTAGCGCCCGGTACGCATGGCTGCGGATCGGAGCTGGCGCGGCTCCGGGAGGCGCCCCTCTCCCAGCCGCCGGGCACGTTCCGGGATCACGTTCGGTGCGAAGCCGCCCCGGTCCGTGTGCCCCTCGATCTCCACGAGGTCGCCCCGGCGAACCCGAAGACCGGGCTGAGTCAGCCGAAACTCCTCGGTGTAGACCACGAACTGCCCGGCCTCGCCGTCGTGGAGGATCATTCCCGAGGGGGATGCCTCATTCAGGTACGTGACCGTGCCTCGGATTCGGACACGGTGACGCTGTTCGGCCGCGTCGGGAGAAAGCGCCCGGATCGCCGCGATCTCCGTCAGTGGGTCGGAGGCCGGTCCCGGTGCGGCGCCCGCCGCCAGGGCCCCCGCGAGTGAGAGCACCCCGATCCGCACGACTCTCTCAGTGGCCCCGGAGGCAGGCGCAGGACCGCGCGATCGCCGGCATGGCATTCGCTCCTCTCCCCGCACTCTTGCCGGGAGGCAGCGCATTCTAGTACGAGCAGATCGCCGCCGGCGATCGGCAACAATCCCCGATCGTGACACTGCCGGCCGCGGGCAGGGCGACAGGACCGGCTTCGCGCATCCGCGTTTTCAGTGAGGAGTACAATCGCCGCGGGCAGGATCGGTACGGCTGCCTGCTCCGTGGGAGGATCTCGAATGACACGATCGACGCTCGTCGCCGCCTCGGCGCTGGCTGCAGCCCTGAGCGCACCCGATGCGGCAGCCCAGGTCGGCTCCGTGCGAGGCCGGGTGGTGGACGTGGAAGGCAACCCCGTCGCGGAAGCGCAGGTTCGCGTCGAGCCCGTCCGGGCGCGGGGGCTCTCCTACCAATCCAAGACGAAGGAGGATGGGGGGTTCCTCCAGATGACGTCTCAGACGTCAGGTCCTTGGCGGATCACGGTCACGAAGGATGGCTTCGAGCCATGGGAGTCGCCGGCTCCCGTGCACGTACCCCTGGGCGGCGACACTGTCGAGCTACCGGCGGTCACGCTGCGCCCCACGGCGGCTGCGCTCCGAGCCAGGGCGCTCGCCGATGGGGAGCCGTCCGCCGTATTCCGACAGGCGACGGACCTGCTGCTGGAAGCCGAGAGCGCCGCCCAGGCCGGGGACGAGGACGAAGTCGCGGAGAAGCTGGCCTCCGCCCAGGCCGCGTTCCAGGCGTTCATCGAGAAGCACCCGGGCGAGGCCCAGGCGTACCTGAACCTGGGCCTGATCCAGGCGAAGCGGCAGCGATGGGAGGAAGCTGGCACGACCTACCTGAAGGCGACGGGGGCCAATCCAGGGCTCGCGGACGCCTACGTGGGTGCGGGGGCGGCCTTCATCAACGCGCGAGCCGTCGTCAGGGCGATCGAGGTTCTGGAGGAGGGTCTGGCGCACAACCCCGGGCACGTCCGCGTCATGTCCCTGCTCGGCCTCGCGCGCTACAACGAGGGTAGCTACGGCGAGGCGGCGGAGCTGTTCGAGCAGATTCGTCAGCTTGCGCCGGTCGAGCCCGACCCCTACTACTACCTCGGGATGATCGCGGTGGTGGAAGACAGGAGCGAGGCGGCGGTGGAGTTGCTCGAGACTTACGTGTCGATGAACCCCCCGGACGCCCGGAACCTGGAGGCAGCGAGGGACTTGCTCGCCGCGCTATCCGGACCAGCCGAGTGAGCGCCGCCCGGCGATCAGGAGGGTAACGACCCCGGCACCCCGACCGTGAGAGTCTCGCGCCTCTCGTACCGAGCGCCGGTCACGCGATCCTCGAAGCTGAGGAGCAACTGGTAGTGGCCGGGCGCGAGGCCTTCGAGCGGGATTCCCAGCAGCCGCACGAGCTGGCCGGTCGCGTCCGGACGAATCGCGGCCGGGTCGGCCCGGAAGATCTCCTGCCCGGTCGCCGTCCGGAACGAGAATCCGGCGACCACGTCGGGCTCTCCCACGCCTCCGTCCACGGCGGCCCCGTACACGCGGAACAGGCAGAAAAGCCGCCCACGGGGAGCGAAGTGGCGGTGGGCCAGCGGGACCGGGCGCGGCAAGCCCTCGCCGACCGGGTCCTCGAGGGTGTCGCTCAGGATCGGCGTCGACACGCGCCAGCCGGACAGGTCGGGCACCTCGAACTCGTGGGCGACGCTGCCGAGGCGGCGATTGTCGTGGTCGAGCACCACGATCCGGGCCAGGTAGATACCGCTCGGAAGCTCGAGGTCCCGGAGGACGCGGTACCCCTTCTCGGAGTAGTCGGCGTAGCTCTCTGCGGAGAGGCGCATCTCGATCGTCTCGTTCAGGAGCGAATCCTTGCCGCTCTCCAAGTCGTGGACCGTGACGAGGAAGCCGATGCGGTCGACGAGGCGATCCCCGTCGCGCTCGAAGGAGAGCCGGTTGACGTCGATCTCGGTGGCCAGAAGGACCTGCGCCTCGGATCGGCTCACAGCGTCGAGCACGTAGGTGCTCGCGCGCAGCGGGATCGCCGCGAGATCGAAGGGCGAGTCCAACGCCCGCTGCAGCAGCGGGCCCAGCTCACCCTCCGCAGCCTTCCCGGCGCGCTCAGGGGTGTCGCGGCCCTCCGGCGCCGGGGCGTAGTAGCCCTTTCGAGCCCGGACCTCGACGTTTTCCCGGCCGACCCTCACCCGGATCCTGCGGTAGGAGCCGTCGCGGGTCTCGTTCGTGGGCACGTACCCGAGCAGGTAGTATGCCGCCGACTCGCGCTGGATGCGTCGAAAGCCGCGCCCGAGGTCGTTGGTGTTCTTCACGCTGAACCCGCCGGTTCCCTCGGCCAGCGAGTCCGCCCCCTCCGACTCGGCCTCCAGGTCGAAGCGCGACTGGGCCAGGAAGGCCGTCTCGAACTCGCCCCGCGGCAGCACCTGGCCGGGGCCGGTCACGAGATCCTCGCCTCCGGCCGAGAGCCCTCGCGCATCCAGGAAGTAGATCGTCGTGTTCGCCCGCCGCGCCGCCTCGACCAGCTCTCGAAAGCCCGGCGAGCGCCGGTCGGCCACGAACCCCTCGGAGACGAGCAGCAGGCTCTTGCGGCCGGGCTTGGTCGTGAGGGACTCCACCACACGCGTCATCGTCTGGAGCGTGACACGGCGCCTTTGCTGTACCACGCCGTAGAGCTGCGAAGCGTACTGCTGTACCTCGGGATGAAAGCGGAACCACTCCGACAGGTTCGCTTCGCGGTCTCCGCCCTGCTGCGCTTCGGGCGGGATGCCCGCAGCCGCGGCGGCGCGGGCGTTCGGGTCGTAGGTCGCGCCCGTCGTGACGAGGCGCCGGTAGACGCCCCCGGCCACCACCGGGTCGCCGTGCTCGACTATTCGCACCGCCTCGTAGTCCGTGATGAAGACACCCGGCGGCATCGTGTCGACCCTTCCCCCCTTCAGCTCTTCCACGAGCCGCAGCAGCTTCTTCCGGGTGCGCTCGCCGCGCGCCGTCCACCACGTCCCTCCGTCGGTGGAGATGAGGCTGACCCGGTCACCGGCGCGGACCCCTCGGGTCAGAAACTCCTCGATCGCCGGCTTGGCCCTTTGCGCCCCTTCCGGCGTCAGGTGCGTCGCGTCGAAGACCACCGCGAAGGTGCGCGCGGCGTCCTGGGGCCGCTCCGTGTTGGTGGACACGGCCGGGAAGCTGTCGTCCGGCTGCGGGGTGAGCGGGGAGGCCTCGACGGCCTGGAAGCTCGTCACCTGCTGTGGCTCAGCGTCCTCCTCGATCACGAAGTCCTGCGCGGTCAGGTCCCGGATCGGGCTGCCGTGCTCGTCCAGGACCACGACGTCGACGGTGACGAGCGCGGTCTCGGCTGGGAACTGCTGCGAAGGATCCGACTGGGGCGCGCCGGAAGCCGCCAGGGCCGTGGCCCCGGCAGCCAACAGAGCGATGCGGACGCTGGCACTCACGGGATAGCGCAGGCTACCACGGAAGCCATTCGTCGGCGACCACCCGGTTGCTACAATGGCGGGATGAGGAACGAGGGAGAGCGGCGCGTGGTCCGCCCGTGACGGCAGCCGCACTGCTGGTGCTGGCGGGGCTCGCCGCTCCGCCGACGCCGGAGTCGCTCGCTCGGCTGCGGCAGGCGACGCAGCTCCTGGACCAGGGCCAACCGATACCCGCGCTCGACATCGTGGACGACGTCTTGTCGCGCCAGGCGGGTATTCCGGAAGCGCTGATGCTACGGGGCCTCGCCCTGGACGCACTGGGCCGTCACGAGGAGGCCGACGCCGCGTTTCGGTCGGCCGCCGAGATCTCGCCACGGGATCACGGCCTGCTCCGCTACTACGGCGCCTACCTGTTGCGGCGCGGACGGCTCGCGGAGGCGCTGGCCGTGTTCGAACGGGGGCTGGCGCTGGCGCCAGACGACACCGAGACGCTGTTGCTCGCCGCCCAGGCGCATTTCGAGCTCGGCGAGCTCGCCGAGGCGCTGGAGGCCATCGAGAAATGCGCTCGGCTCGCGCCGGAGAACCCGGCGATCCGCAGCGTGCGGGAGCGCTATCGAACGGCCTCCGCCGCCGGCCGGAGAGCGGCAACGGGCTCGGGCGATCCCTACGCGCGCGTCCAGCGGGCCAAGCAGCACCTCGAGCTGGGAGATCCCGCGAAGGCGCTCGCAGTGGTGGACGGCCTGCTCCGGGAATACCCCCAATCGCCGTCGAGCCATCTCCTCCGCGGACTCGCTCTCGACGAGCTGGGTCGTCTCGACGAAGCCGAGGAGAGCTACGCCGCCGCCCTGAAGAGTGCCCCCGGGGACGCTCAGATCCTGACGCGTTTCGGAATGCACTGCATTAGGCGGAAAGCGTGGCCCGATGCGATCCGGTACCTCGAAGCGGGCAGCCGGGCGGAGCCGAAGGCGGAGACCTTCTTCTACCTGGCCCAGTCCTACTTCCACACCGACCACAAGGCGAAGGCGCTGGAAGCGATCGAGCGGGCCGCGACGATGGCCCCCGAGGAGCCGGCCATGCTCGTCAAGCTGGGGGAGTACCGGGCCCATGCCGGGAGGTTCTCTCCGGCCCTGGAGGCGCTGCTGGCCGCCCGGGCGCTCGCCCCGGACGAGCCGGGCCTCGACCTCGCCCTGGGCGTCGTTCAGCTCAGCTTGCTGGACGTCGACGCGGCTCGGGAGGCTCTGGAGCGCGCCCGGACCAGGGAGCCCGACGACCTCGCGGTACTCTCCAACCTGGCGGCCGCCCATGCCAAGGCCAGGGATCACGCCGCAGCCCGCGAGCATTTCCAACGGCTGCTGGACCTGGGGCAGGACGAGGCCGAGTACTACGTGGGGCTGGGCGCGGCACGAGCGGGTCTCGGTGAGAGCGAGGCCGCGATCCGCGCGCTGAACGAGGCCGTCGATCGCAACCCCAGTCTGGCAGAGGCGCACTTTCACCTGGCCCGGGCCTACCGGGCGACCGGGCGTCCCGAGGAGGCGGAGCGGGAGCTACGCGTCTTCTCGGCGCTGAAGGCGAGCCCGTTCCCCACGTTCGGCGAACGCTCCGAACTGGAGCGGAGCCTCTGGCAGCGCGCTGAGGAGATGGTCCGCGCCGGAAAGGAGACCGAGGCACTCGAGCTCCTGGCCGGCGGTAACGCTCCGGACAACGATCCCCGCTTCCTGGTCGGGGCGCTCTACTATTCCCTGGGGCAGTTCGAGGACGCCTCGCGGCTGCTCGCCCAGGCGATGGAGGAGAATGCGGAGCGGCCGAAGCTGCGAGCCTACCTGGGCCTCGCATACCTGAAGCAGGGCAGCACACGCGAGGCCGAGCCGCTGCTCCGGGCCGAGGTCGAGCAGAACCCGCGAGAGCCTCTCGCCTTGATGGCTCTCGGCGAGCTCTGCTTCACCCGCGGGGAGTGGGCGGACGCCGCGCGTCACCTCGAGGACTCGCGCGTCATCGTGCCCGAGGCGCTGCTGATGCTTTGCGAAGCGCAACTGCGACTCGGGCGCCGCGCTGACGCGCAAGGGACCGCCCAGCTCGTCGTGACACTGGCATCCGACTCCGGGACGCAGACCAGGCTCCGCCAGCTCCTCGCGCGCTTCGACCTTCCCCTCGAGTCGGAGCTGCCCGGTCCCGGGACGCCTCCCTCCCCGTAGGCGCAGGCGGGACTCCTACGGATCATCTGGCCGGCGCTGGGTCGTTCTCCCGAACCGTCAGAATCTGGTTGGCCGGGACCTCGCGGAGGATCTGCACGACGCCGCTCGGCCAGGCGATCTCCAGGCGGTCCACGACCGCATCGGCGCCGAGACCAAAGTGCACCCGCGGGTCCGAGGCCGAGCTGTAGCCCACGGCGGTGTTCACGTGCCCGTACCGGACGCCCGAGGCAGTCTCCAGCCGGAGCTCGGCCCCCACGCCGTCGCGGTTGCTGCGCGAGCCGATCGTCCGCACGAGCAGCCAATGGTTGGAGGCGGGGCTCACGTTCTGCCAGATCTCCATTGGGGCCTCGAGCGCCGTCACCACCGCGTCGACGCGCCCATCGTTGTCCAGGTCGCCAAAGGCGGCGCCCCGGTGTACGGCCCGGCGCGCGAAGGACTTGCCCGCCGATCCGGACACGTCGTCGAAGCGGCCGTTGCCCAAACTCGCGTAGACCGTGTTCGGACGCGCGGCGCGGTCTCCGAAGTCGCCGTCCGGCGCGACGACCCCTCCCCCCGCCACGAACAGGTCTCTCCACCCATCGTTGTCGAAGTCGACCATGCCATTGCTCCAGCCCGTCGTTGCCAGCGTGGCGACCACCAAGCCTGCCTCGGACGTATAGTCCTCGAAGGTCCCGTCTCCCAGGTTCCGAAACAAGGGCATGGTCTCGCCGTCGAGGGCGGTCTGGAAGATATCGAACCGGCCGTCGTTGTCGAAGTCCTGCGCGTCGGCTCCCATTCCCGAGATCTCGTCGCCGGTCTCGACGTAGCCCACGCCCGCCGTCAGACCGATCTCCTCGAAGCGCTCTCCGCCGCGATTGCGGAACAGGAAGGCCCGCCAGTTGTCGTTGGAGACGAACACGTCCGGCCAGCCGTCGCGGTCGTAGTCGGCCACCCCGAGCCCCATGCCCTTGCCGACGTGCGCCCGAACGCCGGTCTCGGCCGAGACGTCTGTGAACGTCCCGTCGCCGTCGTTGCGAAACAGAGAGTTCGGCAGGCCCTCGTAGCCGTCCGGGTGGCAGTAGTCGGGCGCCTCCGGCCGATTGCAGATCGGCTCGGTCTTCGGATCCCACACGCAGTAGTTGGAGACGAAGAGGTCCAGCCAGCCGTCCTTGTCGTAGTCGAAGAATGCAGCCGAAACTGCCCAGAGCGTGCCGTAGTCCGGGTCCGGCTCGGCGAGCCCTGCTTCAGCCGTGAGCTCCTCGAAAGTCCCGTCGCCGCGATTGCGATACAGAGTGTTCGCCCGCAGGCCTGCGACGAAGAGGTCCGCGTCTCCGTCGTTGTCGTAGTCAGCGGCGGCGACGCCCATGTCGTAGCCTCTTCCGCGCACTCCCGCCTCGGCCGTCACGTCCACGAAGCTGCCGTCACCGCGGTTTCTGAACAATCGGTTGTAGAGGGAGGGGTCGCTCTTCTCCAGCCCCGGCATGGTGGCGCCGTTGACGGCGTAGATGTCCAGCCAGCCGTCGCCGTCGTAGTCGAGCAAGGCGACGCCCGAGACCATGGTCTCAGGCTGGTGCTTGCGCTCGGTGCGGCTCGGCTCCGTGACGAAGCGGGCGCCCCGTTCCGCTGCGTTCTCGCGGAAGAGGATCGGGGCCCGCACCGGCTCCGCCGGCGCGAACGACGCCCCGGCAAGGGCACACACGACTGAGAGCCCGGCGCCGGCGGTCCGGGATGAGCGGCGGGTCGCGCGCAGGAGTCTCGGCTGCGGCATTGGTAGTAGTCAGGCGAGGCTAGTGTCCTGTAACAGAGATTCGCTGGCATTCGAACGCCGATGCATCCCGGCTCACTTCGTTGCTCCTCCCTTACAAGTCACCGACTTGCGCTGTCGTCGCGCCTCGCGATCCGGGCGCCTCGGCGTTCTCGGTGCACAGCAACTTCTGTTACAGGACACTAGCGAGTATAGAGCCGCACACGAAGGACGTTCGGTGTGTTGAAGCTCAGCCCCCAGTCGGTCTGATCGCCGTTCAAGATGCGGGTGCGCTCGAATGTGCCGTCCTCGAACCGGCCTTCTTCGACTCTCAGGTATTGCCAGGGCCGGCCGGCGCGCGCACCGGTAGGACGAAACATGACCCGGCTATGGTAGCCGGCCAGGACGAACTCGTCGGGTCCCAGCTCCGCGATGAGCACCCGCCCGTCCGGACTCTCGGGCTGGGTCTCACCTCGCGCCAGGCGCCGGAACGTGCCGAACGGCACGTCGGCGTCCCAATCGCTGAAGTGCAGCGTCTGATCGGTGACGTAGTTGACGCGGTCCACCGAGTCGCCGCGCTCCGCCTCGGGATCCGCGCTCATCTGGACGGCTGCCTGGAGCCTGTTCTCGAAGCCCCAGCGGGCGATCTCGCGAGCCATGGGCCGGAGCAGTCGATAGTTGAGGGCCGTGTCGGCATAGAACGCCTCGGTCGTGAGCGTGCCCCACGGTCCGGACCGGCCGCGCGTATCGTCCATGCCAAACGGCGCATATCCGATCGCCCCATGCCCCAACGCTTCAAACAGGAACCGGGTGAACGCGCCGAAGCCGATCGTCTCCGGCACGAAGAGCGGGTTGTCCGGGCGACTGTAGAGCTCGAGCACCTCGAGATACTTTGCGCTGTCGCCCAGGTAGATGTCGGGCGCCAGGACGTCGACGTCGGGCGCCGCGGCCTTCCAGAGCTCGAATACGTTGTCGTTGGGGCCGCCGACCTGGTAGCGCGGCGGCCAGCCAGGATCGATCGGATCGCGAATCGATGCATTGACGACGAGCGGGAGCGGATAGACCGCCTTGCCGGCTGCTGCAACCTGGCCGATGTACCGGGCCACGTGCCAGACCTGGAAGAACTCGTCGGCATCCCGGCCAAACACCTCCATCCAGTTCCGGCCCGCCTGCTCGGCCCGGTCCATTGCGGCCAGCGCCTCGTCCGGAACGGCGCTTTCGAAGAGCGCTTGCGCCGCCGGCGAGTGGTCGCGGACCGCACCCCACGAGCCCGGCTCGTTCTGGACCTGCACCATGATGACCGTGTGCTGCGGGTCGACCTCGCGAAGATGCCGCATGAAGGCCGAAAACGCCCGCGTGTCCGCCTGCAGCGTGGCCGCTGCATGCGGTGACGGAGAGTCGATTTCCTGTCCGTCGGGCCCGAGCATGTTGGGATACTTCGCCGGCTGGAGCTTCATCCACGAGGGCATGTAGTGGTTCGAGCCGTTCTTCCAGGTAGCGAACCACAAGAGGACCAGGCGCAACCCACGATCCCGCGCCCCGGTGACGATCGCATCGACGACTGTGGTGTCGTACTGCTCCGGCTCCGGCTCGAATTGCTCCCAGTAGATGGGTATCTCGAGCGTGTTCGCGTTCAACGCTTCCATCGCCGGCCAGACCTGGGGCAGCGTGGCGGGCCACGCGCTCGAGTTGTTGCACTGCGCGCCGAGGATCAGGAACGGCTCGCCGTCCACGATCAACGCGTGGCGCCCGTCCTGGCGCACGAGGTGAGGCAAAGCCGGAGCCGCCGCCACAGCCTGGGAGAGCACGCCCGCGCCGAGCGCTGCCGTGAGAGTCACGATGCGATTCATCGATCTCGTCCCCTTCGCCAGGCCACGACCGGACCGGACTGCTGAACCGAGCGTGCGGCCGGCTTCTTCACTCGGCGGGTGTAAAGCGGATGGCCTGCCCACCGCCGCGCGCGAGGCGGAGGGTCAGCTTCGTTCCCCTCGCCACCTCACGGGTGCTGATCTCGACGGGGGTCGGGTTCGTCTCCCAGTCCGCATCAGCGCCGTCGGCGTAGACCTGGGCCACGTACCGCGTCCCGTCTTCCAGGAAGTCGCAGTCGGTCTCCAGCTCTCGCGCCGACTCGTCGGTGATGCTGCCAAGGTACCAGTCCGCGCTGTGCCGGTCCTTGCGCACCACGGTGAGGAACTCGCCGACCTCCCCGTGCACCACTCGGGTCTCCTCCCAGTCCACCGGGACGTCGAGCAGGAACTGGAAAGCCGGGTGACCATCGTAGTTCTCAGGCAGGTCGGCCAGCATCTGGGTGGGGGAGAAGAAGGTCACGTAGAACGCGAGTTGCTTCGCCACGGTGGTGTGGACGCGGCGGCCCTCGCGCTCCTTGATCATCACGTCGAACACGCCCGGCGTGAAGTCCATCGGGCTACACAGCATTCGGGTGAACGGCAGGCTCACGTGATGCGATGGTGGGTTGCCCTCGCTCCAGGCGTTGTACTCCTGCCCGCGCGCCCCCTCGCGGGTCATCATGTGCGGATAGGTGCGGCGCTCCCCGGTGTCCTTGATCGGCTCGTGGAAGTTGACGGCCAACTGGTACTCTGCGGCCTTCTCCAGCACCTCGCGGTAGTATCGGACACCGAACTGGCCGTGGTGCCACTCTTCCAGGTTCAGGCGTGTGCCGACCTGGCCGATCTTGATGTCGTGGATCCCCAGCTTCCGGTACAGCGCCATGCCGTCGTCGATCTGCGACAGATAGTTGACGAGGTTCGAGCCTGTC
>Ga0299906_10003384_pt1 | contig 13146 bp, 16 predicted proteins | sample RVTome_14_FD_200259 | JGI IMG/M metagenome (GOLD analysis project Ga0299906, IMG submission 200259) | Soil microbial communities from uranium-contaminated site in the Upper Colorado River Basin, Wyoming, United States - RVT145D125 (version 2) ...
GTGGAGTGCCCCGGGAACAGTGGACACCGCCGAGCCTCAAAATGAGGCCTGCTCGTAGGCCTCGGGGCTGACGCCACCGAGATGGCTGTGTCGACGGTTTCGATTGTAGAACACTTCGATGTAATCGAAGACATCGGCACGGGCCATTTCGCGTGTTTTGTAGATGCGTTTCTTGATCCTCTCTTTCTTTAAACTGCTGAAGAACGACTCGATCACGGCATTATCCCAGTAGTTGCCGCGGCGGCTCATGCTGGGCTCGAGATTGTGGTCGCGGCAGAAGCGTTGCCAGTCATCGCTACCGTATTGCGTTCCCTGGTCGGAATGGACTTGACCCTACCCCTGCATGCGAGCATGCCTGAATGTGGGATATTGAGCATATCAGGCCGCTTCCTTTGCGAACACAGCGGGTGGTTTCTTGCCGAGTAATCGATGCGGTCTGACATAGTTGTAGTGGTTCTGCCAGTCATTAATGATTGACCTGGCATCTTCGATGCTGGCGAACCAGTGCAGATTGAGACAGTATTCGCGAAGCTTGCCATTGAAGCTTTCAACGAATGAATTCTGAGTTGGCTTTCCCGGTTGGATAAAGTGCAGCTTCACCGCCACCGAAGACCGCATCAATGTGACCGGCGGTCATCTGGCGGTGGGGCGGCCGATGGGAGTCACAGGCGCGGTCCTGTTGACCAGTCTCGTGCACGAGCTTGAGCGTTGTGACGGTACAACCGGACAGGTCGTGGGGCAAGCGGGTAGTGGTGTCGGCTCGGCGATGATCGTCGAGCGGGTCCGAGAGCTTGTTGCGGGAGTTGAGGTGAGCGTTGGTGCAGAAGAGTTGATTGGTGCCTGGTCGCTTCGCGACTGGCGCATCGAGTACGAGGATGGCCGTGTCACGCGGCCGTTCGGCGCGGATGCCGCCGGCCAGTTGATGTACAGCGCCGACGGCCGGATGTCCGCGACTGTCTCCGCAAGGGACCGCCGAGCCCTCGATACCGCGAATGCACGCGATGCGGCTGATGCCGACAAGGCGACCGCGTTCGACAGCTATTTCCACTATGCCGGGCGCTGGCACTTGGATGGCGACGTGGTTGTGCACACAGTTAGCCTGGCGCTCAACCCGGGCTTCGTCGGCACTGCGCAGCGCCGCAGCGTGCGACTCGAAGGCTCCGAGCTTGAACTTGCTGCGCAGGAGAGCATGGGCGATGGCCAGCCGCGCTGGCACGTGATCGACTGGCAGCGAGTAGCGGCAGATTGAGCTGCCTTATCTCGCCGCGATGGGGTTTCCAGGCGAGCCGCTGGTGCCCTTGAGCTTGGCGGGCGCAAACGTGAAAGCGAGTTCGTAGACCTGATCCCTGGTCTACTTCGACAGATCAGGATTCTCCAGGTTGTAAATGCCTTACTAGTTAGTGAGTTCCTGGTGAACGGGAAAAGCAGCCTTCGGATCTTCGTGGGGCACGAGCTCGACTCCCCAGGTGTTGGCGGCCGTCGTTACTTGATTCCGGAACTGATCGACAGCCATGTACACCTCTACCGCGCCACGGGCTGTTGATTTGCATCGAATATTGTCCCGGGTCTTGCACCAAAAATTGACCAAGCCGATTAGACGCTATCGCCTGCTATTCAAAAGGATCAGAGTGCGGGGCCGGGTCAACGACGAACGCACAAACTCGGCAGATTTGGCGAAGTAATTGATGCAAATCTACACTCTTATACCGCCTGGCTCGATTTACGGAAGCGTGGTCAAGGTCACCAATACTGTCCAGCCAAAATTACGTTACGCCGTCTCGCGATATTCCAATCAACGGAATAACGTTCCACTTCTATTGACAGGCCGCCGACAAGATACTAATAATGTTCGCGCAAATAACGCCTTGAATATTGTTAGTTTCGAAATGGGGGAGTGCGAGGTGGGTTTCAGATTCTCTGCAGAGGACGTCTATCTTGTGGCAGCGCTCGTATCGAAAATTTGCACACGCCACGTTGTAGAGGATGAGGCGCGCGAGACGCCTACAGTCGTCTATGCAAACCTGTATCCGGTTCACGAAGAGACTACTCCGCAGGCGTTTGCCGCCCCTACAGTAAGCTGCACCGAAGTTGCTTCGTGATGGTTAGCGGCGTGCGTCGTCACCGCGAGTGGCAACCCATGACGATCGACTATCGCCATAACCATGATTTACACGACTTTCCCGCGCCGAGTCGGCCCGGTCTCCACGCCACCGCTTTTCGCCGAGGCCAAGGCTGCGTCGATATAACACGCCGAATCGTCGATCGCGCCTACGTTGCGCAGCCGCCCGGCCGGTCAGCGCTGCGCGAATTACGTCGTTCTCGGACCATAACAAAAAGCGGCGGTGCACCGTCTTGTTGTTCGGATACTACTCCGGAAGCAGTACCACTGCCCGTCGGTGTTCAGAATCCACCACACCGCTTCGTGCACTTTGCGCGCAGCAACCGAATTGCGGCTCGGACGATTGCTGGGATAGTGCTCCTCCCGAAAATATTTTGGGATCAGCCCCCACTGTTCGTCCGACATACGTAGCACACCGTTATTTTACTCGTGCACACAGGGTCTCGAAATTTTGAGAAGGTTCGATATGAATTTGGTTCGATACATTGTTTTGAGCTTTAATTTTCGTGTTAATCACGCTGCTATATGTGGACCGTATTGCAATTTCAACAGCAAGGAACCAAATAACGACAGAACTTGCTTTGACAGATACGGAGTTTGGATGGACACCATCCGCGATCATTCGGGGTTACGCGATCTTTCAAGCTCCAGCCGGTGCAATCGCCGATCGATAGGGACCGCGCAACATTGCTTCTGGGGCAATCTGATTGCAATCGAAACAAGGGGCAATGCGGGCTCAGAAGAAATGACTAGCGGTATCTTCACATGCTTTTATAAAAATAAATCGACGGAGTGAACGCATGATAGGGACACGCTATTTGGTGCTATCTTTCACATACTTACTCACCACAATTCTATTCATTGATCGCGTTGCGATCTCGACAGCGAAAGAGCAAATAACGTCAGAAATTGCGCTGACGGATACCCAGTTCGGGTGGATTCTGTCCGCATTTGCACTTGGTTATGCGATTTTTCAGGCACCGGCCGGTGCAATTGCAGATCGTTACGGACCCAGGGTGGTGTTGACTGGAATTGTGATTGCGTGGTCGATTTTCACAGTGTTTACCGGACTGGCTTGGGGGTTGGTCTCACTAATACTTTTTCGATTTCTATTCGGTGTTGCGGAGGCAGGATATTTTCCGAGCTGTGCACGGATAATATACTTGTGGTTTCCGGCCAAGGAGCGGGCGTTGGCCCAAGGAGTCAACCTTTCAGGCACGAGAGTTGGTGCTGCATTCACCCTGCCTGCCGTAGCTTGGCTAGTAGCCTCGGCCGGATGGCGAAACACGTTCTTCATTCTTGGTGCTGGCGGCATATTGTGGGCTGTTGTATGGTTTATTTGGTTTCGGGATGCGCCAGAAAATCATGCGGGCGTCGCTCAAAGTGAACTGACCCTCATTGCATCCGGTCGAGGAGTTTCAGCTGAAAAGGCTAAGCCCTTGCCAGCGGCAGTCCTGTGGCGCTCGCCAAATTTACTTCTGGCCATGGGTCAGTATTTTGCATCCTGCTTCACTTTCTTTTTCTCTATCACGTGGCTTTTTCCACATCTGCAGCGGACGTATGAGCTTGATGCCGTGCAAACCGGGTTTTTCGCTGCAGCACCTCTATTGGGAGGAGCGGTTGGCAACTGGGTTGGCGGCGCTCTCGTCAATGCACTTCACCGCAGGGGGCATATTTCAAACTGCTATGGATATGTAGCCATCGCAGGTTTCTTGCTAGCTGTGTTAGGCCTTGTGGGTACTTTGACGGCGGATAATGCAGTTTGGGCTGTCGCCTGGTTGACGTTAGCGATATTTGGCAGTGACATGACGCTTCCGCCGTCTTGGGCCTTCTGTATTGCTATTGGAGGTCCCCACTCCGGTGTTGTTTCCGGAATGATGAATATGTCAGGCAATATTGGCTGTTTCGTAAGTGCGCTTGCGTTTCCATACATGTTGGGTGCGTTTGGCTCGACCGATCAGTTCTTCATTGCAGCAATAGTGTTATGTCTTGGAGCGGCATTCCTTTGGACTAAAGTCCGCCCTGACCAAGCCCTAAACGAGCGTTTCATCCGCGCATGAACTCGGAGGATTACTGTAGTGCGTAAACATAGTGACTCATTTCGTTCATTCCACTTGTTAGTCCAGTCATTTTCGGCCGTTTTCCTTTTTTGCATTTCTCCGATTGTTCATTCCACGACCGCTGAGGCGCAAATAGCGGTTCATCAGATCTCGGAGGCAGGGCCATATGACATTGTCACTATTGAAGTTACTGGCCCTGTCCTTGACGAATCATCCGGACCAAATCCGTTCGCGGACTATCGGTTGAGCGTGGCGTTTAGCAACGGCCGAGAAGAATGGACGGTGCCCGGTTATTTTGCCGCCTGCGCCGATGCGGCCGACTCGTCTTGCACACGAGGAAGTCTTTGGCGAGCCCACTTTATTCCATACAAAGGTGGTCAGTGGGAATATCAAATTGACTTTCGCACTGGCGCCAACATAGTTGCTTCGGGAGAGGAAGGCCGACCATTAGCTGGCTTGGATGGTGCAACGGGTAAGTTTACAGTCGGCGATAAGGCACGAAACTTGATAAGAGCGCGAGGCATCCTGCAATACTTGAGCGAAAGGTACTATCGTTGGCAAGGCTCAGGTAGGCCGTTCTTCAATTTTGGTCCCGATTCACCCGAAAATACTTTGGCCTACGTTGACTTCGATTCTACTCCGGACGGAGCGCCGCCCAATTTACTTGGAAGGGATTTGGGAATCACTCAGAGAGGGCTACGCAAGAGCTGGGAACCTCATCTGCGCGATTACGACGAAGCAACAGCTAGGCCGTATCTATGGGCAGAAAGCAAAGGTAAAGCGATTTTGGGGATGTTCAAATACTTGCACGACACTGGGGTAAACAGTGTAGGGATGCTTGTCTTTAATGCTGGCGGCGACGACAAAAATGTCTTTCCGCATCTCCTAAAGGTGAGCTCGGCAGAGTACTCAGCAATGGCACCGCAAATGCAATGGACGGATGGTGTTCACAACGACCGCTATGATGTCTCCAAACTCGCACAATGGCAAAGAGCACTGTCGTACGCGGACTCTCTCGGCTTGCAACTACATTTCAGGTTACAAGAAGTAGAAAACAATGATTTTATGGATAGCGGCCGGCTCGGACGCGAACGACGAATTTTCCTTCGCGAGATGTTGGCACGATTCAACCACTTTCTAGCCGTTAAGTGGAATCTAGGCGAGGAAAATAAGCAATCATCCGCTGAGCTTAGTGAAATTTCGCGGTATATCGCATCCCTTGATACCTATGATCGCCCGCTAGTGGTTCACACCTATCCCGAACAAAAGGAGAGGTATCGTCCTCTTCTCGGCGGCCATTCCGCTCTGACTGGAACGGCGATGCAGTCCAGTAATATCAATTTTAGCGACATACGGCCTGACATCATCAAGTGGAGTACGGAGTCTCGCCTCGCTGGGCGCCAATGGGTAATCGGTTATGCCGAATTGGGCGGAACATACTATGGCGCGCCGAGCGACTATCCCGTGAGGATACATCACGACCGGCCAGGGCGACCGGTGACCCTGGAAGAATATCGTCGGCATGCAATATGGAATGCATTGACGGCAGGAGCTGAGGGAATTGACGTCTACTACGGATTTCTAGGAGGATGCGGGGACCTCGATTGTGAAGACCACCGCTCGCGGGCGCGGGTTTGGAGCGATGGAGTGCGGGCTGTGAGGTTCTTCGAGAAGCATATCGGCACTAGTGCATTCGATATGTCACCCGACGATCGGCTGACACTTGACGATAGCGACTATGTATTTGCTGCGCACGGTCAGCTTTACCTCATTTTCGTAACGTCAATAGCACCTGTCATGGTTGAGTTGTATGGCCAAAGCGGGCGCTACTCTGTTCAGTGGTACGATCCGGCAAATGACGGCGAATTGCAGGTTGGCACCATTGCAGAAATTGAAGCCCCTGGCAGATCAGACCGGTCCCGTGTAGATCTTGGCCAACCCCCATCGAGTGGTTCAGGAGAATGGGTGATTCTTGTAAAACGAATTGATTGACTGTGCGGAGTTTCCAATTAGTCTTTGAGTATCGTCGGGAGTTAGGTACCGTTTGACCGGACACTTTCGAATAGGCTCATCAGGTCATGATGAGGTGTCCAATGGCAAGAAGAAAATACTCTGAGGAGTACAATCAAAAAGCGTTCGCTCTGACGTAGCTTCCAGGGGCGGCGATGCCTTCCCGGTTTGCATGATGTGTCGGCGTTTTGGCGTGTCGGCCAGTGGCTACTACGAGTGGCCGACCCGGGAACTCCATGCGGCCATCGACCGCGCAGAACTACCCGGATCGCAACTTCGAAGCCTCAACAGGCCGTTCAGGTGATGTTTTGGCAACGCTCGGAACGAAAGCGGGGTAGGTAGTTGGGTTGACAACGCGCTGGTCGAAGAATTCTTCGGTTCTCTCAAACGAGTGCGCGTCAATCGGCGTCACTAGCGTTAATAGGATTATGGTTGGTTCTGCCGCGGTGTAGCCTGATCGTGCCCATCCCCCCATCGATTTCGATGACACTGCCGGTTATCGATCGGTTGATCGGATTGGCCAGCCATGTCACGGCCAGCGACACTTCCCTTGCGTCGACCATCTTGTTCGTAGGCTGCCGCATCTCGAATTCGACGCGCTGCTGAGCGGGGTCATCGGCGCGTTCAATCAACTCGGCCATGAAAGGGGTGTCGACCGTGCCCGGACTGATACAGTTTACGCGAATGCCTTCACCGACAAGGTCCGCAGCTAGCGCTAGGGCCAGACCATGCACCGCCCCTTTTGAAGCTGAATAGATCGCCCGTTCGGGTATTCCGTTGCGCGCTGAGCACGACCCAATCAATATGATTGATGCACCGAGCCCGGCTTTCCGCAAACTAGGCAGTGCGGCTCTGACCGCGCGCATTTGTCCAAGCACATTGATGTCGAGGACGCGCTGCCAGTCCGCCTCCTCGCCATGTTCGATATCGCCGACGAAAGAGACACCTGCATTCCCAACCAGAAGCCAGATGTTCCCGTACTTCGCACCAAAACTCTGTACGGCAGACGTAACAGCCTTCGTATCGCGCAAATCGGCCGGTAGGGCGATAGTGTCCTTTGGAATGGATTTTCCGGGGAGATCGAGAGCACCCACTATCATCCCGAGATCGCGAAGGTGGCTCGCCACGGCGCGGCCTATTCCGGAAGCAGCGCCTGTAACCACGGCAGTCCGTCCCTCAAGGCCGGAAGGGGTGTTCGAAGTTACGTGCATGGCGTGACGAACTTCACATGATCGAGAAACGCGTCCAGGACCTGCTTCGGACGCTGCAACATGCCCATATGCGTAGCCCCCGGGATGTCCAGCCGACACACGCGCACACCGCGCTCCCTCAGCGTCTCGGCAATCGCATCCTGCATGTCGACAGGCGTTGATACATCATCGCCGAAACCTATGACAAGCGACGGCGGGAAGACTGCGCGCAGGCGATGGAACCCGGCGAATTCGGCGAACGCCCGCCAGACGGCATCATAAGCCTCGGGCTGCATCCTGAGCAGCGCCGCGCGCGCGATCCATTCGTGTTCTCCACCGCGATCGGTGCCTAGCCAGCGATCAAGTGTCTGTTCAAGAACCGATTGCATCCCGCCTTGTGCAACGGCGACGGCGCGGTCCGCAAAAGCAGGGACGCCGGCGAAAGGCGTTGCGACTAGAGTTATGGAAACGACGCGATGCGCTGAAAGGCGATCCATCAATGCAGCGGCAACAGCGCCTCCGAGGGAATGCCCTAAGAGGTGAACTCTTGTCTCCCTGATCTGCTTAAGGGCCCGTTCGGCCACGGTCACAAAATCGTCGAAGTTGCGCGGGGGCTGTGCGCTCAGGACTCCGTGCCCGGGTAGATCTGGGGCGTGTAGCCGGATATCTGGGGGAAGAGAATTGAAAATTGGCTCGAAGAATGCGCCCGAATGACCCAAGGGGTGCATGGCAAGAACCGCAACGTCGCCAGACGATTTTCGCGTTGCAGTCATCTTGATCCGAATGCCCCTGTTGTCTGCAAGCTTTGCAACTCAGACTGCGTTAGATCGAGCCAGCTTTTCAAGACCGACTCGGTGTCAGCGCCAATAGCTGGCGGATACGTGCTTTCCCGAGGCGTGGGCGACGGCCTGAACCGGATGGGGTTGCCGACGACCTCGATCTTCGTGTCGCCCCTCTGAAGGGGCTGTATCATTCCGCGCCCGTGGTCGCGCGCATCCTGCAAGGCTTCAGGGACAGTCTTGATGGGGGCGACAGGCACTTCGTGCGCTTCCATTAGCGCGACCCATTCCGCCGCGCTGCGCGTCGCGAAAGCGGGCTCAAGCTGAGCCCAGAGGGCGACCCGATTTTCTAGGCGCGCTATCGCGGTGTCGAAGCGCGGATCGGCCAAGAGATCCTCGCGCCCAAGGGCCTTACAAAGGCCACGCCACATTGCCTCAGTATTGGCCGTCACAACGATCTCGCGGCCGTCGCCGCACCGGAACGAACGATAGGTCGGGATTGAATCGTGCCTCGCTCCCTGCGGTCCGGGCGTCACGCCCCCGATCAGCGCATAGGCACTTTGGTAGCTAAGCATGGACAACTGGCAATCGAGCATTGCGACATCGATCGTTCGGCCAACTCCGCCGCGACTGCGATCGGCAAGCACGGCTGCGATCGCGATCACTGCATAAAGGCCGGCAACAACATCACCGGCCGGAATTCCAAGTCGCGCAGCAGGCCGCCCGGGCTCCCCGGTCAGGCTCATAACGCCTGAAAGAGCCTGTACGATCATGTCATACGCGGGGCGCTTCGACCATGGGCTGTCCTGTCCGAACCCCGTGATCGAAGCCCAAACGAGGTCAGGATGGCGAGAACGCATGTCTTCGGGGTCAAGCCCCAGCTTACGCATGACTCCGGGGCGAAAATTCTCGACCACCACATCGGATACGGCAATAAGGCGTTCCGCCAGCCTCAGGCCATTGGGGTCCTTCATGTCGAGAACAACGGAGGATTTCTGCCAGTTGTTCGCCAAGAAATACGCGCTGTCCCCTTCGACGAAATGAGGCGGAATATGCCGACTGCTGTCACCGCACGGCGGCTCCACCTTGACCACCTCCGCCCCGAGGTCCGCGAGTATCTGAGTGCAGAAAGGCCCCGAAAGAAAGGATGTGAAATCAAGAACACGGAAACCCGAAAGCGGCCTTCTCTCGTGCGCATCGGTCATGGCACGTCTCCCCCTATCTGCCGCGACAGATTTGCAGCGGCACTGGCGATGTCCTGACCGACAACATTCGGATCATGATGAAAGCGCTCAAGCGGTGAGGTAAGGGTCAATGATCCGACTACGCCACCGGGTGCAAAGACCGGCGCCGCGACGCCGCGCGCATCGGGCAGTTTCTCAGCGCCTGTAACAACGAAGCCCCTTTCACGCACCTCCGCGAGTGTTCTACAGAAAGTTTTGAACGGCGGTTTCGGTGCGCCGGTGGCAGGTGACTTCTTCTCGGCGTCATAGATCTGCCTTATCTCGTTAGAGCTCAGATGCGCTAGTATGGCCTTGCCCGACGCGCCCCAAACCAGCGAAAGCGGCGTATGCATATCAATAACGTATTGCAGCCGCTTTTTGCCATCGGCGCGGACGGAAAAGCACATCGCGCGCTGTTTCGGTAGATAGGATCCGAACAGGATTGTCTCGTCATATCGACCTGCAAGCTCGTCGCAAGACTTCTGCGCCAGATCGACGACGCTGGCGCCTGATGTAACTCGGGCGGCCACTCGCAGGAATTCCGGGCCGATCGTATAGCTTCTGGTCGCCGGCACGTAGGCAACAAAGCCCTGATCACGCAGGCTGTTGAGCAGGCGATGCGTCGTCGACGCCGCAAGGCCCAGCTCGTCGGCCGCGAATTGGATGCTTAGCGCCTCACGTTTGTCGGCCAGCAACGACAGAACCGAAAGAACACGCTGTGTCGTTCCTCTACGGCTTTCTTTGCGTTTTGATTTTCCGCTTGTATCTTTCATCTCGCTTTCCGATTGCGTGCTGTTTCCAACAGGTGGATTGTACAGGCACCGTGATCCATGCCGGAGATGCCACCGCCTGTTACGTGACAAAGTCCGAATCGCGCCCCTTCGACCTGGCGTTTGCCGGCCTGACCGCACAAGTGCCAGAACACCTCGACGGCCTGCGCGACTCCCGATGCGCCGACTGGGTGACCCTTGGAAATTAGTCCCCCAGACGGATTTACTACGACCTTGCCGCCATATGTAGTTTGTCCGGCCTTCAACAGTGCCGCGGCGTCACCTTCGGGGCAGAGGCCAAGGGCCTCGTAATAGATTAGTTCGGCGATCGAAAAGGCGTCGTGCAATTCGATGACGTCGATATCCTCTGGGCCAATACCCGCGGCCTCGTAAGCCTCATGCGCGGAGTGAACCGTGATTTCTGGCCGCAGCATATGGCGAAAACCGGTCGTGGCCTTGCCAGAATGCAGCACAGAAGCTCGAATATGTGCACCACGCACACCCGTCTTGCGCCACCGGCCTTGTGAGGCGATAACAACCGCGGCCGCGCCGTCCCCGGTCGGGCAGCACATGAGCAGCGTCAGCGGATCCGCTATCATCCGTGCGGCCAACACCTCTTCAGACGTCACGGGCGTGCGGTACTGGGCAAATGGGTTTGCCGCGCCATGACGGCGCGCTTTGACGCTGACTTCGGCAAGTGTCGCACTATCCTCTCCGCGTTCGTAGAAGAACCGGCGTGCTCGCATCGCATAAAGGGCCGGCATCACCATGCCTGAGCGAACCTCAGGGTCTTCTTCGACCAGGGGCAATGTGCCGCCACCGAATTGCGAGAGCTTGTCAACACCGATGGCCAAGGCGACGTCGGTTATGCCCTCCACTACCGCCTTGCTTGCCAATTGCAGGGCCGCCGCGCCACCCGAACATGCGTTGTCCACATTGATGACAGGCACTCCACCGATGCCGAGATCTTTCACAATGCGTTGACCGGTGAGCATCCCGCCGAAGGAATGGCCGCAGGCGACATATCCGACTTCCGCGGGCGACACGCCGGCCGATGAGAGGGCCGTCGACACCGCGGGCACGGCCAGCCCGGGATAGCTGCTGTTGCGATGACGGCCCATGGGGATCATGCCTGCGCCAATGATGACTGCACCGCTCATGCCTGGTCGTCCGGCTCGACCCACCAGCATTCGTCATCACTCTGCAAGACAACAGGACCATCGCACGCAAGCGAGCGACCCGCAGGGATACGGATGATCGCGAGGACGCGAAGGCTGGACGGGAAATCGACATACCCTATTGCATACGGAACATCGCGCGTGTTCGAGACATGAACGATGGTATAGCTGTAAAGCGTGCCGCGTGGCCCAAACAATTCTTCTACCTGCTCAGGGTGGCCCGTTTCAGGGCAGAGCGGGCGCTTCGGATAGGCCGGAACTCCTGACGCAAAACGCGCTCCGCGCAGAAAGGTCTCTCCGCCGATCATTTCGAAATCTGCAAGCGGATTGCCCGCGGAGTTCGGCGCAAGATCGCCGAAAGGCATCACGCCATCTGTCTGTTCGCCTGCTGGGCCTGTGTGCATCCCTTCAGGCGTATACCTCTCCCTCATTTCCATCGAATAACCTCATCTCACGTTCTCATCTGCTGCGATTGCGCGCCGCGATTCGGGTTTGTCCTAGTTAAGGAAGCACTGATCCAACAGGGTTCATGAAGCATTTGACGTTCACTTCAGCCTAGTGCATCAAGAAAGTCGGCCATCCGCGATCGAATCAATGCGTGCAAGGTTGGATATCTTGGATACGACCGATACGTACCCTACGCCAGGCGCAACAACGGTCGCCCCAACATGAGCAGGTTGACCAACGCAAAGGCCACGTTGAGACATTGCACTCTCTTGGCAATGCCGCGATAACGCGCTTTGCGGATGGCCAAAGGTCACATTCAAGAACCACGAATGGATGCTCAGCCTTGGCAAGCAAACACGACTTGTGCCGGTTCTTGCGCCGTTCAACCCGATCGACGCGGCCATCGCGACTGTAACGCGGATGCATCGTATCCCGTTCACGCGGCGCAAGCGCATGGACCAGCTCGCCCTTGCCCTGATTCGCTGAGTCGACCAAAGCATTGGCCTCGTGGCCGTGCAACGGCTTCGGCAACAAGTGGGAGTTTTATGGTCCAAATGAACCCCAACACTTCTGTCAGATATCGCCGTCATACATCTGCCCGGACGTCGACTTCTGCGCCTAGAAACGTCTTATCGTCCAGCGATTGCACGAGCGCCATCATGGCACCGGAATAGCTGTACTGGCGCATGCCCATGCACATGCCCGTCGCACTGTGCGTGAAGCTCGATTGGAGTGTCCCGCTATTCAGGCCGCGCGGCATGGCAGGGGCAGCGGAGATGTTTGCGAAGTGGACCTCGATCACAGGGCGATTTGTGTCTTGGAGGGCGTGCCGGATGGCTTCACCGATAGTCGTTGCGCCGGCCGGATTGATGATGTAGCCATCCACCTGGTGGGCGCTTTCATGAATGAACTCCAGGATCGCACCTTGATAATTAGACGAAAAGCACTCGACATCAACCCCGAGCGCCGTTCCGAAATCCGTCACGAATGCCTTAAGGTCGTCAAGCGATTTAATCGAGCCATAAACCTGCTTCGATCGATTGCCGAGGCTCGACATGTTAGGTCCGTCAATGACGGCAATTCTGTGCCTTCGGTCTGAAGCCCGAGCCAGCGTGACAGGAAATACTTGTGGCATCCAACCTCCTTCCGGCCGGACGCGCAAACACGGGACGCTTGCCGTACCGTTCGCATTACCGACCACTTCTAGTGAAATTCCAATTGATGGAATACGTTTCCATTATCATTCGCATGGTGAGGTTCGTCAAGCTAGGAGGCTGCGCCGTGGAAGCTCAACGGGTAATGGTGGCGGTATCGAGCTCGGACATTACACGACGGTCATCGGCATTGCGCTTTTTGCTGATGCCACGAGG
>Ga0299906_10003385_pt1 | contig 13146 bp, 10 predicted proteins | sample RVTome_14_FD_200259 | JGI IMG/M metagenome (GOLD analysis project Ga0299906, IMG submission 200259) | Soil microbial communities from uranium-contaminated site in the Upper Colorado River Basin, Wyoming, United States - RVT145D125 (version 2) ...
GGCTTCAGGCCTTCACCGACGCCGACGTCGCCGACCGGCTGGAGTACATGGCCGAGATGCGGGCGTACGGGGGCTTCGTCTACGTGGCCTTCGGAGAGGGCTTCTGCGGCACGCCGCTCGACGGGGACGGGCAGGTCCGGACTCCGGCCGAGCTCCTGCAGAGGGCCGTGGACGTGTTCACGGAAGCCATCGATCTCGCGGGGCAGGCGGGCCGGACCGACCTCGTGAACGCTGCGCTCATCGGCCGAGCTCGGGCGTATCTCGGACTGGAGAATTATGCCAACGCCATGAGCGACGCCGAGGCGGTTCCGGACGGTTTCGAGTTCCTGGCGACCCGTGAGGCAGGTGAGGGACGGCGCGAGAACTCGATGGCGAACACCAACCAGCTGCAAACGAACCAGCAGGCAACCGTCGCCCCGAGCTACTATGACGTACGGTGGAAGGACGTCCCGGATCCGCGCGTGTTCGTGATGAACACCGGCTTCGTCGGTCACGACAACTCCACCATCGTGTGGCGGCACGACAAGACTCCGCCTCAGGGAGGTGAGGGCCAGGACGTGATCATCGCCTCGGACCGTGAGGCCCGTCTCATCATCGCCGAAGCCGCGGCCGTGACCGGGGATCTGGATACAGCTCGCGGCATCCTCGATGACTTCCACACCGCGGCGGGCATCCCTCCCTTGTTGGAGGCGGATGTGCCGACCCAGGCGGACGTCATCCGACATGTGATCGAGGAGCGCCGCCGCGAGTTGTTCGTGGAGGGCGGCCATCGCCAAAGGGACCACCTCCGCTGGCGGGGAACCCCGTACGAGATCCCCTACCTCGGCGAGCCGGGCTCCGATCATCCGGATGGAGTCGACCAGTACGGCCAGGTCTACGGCTCAACGACTTGCTTCCCCGTCGCTCAGAACGAGCAGCTGACCGGGTGAAGAAAACGCCGCGTTCGCTATCGGTGACGGCGGGCGTGGTGCGGGTCGGGTGGGGCGGGCGGCACCATGGTGGGCCGCACGCCCCTCCCCGAGCCGCTATGCGCCCCACGTTCCCACTACGCGACACGCTCGTAACCCTCACGCTGATCCTGGCGGCGGCCCCGCCGCTCAACGCCCAGGGGGGCTCCTCGCGCGAGCGTGATCTGCGCGAGTGGCGTGTGAAGGCGGACAAGATGCGCGAGCACCTGCTGCCGACCATGCGCGCGCACGGTGTCGACCTGTGGGTCATCATGAGCCGTGAGAACAACCCGGACCCCGCGCTCGACCTGTTCGGCGCCTACGGCATCACGGGCTGGTACGGGCATCGCAACGCCTATCTGTTCTACGACGCGGGAGAGCGCGGCCTGGAGACGACCGTCATCGGCACGCACCTGTCGGGGCACCTGGCGCTCTTCTACGACAGCATCGTCGGCTACGGCGAGGAGGGGCTGGCACCTCACTTGCGCGGCTACGTGATGGAGCGTGACCCCGAGACCATCGCCATGAACCAGTCGTTCTCGATCTCGATGGCCGACGGCATCACGGCCGAGCTGGCCGACTACCTCTTCGGCGTGCTCGGCGACCGGTTCGGGCCGCGGGTCGTATCGTCCGAGCCGATGTTCATCGACTACGTGAGCACGAGGACGCCGGCCGAGCTCGAGATCGCGACCGAGGCCGCGGAGATCACCTGGGACATCCTGCGTACGGCCTTCTCGTCCGAGGTCATCACGCCCGGCGTGACCACGCTCATGGACGTGCACTGGTGGATCAAGGACGAGTGGATGAGGCGCGACCTCGAGTTCAACTTCCCCGCCTCGCTGGACCTGCAGCGCCGGGGTCTCGCGGGAGGGCTCGGCGACGCCGAGGACCCGGTGATCCGACCGGGCGACGTGCTCCACGTCGACTTCGGCGTCCGACTCATGGGCATCGTCACCGATCAGCAGAAGATGGCCTACGTGCTCATGCCGGGCGAGACCGACGCGCCCGAGGGTCTCAGGCGGCTGTTCACCCAGTCGGTGCGGCAGGGCGAGATCGTGGCGGAGACCATCGAGCCGGGGGTGCTCGGGCGGGACATCGTGCCCCGCGCCCAGGAGCGCGGCGCCTTGGAGGGGATCACAAGCCGCGTTTATCCGCACGTGCAGGGGAACTGGGTGCACGGGGCCGGCGCGTGGGGGAGCTTCGACTGGCCGGAGCGCTACGGCCGGCATCCGCGGGAGCCCGTACGGGCCACCGAGTTCTGGTCCATCGAGTACAACGTGAGCGGGGCGGTGCCCGAGTGGGGCGGCCAGACCGTGACGATGTTCCGCGAGGAGGATGCGTGGGTGGGCGAGGACGGTGTCGTCCGGTTCATGGTCGGCCCGCAGGGCGAGCTGTGGCTGATCGGGGAAGGCGCGGGCTCGGACGAGCCGTGAGGCGGGGCCGCTCGGACGAGCCGTGAGACGGGCGCCTGGACGAGCCGTGAGACGGCCGCTTGGACGAGCCCTGAAGCGCGGGCTCGGACGAGCCGTCCGCCGGGGCCGCGCGTGTGCCGCCCCGCGGACCTACCCCTCCCGGCCGTGGGTCGCGGTCAGCCAGGCGATGGTGTGCATCGGTACGGCCACGGCCGAGACCAGGATGGGCTGAATGACCGGGTCGATCGCGACGAACACCAGGAACGCCATCGTCCAGAATACGGTTCCGAGGAGCGATAGGCTCGCGATCATAGCCAGCGGGGCGCGGGTCCAGGCGAGCACGATGTCGATGCAGCCGGCGAACAGGAGCATCAGCCCGAACGAGGCGCTGAAGACCCTGAACTGGCCCCAGAGGCTCGGTCGGAGCGGATCGGTGGAGAGCGCCTGCTTCATGGCGCCCATTGCGAACTCGCTCTGACCGACCATGGCCTGCTCCATGACGTAGGCCCACAGGTGCCAGCCGAGATGCGCCACGCCGGCGAGGATCAGCCAGCCACCCGCCGCGTACAGCCACACGCGCGAGTTATTGAGCATGAGCCGCCACGGCGAGCTCCCTCCGGTCCCACTCGGCGATGCGCCGCGCGAGGTTCGCCACCGACAGGGGCGCCGACCCTTCCGCTTTGTTGTTGGCGATGATGAAGACGTCCCGCTCCGCCACGAGCACGTCGAGCGCGGCCACCGCGATGGTGTCGCGCGAAGTCGCGTCATCGTCCACGATCCGGTCGAACGGCTCGTAGCGCGCCCTCGCGCTCTCGTAGGTGAGCCCGGCGTGGAGCATCCAGCGGACCAGGAGCACGGGCTGGTAGAACGGGGGCAGAAGCCCGAGCTGCCGCTCGAGCGAAGCCATGGCGGGGTGCACGTTGTAGCAATGCACCGCCCCGGTCGCCTCCAGCGCCTGGGCGTAGGCGTCGGTGAGGAACGCGCGCGTGCGCAGCTCGACCGCGTAGCGCGGACCCTTGGGCAGGGCGTCCAGAAAGCGGTGGAGCCGTTCGACGAAGCGGGCGCTGCCGCGCAGGAGGCTCGCGGGGATCGGCGGGAACTGGAACACGATCGCGCCCGCTTTGGCGCCGAGCCCCGCGAGCGCGGGCTCGATGACCTCGCGGACGGCGTGAGCGGCGTCCAGGAAGCGCGGGTTCGGCGTCCGTACGCCGTAGCCCTCCGGATCGATCGGCGAGGTGATCGCCCGGTCCGCCTTCACGACGAACCGGAAGTCCTCGGGCACGGAGTCGGCGTAGGTGCGTAGCTGTGCGGCCGGGACGGGCCGGTAGTAGGTCCGGTCGATGCAGACGGTGCGCAGGAGGGGGTGGGAGGCGTAGGCAGACAGGCCGTGCCGCGCCAGCGTGGCCTGCGACGCCGCGCGGTCGTAGACGGTGCCCTCCCAGCCTGGAAAGCTCCAGGAGGAGGTGCCCAGGCGAAGGCCCGGTGGCAGCGAGTCGGCCAGGGCGAAGACACGCGGATCGGGCCGCGCGGGGCCGACCCGCGCGGGGGGGGCGGGTGCTACCGCGTCGGGAAAGAGGCCGAGCTGCGCGTCCATGCCGAACGCTCTAGCGGAAAGCCTGCGGGGACAAGGGGGGCGCCGCCGGGCGTCGTTCCACCGTGCCTCTCGCGCCGCCAGGCGCCGCCGATCGCTTGACAGTTTATCGATATGTGGCAAATATATCTGCCACTTATATAACATCCGATACCGCCGGGAGAGGACCCATGGCCGGCCCCACGCCTCTGACCTACGACATCTTGCTCGCGCTCGCCGACGCCGACAGACACGGCTACGGGATCATCAAGGAAATCGAGGCCCGCGAGGGGCCGGGACGTGCCCCGTCCACGGGGGCGATGTACCTGGCGCTGCAGCGCATGGAAGGCGAGGGGCTCGTCGAGGATGCGCCATCACGTCCGGCCGAAGACGACGACGCGCGCCGCCGCTACTACAGGATCACCCGCGCCGGCCGCGAGGTCGCCGAACGCGAGTCGTCGAGGCTGGCCGCGCTGGTCGCCGCCGCCCGCCACAAGAACCTGCTGCGCGGCGCGACGGCCGGCGGAGGCGAGGCGTGAGCCGCCTCCAGACCGTGGTGCGGGCCATGCTCCGGTGGGCTCCGCGCCGCTTCCGGGACCGATACGAGCAGGAGTATCTCGCCACGCTGACACGGCGGGCGGAGGACGCTGTGGCGCGCGGACGCCTCCCGGCTCTGAGTCTGGCGGTCCGGGAGGTGATCGGCGCCGCGGGCCTCGTGCTGCGCCTCAGGTCGGGCGGCGGGCGAGGCGCGGGCCAGGTCCACCGGATGAAGAGGAACGGGGGCGCGATCATGCTCGAGACCGTGCGGCAGGACGTGCGCTTCGCCGTCACGACGCTCCGTCGCAATCCCGGCTTCGCCGCGGCGGCCGTGGCCGTGCTGGCGCTCGGGATCGGAGCCAACACGGCGATCTTCTCCGCCGCCAACGCGTTCCTCTTCCGGCCCCTGCCATTTGCCGAGCCCGACCGGCTGGTGCTCCTCTACGAGACCAACCCCGAGTTCGACTGGACGGTGGAGCAGGCCGTGCAGGCCGCGCCGGCCAACGCCCTCGACTGGCGCGAGCAGGTCGAGGCGTTCGCGGACGTGGCGCTGTACCGCGACCTGGGCGTCGACGACGTCGCCATCCGCACGGACGCCGACCCGGTCCTGGTCGGCGGCACGACCGTGACGGGCAACTTCTTCAGCGTGCTCGGCGTGCAGCCGGTGCTCGGCCGGGCGCTTCGGTGGGAGGAGACCTGGGCTGACGCCGGCCGCGTGGCCGTGATCTCGCACGACCTGTGGGTGAGCCACTTCGGCGCCGACCCGAGCGTGGTCGGCTCGAGGCTTCCGCTCGCCGCCTCCGACGAGGAGGTCGACATCGTCGGCGTCATGCCGGCGGGCTTCGCGTTCCCCAACGACCGGACAGACCTCTGGTACTCCTATGGTTGGGAACGGAGCGCGCTGGAGGCGGTGTCGTTCCGACGGGCGCACTGGGTGCGGCCGGTGGCGCGCCTGGCGGACGGCGTGTCCCTGGAGGAAGCGGACGCCCAGCTCCAGGTCGTGGTCCGCCGGCTGCAGGAGGACTTCCCGGAGACGAACCGGGTCATGGGCGCGGGCCTCATGCCCGTGAGGGACTTCCTGGTCCGCGAGGTGAAGGCGTCGCTCGTCGTGCTGCTCGGCGCCGTCGCGGTGCTCCTTCTGCTTGCGTGCGCGAACGTCGCGAACCTCATGCTCGTGCGAGCGAACGACCGCACGCGGGAGATGGCGCTCCGGCACGCGCTCGGGGCCGGCCGGGCCCGCGTGGCGCGTCAGATGCTCACCGAGAGCGTGCTGCTGGCGGGGCTCGGCGGCGCGCTCGGCCTCGTGCTCGGCTGGCTCGGCGTGCGCGGCATGTCCGCTCTGACGCGCCTCGGCATCGAGGGCGCCACCACCATGTCGCTCGACGCACGGGTGGTCGGGTTCACGGTCCTGGTGGCCGGGCTCAGCGGCGTGCTGTTCGGAACCGCGCCGGCCATCCGGAGCACGGGCGGCGACGTGCACGTGGCCCTCACGGAAGGTGGCCGTGGGCAGTCCACCAGCCGGCGCGGCGCCCGCGTGGCGGGGCTCCTGGTGTCGGCCGAGGTCGCGCTGGCGCTGCTCCTGGTCGTGGGCGCCGGCCTGATGATCCGCAGCTTCTGGCTCCTGCGCAGCGTCGATCCGGGCTTTCGCGTGGAGGGCGCGCTCGCCGTCGAGGTCGCGGTGCCCTCCACCCGGTATCCCGACCGGGACCAGGTGCTCGCGTTCTGGGACCGGCTCACGGAGGCGCTCGAGGCTCGGCCGGGTATCGAGCGCGCGGGCACAGTGGCCCGGCTCCCGCTCGACGGCGCGAGCTGGTCCAGTCAGTTCCAGGCCGAGGGCTGGCCGCCCGACCGCGTCGGCTTCGAGATCCTGCACCGGGCCGCCGACGCCGGCTACTTCGAGGCGCTCGACATCCCGCTCGTCAGGGGCCGGCTGTTCGGGCCCGACGACGGCCCGGACGATCCCTACGTGGTGGTGATCAACGAGACCTTCGCCCGCGAGTACTTCCCGGGCGAAGACCCCATCGGGCAGCGGATCGCCTACGACAGGGCCGCCACGGCGGAGTCGACCTGGCGCGAGATCGTCGGCATCGTCGGCGATCAGCATCAGGAGAGCCCCGGCACGCCCGCGCGAGCCGAGGTGTTCGAGAGCCGCAACCAGGACTGGGACCGGGGTGCCTGGCTGGTCATGAAGACCAGCGTGGAGCCCCTGGGCGTCGTGCCCGCCGTGCGCGAGGCGCTCCGGGAGATGGACCCGCAGATCCCGCTCGTGGACGTACGACCGCTCCGCGACGTGTGGAGCGCGTCGTTGACCAGCCAGCGCTTCGTGCTCGTGCTCCTCGGCGTGTTCGGAGCCGCGGCGTTGCTCCTGGCGACCGTGGGCATCTACGGCGTCACCGCCCAGGTCGCCCGCCGCCGGACGCAGGAGATCGGCATCCGGATGGCGCTCGGCGCCGGTGCGACGCAGGTGCTCGGCCTGATGCTGCGCCAGGGCCTGGCCGTGATCGGGCTCGGCATCGCGGCGGGCCTCGGCGTGGCGCTGCTCGCCACCCGTGCGCTCTCGTCGATGCTCTACGGCATCGAGCCCACCGACCCGGCGACGCTTGCCGCCGTGGTGGCGCTCCTGGCCGGCGTCGCGCTGCTCGCCTGTTACGTGCCCGCGCGGCGCGCCACGGCGGTGGATCCGGTGACGTCGTTGCGGGCGGAATGACGGGTGCACTTCGTGGACTTCAAGCAGCGCGCACCCTCACGGGGCGAGCTCGGACGCTTCTTCCGGAAGCTCGGCGAGGAGAAGCTGATCGACCGCGGCGCGAAGCGCTTCGCCACGCTCGGGTTGCAGGCTGCCTACTACGGCGACGAGCGATGGCTGGACATCGCGTGCGAGGAGCCGCTCATCCTGCGGATGCCGTTGGTGCGCCAGGGTGGTCGGCTGACGGTCGGGGTGGACGAGCGTAGTTGGAGGGAGTGGATGGGCGGCGGCTGAGAGTCCGGCCGGCGCGGCTCAAGGGCTTCGACGCTCGCGACGAAGATCCTCCAACTCTGCTCTCAGGGGGGCCCAGTACTGGCGATCGCGCTCTTGCTCCAAAGCCTCCTCGGCAGCCAAGGCGGAGCGGACGCCGGGCTCGTCTCGGTCTACCGCGGCCAGGGTCGCGACTCTCGCGCGGGCCACCTCGTTCGCCTGGGCTGGAAAGCGCACCGCGCACTCGAGGAGCAGCTCGGGCGTGCGCAACTCTCGAAGCCAGAAGTTCGCCCGTTCCGCGGAGGGGATCTCATCCCGCGCGTAGCTCGCTTCGCCCAATCGGCGGATCATGCCCCAGTCCTTGTCGCGCTGCGTCTTCTTCGACTGCACGAGATCGGGCAGGGAGAGGACGTCCAGCGCCCCATGGCCTGGAAGCTCGAGCGTCGTCCGTCGCTCCCACAGCTCCCCGAAGGGGTCGACGCCACGGAGTTTCGACATGATGTCGACCCGGAGGCCCGAGGCCTCGGGATGATGTGCACGGAAGTGCACCGCATGGCCACGCTCCAGGTACGCGCGCTCGAAAGGTGGAACCGCGATTGGCTCCGCCTCGAGGCCCGAGAGGGCACACTGCAGGCGCTCGAGGTTGTCCTCGGAGGAGAGGACACAGAAGTCGATATCGCGGCTAAACTCCGCTGCGCCGTACAAGATGCACGCCTGCCCGCCCATGAGCAGGGTGGCCACTTCGTGCTCCCGGAACGTCGAAAGGACTTTGGGAATCGGGCTCCGGGTCAAGACTCCCTCCCAGCAGATAGAAGGTGGCCCACAGCCGCTCGCTCACGAGCCAACGCGCCTGCGGCGTCATGCGATACCACTCGAGGCGCTCCTCCTCGACGAGCGCCTCGATGGCAGCCGGCGTTGCCGCTCCCTCCGGTAACGCCGATGTGGCCTGCTCCTCATCAGTCATGGGGACATCCGTGACGGCTGTGAGCCGAAACGTAAGGGTTCAGCCCGTAGCCGCCAGCGGCGGAGCCAATGCCCTCGCCGGCACGGTGCCGGGGTCGCATGGAACGACGGCGCGCAGCGGTCACGTCTACGACGCGCTGATCCTGAAGTGCGCCGAGCGCGCGGGCGTGGAGACGGTCTACACCTGGAACACCGGCCACTTCGAACGAGTCGCCTGGCCGGCGATGGCGGGACGCATTCGGACGCCGTAGGCGGGCGCCGTCTTCAGCTAGAGGTTCGCCCCCGAAGTCTGCTGCAGAACGGAGGGTGCCGATGCGCCGCTCCGGCAAGGCGCGACGACGAGGAATAGCAGCGCGGGCACCGCGGCCGAAGGCCGTGGTCCGAGGAGGAGCAACGCCGCCAGAGGGGATGTAGCGGCGCACGAGCCGAGGGGCTTGCCCGCTTACCGGAGCCATGCGGCTCACTCCCGAGACGATCGAACGAAGAGAGATCAATTCCAGCAGACTTCGGGGGCGGACCACTGGAGTGCTTGGCCCCTGAAGTCTCTCTTGCTTTGGCGAGGGACTTATGAGCGCGGCGCGGCCGCATAGGCTTCGGCCGCCGGTGCGGGAGGGGTGTGACGGCGGAGGCCGGTGTGGTGGTGGGGGCAGGACGATGCCCCATCCGTCCCTGATCGTACGCGGAGTGCCGATAGCTCTGCGCGCATCCCCCCGAAGATCGATCCTTGTAGAGTTCACGAGAATATGTGCGGTGAAGTCTGCAGGAATGGATCGTCCGGAATCACGCCTGCACGCCTAGCCACACTATGTGCCGCAAAGTCGACAGGGAGCGTCGAAGCGGGGGATGGTTGCAGACTTGACGGCACGAGCGCCCCTAGCGCGCCGCCCACCGCAGCGCGGCCACGGCATGCCCCCGGGTGCCTCGGACCGCCCGGTCGACGTCAGGCGTACGGACGAGCCGGGCCCGCGGCACGTCTCCCACCTGCCTCGAACGGTGACCGAGCGCGGGGAGGGGCCACATCGGACAGCTCGCACTGGATCAGCACGATGGGGGATCGCGACTTGAAACGAGTCATGGCCAAATTCAGTGGGGCCAAAGGTCGGAAACGGGCGTCGGCGCCCTCGCCCGAAGCGGCCGGTCCGCGAAGTCGCAGGTGACTGGGGAGCCCCTGCCGGCGACGGCCTGATCGGCGCCCTGCGTGGCCTCCGGCCGCGCCCACCAGACCTTCCGCCTCCCCCCCGGCCCCCCTACGACACCGGCCGTCCCTTCGGGATCAGCCTCACGGCCCACAGACCCGAGTTGGTATCGCTGAAGAAGACGTGACCCTTGTGAGGCTGCGCGCCCCAGACCATGGTCGCGTTCGGCGTGTAGCCAGCGGGCGAGGCGGGCTTGAACACGGCCACCTCGCGGCCTTGCGTGTAGAGGTTGCCCATCAGCTCGCCACTGACGTCCACGACCCTGAGTCCGCCCTCGTAGTACGCCTGGTAGAGCTTGTCGTCCTCCACCCACAGGTTGTGCGTGCCGAACTCGGGCACCTCGTAGCGCGCGACCATCTCCGGGCTCTCGGGGTCGGTGAAATCCACGACCTGGATGTATCCGCGTGTAACCAGCGGAATGCCGCCCGTGCCCGTTGCGGGATCGTAGCGGTCCGAGTAGGAGCCCATCGAGCCGGGATATCCGGCCCAGGCGAGCCCTCGGCGGCTCATGATCTCGTCGCCCAGGAACAGGTAGGTCTTGCCCGTCGACTCCTGGTAGTAGGGGAAGGCGGCATGCGTGGCGCCGGTCGGCGTCGCGTACGTCGTGACGAACACCGGGTTCTCCGGCGAGCCGCCCCACCGCCCGTCGCCCACATCCACGACCACGACGCCGGTCTCCCACTCGGAGGAGAACGCGAGCCCCGCGTGCACCCACACGTCGTGGATCCGGCTGCCCGGGTGGTTGTACTCGGAGACATACCTCGGCGCGTAGACGTCGGACATGTCGATGATGACGTATTTGTCGCCCGCCGACAGCGCGTACAGGTAGTCGTCGGCCGCGAACATGTTGTGCACGCCGCCGGTGATGCCGTCCTCGTAGACCGACGCGACCACGGGGTTGCGCGGATCGGCCAGGTCCAGGATCACGAGCCCGTTGCGGCGGTTCATGGCGCCCTCGCGGGAGAGCGCCGCGTAGCGGCCGTCCGGGGAGACCTTCACGTCGTTCACCGTGCGCGCGTCGACCTGGATGGAGTCGATCTTGGCGATGGCGCCCGGGCTCGTGACGTCGTAGAAGAACGCGTATCCGCCCGAGACCTTGGAGCCGGTGACGGCGTAGTCGCGACCGTCCACGCCCTCGAACACCCAGAGGTCGGTGGTGCGGTACCAGCTCTCCAGGTGGTGACCCGACACGTCGAGCTCCTGCACGGCCTCGCGCGGTCGGGCCTCGAACGAGTGACGCGCCGAGAGCGGGCCCGCGCTGGCGACGACCGTGTGGATCCCCGGTACGTCCGCGACATACGCGCCGTCCCTGATCTGACCCGCCGCGGGCACGCCCAGCATGCCCTCGGTCGGCGTGTAGGCGTGCGACCAGGCGACCGGAACGTCGTCCCTCGGGTTGCCGTCGCGGTCGCGTACCATCGCATCGAAGCGGATCACGTCGCCCGTCCTGGCCTCGCGCGGACCGCCCTCCAGCGACAGCGTGACGTCCGGGAACGCCTCGACCTGATAGCGCACGGAGGCCTCACGGCCCTCCAGCGACGCGGTGAGGGTGACCGCGCCCGGGGCGACGCCCGTCACGGCGCCGAAGGCGTCCACCGTGGCCACGGAGGCGTCCGAGGTGCGCCAGGCGACCCTCGCGTCGGGCCGCGTCGAGCCGTCGGCGTGCCGCGCGGTGGCGACCTGCCTCAGCGTGGTGCCGACGAAGAGGCGCTCGGCCTCGTCCGCGGCCACCACCTCGAGAGACGTCACGGCCGGCCAGCTCACGACGACCGGCACCCGCAGCGTAGCCGGAGGGCCGGCCGCGCCCGCCGGAAGCACCACCGTGGCGACGATCTCGTATTCGCCCTGCTGGATGCCCTCCACGAAGCCGTCGTCCACGTCGATGCCGTCCCTGGGTCCGGCGATCCGGATCGGCACGTCCACTTCGTTTCCGGCCGTGTCGACCGCTCGGACGGTGAACGGCACGCGCTCGCCAACCGCCACGCTCAGACGCTCGGCGCTGCCGACCAGTCGCGCGGCGTTCGCGGGCGCGTCCTGAGCGGCCAGGGCGGGAGCGAGGCCCGCGAGCAACACGGCGACCGAGGCCGCGACGACGGGGGCGAGGATCCTGCGGTTCATGACGTTTCCTCTGGTTGTGAGCGGGCGCGTCACATGCCGACCCGGGCGACCAGTGCAATCTGCGCGCCGTCGGGGCTCACGGCGAGCCGGGTGATGGACAGGCCCAGGCTCGCGAAGTCGGCCACTTGCCGCCATCCTTCGTCCCCGGGCCTCCAGGCGAACATCGCGGACTCGTGGGCCATCAGGAGCGTGCCGTTGGGCGCCCAGGCATGGAAATCTCCGCCCTCGACGGCGTCGATCAGCGGCTCGATGGCACCCGTGGACGGACGCAGGCGCATGATGGTCGAGCCGCCGTCCGCGGCGCGTTGCACGAAGCTCACGTTCGCCGATTCCGGGATCGGCTGGATGGAGCGGCCGATATCGCGCGCGACGACCTCGGTCGCGCCGGTGCCGACGTCCGCCACCACCAGCGAGGCCGGCTCGCCCAGAACGAACAGGACGAGCGTGCCGGCGTCCGCCCAGGCGTGATAGCCGACGGGCGCCACGTCCTCGAGCAGCACCGCCGCGTTGGAGCCGTCCGGATCGAAGCGCCAGAGGCGCTGGGTCGAGTCGGCCTCGACCCGCACGGCGGAGATGCCCGACCCGTCCGGAAGCGGCGTAGCCGAGTACTCGCTCTCGGGGTTGCTCGTCGTCACGCGGGCGACCGATCCGGGGGCGAAGTCGAAGCGCCAGATATCGGTCTGTCCGTCGTGCACGTCGACTGCCGTGTACCACAGACCGGATCCGTCGGGCACGAACGCCGGCTGGTTGTCGTAGCCTGGTCGCTCGGTGAGGTTGACGGGCTGCCCCAGCGATGGCTGGCCACTCGCCTCCCAGCTCACGTCCGCGAGCCAGATGTCGTCCTCCAGCGGACCGGCGGGCATGAAGGCCGGGCTCGCGGGGGGTCCGCCCGCGGGGTCGGGGGCTCGCTCGTCGCCCCCGCAGGCGGCGAGCGAGCCGAGGGTCACGAGCGCGGCGAGGCGCGCAGAACATCTCGATCGACGCATCGTGCGCCTCCTACGGCGACGTCGCGTCCCCGACGTCGGGTGGTGCTCATCAGCCGTTCCGGGGCTGCCGCGCTGGGACGCCTGGAGCGGGTGCGCGGCCCGGCCCCGTGCGGCGGCGGAAGCCTGGCGCCATGATAGTACAACATGGCTTCCGGACGCGCTCGTGACCCGCGGCTGGACCGCGATCCCGTCACGGACGGCGCCCCTGGCACGTTCTTCTGGACGCACGCGAGCGCGGCCGCCCGCCCGGCCGCCTCAACAGAGGAGGTCTGATGAGCTGGAGGCGATCGGGCTGGAGGCGATCGGGCTGGAGGCGATCGGGCTGGAAGCGAGCGGGCTGGAAGCGAGCGGGCTGGAAGCGAGCGGGCGTCATGGCCCTCGTGCTCGTCGGGTCGCCCTCGGGATGCGAGGTCTCGACGATCCTGCCCGCCGAGGGGCCGCTGGTCGGCGAGTGGTCGTGG
>Ga0299906_10003387_pt1 | contig 13145 bp, 13 predicted proteins | sample RVTome_14_FD_200259 | JGI IMG/M metagenome (GOLD analysis project Ga0299906, IMG submission 200259) | Soil microbial communities from uranium-contaminated site in the Upper Colorado River Basin, Wyoming, United States - RVT145D125 (version 2) ...
GCGCCCACCTTCAGACCTCCTACGTCTGCTGGCGCATACGATGCGCACAGCGCGACCTGAGCACCGATCTGTGAAGCGAGCTGACGAGTACGGACACAGTCCAGGTCCTCCATGTCCAGGTCGAAGTCGTCCAGGGCGTCCTCGATGTCACCCCGCTCGATGGCCTGGTGCGTGACCAGCGATCCGATCATGTCACGCAACTCGTTCGCGGCGTCTTCACCGAAATTGTCGTCGGCACCCTGGGCGGGGAGGAAGTCCGGTACCAGAACGCGGTAACGCTCCTGGGCGCTCGCGTCGGCCGCGACGCAGAGCACCGCGCATCCCGCCATCATCCAAATGCGCCTCAACCTCTGTCCCCGAGCCATCGTTCCCGCCCCTCCATGTATGTCTGCCGGACCGCGGGGCCCGGCACGGGCGGGGGCCTCGCCGCCCACCTCGCGCGCCGGCCAGCCCGCGTCGGTCCCTTCTGTCGTGCGTGGTGCAGGTACCGCGTGCCGCGCTCTCGCCGGATGCGTGCATCCTGCGATCGGGCCGTGTACCAATTCTCGTCACCCTCGGTGCAAATCCGGGACCACCCGGCCAATTGCTTGGCGTGTCAGCGTGTGGGGAGCCCCATCTCGCTCGTCAGCCGGCGGGTCCAAGGCACCATCTCCAACCGCTCGAATGGGATCGGCTCTCCGGAAACGACCGAGAGGTGGAAGTCCTCCGGAGACTCCCGAAGCCGGCGCAGCGCGGCGTCGATCAGGCCGATGAACTCACTGTGCCGCTCCGCGAGATGGATGTCCATCTCCTCCTTTCGCATGTCGGCGATGGGGTGACGTTGGATGTCGGTCCGCGTGCCCAGGAGCGTGCGGAGCGCCATCTCGCGCTCATGAAGCAGCCGCTGCTCGATCCTCCGCAACTGTGCCGGGCTCAACCCTCCGCGCTCCTCGTCGGTCGCCACCGGCGGCGCCCCATTCGTGGTGACGCCGTTGCGCGACGCACGCGTGGTCCGCGACCGGTGGTGCTCGGTGGTCGGGACGCGCGAGTCGTCGCTCTGGCCTTCCCCGCTACGCGTCCGTCCGGCTCGGCTCCGCACCTGACCCTCGTCGCTCCGCGCCACCCTTTCGTCGCTCCGCACCAGCCCTTCGTCGCCCCGCACCCGTCCGGTGTCGCTCCGCACCCGTCCGGTGTCGCTCCGCACCCGTCCGTCGCTGCCACCGTCGCGGCGGGCCTCACCGCGATCGCGACCGTCGCGCGGCCCTCGGGCGTGCGCAACTCGATCGTCGGAGCGATCCCTGCCGTCATCACTCCGGTCCCCGAGGTCGCGACGCACGCGCGCGTCGCCGTTGCCGTACGCGCCGGACGGGTCTTCGGCCGACGCGCCCCCTCTTCCCCTGCTCCGGCCCCAGCCGCGCCGTACCTGGCTGCCTCTAGACATGACGGTACCCTGTGCGTTGGAGTGGGGCCGCAGTGCCGATGCGCAGGGCCGCGGCAGACGATGTCCAAAAGACTGGTGAACTGCGCATCGATCCTCCTCCCGTCCAGGTCCGTTCAGGGGTCCGTGTGCTTTGGCCCGAGCAAGAGGTGTTCCAAATCGGGCATGCACGTCCACGGGGACAGCGCGCGGGTGGGGGCGGCGAGCAGCCGTCGGTGGCAAGGAACTTGCGCCCACCGCAGGACGTGGCGGGCCGCGTGGCCCGCCCCCGAAACGCATGCGAGATACCCGGAAGGGAAGGAGAACAGTCATGGCCACGGCATCGCTCCACGACCTGTATGTATCGGAGCTCAAGGACGCGCTGAGTGCGGAGCAGCAGATCCTCAACGCCCTGCCGAGGATGGAGAAAGCGTCGTCCCACGAGCAGCTGCAGAAGGCGTTCCGGAAGCACCGCGAGGTCACAGAGGAGCACGTCAGTCGGCTCGAGACGATCATGGAGTCGCTCGACGAGAAGGCGAGGGGGAAGAAGTGCAAGGGAATCGCGGGGATTCTGGATGAGGGCGAGGAGCTCATGAACGATGCGGACGGCGACGCGCGGGATGCGGCGCTGATCGCCGCGGCGCAGCGTGTGGAGCACTACGAGATCGCCCTTTACGGGGCGTTGCGGGCGTTCGCGAACCAGCTCGGCCGGCCCGACGACGCGCGACTCCTGCAGAAGACGCTCGACGAGGAGGGCAAGGCCGACAAGGAGCTCACCCGCATCGCCGAGTCGCGGGTCAACCAGGACGCGATGGCTTGAAGGTGGGCGCCCGGCCGGCGACCAACCACGTCCGGTCGGGCACCTCGCCTCGATGTTCGGCCGGCGCGACATGCCATCCCGGAGTTGTCTACCGGGATCGTCACCATGCTCGTCCGGGCGCACAACGGCACCCGCGACACCACACCGAGGGCGCACCTATCGGGAGGAATTTCCTGCGACGCCGCGCCCCGAACCGGCACACATCGTGCATCAGTCGGCTTCCCCGGAGCCCGCTGATCCCGGCTCCGGGGGCACCGATAGCTGGAGGCCCCGCACACGGAGATGGGCCGATGCACGAGTCCTACCTGAAGGGCCAGTGGAACGAGGTGAAGGGGAAGGCGAAGGAGCGGTGGGGAGACCTCACCGATGACGACTTGGAGGTCATCGAAGGAAAGCGTGACCAGCTCATAGGCACGCTGCAGAGGCGCTACGGGAAGGGCCGCGCCGAGATCGAGCGAGAGGTCGAGGTCTGGGAAGAGCGTAACGGCTGGCGCTGAAGAGCGAGGTATTGCTTCCCCCTGTCCGGCCGGCCGCACCGCCGGGCAGGGCGGATGCTCGGCTCGACCGAACGGGTCGGGCCGCACTCAATCCCCCGAATCGGAGGGGGCTGAGCTTCAGGGAGGATCGTCCCATGATGAAGTTGATGTGTGACTGCGGCTGCGGGCACCCCATCACCGAGTACGACGCGGGTCAGATGCCGGTCATCGTCCGGAGAGGCTGGCTCCTCGTGGAGCTGCGGGTGACCCCGGCCGCATCGGGCGTCCGCCCCAACATCCGCCCATTCTGCGCGCGGAACGCGGTGGCCGACGGCGAGATCATCTTCCCGCTGCCGGGCCGCGCGATGGACGCCACCGTGGCGGGCGTGCCGGACACGCGAGTGCGCTCGATCAGCGCGAAGCTCGATCAGGCGGGCGAGGCCAAGCTCGATCGGCCGGAGGAAGGCGCGGAGTGCGCGGGCCGACCGGGGAAGGCCGCGGCGACGACCGCCACGTCGGCCGTCGGCGCGGTTGGCAACAGCTCGACCTGGTGAGGCAGGGGCCGTACCGGCAGCTCAGTCGGCCGGGCCTCCAACCATCTCGGGACGGCTCGCGGGGCGACGCTCCCCGAGCAGCACCTCCAGCTCGCGGGCACGGTGGCGGGAGGTGTGGCCGTTCATGACCCTGCGGCGCGCGGCCACGCCCATGGCGCGGCGGTCGTCGGGGTGTGTGCTCTCGATGACGTCCACGACCTCGGACGTCGATTCAGGGAGCAGGATCTCAGCGCCCGGCTCGAAGAAGCTTTCCAGTCCGGGCCACCAGTCCGACATGATCGCGGCGCCGCAGGCGGCGGCCTCGAATAGCCGCACGGAAGGCGACCAACCGGCACGACGCATGTCAGAGCGGGTGAGGTTGAGCTGCCAGGCCGCGCTGGAGTAGAAGGAGCTGTGGTCGTGCGGCGCGACGTGCTCGCGGCAGCGAACCGACGGGGGCCATAGGACGCCACCCGGGTACTGCGCTCCCGCGACGAGGAAGGACCACGCGGGCCTGAGGCGAGCCGGGCCGAGGAGCAGACGCTCGAGCCCCTCCTGTCGGTCCTCGGCGTAGGTGCCCAGATACGACATGTGGGCGCTGAAGCGCGCCTCCGGCGCCCCGGGGCGGTGACTCTCGGCGTCCACGCAGCAGGGCAGCGCGCACGCTTCCCGGGCGCCCAGCTCGCCCTCGAGGACCTCCGAGAGCAGCGGACCCGCCGTGAACGAGAGGTAGCGCCTGAAGAGCGGAACCTGGTCGGACCGCAGGTAGGAGCACGTGCCTCTCCGCACGTGCGCGACCGTCACGGGCGTGTCGATGTCGAGGAAGAAGAGCCGCTCGGTGCCCGAGCTCGCCAGGTCGTCAACGAGCGCGGAGCCCCCATCGACGTAGGAGCCCACCAGAACGGCGTCGGCCTCGCGTGCCGTTGCAAGCGCGTCCGCCCGGACGGCGACCCAGCGGTCGTACAGCGTCACGCGGCAGAAGCCGGGATCGGGAAGGTCGCGGTGTCTCCGGTAGTAGGGGGCGTCCCACTCGTAGAAGTCGACTTCGTGCCCGCGAGCCGCGAAGGCCTTGAGGAGCGCGCGGTACGTGGTCGCGTGACCGTTGCCCCAGGAGGATGTGATCGACAGGCCGAAGACGACGAGCTTCACGGCTCCGCCTCCGCGGCCGGCGCCGGCTCGTCGCGCCGAAGGGCTCGAGCGGTCGCGGCCTCGCGACCCGTGCCGCCGCCCAGCGCGCCGTGCAGGCGTCGCGCGCGGCTGGCGTAGGTGTGGTCCCGCAGCGCGCGCCGTCGCGCGGCGAGCCCGATCCGCCCGGCCTCGCTTGCGCTCACGCGGCGCACGGCCCGCTCGACGTCGCTCCCGTCGCGGGCCACCAGGATCTCCACCCCCGGCTCGAAGAAGTCCTCGATCCCCTCCCACTCGTCCGTGATCTGACCGGCGCCCACCCCCGCGGCCTCGAACATGCGCGTCGCCGGCGACCAGCCGTTCTCCACCATCGCGGTCCGGTGGACGTTCAGCACCAGTCGCGCCGACGCGTTCAACCGGTTGTGCGCGTCCGTGGGCACGTGGCCGAGCCGCGTCACGTTCCGTGGGACGTGCTTGCGCTCCCATCCCGAGCCACCCAGCGCGAACCGGCGCGAAGGCAGCGCGCGTGCGGGACCCAGGAGGAACTCCTCGACGCGCTCCTCTCGGTCGGGGAGGCGATTGCCCATGAACAGCACGTCCCAGCGCGGCTCCGCGCACACCGGGTGATGGACCGCGGGGTCCAGACCGTTGTAGATGGGGGCGCACGCGCGCGCACCGAGCGCACGGTACGCCCGCACGACCGGCGGGCCACCACCGTAGGTGAATACGTGGTCCAAGCGGGGAACGAGGGCCCGCAGCGGTCCGCCGTCCGCCGAGCGCATGCCCGCCAGCGTCGCGGGAGCGTCCACGTCCCAGAAGGCCGTGCACGCGGGGCCGCCGGCCGCCAGGCCGTGCTCGAGCTCCGCATCCCACACGCCCACCCCGCTGCACTTGATGACCCAGTCGCTTTCGGCGAGCGCCGCGGTCAGCAACCCGTCCCGCTCCGCCTCCGTCGAGTATACCTCGACACGCGCGTAGTCGGGGCCGGCCTGCAGGTCACGATGCGACTGGCGATCGAAGGCGTCGGGCTCGCAGAAAACGATCTCGTGGCCGTACCGGGCCAACGCCCCGAGCACCCCCCGATAGTACGTGGCCGCCCCGTTCCAGTACGCCGAGACGATCGAGGACCCGAAGATCGTCAGGCGCACACCGACTCCTCCCGGGGAGGGCGCACGTCGCTGCCGTGGCGTCCGACGCACTCCACGATGTCGGCTAGCTCGAGCGCGCGGTGATCGCAGGTATGTCGTGCGTATATGGTGCGCAAGCCACGCTCCGCTTGCCGTGACGCGCGCTCGTCATCCATGGCTAGGCGTCGTAGCATACTCGCCATCTCCGCGGGTGCCGCCGCCACCGCGAGATCTCCCCGAGCGAACAGGCCCTCCGTATCGTCCCAGGGCGAGCACACCAACGGAACGCCACACGCCAGCGCCTCGAAGACCCGTATGGTCGGAATGCCCGGCAGCGCGCGGCGGTAGACCCGCCGTGGTACGTGCAGCGCCGCCCGTGAGCGAGCCAGCACCTCCGGTACGTCCAGCGAGGACACCCATCCCCGGTGCTCGATGCCCGCATCCGCCATCTCGCGGAGCGCCTCGTCGGGGTAGCGCACGCCGTGCGTCACGAACGCCAGGTCGGGCAGCGCGCGCGCGCTGCCGAGCAGATAGTCGCGCAGCTCGGCGGTCCGTTCCCCGTCGCCCCAGTTGCCGATCCACACGACGTCGTGCTCCTTCACGCGCCGGAGCGGCCGGAAGCGATGAACGTCGGCGGCCTCGTGGAACGTCCAGGCGCGAGCGACGCCGAACTCCTCGCGATACAACGCGGCCAGCGAACGACCGAACGCGAGCACCCCGTGGAAGCGCTGCAGAGGCAGGCGCCGGATCGCGCGGGGCATGCTGGCGGCGCGGTGGTGCGTGTCGTGGAACAGGAACACGAACCGGTCGCGGGACGCCAGCTCGACCAGGCGTTGGACCACTTCCCGCTCCGTCCACTCGTGCACCACGACCACGTCCGAGCCCGCAACGGCGCGCTCGAGATCGGCGCGCAGCCGGTCCTCACTGAGCCGGTACGTCCGCGCGTCGAGGCGCGGGTACGCGCGCGCGAAGCGCACGACGGGCTCAATACCCTCGTCACGGAGCAGGTTCGCGAGCGACCATGCGCCGCGCGCCTCCCAGGACTGAGCCCCGTGTCCGCGCCGGACGAGAGCGTCCATGAGTCCGCGCACGAAGTGCGCGTTGCCGTGATTCCAATCCGACGCCGCGCTGTGGACGAAGAACGTGAGCTTCACGAAGCGGCGCTCCCCGGCGCCGGCGAGCACGAGAGCCCGAACCGGCGGCGCACGGCCTTGTACACCTCCGTGTACTCGGTCGTCATGCGTCTGTCGTCGAAGCACGCCCAGGCGCGGCGCATGGCTCGCAGCCTCATCTGGTGATGGAGCGACCGATCACCGTGCAGCCGGTCGAGCACCGAGGCCAGGGCGGCGGCGTTGCCGGGCGCGAAGAACAGCGCGTCGTTGCCCCACAGCTCTCGGAACGATCCGATGTCGGAGAGGACGAGCGCGCAGCCGGCCATCGCCGCCTCCACGGGAGCTAGCCCGAAGGGCTCGTACAGGGAAGCCGCCACGTAGACGGTCGTCCGGCGCAGGAGCTCGCGCGCGTCACGGATCGGCAGCCTGCCCAGATACCTGAGCCGCTTCGGGTGGAGCCGCTGTCCGTCCGGCCCCTCGATGTCGCCCGCCAGATAGGCGGACCAGGGTTGCCGTACCAGGCCGAGCGCCTCGTCCACGGTACGGTGGCCCTTGGCCTCGTCCCACGCGCGACCCAGGGTGACCAGCCGGCGGGCTTGCGCCGACCCGTCGCCGTTCGCGAACCGGTGGCCGTCGGCGAGGGCCTGCCTGTCGAGCCCGTTCCTGATCACCCGGTCCACGGCACGCCCGTAGTGCCGCTCGACGCGGTCGGCCTGATACTGCGAGGGAGCCACGACAGCGGCAGCGGCGGCCAGTCCCCGTGCGACGGCGGAGTGATACGCCTGCCAGCGCGGCTCGTGGCGGGGCGGGACGCCGCGGATCTCGCTGAACCACGACCAGGCGTCGCTGTGCACTGCCACGACCGTCGGTCGCTCGATGCGGTGTGCGTAGGCGAGCTGGTTGAGGTGAACCACGTCGGCCTCCAAGGCATCGGCGAGCGAAGCGATCCAGCGGGCCGCCGGCTCGATGTCCTGGATTCCCCCCTCGGCCCACTCCAGCGCGAACGAGCGCGCCGCCCAACGCGCGCCGGCGGGGAGCCCGGCGATACGTTCGCCCGAGGGCCGTCCGAGCACCGCCAGGAACACGTCGTGACCGCGTTCGGCGAGGCGGCCGTACAGCGTCGTCGCGTGGTCCCACACGCCCCCCATGGCGTCCGTGGTGAGCAGGATCCTCACCGTGCGTACACGCAGTCGATGGCGCGCGCGACCTCGACCACCGTCTCGATTCGGGGGTCGTAGCGCGGGCTGCGGCCGAGGCGCCGCACCCACGAGGTCAGGGCGCGCCCGCCCCAGTCGTCCGGCGGCCCGACGAGGGTCTCGCTCCTGGTCCCCTCGTAACGCTCCGCCACGAAGTCGTAGAAGGAGCCACCCACGTTGTGCAGGGCGGCTCCCGCCTCGGAGCCGTGTAGGCGTACCGAGATGAGCGCCTCGGCGCCGGCGCTCAGCCCCCACGAGCAGGCGAGGCGGGCCCGAGCACCCGACGCCAGCGTCAGCTCGGCCGTGGCGTAGTCCTCCACGTCCTCGCCCCCGAGGCGCAGCGGGCGCCCCCGCCTTAGCAGCGTCCCCGACGCGCGCACGACGCTGCGCTCGTCGGTGAGCCACAGCGCCAGGTCCACCAGGTGAGTCCCGAGGTCGAGCAGGCAACCTCCACCGGACAGCGTGCGCTGATAGAACCACGACTTGTCGGGGCCGTAGGCGTTGTGAAAGACCAGGTCGAGCGCGTAGACACGCCCTAGCGTCCCGGTGCGCACGAGGTCCCTCAGCGCGCACGCGGCGCGGGTGTGCCGATAGCAGAGATCGACGCCCAAAAGGCGGTCGCGCACGCGCGCGGCGTCGAGCACCCGCAGGCACTCGCGCTCGTTCCTGCCCAGAGGCTTCTGGCAGAACACCGCGACGCCCTCGCGGAGCACCCGCTCGGCCGCCCGCGCGTGGAGCGCGCTCGGCGTCGCGATCACGATGCCGTCGAGCTCCATCGCCAGAAGGTCGTCCAGCCGCTCGACCTGCCGGGCTTGGGGGACCAGCTCGGCGCACGCGAGCCGGCTCTCTTCGCACGGATCGGCCACCGCCACCACCTCGGCGGAACCCTCCCGCGCCACCGATTCCAGGCGCGTGCGCCCGATCCACCCGACGCCCAGGAACCCGAGCCGCGGAGCGCGGGGCCGCCGGACGTCGCTCGGCAGCGAACGGCGTCGGGTCGCGGGGGCGCCGGGCGTGGTGGCGCTCATGGCATCACCACGGCCTTGAGGAATCCCGGCGGCCGTGCGCTCGCCACCTCAAGCGCATCGCCCAGCCTGGCGAGCGGGAACAGGTGCGTCAGCAGCGGCCCCACGTCCAAGCGGCCCGCGGCCACCTCTCGCGCCGCATCCTGAATCCCCCGCACGTAGACGGGCCTGTCCCGCTCGTGGGCGTTCACCACGTCGATGCCGCGCCAGTTCCAGAGCTGCATGTTCACCTGGCGCGGGCCGTCCTGATGGTACCCGGCCACGACCAGCCGGCCGCGCACGCGCACGAGCTCCGCAGCGAGGTCGAGTCCATGCTGGCTCCCCGTGGCCTCGACGACGACGTCGCACAGCTCCCCGCCGGCCAGCGCGGCCACGCGCGCGGGGGCGTCACCCCGGTCGGCCATCCGAAGCGCGGCGTCCGCGCCCATCTCCCGGGCCACCTCGAGCGCGAACGGCCGGCGTGACAGCGCGATCACGTGCGCCCCCGCGCGTGCCGCGGCGTTCGTCACGAGGGCTCCGAGGAAGCCCACCCCCACCACCGCCACCAGGTCGCCCGCGCGTACCCCGGCGCGCCTCATCACGTTCACGACGCAGCCGAGCGCTTCACCGGGGAACGGCAGCCCGTCCAGCGCGGCCGGCAGCGGCACCGCACCGTCGGCCCCGACGGTGTCGTACTCGGCGAACGAGGTGTCCGAAAGGAACGCCACGCGTTGGCCCGCCCGCAGGCTCGTGACCCCGTCTCCGACCCGCACCACCTCGCCCCAACCCTCGTGGCCGGGGCTGCCGGGACGCAGCGGGTAAGCGAACCACGGCCTTCCCGCCCACACGGGCACGTTGGACCCGCAGACGCCGCAGCCCTCGACGCGCACCTCGACCTCCCCGGAGCCCGGCTCGCGGCGCGCCACGCGGCGCAGCCGCACCCTACCGGGCGCGGCCAGCACCGCCGCCGCTCCGCGGGCCGCCGCCACGCGGGCCGCCGGTGGCGGTATCGCGCGCGCGGGCGTCAACCTCCCCTCCCCGCGGTGGCCGCCGCGCGCGAAGCGGGACGCCGTGGCCTCGCGCGACCACGGAGCGGCGCGGACTGCTCGGCGCGCAGCCACCGCACGAGCCGCACGAGCCCCTCCCGCACCTCGACGAGGGGGCGCCACTGAAGTCGCTCCCGGGCCAGATCCAGCGCCGACACGTAGACCCGCTGGTCTCCAGGGCGCCACCCCGACGTGCGGACGGGCACCCTGCGACCGGCCAGCTCCATCAGCATGTCCACGGCGCTCCGGACCGATACGACGTTCGCCGAGCCGCCGCCGATGTTGAACACGGCGCCCGCCAGCTGCTCGGCGCGTGCCATCGCGGAACGCATCGCCCGCACGAGATCGCCCACCCATAGGACGTCCCGCGCCTGACTGCCGTCGCCATAGATCGTGATCGGGCGACCGTCGAGCACGCTTCGGCCGAGGTGCGCCAGCCAACCCTGGTCCTCCGTCCCGTGCTGGTGCTCGCCGTAGACGCAGCTCAGCCGGAAGACCACGGTGGGAACGCCGTAGATGCGGGCATAATCCCGCACGTACTGGTCCGCCGCACCCTTCGAGCAGCCATAGGGAGAGTGGAAGTCGAGGGGAGCGTGCTCGTCCACACCCTCCCCTTGGCGGAAGCGGTATCCGGCGGGCGTCAGTACCTGCTCCATGTGGTCCAGCGTGCCGTACACCTTGTTCGTCGAGGCGAACAGGACGGGAGGGCACGGTGAGGCCGCGCGCGCGCCCTCGAGGACGTTGAGCGTTCCGATCAGGTTCACCTCCAGGTCCTCCCGCGGCTCCAGCACCGAGGTGGTGACCGCCACCTGCGCGGCCAGGTGGTAGATCGCCGAAGCCCGGCTGGCGAGATCTGCCACCGCGTCGGCGTCCCGGACGTCGATGCCACGGATCGAGAGCCGGCCCGGGTGCCGCCGACGGAGCCATTCGGCGTTCGCCTCCACGCCGGGCCGAGTGAAGTTGTCCGCGATCATGACCGCCCTGCCCTCGTCGAGCAGCGCGTTCGCGAGGTTGCAGCCGATGAACCCCGCCCCGCCGGTGACGAGATCGTACGGCCGCCCCCGGACCATCACCTGAGGGGCCGTCATACGGTCAATCCCAGGCCCACGAGCCGCGAGGCGTGCTCTTCCATTCGGTCGTGGGGCTGCCGCTGCGCCTGGGTCCACGCGACGAGCTCCTCCAGCCCCTCGGACAAAGAGACCGTGGGCTCGAAGCCCAGCACGCTGCGCGCTCGGCCGATATCGGCGGTGCAGTGGCGAATGTCGCCCACGCGGTACCGCCCCGTGACGCGCGGCTCGATGTCGATGCCGAGAACGCGTGACAGCGTGTTGGCGACCTCGATCACCTCGATGGCGCGGCCCGACCCGATGTTGAGCGCGGTCCCCACCGCCTCCTCCCGATCAACGGCCAGAAAGAGCGCCCGTACGACGTCGCGAACCGACACGAAGTCGCGTCGCTGTCCTCCATCCTCGTAGATGAGGGGTGGCTTGGCGTTGAGCAGCCTCGACGAGAAGATCGCCATCACGCCCGTGTACGGGTTCGACAGCGCCTGGCGGGGCCCATAGATGTTGAAGAACCTGAGCGCCACGGTGGGTATGCCGTACGCTTCTCCGATCAGAAGCGCGAGGCGCTCATGGTCGGCCTTCGTCACGGCGTAGACGGACGTCGGGTCCAGCCGCTTGTCCTCGGGGGTCGGGCGCGGCGACAGCGGAGCGCCATCGCCGTCCAACGGCTCCCACTGCCTGCGGCTGAGCTGGCTCTGGCTCCGCCTCACCCGCTCGGCGGGAGCGCCGTCGGGGCGGAGGTAGAGGCCCTCGCCGTAGATCGACATCGAGCTGGCGACCACCAGGCGGCGAAGCGTGACCCGCCGGTCCACGAGGACCTGCAGAAGCCGCGCCGTGGCGGTCGTGTTGCTGTCCACGTAGTGCGCGATGCGATACATGGATTGGCCGACGCCGACCGCGGCCGCGAGGTGATAGACCACCTGCACACCCTGCAACGCGCGCAGGAGCGTGTCCGGGTCACGGACGTCGCCGACGACGAGCTCCGCGTCCGCGGGCAGCCAGCTCGGGGGGCAGCCGTCCGGATGCACCTGAGGATCCAGGTTGTCCAGGACCCTGACGGAGGCGCCCTCCCGCACGAGCGCGTCCACCAGGTGCGTGCCGACGAATCCGGCACCTCCGGTCACGAGGACGGTCTGGCCCCTCACGCGGGGCTCCCCGCACGGCGCAGCGGATGGTCGGCGGGCCTGCAGACGTACAGCCCCGGGGCGGGGTGATCCTCGATGATGAAGCCGGCGGACCTGAGCATCGCGGCTGCCGCGGCTTCGTTCGGGATCCACCAGTTCGTGGGGTCGCCCGCGTACCGGTGCTCGACGAAGTACATCGCGGGGAACCCCGGTTTCTCGAAGACCAGGCGTTCCTCAATGGGGTAGTCGGGTCGCGCCTCGACGGCGTCCGGGCACCCGCGGACCATCGTCTGGAACACGAGCCGCTCGCGCACCACCCGCGCAACCTTCTCCAGCGCGTACAGAGGGTGCCGCAAGTGATAGAAGACGCCCATGAACAGCACGTGGTCGAACGCGCGCCCGAGCAGGTCGACGTCGTACACGTCCAACCGGTGGAGCGCGAGATCCACGCCCAGCACGGACGCGGCGAAGCGCGCCTGGGCGAGGTAGCGCTGGTCGTTGTCCATGCCGGTGACCCGTGCTCCGCGCTCCGCGAGCTTGAGCGAGTAGAAGCCGGCGTTGCACCCGATGTCCAGGACGGTGCTTCCCCTCATGTCCGCGGGGAACACGGAGGCGATCGAAGACCAGAGGTCGTCCAGGAACGTTCCGAGCGGGTGGTCGGGCGCGGTGCGCACGCCCTCCAGGTCCAGATCGTGGAACCAGGGACCGAGATCCGCGATGCCCCTCTGCAACTCGTCCGTTCTCAAGCACGCCTCCCGTCGTAGTCCGTCGCCGCAGTCTACGGCGTGACCCGCGCGCGTGAGCCTCAGCGCAGGGCCGATCGGAGCAGAGGCAGGCGCAAGAAGCATGCCTTTTCCGGCACTCGAGAAAGCGGGCCGAACATTTGCGTGTAAGCCACGCGAAGCCTCAGTCCCTGGGCAGCGATCCGACGGCTGTCGGACGCTTCCCCTGCCTGATTCGGCTGCTGCGCACGCCGCGCGGCGACTGTCGCGGCCTCATGAGAAGGGCACGCTCATGTGCGGCTCAGAGCGCGGCCACAGACATCAGTCGCCGGCAACGCAGGAGGCCCGCGGCGCGCGGCGGCCCGGACGCGTGTCTCGGTGACTCGCCCCCGCGACGCGA
>Ga0299906_10003388_pt1 | contig 13142 bp, 13 predicted proteins | sample RVTome_14_FD_200259 | JGI IMG/M metagenome (GOLD analysis project Ga0299906, IMG submission 200259) | Soil microbial communities from uranium-contaminated site in the Upper Colorado River Basin, Wyoming, United States - RVT145D125 (version 2) ...
CAGGGGGTGGTGCCGGAATGAGGTACACGGCCGAGTTCCGCAATCCCGAGGTGGCGCAGAAGCTGCTCGAATCGATCCGCCAGGCGGTGGCCGGCTTTGCCGGGACCATGACCCTGATGGAGGTCTGTGGCACCCACACCATGGCGATCTACCAGCACGGCATCCGCTCGCTGCTCCCCGCAAGTATCCGCCTCATCTCCGGGCCCGGCTGCCCGGTTTGCGTTACTCCCGTCGATTACGTCGATCACGCCGTCGCCCTGGCCCGCCACCCCGGCACCATTGTCGCCACCTTCGGCGACATGGTCCGCGTCCCCGGCTCGAGCAGCAACCTGTTGCACGAGAAAGCGAGGGGGGGCGACGTGCGCGTCGTCTATTCGCCGCTGGACGCCGTTGCCCTGGCGCAGAAGCACCCGGAGCGGGCCGTCGTCTTCCTCGGCGTCGGCTTCGAGACGACCACCCCGACCATCGCCGGCTCGATTATCGAGGCGAAGCGGCGGGGAGTTGCCAACTACTTCGTCCTCGGCGCCCACAAGACCATCCCCGGCCCGATGGCGATTCTCGCCGACGACCCGGAGCTCAAAGTCGACGGCTACCTCTGCCCGGCCCACGTCTCCGCCATCATTGGTGCGGATGCCTATGAGCCCCTCGCCCGCGACCACCGGGTCCCCTGCGTGGTCACCGGCTTCGAGCCCCTCGACATGCTGCAGGGGGTGGTGATGCTGGCCCGGCAAATCGTGGCCGGCGAAGCGAAGGTGGAAATCCAGTACAGCCGCATCGTCAAAAAGGAAGGGAACGCCAGGGCGCGGCAGATCCTCTACGAAGTGTTCGAGCCGTGCGACGCCCGTTGGCGCGGCATCGGCGTCATCCCCGGCAGCGGCCTCGGAATCCGCGAGGAGTACGCCGCTTTCGACGCCGCCCGGCAACTGCCGGTCGTCGTGGAGGAGTCGAAGGAGCACGCGGGGTGCCTCTGCGGCGAAATCCTCAAGGGGAAGGTGACGCCGAAGGAGTGCCCCCTGTTTCGCAAGGCCTGCACCCCGGAAAACCCGGTCGGCGCCTGCATGGTGTCGAGCGAGGGAACTTGTGCGGCGGAGTACAAATACGGCACTTAACGGCATTGTTTCACGCGAAGCCGCGAAGGACGCGAAAAAGATCAAGACAGTGCAACTGATCGGGGTGCCAGCGCATCCGACCATACCCAATGGGTTAACTTCGCGCTCTTCGCGGCTTCGCGTGCAAATGCTTTGGGAGTCTACATGAAATCCGACATCGTCCTCTTGGGCCACGGCAGCGGCGGCCGGCTCAGCCACCAGCTTCTCGACGAGCTGATCGTCCCGACCCTCTCGGGGCTCGGCCCCCGCGACCAGAACGATTCGGCCGTTCTCGCCCACGGCGGCGGGCGGCTCGCCTTCACCACCGATTCCTACGTGGTCGACCCGATCTTCTTTCCCGGCGGCAACATCGGCGATCTCGCCATCCACGGCACGGTCAACGACCTGGCGATGGTCGGCGCCCGGCCGCTGGCCATCTCGGTCGGCCTGATCCTCGAGGAGGGGCTGCCGCTCTCTGACCTCAGGACCATCCTCGAGTCGATGCGCGACGCGGCGCTGAAGGCGGGAGTCGCCATCGTCACCGGCGACACCAAGGTTGTCCCGCGCGGCAAGGGGGACAAGGTCTTCATCAACACCTCGGGGATCGGCGTCTTCGACCACGACCTCGACATCCGGGGGAGCGGCGCGAGAGAGGGCGACAAGGTGCTCATCAACGGCAGCGTCGGCGACCACGGCATGGCGGTGCTCGCCAGCCGCGAAGGGCTGGCACTGGAGTCGGACATCCGCACCGACAGCGCGCCCCTCAACCACCTGGTCGCCGACCTGCTGCGCGAAGCGGGCGGAGCCGTCCACGCACTGCGCGACCCGACCCGCGGCGGTGTCGCCACCACCCTCAAGGAGATCGCCCTGCAGTCGCAGGTCGACATCACCCTGGATGAAGCGGCCATTCCGATCACCGGAGCGGTTGGCGGCGCCTGTGCCATCCTCGGCCTCGACCCTCTCTTCGTCGCCAACGAGGGGAAGCTCCTCGCCGTCGTCGCCGCAGGGTGCGCCGAGGCGGTCCTCGCCGTCATGCGGCGACACCCGGAAGGGCAGGACGCGGCCATCATCGGCGAGGTGACCGGCGCCTCCTCCGGCAAGGTCTTCATGCGCACCGCCATCGGCGGCCGGCGCGCCATCGAAATGCTCGCCGGCGAACAGCTGCCGCGCATCTGCTGACGAACCTGCTTCCTTGAGCCGTTACCGACTCCAACCCCATCCGGATGACCTGTCCGGACGGGGTTTTTTGTTTTTAAAGCACAGCTTGACAAGTGGCAAAAATTATATGACAATTGTCGTAATGAAACCCGTAATTTTATCTTGATGAGGCGTTTATGAGTGCAATCACCGGTGAAGATACCGTACCAAAAGTCAGCAGGGCCAAGTCCGGAGGCAAGGTGATAATTCCAAAGAAAATAGAAGCCAAGGCCCCGCCTTCCACCTTGAACCTCGCAAAAATTCTCGGAATGAAAAATTTAAAATCCGAAGATCCGTTAACGATCATTCGAATTACCCGCGAAGGTCTGCCCAGGAAATCCATCCGATCTCTTGCCGCAGCCCTTGATCTGAGAAGTGTGGATATGGCAGAAATTCTGCCAATTTCTTCGCGGACCATTCAGCGGTATGAGGACAAAGAACCTGGAGAACCACTCACTGCCGAAGTGTCGGACCACATGGTCCAGGTATCCAAAGTCATAGCCAAGGCCACCGAAGTCTTCGAGGATGCTGCTCTGGCCAAGGAATGGCTCAAGGAATCGATACCGGCCCTCGGTGGGCGAACCCCCCTGTCTTTGTTGGACACCTCGACGGGGATCGAATTGGTGATGACCGAACTTGTCCGGATCGAGTACGGGGTTTTCTCCTGATGCGGTTGTACCGGCTGGGGAAAACTATCTACGCCCGGGATCTGACCGGGGAAGGGGCCAGGGTCATGGGCGGGCGGTGGAGCCCTCCCGGAATTTCGGTCATTCATACCTCCCAAGCGGCTTCCTTGGCCGCCATGGAATTCCTGGTCCACCTTGGGAACCCGCGCTTCATCCCCAAGGGGGCAATCAGCATGACCGTTTATGACCTGGCCGATGATGCCACCCTTTTTGACTTGGCCGATGACGATCTGCCCGGAAACTGGAACGATACTCCGGCGCCGCCGGAACTGCAGGCCATCGGCCGAAAGTGGGCTACTGAAGGTTCTTGCCTGGCTCTACGGCTTCCTTCGGTCCCCGTATCTGTCGGCGTGGAGAAAAACGTTCTGATTAACCCCCGTCACCCGGATTTCGCGGCAAAATTCAAACTCGTGGAAATCCATCCCTTCGAATACGACAAGCGGCTCCTGAAAAAGCAGTGATATCGTCCTGCCTCGACATTTGAACCGTCCATCTCCGAGCCGACCTGGCCAAAGTCATCTCCCACCGACAACAGTCGAATACCCAGCCGCTTGCGAGAACCTCGCCGAAAATATGGGGAGTGTCCCGAATAGCGTTGGACAGGGAAACAACAGATAAAAATACACTATAAATTAGACACTTAAGTTGCCAAAGGCCGATAAGGTGGTAATGTGAAAACATCAGTTAGCAGGGAAAAAGGACTCCTGACGATTCAACAATGGAGGACACGTTATGCGACGCATTTCACGCTCGATATTTCTCATCATGGTACTTATGCTGTGCGCATGGCCCGTAGCGACAGCTGCTCCCCCAGAACAGACGGGCTACATCATCGTCCTCCACGACAGCGTGGTTTCGCCAGCGGCGGCAGCCAGGGAGATCGCCGGCCAGGTCGGGGGGGAGATCGGCTTCATTTACGAGCACGCGCTGAAGGGGTTTTCGATCACGCTGCCCACAGCGGCTGTAGCCGCCCTGGAAAGAAACCCCAAGGTCAAGTATGTGGCAACCGATGATGTCAGGTATATTTTTGCCCAGGACGTTCCCACCGGTATCCAGCGCATTTTTGCCACAGGCAATGCCAACCTTGACATTGACGGCACCGATGATTACCGGGTCGACGTGGATGTGGCCGTCATCGACACAGGGGTGGACTTCCAACACCCCGACCTGGACGTGGTGGGCGGCGTAAACTGCAGCGGCGGCAGCCCATTTAGAAGTTCATGCACGTCCGGCGGCGATGATGACCATTATCACGGCACCCATGTGGCGGGGACCATCGGCGCGCTGGACAACGGCATTGGCGTCGTCGGCGTTGCCCCCGGGGCGCGCCTTTGGGCGGTCAAGGTCTTGAATTCAAACGGCAGTGGCTACACCTCCTGGATTGTTGCCGGTATCGACTGGGTCGCCGCCAACGCCGGGACGATTGAAGTGGCCAACATGAGCCTGGGCGGCAGCGGCTACAACCAGGCCGAATACGACGCCATCCAGGGCACTGTCAACAAGGGGGTGGCCTTCGCCGTGGCCGCCGGCAACTCCGACGACGATGCCAACAACTACAGCCCGGCCGCTTTCGACAATGTTCTGACCGTCAGTGCCCTGGCCGATTTCAATGGCCTGCCGGGCGGAGGTGCCGCGCCGACCTGCCGCACCGACCAGGATGACACCCTGGCCGATTTCAGCAACTGGGGCACGGACATCGACATTGCCGCCCCGGGCGTCTGCATCCGGTCAACCTATCCGATCGAGAGAGGGGAGTACGGCACCATCAGCGGCACTTCCATGGCCAGTCCCCACGTGGCCGGGGCGCTGGCGCTGCTGGCGAGCAGAGACAAGCCCAGCAATGCAGAAGACGTTTACACCCTTTACGATCAGGTCATCTTTGCCGGCAACTTTGATTGGACAGATGATTCCGGCGACGGTATCAAGGAACCGCTGCTCGATGTGAGCAACTCGACGCTCTTTGACCCCGTTCTGATCGCCGGCGGCGGTGTAACCAACAATCCACCCTCTGTCAGCATCACCGGCCCGGACGATGGCGCGACCTTCGACTCCGGCGCAACTATTGCCTTCGCCGGCTCGGCTTCGGACACTGAAGATGGAGACCTCACCGCCAGCCTGGTCTGGATATCCAGCCTGGACGGGCAAATCGGCACAGGCGGCTCCTTCAGCGCGACGCTCAGCGATGGTCCGCACACCATCACCGCCTCCGCGACCGATTCTGGCAGCGCGTCCGACAGCGACAGCATCACCATCACGGTTGGCGGCGGCAACGGGAGTGGGTTTGTCCTCGACGTTACAGCTTACAAGGTAAGGGGGACCAAATACGCTGACCTGACCTGGAGCGGTGCGACCTCAACGAACGTAGATGTCTACCGTGACGGCAGCCAGGTTGTTACAACGGCCAACGATGGGGCATACACGGATGGCACTCTGGGCAAGGGCGGCGGGTCGGCCACCTACCAGGTCTGCGAGGCCGGGACGGCAACCTGCTCGAATGCTGTGGCCGTAAGCTGGTAACGGCGACGCGACCCAAGGTTATTGGATTTTTGGGTAATCTTTCAGGCCTTTAAACACTTCAAACCCCCTCTTCCCGGAGACGGCGAAAAGGGGGTTTCTTTTTTCTGAAACACCGAAAAAACGGAAAGGCTGCGTCAACAGCGAAGCCTTTCGCGAGTCACAAGACAAGGTTCACCCATCGATTTCTACTCGTTCCGCAACACCTCCAGCACCTCCACATGCGCCGCCTGCCAGGCCGGGTAGGCGCCGGCGGCGAGGCCGAGAACAACCGAGCCGGCGAGCACGGCCAGAAGGAGCAGCGGGTCGAGGACCAGCGGCATCTTGCCGAAGGAAGTGACCGCCACGACCAGGCCGACCCCGCCCAAAACTCCCAGGGCCCCGCCGACCCCTGCCATCAGACCCGCTTCGAGCATGAACTGGCGGATGATGTCGCGCCGCCGCGCCCCGACCGCCCGGCGCACGCCTATCTCCAGCCGGCGCGTGCGCACCAGCAGGACCATGATGGAGAGGATACCGAGGCCGCCGACGGCGAAGGAGACGCCGGAGCTGATCCAGCCCAGGGTCTGCACCAGCCCGAGGGCCTGCTCCTGGACCTGCATGGTGTCGTGGGCGGTGATCAGGGAGAAGTCGTCCTTTTCGCCAGGGTCTAGGTAATGGCGGCGGCGCAGGATCTCGCCGGCGGCCGCCTTGGCCGCGGCGTAGGCCTGCGGGTCGGCGAGCTGGATGTAGACCCCGCTGATCCAGTCCTGGTTGGCGAAGCGCCGCATGAAGGTGGAGAGGGGGACGAGTATCTGGTCGTCCTGGTCGGTGCCGACGATGTCCGCCCCCTTGGGAGCCAGCACGCCGACCACCCGGACGCTGGCGCGGAAGAGGAAAACCTGCTGGCCTACCGCCGCTTCGGGCCGGCCGAAGAGACGGCGGGCAATCTTGTCGCCGAGGACGCAAACCCGCTCCCGGTCCGCCTCATTGGCCTCCGAGAGGAAGCGGCCGGCGGCCACCTCCAGGTTGCGCACCTCCGCGTAGGCGGGCCAACTGGCGATGATTTGGGTGGGGACCTTGGTTTCGCCCGCGCGCACCGGCATGTTGGCGCTGATGAAGGGGGCGCCGAGCCGGGCCGAGGGGAGGGCACCCATCAGGGCGCTGGCATCGGCCAGGGTGAAGTTGGTGGTCTCGGCCCGCACCCGCGCCGAGCCGGTGGTGCGGCCGAAGCGGACCTGACCGGAGCGGGCCATGAACAGGTTGGTGCCTAGCTTGGCCGTTTCCATCTCGGCCTTGGCGTACATCGCCCGGCCGACGTGCTGCACGCCGGTCAGGGCCAGGGCACCGAGGAGCACGCCGATGACCGCCAGGGCGGTGCGCAGCCGGTGCAGGCGCAGGGAGGCGAGGACGATTTTGAGGCTGAAGAGCATGGCGTCACAACCCCTTCAACGCTTCCACCGGAGGCAGGGCGGCGGCCTGACGGGCCGGCTTGAGGCCGAAGAGGAGGCCGATGGCGACCGCCGCCGCCACCGAGTAGACGAAGACCTTCCAGGAGAAGAGAATCTGCAGGATATCCAGCCGCTCCAGCAGCTGGCCCATCCCCATGCCGAGCGCCATGCCGAACAGGGCGCCGATCAGGGTGAGGCCGACCGCCTCGGCCAGAAATTGCTGCAAGATCGCCTGGCTCTTGGCGCCCAGCGCCTTCTTCAGCCCGATCTCGGTCCGTCGTTCGCTGACGCTGAGGTAGAAGAGATTGGCCAGGACGAAGCCGCCGACCACCATCGCCACCGCGGCGGTAATGCCGAGGAAAAGGAGCAGCCCCCCCTTGAACATGGAGAGGAACTTGAGAATCTCGTCAGCGGTGAGGATGGTGAAATCGTCCTTGTCACCGGGGGCAAGGTTATGCAGGCGGCGCAGCAGGCTGCGCAGGTTTTCGACATGAAAGTCCATGTTTTCCGGATCGGTGAACTTGACCCGCAACGCCCGGAAGTACTTGCGGTTGAGATTGAAGCGCTGGGTCAGGGTGGTGATGGGGAGGATGATGCGGTCGTCGACCGGCGGCCCCATGCCGGCCACCCCGCGGTAGGCCAGCCGGCCGATGATCTGTACCGGCAGCTTGTCGACCAGGATGGTGTAGCCCAGGGGGGAGGCGTCGCCGAAGAGCTCCCGGGCCGGGGTGTCGCCGATCAGGGCGACCTTCGCCCCCCGCTCGACGTCTTCCTCGCTGAAGTCGCGCCCCTCGGCCAGCGGCCAGTTCCAGACCTCGGCGTAGCCGGCGGTGGAGCCGACCACGGTCGGCAGATCCATCCGGCGGTCGCCGTAATGCACAGTGACATTGCTGCGCGCGCGCATCGGCACCACCAAGTAGACGCCGGGCAGCTCGGCGCGGATGCTGCGGGCATCCTCATAGGAGAGGGTCAGGGTGCGCTGGCCGACGGCCCGGCTCTCGATGTCGCCGCCGAGGACGAAGGCGGTGTCGGGACCGAACATCTCGACGATCTGCCGCGCCTTGCGCTCGGCGCCGTCGATGGAGGCGACGATGACGGTCAGGGAGGAAATCCCCAGGGCGATGGCGGCGACGACGAAGGCGCTGCGGAGGCGGTAGGCCCACAGCGCGGCGCCGGCCATGCCGCACACCCGCGTGAGCTGGCGCAGAGTGTCAAGCACGGACGACACGGCCGTCATGCAGGAAAATGCTCCGTTCGGCGCAGGCGGCGGTCGGAGCGTCATGGGTGACCAGGACCACCGTCCGTCCCTGGCGGTGAATGCCGGCGATCAGCTCCATGATTTCGGCGCTGGTCGCCGAGTCGAGCTGGCCGGTCGGCTCGTCGGCCAGCAGCACCTGCGGGTCGTTGACCAGGGCGCGGGCCAGGGCCACGCGCTGCTGCTGACCGCCGGAGAGCTGGGTCGGCTTGAAGTGGAGGCGATCGCCCAAACCCACCTGCACCAGCAGCTCCTCGGCCCGGTGCCGCAGATGGCGGGCCGACCCCGGGCTGTAGAGGCCGGGCAGGACCACGTTCTCCAGGGCGCTCAGGTAGGGGACCAGGTAGAAAGTCTGGAAGAGGAAGCCGATGAGGCGGTTGCGCAGCTCGCTGAGCCGGTCGTCGTCGAGCCCGGCCACATCCTCCCCCTGCAGCCAGTAGCGGCCGGCACTGGGGCGGTCGAGCAGGCCGAGCAGGTGCATCAGGGTCGACTTGCCCGAGCCGGAAGGACCCTGCAGGGCGACGAACTCACCGGCGGCGATCTGCAGGTCGATCCCCTTGAGGACCTCCACCGTCAGCTCTCCCTGCTGGTAGGTTTTGCTCATCCCCTCGAGGCGGATGAGGGCATTGGCGCCGCTCACGGTTTCCCCTTCTCCTTGCCGGCCTTCGCCCCGGGCAGCTCCACCTGGGTCGCCACCTTCTCCCCCTCGGCCAGACCCTCGGCCACCTCGCTGTGCGTCACCCCGGCCAGCCCGAGCTTCGGCGAGACCCGGCGTACCGCCCCGTCCGGCGCCTGGACGAAGACCACCTGCTGGCCGTCGATCCACTTGAGAGCGTTGTTGGGAATGAGCAGCACGTCCGCCTTCTCGGCCACGATGATTTGCACCTGGGTCGTCATCTCCGGCCGCAGCAGGGTCGCCTGCTCGGGGCTGACGCCGACCAGCGCCTGATAGTAGACGATATTGTCGCGGATTTCCGGTTGCGGGTAGATGGTCAGCACCTCGCCCTCGAAAATGCGTCCCGGGTAGGCGTCGACCTTGAATTCCACCTGCTGCCCCGGCTGCACCTGGCCGACGTCGGTTTCGTCGACGTAGACCCACATTTCCAGACGCTGCGGATCGAGGACGGTGATCAGGTTCGCCACCTGCAGGCCGGCGACGATGGTCTCCCCTTCCTGGGCAGTGACCTGACTGACGACGCCGTCGATGGGGCTGTGGATGTCGGTATAGGAGATACGCACCCGGATCGACTCCAGGGCCGCCTCGACCTGCCGTACCGCCAGCTCGGCTTTCTTCTTTTCCTCCACGGCTTCGTGCCGCTCGCGATCGAGATTGGCCCGTCGCGCTGCCACCTGTCTGGTCTGTGCCTCGGCCTGCTGGCGGACGTTCTCGGCCTCGTCGCGGGAAACGAACCGGTCGGCGAAGAGGGCCTCCAGCCGTCCGGCGCTCCCCCGCAGGTAATCGGCCTGGGCCTCGGCCTGGGCCAGTTCGGCCTCGGCCTGGGCGATGCGCAACGGGTAAACCAGGCGCACCCGGTCCAATTCGGTCCGCGCTGAAGCGAGGCGGGCGGCGGCTTCCGCCTCCTGCGCACGCAGCTCGCGGCGGTCGATGACGGCGACGAGCTGACCCTCGGTCACCGGGTCGCCGACCTTGACCAGCATCCGGTCGATGGTGCCGGTGGCGCGAGCGCCGATCTTGACGATGGCGCCAACCTGGGCCTTGACGATGCCGGTCTCCTCGAGGACTTTGCGCACCGTGCCGCGCTGCACCTCGGCGGTGGCCAGCACCCTCACCTCGGCCGGTTGCTGCGTGGATTGCCACCAGAGGAAACCGCCGGCAGCAGTCACCAGCAGCAGGGCGATGATGATCTTCTTTTTCATGGACAACTTTCGTAGAAAGGGGGCGCGTGAGCGCTGCGGGGCGTATCGGTCCTACATTATAGACGGAACAGAGGGAGGGGGAAAGGGCGGGCGGGCACGAACCGGCCAAACTGTGCGGACGCACACCCTACCCCTGCCCGTCGCCGCGGCAACTAATGCGCCTTGCCCGGTTCCGACCCAAACTCCGATGGCCTAGTCTGGCATCCCGGCCAGAACCGCTGACCGCGTCCGGCCGTCATACGATGCAGTTCACAAAAGGAGAATGCAACCATGATCGCACGCTTCAAAACGGCCATAGGCCTGATGTTTTCCCTGGTCTTCCTTGCCATCGCCCTCTTTCTGATGGCATTGGCCACTTACCAGTTTTATGCCGGATTGACCGAAGGCAAGGAGCTGGTCAACATCTTCATCCAGTCGATCAACACTCTTATCATCTCGCTCGCCTTGTTCGAGCTGGGACTCGGCATCGGCAAGGAGTACGCCACCCACGATGAGGAGCTCAACACCTTCGCCGTCGTCCGCCGCACCATCGCCCGCTTTGTCGGCACGGTCTGCATCGCTCTGGTGCTGGAGAGCCTGATCATGATCATCAAGTACAGCCAGCTCGACCTGGCGGGGAACCTCTACTACCCGGTGGGGATCATGATGGGAGCCAGCGTGCTGCTGATGGGGACGGGGCTCTTTCTCCATCTGACGCGCCCCGACTGTCACGAGCGGGAGGATGGGGCGGCCTGGCGGCCGGTCCTCGACCGTGAAGGGGTGCCGCTGGTGCGGCCCGACCGCCAGAACAGGCTGCCGGGGCGCAAGGCGGCCTGAGCCATTCGATAGCGGAATGACGCAGGGGCGGCTCGCAATCCGCCCCTGTCAGACCCGGTTTCTCGTCTGCCGTCCATCAAGTCGGGAACAAGAGTCGCTACTTCCCCAGCATCTGCATCAGCTCTGCCGGGAGATGGAAGACCAGCTCCGCCTCCCCCGGGGTCAGCTCCGCCGTGTCGAGCCGGCACAGCCCGCCATTCTCGAAGCGCAGCCGCACCGGGGTGTCGCCACCCAGCAGCAGCGAGGCGATGCGGATGAGGGATGGCAGGTGTCCGACGATCAATATCGAGGTGTAAGCCGGGTTCTGCCGGAGGAAGGAGACGGTATCGTCGGCCGGTGCGGCAGGCTTGACCGCCTCGGTCTCGAGGATGTCGCTATAGGGGTAGTTCACCCCCTCGGCGACCAGGGCGGCGCTCTGACGCGAGCGCTTCTTCGGGCTGCAGACGATCAGGTCGGGGGCGATCCCCAGCTTCTTCATCGCCGCTGCCGAGGCCTGGATTTGCACCACCCCCTCGCGGCTCAGCGGCTGTTCGGGGTTCTCGGTTTCCGGCACCGCCTGGCCGTGCTGCATGAGGTAGAGTTGCATGCTGCGGTCATCCTCGTTTCTTCGGTTAATGTTTCGCACTTCAAGCTTAGCTCGAAACGGGCGGCCTTACAATCGAACCGGCCTTTCCCACTCCTCGATTCCCCCGGGAACGACTTCGAAGAGGGGATGGGGATCGGCGGCCCTGTGCCGCCGATTGCTTTCGTAGGCGTCAGGTGCCCTGACCTTCAGCTTGTCGAGCAGGTGGCGCCATTCATACTCGATCTGGCCGGCGGTTACGGCGATCCTGGGCGGCTCTCCCGGGCGAACGATTTTCGACCACTCAAAGGAATAACCCCGGCGGTCAGCCTCTTCGGCAACAGCGGCCAGATAGCACCCGACAGCCAGTATCGGGTCGGAGGCGGAGCGGAACCGGGCCAGTTGCGGATGCGACTGATACCCTTTAGTCCCGCCCAGAAGGACCTTCTGAGCCAGCAGCCCTTCCCGCCAGAGCGCGACCAGCCCTGTCCGGTCGAGATATTTCGGGTGTAACGACCAGAGGCGCACGAGCTCTCCTCCTGATGCCTGGCGAGGGACTGAATCACTAAGCAGGTTGCTGTCACCGATTTAACCTCATCGTCGGCACACCAGCCTCACTCCGGTACCGCAACCAACCTTACCTCCTCCACCCACGGCTCAAGTTTCCCTCCCCAGTTCACCCGCACCTCGTACCGCGGCGCAAGCTCTCGATCCGGGCTGTAGAAGCGCATGCCGGGGTAGAGCCTCCCCTGATCCGCCTTGAGGCCGCGCAGCGTCGTCTGCAGGTCGCGGGGGACGTGCAGGGCGTCGACCAGGACATCGGCGACATATCCCTTCGGCTCGGCTTTACTGTCGGGGCCGGAGGGCCGGTGCCGGCGCATCCCGACCTTGGCGGCGACGACCGCGTAGCGGCTGCGGTCGGGGTAACGGCGGCGCAGTTCCTTTGGGTCCCGGCCAACATCGACGACGAAGAGGCGGCTGCCGGCGAGCAGGTCCCCCTCGATCTGTTGCCGCTCATTCTTCGCCTGCTCGGCCGTCATTGCCCCTTTCTCCACCTTTGCCGACAGTTCGGTCAGTTCCTTCTCCCGCTTCGCCTTGTGCCGCCCCCACGCTTCTCCGTCGTATTCGAGGACGGCGAAGGCCTTGCGCGGCAGCGGCTCGCGGTATCGGTCCCCTTTCTCGTCCGAGCGCGGACGGAGGTCGGGGTCGAAGCCGATCCCGGCGAGCTTCTCCCGGTCGAACCACCCCCAGTCGTCCACGTAAGGGCGCCAGTCGAGGCGCAGAGAGACGCCGCTGTTTTCCTCAGCATCAAGGCCGGCAACCAGCGGCAACTCGCGCTCGGTGAGGGTGAGGGTGGCCTCCGGCGAGCCGGCGCGGTTGCGGGTGACGCCAGCGAGGACGACGGCATTGACGGCGGCGACCAGCAGTAGGGCAATCCATATCTCGCGTCTCATGCTGCCACCTCCCTGCCGGCAACGCGCAGCCGCTTGAGGAAGACCAGCAGACCGATGGCGATCAGGCCGAGCAGCAGGAAGAAGAGGTACTTGGGCATCCAGTCCCACCACCAGTCGAAGAGTTTGGTGTAGAGGTAGAGGACGAAGAAGGTGCAGCCGAGGTTGGTCATCCCCGCCCAGAGGTGGCGCAGGCCGAGCCAGATGACACCGCCGGCGAGGGCGAAGCCGGCCACTTGGTAGAGGTACTCGATGTTTCGTGCCT
>Ga0299906_10003389_pt1 | contig 13141 bp, 11 predicted proteins | sample RVTome_14_FD_200259 | JGI IMG/M metagenome (GOLD analysis project Ga0299906, IMG submission 200259) | Soil microbial communities from uranium-contaminated site in the Upper Colorado River Basin, Wyoming, United States - RVT145D125 (version 2) ...
TCGCCAAGGAGACCTTCGAGAAGAAGACCACCGGGCTCGACTGTCCCCCATGCCTCGACGCGCCCGACGCCCCGACGACGACGTCGTCGACCATCGCGCCCGCCGGCGTCGTCACGACGACCACCACGACGACCACGACCAGCACCACGACCCTCGACGGTTCGACCAGCACCACGACGGCGACGAGCACCACGACGACGACCACGATGCTCCCGGACGACGCCGACGGGATCCAGATGATCCAGGACCTGGTCGGCAGCGAAACCGACGCGATCATCCTGCTGGCGCACTGCCCGTGTCGCTTCGGCGGGGTGTCCACGGGGCAGTGTCCGGAGTGCCGGACCTGCGGCGCGATCGCCTGCGAGCTCGAGTCCGCCGGAACGGCCTGCGGGGACGACGCGTGCGTGCCGAGCACCTGCAACGCGAACGGTGTCTGTACGGTCGGAAGCCCGATCGACTGCGACGACAGCAACGTCTGCACGCTGGACAGTTGCGTCGACAGCGGCGGCTGCTCGGGCACGAATTGTTGCCGGAATCAGCGGCTCACCTGCCCGGTCGACGGCGAGGGGGCCGAGTGCGTGCTGAACCAGGAGTGCGTGCCCACCGCCGGCTGCGTCTACGTCTGCGAGGCCGGCTGCCCGTTCGTCGGCTGCAACTGATCGCGGGGGGCGGATTACCGCCGCAGCGGGTTCGCACGCTCGGGGTCGATCTCCAGGTCGCTGATCGCCTGCTCGACGAGGCTCGCGTCCACCTCGCCCTGCCGCCCCAGGGTCGCCAGCGCGGCGACCGCGATGTGCCGCGCGTCGACCTCGAAGAAGTCGCGCAGCGCGCGGCGGCCGTCGCTGCGGCCGAAGCCGTCGGTGCCCAGCGTCGTCATGGGGCCGGGGGCGAAGCGGGCCACCGACTCGGGCAGCGCCCGCACGTAGTCGCTGGCGGCCACGACGGGGCCGCGCCGGGTGGCGAGCTGCGCGGTGAAGTAGGGCACGCGGGCGGGGCGGCTCGGGTGCAGGCGGTTCCAGCGATCGGTGTCGAGCGCCTCGCGGTGCAGCGCCTTGTAGCTGGTGACGCTCCACACGTCGGCACCGACGCCCCAGCGTTCAGCGAGGATGGCACGCGCCCGGCGCGCCTCGTTCAGGATGGCGCCGGTGCCGAGGAGCTGCACGCGCGGGCCGGTTGCCGCCTCGTCCGCCGTGTCGAGCAGGTACATGCCCTTGAGGATGCCGTCCTCGACTCCGGGCGGCATCGCGGGCATCGCGTACGGCTGATTCTCGAGCGTCAGGTAGTAGAAGACGTCCTCCATCTTCTCGTACATGCGCCGGATGCCCTCGCGTACGATCACCGCGATCTCGTACGCGTAGGCCGGGTCGTACGCTTCGAGGTTCGGCACCGGGTAGGCGAGCAGGTGGCTGTGCCCGTCCTGATGCTGCAGGCCCTCGCCGGCCAGCGTCGTCCGGCCCGCCGTCGCGCCGACCATGAAGCCCTTGGTGCGCATGTCGGCCGCGAGCCACACGAGGTCGCCGATGCGCTGGAAGCCGAACATCGAGTAGTAGATGAAGATCGGGATCGTGGGGATGCCGTGGGTGGCGTAGGCGGTGCCGGCGGCGATGAAGCTGGCCATCGAGCCGGCTTCGGTGATGCCCTCTTCGAGGATCTGTCCGTCGGTGGCCTCGCGGTAGTAGAGGAGGCTGCCGGAGTCGACGGGATCGTAGAGCTGGCCCACGTGCGAGTAGATGCCGACCTGCCGGAAGAGCGCCTCCATGCCGAAGGTGCGCGCCTCGTCGGGAACGATCGGGACGACGTAGCGGCCGACGTTCGTGTCGCGCAGGAGCCTCGAGAGCAGACGCACGAAGGCCATCGTGGTCGCGACGTCGCGGCTCTCGTCACCGGCGAAGAACTCGTCGAAGACCGCCGCGGCCGGCGGCGCCAGCGGCTCGCAGCGCACGCGGCGCATCGGCACGGCGCCGCCGAGCGCCGCGCGGCGGTCGCGCAGATAGGCGATCTCGCGGCTGTCCTCGGCCGGTTTGTAGAGCGGCGCCGAGGCCAGGGTCTCGTCCGCGATCGGGATGCCGAAGCGCCCCCGGAACTCGCGCAGCTCGTCCTCGTTCAGCTTCTTCTGCTGATGCGTGACGTTCTTGCCTTCGCCGTGCTCGCCGAGCCCGTAGCCCTTGATGGTACGCGCCAGGACGACGACCGGTCCGCCCGTGTGCTCCACCGCGGCCTTATAGGCGGCGTGCATCTTGAAGGAATCGTGTCCGCCCAGGTTGAGGTGCTCGAGCTCCGTGTCGGTGAAGCGCTCGGCCATCTGCCGGAGTGCGGGATACTTGCCCCAGAAGTGCTCGCGGATGTAGGCGCCGTCGGCGACCGAGTACTTCTGCACCTCGCCGTCGACGACCTCCGACCAGCGCCGCGCCAGCAGCCCGTCCGTGTCCTCGGCCATGAGCGCGTCCCAGTCGCGGCCGAGCACGACCTTGATGACGTGCCAGCCGGCGCCGCGGAATGCCGCCTCCAGCTCTTGGATGATCTGGCCGTTGCCGCGCACGGGGCCGTCGAGGCGCTGTAGGTTGCAGTTGACGACGAAGATGAGGTTGTCGAGTCGGGCGCGCGAGGCGAGGGTGAGCGCGCCCAGCGACTCGGGCTCGTCGGTCTCGCCATCTCCGACGAAGCACCAGACGTGGCCGTTGCCCTTCGGCCGCAGGCCGCGGTCCTCGAGATAGCGATTGAAGCGCGCCTGGTAGATGGCGGTGATCGGGCCGAGCCCCATCGACACCGTGGGGAACTCCCAGAAGTCGGGCATGAGCCACGGGTGTGGATACGACGACAGGCCGGGCGTGGCGCGCAGCTCCTGGCGGAAGTTGTGCACCTGGGCGTCGTCGAGGCGTCCCTCCAGGTAGGCCCGGGCGTAGATGCCGGGCGAGGCGTGGCCCTGAAAGTAGATCTGGTCGGCGTCCACGCCGGCGTCCTTACCGTGGAAGAAGTGGTTGAAGCCGACCTCGTAGAGGGTCGCCGCCGACGCGTAGGTCGAGATGTGCCCGCCGATGCCCCCGGCCTGCCGGTTGGCGCGCACGACCATCGCCATCGCGTTCCAGCGCACGATGCTCTTGATGCGCCGCTCGAGTTCGAGGTCGCCGGGGTAGGGGGGCTCCTGGTCGGCGGGGATCGTGTTCACCTGCGGCGTGCGGATGCCGGCCGTGACCGGCACGCCGGCGCGGCGGGCGTGGTCGGTGAGGGCGGCCAGCAAGACCTCGGTGCGCGCCGTGCCGCTGGCCGCGATGAACCCGGCGAGCGACTCGATCCACTCGTCGAGTTCTTCACGGGACAGCTCGGGGGAGGCGGGGCTGGTGTCGTTCGGTTTCGGCATGACTCGCTCGTCACCATACCGTAGCAGGAGCGGTGCGATGGCACGACTGGTAGGTGGCGGACGGGACCCGCGCTCGCGGCGTACGCAGGCTCGAAGACGGCGGCGTGCGCCGGGTGGCGGCGCTCAGCGCACCGCGATGCGTAGCCGCGCGCCGACAGCGGCGCAGGCGCGGTCCGCGGTGTGGTCCCAGGCGTCGCGCTCGCGCGTCACTTCCGGGCCCGCCGGTGCTGCCACGGCGGCACCGGATCCTTGTCGCTCCACAGTCCCCGCCGTGCGGCCCTGGCGCTCGCCTCGAGTCGCTGCAGGTCGTGGTCGGACGGCTCGTACGTGCGGTTCCACCAGCCGAGGCCGGCGCGCAGCAGCTCGCGATTGAGCGAGCGGCCGTCGACGAACACCTCGCCCACCGCGCGGCCATGCGTCTCGTCCGGCTTGAGCCGCACCGTGACTTCTTTGCCGCCGACCAGGTCCGTGGTGAAGCCTGTGGCCTGGGCACTGAACGGCTGCGCGCGCCAGTGGCCCTTCCAGGGCTTCTCCGGCGTGTCGACGCCCGAGAGTCGCACGGTGACCAGATCGCCCTGCGCGTCCCGTACGGCCAGCGTATCGCCGTCGACGACGTGGGCCACCGTGCCGTTCAGGAAGCGTGTCGTATGGGCGGGGCCGGAGCCGGCAGCCACGCCGCAGGCGACGAGGACGACGAGCGCCGTGCGGCCGAGCCGCGTCACGCCGGCTTCCATGCCGCCACCTCCTCGTACCGGTGACAGTCGACCAGGTGGTCGTTCACCATGCCGACGGCCTGCATGAAGGCGTAGCAGATGGTCGGGCCGCAGAACTTGAAGCCGCGCTGCTTCAGGTCGGCGGCCATCGCCCGGCTCTCGCGAGTCTTGGTCGGGACGTCGCGCAGACGGCGCCGGCGGTACTGGATCGTCCCGCCGCCGGTGAAGCCCCACAGGTAGGTGCTGAAGCGCAGGCCGTCCTCACGCAGCGTCAGGTAGGCGCGCGCGCTGGCGACGCTGGCGTCGATCTTGGCGCCGTTGCGGACGATGCCCTCGTCCTGGCGCAGCCGCGCCAGCTTCGCCGGCGTGAAGCGGGCGACGCGCTCGGGCTCGAAGTCGGCAAAGGCGCGGCGGAAGGCGTCCCGCTTCTTCAGAATGATGAACCACGAGAGCCCGGCCTGGAATCCGTCGAGGAGGAGCTTCTCGAAGAGCGCGCGGTCGTCGCGCTCGGGCACGCCCCATTCCTCGTCGTGATATGCCATGTAGAGCGGATGGGACGTGCACCACGGGCAGCGCTTGCGTCCGTCGGCCGGGGGCTGGGGGTTCGCCATGCGACGCAGCGTGGCGAAGGACGGCGCGCTCCACAACTGCCCGGGGAGGTAGTGTCCTAATTTGAAGCGGGCGCTTGGGTTCTGCGGGGCCTTCCGCGTCCCGGGGCTAGCGCCGCCAGGCGCTCTGGGAGGTTCGGGACGGGTGAAAACACCCACTTTCTTCCTTGCCGTTCCGCCCTCAGGAGATCACGCTCCCGGAGGTCGAGCAGATCGGTTCTTGCCGTTTCGTAGACGACCCCGTGACTGCGCCGGTGTTCATTGACCGTGTACCAGCGCCCCGGACGGCGTACGGCATCGCGAATTAAAGCCCGCTGACGATGATTCAGTACCTCAATGCCCCGCAGACCCGCTTCGAGTTGCCGCACATCTTCAGTCTTGCGCGCGATGTATGCGACGAGTGTCGTAAGGGCCCGACGCACCACGCGGAGATGATAGAGGATGAAGTATGTCAAGTCGTTATCGTCTGTCTCCGTGTGGAGGAATGCTTTCGCATACTGCGATGGGCCCTTGAGGATGATCTGTGAGATCGACATGAATTCCGCGAGCCAGTACCCGTGGCGTAGCATCGACCAGTAGAACAGCGCCCTGGCAGTTCGACCGTTTCCGTCTACGAATGGATGATCGTACGCGAGCCAGAAGTGTAGAATGATCGATCGCACGACGGGATGAATAAAGACCTGGCCGTGCGCATGCTCGACGATGTTTGCGAATTCGCACATGGCGCGGATCCGCTGGTCGAGCGTATTGGCGGGTGGCGGCTCGTGCATGACAGTCCCGTCGATGCGGTCACTGACGATGATGTGTTCGTCAGCATGTCTGAAGCGACCGGCAGCGGTTGGGTCATCAAGCGTGCTCTCGGTCACCATCCGATGAATCTCGAATACTAAGTCTGGCGTGAGCGGTGTCTCTCGAAGAGCACCGATTCGCTTCATGGTGAGAAAATTGTTGAGGATCATCTGTTCACTTCGATCGCGTGGTGCGCGGCCAGTGCGCAGCATGTCCTTTGCCACGCGGCGCGTCGTAGTGGCCCCCTCAAGCTGGCTCGACGTAATCGCTTCCTCGATTAACGATCCTACGTAGTACTGATCCCGCAACTCCGGGTTGGTGATTTGGTCGAACATGCCGATCCGGCCACCCGCCTGCATGTCAATCTCATGCAGCTGGCCGGGTATCGGATCGACAAGGGTGAACGAAAAGCGTTCATGACCGGGGTCCCGCAGTGGGACAATAGTTCGGGTTCCCTGGCGGCTGAGCTTCAGCATGAACCACCACTCGGTATGATCCATGCCCTCCGGGGGCTCCCGATACACCAGATCGTTCCAGTGGACGTACTTGCCCCGGACCAAGGGACCTGGCGGGACTCCCTTAGACGTTATCTGCGGGATGTCCCGTCCTGGCGCCGATGCCCAGCGGAACAGTTCGTTCATGGTGGGTGCGGTCCGCGGCTTTTTCATCTCTGTTCTTGAGCCTTTACAGCGAACAACCAAACTGCTACTAATATCACTGTGATTAGTAGTAACGCCAAGGCGGCACGGAGTCAAGCAACTACTAGGTTGGCGGAAGTTGGTAGCAGATTAGTAATGGTCCCCCTGGGGGTGCAAACGCTGGTGCGGGCGCCGTCGGTTACGCGCGGTGGGCTCACGCGGGAAGCGGGAGAGGGGTTCGATTCCCCCGCCCTCAATCGTCTGGAGAAGAAATGGCGAACAGGAGAAGCAGGTGGCCGTGATATCGGCCCTGGTGGAGGGCGTGTCGGTCCGCAGCATCGAGCGGATGACGGGTGTGCATCGCGATGCCATCCTGAGATTGATGGTTCGGGTCGCGAAGGCCGGCGCGACGTTCTCCGATGCGACGCTGCGCGACCTCGACTGCCAGCGGCTAGAGCTGGACGAGATTTGGGCTTGCGTCTCTCGCAAGCAGCGTCGGGATTAGTTAGGACACTACCCTCGGGGACGGGTCGGTGGACATTCGGCCGCGGCTCGGGCGATAAGCCCACCGTGACCGGGCTCGTCCTTCTCGTGCTGCTTGCCGCCGCCGGCATGTGGGCCGTGGCGATCTACAACGGGCTCGTGCAGCTCCGGAACGCCTCGGAGAGTGCCTGGAGCGACATCGACGTACAGCTCAAGCGCCGGCATGAGCTGATCCCGAACCTCGTGGCCACGGTCAAAGGCTACGCGGCGCACGAGCAGTCGACGTTCGAGCGGATCACGCAGGCCCGCGCGCAGGCCATGCAGGCTGGTTCGCCGGCCGAGAGTGCCCGCGCCGAGGGGAACCTGACGGGGCTCCTGAAGAGCCTGTTCGCGGTCGCCGAGGCCTATCCGGAGCTGCAGGCCAATCAGAACTTCCTCTCGCTCCAGTCGGAGCTGTCGGCCATCGAGGAGGCCATCCAGAACGCGCGCCGCTACTACAACGCCGTGGCGCGCGACCTGAACACGCGCGTCGAGTCGTTTCCGGCGAATCTCGTCGCCTCGAACTTCGGCTTCGGCAAGCGCGACTATTTCGAGCTGGACGAGGCGGCGGAGCGGAGCGCCCCGCAGGTCGACTTCGGCCCGTAGCCCGTGCGGGTCCCGGGGATCGCCGCGCTCCTCGTCGCGGTCGCCGCGAGCGTGGCGGCCGGGGCCGAGCAGGTGCGGTCCTTCGGCGCGACGATCACGGTCGAGCGCCACGACGCCTTCACCGTCGAGGAGACCATCGTCTACGACTTCGGCGCGGTGTCGCGCCATGGCGTCTTCCGGCGCATCCCCGTGCGCTACGGGCGGGGCCACGCGGCCGACTACCGCATCGGCCTCGACGTCGAGGCCGTGGACGACGGGGGCGGGGTGCCGCGCCCCTTTCACGTGACGCACGAAGGGGGCGACGTCGTCGTGCGCATCGGCGATCCCGATCGCACGGTGACCGGTACGCAGCGCTACCGCCTGCGCTACCGGGTCACGCGCGGGCTTCTCTACTTCGAGGACCACGACGAGCTCTACTGGAACGTGACGGGGACGGGCTGGCCCGTGCCCATCGCGCGCGCCGCGGCGACGGTGATCCTGCCCGAGGCGCGCGCGCCCGGGACGTTGCAACTCGGCTGCTTCACCGGCCCGCATGGCGCCGTGGCCCGCGCGTGCAGCATCCGCGCGGACGCGGCCGGCGGCCAGGTGGCCGCGACGACCAGCGCCGGCTTGGCCACCGGGGAGGGGCTGTCGATCGTCGTCGGGCTGCCGAAGGGGGTGGTCGCGGAGCCGTCGACGGCGGCGCGCCTGTGGGCACGCGCCACCGATTGGCTGACCTGGCTCTCCCCGCTGCCGCTCGTCACGCTGATCGGCATGATCGTCCTCTGGCGCCGGCACGGTCGTGACGCGCTGGCGGGGGCCGCCGTGCCCGTCCGCTACGAGCCGCCCGAGGGCATGAGCCCGGCCGAGATGGGGACGTTGATCGACGAGAAGGCGCATCCAGCCGATCTCACCGCCACCGTGCTCGACCTGGCGGTACGGGGGCACCTCGAGATCGTCGAGCTGGAATCGACGGGCTTCCTGTTCCTGAACGCCCGCGACTACGAGCTGGTGCGGCGGTCGTCGTCCGAGCCGCTTCGTCCTTTCGAACGGACGCTGCTGGAGGCGCTGTTCGGCGGGCAGCAGCGGGTGCGCGTGTCGAGTCTCAGGAACCGCTTCTACCGTCACCTCTCGTCGCTGCAGGAGGCGCTCTACGACCTGGCGACGGCGGCCGGCTGGTTCCGGTCGTCGCCGGAGCGGGTACGGCGCCGCTGGCGCCTCGCCGGCCTGCTGGTCCTGGGGGCGGCGGTGCCGGCCTTCCTGGCGACCGAGTCGCTCGCAACGGTCGTGCCAGTCGCCCTGACGGGCCTGGTCATCCTGGCGTTCTCGCCGGTGATGCCGGGCCGGACGAGGACCGGCCGCCGCGCCTACGAGGAGATCTTGGGCTTCAAGGAATATCTCGGCCGGGTCGACCGCGATCGCCTGGAGCGCAGCGGCGGGCGGACGGCGGATCGCTTCGAGCGCGTGCTGCCCTACGCCGTCGTGCTCGGGGTCGCGGATCAGTGGGCGGACGCTTTCGCCGACGTCTACACGGAGCCCCCAACCTGGTACTCGGGCACGAGTGGTCCCTTCCAGTCGCGCCGCTTCGTCTCGGCCGTCGGCCGCTCGATGCAGACCATGGGGAGCACCATGACGTCGCAGCCGAGCGGCTCGGGACGCAGTGGCTTCAGTTCCGGCGGCGGCTTCAGTGGCGGTGGCTTCGGCGGCGGGGGCGGCGGGAGCTGGTGACGCGCTCGCCGCGCCTCAGCCGATGCGCGCGCTCTGCCCGCCGTCGACCGCCAGCGCCACGCCGGTGATGAAGCGGGCCTCGTCGGAGGCCAGGAAGAGCGCGGCGTAGGCGACGTCCCAAGCCGTGCCCATCTTGCCGCCGAGCGGCACCTGGGCGTCGCGCGCGCGGATGAGATCCTCTTTCGAGATGCCTCGCGCCTGGGAGATGCCTTCGACGGCCATCGGCGTGTTCATCAAGCCGGGCATGATGGCGTTCGCCCGGATGCCGTACTTGGCGTTCCCCACGGCCAGCGACTGGGTGTAGGCGTTCACGGCGGCCTTGGACGCCTTGTAGGCGACGATCGGCGTCGCGCACACCGCGGCGATGGACGAGACGTTCACGATCGCGCCCGCTCGCTGGCGGCGCATCACCGGCAGGACGTGCTTGCAGGGGAGGATCACGCTCTTCAGGTTCACCGCCATGATGTGGTCCCACACGGCTTCCTCGACGTGGGCAGGGCCCGCGTCACCGCCGCCGATGCCGACGTTGTTGTGCAGGACGTCGATACGACCGTGGAGGTCGAGGACGCGTTGGACCAGGGTGACGCACTCGGCCTCCCGTGTGGCGTCCGCCTCCACGGCGGCGGCCACCCCGCCTTCGGCCTCGATCAGACCGACCGTCTCCTCGGCCGAGGCGAGCAGACGGTCCACCGCCACGACCCGCGCCCCCTCGCGTGCGAACAGGATCGCCGTCGCGCGGCCGTTGCCGATGGTGTCGCCCGGTGTCTGGCCGGCGCCCACGACGATCGCGACCTTGCCGGCGAGTCGGTCTGCCATGGGCGCATCATGCCCGAGCCGTTCAGCCCATCAAGCGGAACGGGTGCGCTCGCCGGTGCCCTTGGGCGTCGGCTGGCGCGGCGATGTCTCCCCGCATTGACAACGTCGCCTGCCACTCGTTACGAGCGCGTCGATGGGCCGACCGCCGCTGCGCGTGGGCATGCTGCACGACTTCGCGCGGCCCGACGGCGGCGCGTCGTTCGAGTGGGCGGTGCGGCTCGGCCTCGGCGAGGCCGGCGCCCAGGGCCGGCTGCCCCCCGTGGTGTTCCTGCACGAGCCAGCCCACGGCGGGCCCGACCACGCGCTGGCGCCGGCCTTCGCGCGTCTGGTCGGCGGCGACGTGCTGGCGATTCTCGGTCCGGCGCTCTCCGACGGCGCGCTCGCCGTGCGGTCGCTGGCGGACGAGGCCCGCGTCCCGTGCATCAATTACGCGGGCAACGAGCTGGCGCGGGGGCCATATCTGTTTCACTTCCAGCTCGGCTCGCTGGAGGACGAACCCTCGCTCCTGGCGGGCGATCTCGTCCGGCGCCGCTTCGGGCGTGCGGCGCTGATTCAGGACACCTCGAGCGTCGGGGAGCGCATGGCGGGGTTCTTCGGCGAGGCGGCGGCCGCCACCGGTCGCGAGATCGTCGCCCACGCCCGGGTCGAGCCGGACGCCGCCGGCGTCGCGGCGGCCGTGGCGGCGGCGCGGCGCGCGGCGCCCGACGCGCTGGTCTGTCTCGGCTTCTGGCGGGCGGCACGCGCCGTGGCGCTCGAGATGCGGGCGCAGGACTGGCACGTGCCGGCCCTCGCCAACTCCGCGCTCATGTACGGGCATGCCGATCCGGTGTGGGCCGGCGATTGGGAAGGCTGGACGTATGTCGACACGTTCTCCGATCTGAATCCGCGCTTTGCCGCGTTGTCGCGGACCGCGGCGGCCGCCGGCCGTACGGCCGGACCGGGTGAGGCGGGCGCGTACGACCTGGGTCGTCTGCTCGGCGAGGGCCTCTCGCGTGCCCCCGAGTTCACGCGAGAGGGCGTCCGCGCCGGTCTCGAACGCGTGAAGGCCGTGCCGGCGGCGAGCGGCCGCGCCGGCACGCTCATGGGGTTCGGTCACTGGGACCGCGGGGCGCTCAAGGGGCCGTATCTCGTGCTGCGCGAGTGGCGGGCCGGGCGGTCGGTCGAGCGTCCGGAGAACGATCCATGACGGGTGAGCTGGACGGCCGCACCGTGATCGTCACCGGCGCGTCGCGGGGGATCGGCAGAGCCCTGGCGCTCGGGCTCGCGGCCCGGGGCGCGGCGGTGGTGTGCGCGGCGCGCACGGTGACGGACGATCCGGGCGGGCTGCCCGGGACGATCACCGCAACGGCGAGCGCGATCACGCGCGCCGGTGGCCGTGCGTCGGCCGTTCGCTGCGACGTCGGTCGCGCCGACGACCTGCGGGCGCTCGTCGATCAGACCCTCGATCGCTTCGGGCGCGTCGACGTACTCGTCAACAACGCCATGGCGCCCACGCGCGCCTCCTTCGAGGACCTGAGTGCCGACGCGTGGGACGGGTCGATGGCAGCCAACGTGCGCAGTCTCTTCGTCCTGACCAAGCTGGTCGTGCCTCCGATGACGGCCCAGGGCGGCGGCAGCATCGTCAACATCTCCTCGGGCGGAGCCGACCACGCGGCGACGGCCGCCATGCCCCCGGGGTTTCTCGCATACTCCGTGGCGAAGGCGGCCATGGAGCGCTTCACCACGGCGCTGGCGCCGGAACTCGCCGGCCGCGGCATCACCGTCAACGCGCTCCGACCCGGGGCGGTGAAGACCGAGCTGGCCGCGCGCGAACTCGGTGACGACTTCGACTGGACGGGCTGGACGAGCCCTGAGGCGGTCGTTCCTCCGGTGGCATGGCTCGCCGCGCAGATCGCGACCGGCTACACGGGGCGCATCGTGGACGCGTCCGCCTTCGGATCCACGTGGCCGTGAGCGCGGTGCGGACGCGCGGGAGGTCCGCCACTCCCCGCCGCGGGCACTTCACCAGGTGTCGACGTAGATCGGCGGCCGCGTCTCGAGGTGCCCCGCGTCGAAGAGTTCGCCGAGCATCGTCTCGAACGCCCCACTCGCGACGCAGGGGAGGGCGCGCGCCACGGGCACGTCGAGCAGGTAGGCGAGCAGGGGCGCGACGCACTGCGGCCCCCCGTCGCGGTGGCGTCGACCACCGTCAGCTTGCGGGGTGCGATGCCGACGTCCGTCGCCCTGGCCGATGCGGCGCAGAGAGGACGAGGGCAGCCAGCGGCACGAGGCCGCGGGCGGGGCGGAGGCGAGGGGCGCCGCTTCGACGTACACGAGCCCAACGGGAGCATGCGCCGGAGACTGCCATCGCGCTAGACTCCTGGCTGGGTTGATAGGCGCGCTCACCATTGGCCGTCAAGACCCAGGGGGGTCGGTAGTGACGCAGTTTGTCGCGTGAGGCAGGGGAGGGTACGCGCCGCCGGCTCCCGGGCGTCGCGCACCCCCGCTCCACCACCCATCCACCCCCCGCGCTCCTTACGTCCGCCGTCGACCCGCACCCTCCCGTGCCTCACGCGGCAAACTGAGACACGACCAACGAGTCCGAGCGTCTTGACCAGCGACGTGGCAGCTGCGATTTGCCGTCGCGTCCCCGGTTCGCACGAAGGCGGGTGCCCCGACGGCGAGCCTGGGGAGGGAGGGCGACGGCACGAGCGAGGACGCGCGAATGGTGAGCCGGACCCCTGCCTCCGGGTGGCGACTACGAGTCGGGGGCCGTGCTGGTGGTGTGGCGCCCGGTCCTCTTCGTGCTGCTCCTGGCCGGCACGGTGGCCTGCTGACGTGACGGGCCGCGTCGTCGTCCGGCCGTATCGGGCGGCCGATCGTGCCCGCGTGCGTGACATCGCCTACCGCACGGGATTCCTCGGCGACCCGGCCGACTGCTACTGGCGCGACGTCGAGAGCTTCGCGAACGTCTGGACCGGGTACTACACCGATCGGGAACCGCAGTCGGCCTTCGTTGCGGAGCGGGACGGCGCGGTGGTGGGCTTTCTCCTCGGGTGCGTCGATTCCTCGCGGGCGGACAGTCCGAAGGTGGCGCTGGTGCGCGAGATTCGGCGGCGCCTGCTGTTCGTCCGACCCGGCACGGCCGGGTTCCTGTGGCGCTCGATCCTCGACGGCCTGCGCGGCGTCGAGGCCCCCTCGGGTGACCTCGACGACCCGCGCTGGCCAGCGCATCTGCACGTCGACCTGCTGCCCGAGGCGCGTCGCGGCGGGGCGGGGACGGCGCTCATGCAGGCGTGGTTCGGGCGGCTGCGCTCGCTCGGCACGGCGGGCTGCCATCTCGTCACGCTGTACGAGAACCGGGCGGCGGTGGCGTTCTTCGAGCGCCTGGGGTTTCGCCGTCAC
>Ga0299906_10003391_pt1 | contig 13138 bp, 5 predicted proteins | sample RVTome_14_FD_200259 | JGI IMG/M metagenome (GOLD analysis project Ga0299906, IMG submission 200259) | Soil microbial communities from uranium-contaminated site in the Upper Colorado River Basin, Wyoming, United States - RVT145D125 (version 2) ...
TCGAGACTGATAAGCGTTCTGTAAGCCGCTTCGCGAAGGCTTTGGCCGCCGTTCGCGTCTGACTTTTCCTGCGCGTCAGCGCTGATCTGTCGGACCGCGCCGTCGAGCATCCCGTATTTCTGAAACGGGTACGCGGCAAGCTTTACGCGCGCCTTCTGTGTCGCGTGCACAAACCCGGCGTCAACATTGGCAACCCACACTTCGGCCTGTAAGGGTTCGTCATTCGGAACGAGTGTGAGTAGAATCGTTCCCGGTGCCACAACGGTCCCCGGCGTGTGGGTCGCGAGGTCCTTTACGATGCCTGCCTGCGGAGCCTTGAGCTCAAGCAAGGAGTGGCGGTGCTGCTGCTTTTCCCATTCCTGCTGTGCCCGGGCATGCGCCGCTTCGGCCTCGGCACGCTCCTGATAAAGCTGCTGGCGATAGCCTGACTCGATCTGTGCGATCCGTTTCTCCCCCTGGGAAATGGTTGCCCTGAGCCCCTCCACCGTGTGCTTCTGGGCCTCGAGGTCCTGCTCGGCTTCGACGTATCCGCGCTGCCGATCGAGCGCCATGAGCTTGCCGGCAAAACCTTCTGATGCCAGCTTGTCCCACGCCTGTGCTTGCTCGCGGTAGATCGGCAAGGTGCGGGTGAGTTTCTGCTCGACTTCGATCGCGCTTTGAAGGTCCTGTCGCGCCTTGAAAAGGACCGCCTGTTCGGCACCCAGGGCGTCGAGATAGGACTGGCGACGCGCCTTGCGCTGCGCTTCCGCCTGCGCAAATTGGTCGCCGGGGTCGGCGGCCTTGCGAATAAGCGCGGTCCCTGCCAGCTCCGCGTCGATCCTGCGCAACTGAAGATCTCGCCGCACGAGCTCTGCCTCGACTGTCGTGAGATCGGCCTGCGAAAGCCGCGTGTCCATCCGCACCAGAACCTGGCCCGCGGCGACGGTTTCACCCTCCTTGACGAGGATTTCCCGAACGATTCCCGACTCCGCCGGCTGAACGATCTTGAGAAAACTCTGAGGAACCAGCCTGCCTTGCGCCACGGCAACCATGTCGAGGCGTCCCAGGAAAGCCCACGCCAGCATGGCGCCGAGCAGGCATAGCAACAAATAGAGAAACGCCCGGGGCAGCGGAGACGGCGGGCGCTCCTGCGCCTTCACGATCTCAGGCTCGAAATCCCACGCGGTGTCCCTAGTGTGCGCTAAAGGAGTCGGCATGTCGCCTCCCTACGTATAAAGTTTGGTCAATCCTTCGTCCAGGCCTTCCAGCCGGCGCAGCTGGTGGCCGGCAACGCGTGGCAGCCGGTCACCCGACAAGACGGACTGCGAATACCCTCCGCCGCTGAGGCCCGGTGAGAACCCGTGATCTTCCCCGCCTGCCAGGGCGGCCGGGTCCTGGTTCGCGAGATGCGCCTCGAGCAGCCTCTGGGTCCTGCGCCAGCAGGCCGCAACTTCATCCTGGGTGAGATGATGATCATTGCGCCCCGCGTTACGATGCTCCTTGCGCCAGGCGTCGTGCTCATCCAGAAATCTGATAAGCGACCTTGATCCGTCCTGATCGCCACCGAACCATCTTTCGACCAACGACTCCATTAGGTCGTTGTTATCGGAATCGTCACCGTTGTGTCGTCCTTTGCGCTCGGACTGCGGCGGGGTCAGCACGCCATCGGTCCCCCCGGGCGTAAAAGGGACCGGCCCATCTATAACTCCTGGATCACTCACCAGCGCGAAAAAGTCTTCAATTCCGCCATCCTCCTCCTCACCCCCCGCCAGGAAAGCAGCCAAAGTCGGCCCGTCATGGTCAACGATCAACTGCGGGCCTTCGCCGAAAAGGGAATCAGCCAACGTTTCCTGAATCACAGCTGTAGGAACATGAGCGATCGTCCCCTGCGTTGCATATTGATAAGCGAGCGCGCCGCCGATTGCTTCGGTAGTGCTATTCGACAACAGCGCGTCGCTCATTGCATCGCCGGGGCGCCATTGGCGGTCCCGCCCCCCGACAGCCACATCGTAACGAGCGGCGAGCGCCGTGAAGTCGTAGATCTCAACGCTATCGTCGATCAACTGCAGGCGCGTTACTGTTCGATGCTCCGAGCCTGACTCGTACCAGTTCTCAAGGGCAATCCTGACGGCACCTTCATTGTCGTCGTCGTCATCATCGGACCCGGTAGCGCTCACGATGAGGTCTTTGCCCTTCCTGCGCAGCACGATATCGTCAGGAGCAATGCCCTTATCCAGGGAAATCGTGTCGGTGTTTCCCGGTATCGCCGCGCCTTCGAGATGCAGCGTCGCCTTGCCGTCCCCGAGGTTGAACAGAAAGACGTCGTGCGCGCTGCCGCCGTAGAGGACGTCGGAGCCTGGGCCGCCAACGAGCAGGTTGTTGCCCGCCCCGGCAATCAGGTTGTCCTTGCCCTTGCCACCGTCGAGCACGTCGTTGCCCTCACCTCCGTCCAGATGGTCGTCCCCGTGCTCGCCGAACAGAACATCGCTTCCAGATTGCCCGTAAAGGTAGTCCTTGCCCTTGCCTCCCAGCAGGTAATCATTGCCGTAGCCGCCATAAACGCGGTCGTCGTCCTTCCCGGCGAGGACCAAATCGCGCCCCGCACCGGATGAGATCCAGTCGTCGCCCTTTCCTGTGTCAATAAAGTCATTCTCAAAGCCAGTTGGAATGACATCTCGCCGCTTGGTACCGTGGTAACTCGCAAACGTGGCAGCCGCATCCGATATCGAGAGCTCGAATCCGCCCGTAATGGATGTTCCTGTGCTATCGGTCGCCTCCACAGACATCAGATAGAGTCCCGCGTCGCGCTCGCCCGGCATGCCACTGAATGTCTGATTCGCGGCGTCGAAATCAAGCCATGCGGGAAGCGCGTGTCCATCAGCAAGGGCTGCTGCAAAGGTCAGCACATCGCCCGCGTCGATGTCATCAAAGCTGCCAGCGGGGACGCCGAATTCAAGCGGCGCATTCTGGTTGCCAACCTGCTTGGAAAGCGGGTTCAGAAGAACCGGGGAATCATTGGTGCTCTCAACTGTCAGCGTGAAGGCGTCGGAGACACTCAGGCCACCTGAGTCGGTCGCAGTGACCATGATCTCAAATGCGCCAACGTCGTCATTGCCAGGCATGCCGCTGAACTCGCGCGCCGCTGCGTCAAAGCTCACCCACGTCGGAAGCGGGCTGCCATCTGCCCGAGTAGCGTCAAAAATGAGCGTGTCGCCATCGTTCGCGTCAACAAACGTGTCGCCAGGGATCGTGAAGCTGAACGTAGCATCCTCTGACGCCGTCTGGTCGACAATCGCGTTGCCGACAACTGGGGCCGCGTTTCCGGTCGTTGTTGCCAGACTCTCCAGCATTGCGGCGTCCCACACGGTCCCACCGGCGAAAATGGTCGACTCAATCCTTGCAGAATCACTTACAAACCAGTCCCGTATCAGGACGCGATCCGCCGTATCCCGGATGGCGACGACAATGTCGTTTCCCTCGCGCAGCACCCCAATATCGGTCGGCGAGATATTCGGGCCGAGTTGAATCGAATCCGTTTCACCCGCCGCGTCATCGAGTTCAATTATTGTGTCTGCACCTGATCCTCGCCCAAATACGTACGTGTCGCTGCCCATGTCTCCGATTAGCTGATCGTTTCCTGGACCCCCATCCAGCACGTTATCCAACGCATTACCGACAATTTCGTTATCAAGTTCATTACCTATTCCGGCTATCCCGCCTGTAATTGTGACGCTCTCACTGCTATCTTCCCCCTCTTCTTCATCTTCTTGGTCGTCAGACTCGTGCTCTATCTGGATCAACTCCAAATTCTCGAGGTTGAGACCTAACCTGTAGCTCGCTGCCGTGCTCAGTACAGTGTCCGTTCCCTCCCCCTCGTTCTCATGGATTACGTCGCTGGGATCGTCGACATAGTAAATGTCGTCTCCGGGCCCTCCGTTCATAACGTCTATACCTTCACCACCGTCAAGTTCGTCATTACCCTCCGCGCCAGTAATACGATCAGTGACGCTGGTACCCCTTATGAAATCGTCTTCCTCCGTTCCATTGAGATCAAAACCTCGGGCGACGAGGTCTTCGTAGGTAAGGCGCGTGCCATCTAGGAACTCGAAGCTGTCAATCGCATACGTTCCGAGCACGTCATCCGCGTCGAAATTCTCGATTCTGATCGCGTCACTGCTGCCGCCGATTTGGATATAGAGCGAACCCAAGCCCAGTCGCAGGTCGTTTGCGTAAATTCCTGGCCCGAATCGCAGCGTGTTCGAACCGTCGTCAAGGATGGTATCGACCCCATCCCCGCGATTGAAGATATAGATGTCGGCCTCGTGTCCCCCTTCGAGCAGGTCATCACCTGCATCGCCGATTAGTATGTCGATTCCGCCCTGACCTCGTAGATAATCGTTGCCTTCTCCTCCGTGAAGAAGATCACCGGTATGCACCAATGGATCGAGGCTATCCGCATCCCCCTCTAGAAGATCGTCGCCCGTCCCACCATATAGCTCGTCTTTTCCTTCGCCGCCAGTCAGTCGGTCGGAGCCCTCACCGCCGTAAAGTCGATCGTCTCCCGATTCGCCGAAGAGAATGTCGTTCCCTGCGTTCCCGTATAGCACGTCTGCACCGCCAGCGAACGGCTGTTGGGGCGGAAAGGTCGAACCGATGATCTGAAACATATGGGTGGGAACGAATTCCGTATCTCCTCGGATTTCGTCGTTACCTGCCCCGCCCATGACAATGTCAGCATCGTTACCTCCGGAAAGTCTATCGTTGCCTCCGCTGCCGACGAGTAAGTCGTCTCCAACGCCGCCCTGAACGAGATCGGGCGAAAAATCTAGTCCACCCGCGGTAAAGATCATCGCGTAGTCGGCTTGACTTCCCCCAAACAGGAAATCATTCCCGACATCGCCCAAGACGACGTCGCTTCCGGCGTCTCCCTCGAGTAAGTCATCGCCTTCCCCACCCAGAAGCTGATCGTCCCCTTCACCACCAGAAAGCCAATCGGAATCGTCATGTCTATCGTAGAGGCGGAAAGAGCCAAAAAGCCGATCATTACCAGTTCCACCCAAAAAACGATCTGGCCCGGTATCGCCCCAAAACACGTCATCGCCACCACCGCCATCGAAGTGCTCGCCTGTCAAAGGGGCCTGAATTAGCAGCACGTCATTGGCATCACTGAAAACTGTGGGCACCCGTTCCTGCAAATCGAAATCTGGCCTCGTCACAAACTCGAGATTCGCCTCAAGGTGCGTTTCATGCGTGGCCTGCCCATTACTGTCGACCAAAGTTGTTGACATCGACAGCGTGCCCGGCTCACTCACACCGGGCTCTGTAATGTCAAGCTTGCCCCAGAGGCTGACCTCAACCTCTCGGTCACCGCTAGCAATAGTGACCGCATATACGCCATCTTGCGGTAGCACTTCTTCGCCCGCGGCGAGGAGTGACACATTTGTTGCCGCGGTGCCATCGAGCGTGATCACTACTTGCTGTCCATCGTCCCCCGCCGCGTACGGTAACGAGAGCGTGAAGCGCGTGATTCCGCCCTCTTGGACGTGAGCCTCAAGTATTGGCGACACCTCCGGGTCAAAAGCTGGTCCATCAAAAGGATTAACGCTCAAGTCCCCGGCGCTTGCAACTAGCGTCTGCCCCGCTGATTCAATGATGTGCAGAGACTCATCAAGGATTGCCCTGACGGATGCGAATTCAGGATTCAATCTAGTCTCTTCCAGCGAATCGTGGTACTGATCGAAGCCGATGAAATCAAATTGCGTAGCTCCGAAGAGAGTTGCATCTGCAAGGACATATTTGTTGGTGAAATCGGCGTTAGTGTTAGCTATCGCCTGGGCAAGGGATGTCGCAAAATCATCGAGTGCGACCAATACTTTATCTTGGAAATTACTATCGGATGATCCATCAATGAACTCCATCTCGCGATGCACGTAGTCGATCAGAGCTGCCTCGAAGGTAACGCGCGTAGCCGCATCTGCGTGGGATTGAAACCCTCGGTTTGATAAATACGCAAGCGTGTTGTCTAACCATTTTGGGGAACCGCTAAAGATTGTTTCCGCGTATGTAGTAAGATCGAAGTCCAATCCTGTGAATACCTTCGATGCGTCAACGTCTTCATCCAATACTCCCGGGATTCCGGCGAGCGCCAACCGTGACTGCATGAGCAGCTCTACATCGGGCACTGTGGCGATCGTAAGTTCGACTCCAAGGACCTGCTTGAAACCATCTGATATCGCGGCCCGCTGATCTGCATTAGCACCAAGTGCCACGGCAAACAAACCTGCCACCGCACTGTACATTTGAGGGGTCGAAAGCTTGAGGAGCACAAGTGGACTGTGCTCGCCGAGTAGCGAATAGATTTTTCGCTTTGCGACCTGAGCCCCGGCTTTAATCGAAGGCGCACTAAATCCTCCTGCTTGCTCAAATGCAGCAACCACCTCGCGTGAAAGTTCTTGAACCTCTCCTGTTGGCCCTGTGAGCAGACCGCCAATTATTCCAGCGGGCAATCTCCATATTGCATCGCCCGGAGCGCTAGTCTTGTCACTGAATATGCCAGCCCACAGTGCTGCGGCCTGCTGAACCCCCGGAATAATGATCTTGGCACTACGAAGGTTTATGGATTCGTCGAATCCTAGAACCGGACTATAGTTTCCATAGAACCCAGGCTCAATCCGATGAGCATCGAACGGATCGAGGAAATACCTCAATCCCGTAACGGGATCTTTAGTTTCAGCTCGATAATCGAGCAGATATTCTGGAATACCGATGTGGCTAAAGCCCAGACGACTGATGATGTCGTTTGCAATGTAGTAGGTAGCGGACTCCGACAGATTGGCCAGCATGTCAGGTCGGAAGTCGGCGCGTTCTTGAGCAAGAATCGCCGCTCCACCGAAGCCATTAAACGTCGTGACCGTGATCCGCGCCTTCAGAGCATCGATCGCGGTTTGGTTATCAGCGCGCGCAAGAAACTCGTAGGCAGCGTATTCGGCAAGACCGCCGCCCAGACTCTGGCCAGTGAAATGGACCTTGCCATTGAACGGGCTAACCCCATCTGGTGCGCGAAGTTGGTCGAGATAAGAAAAAATGCTCTCACTATTTCTAATCCACTGACTCCAACCGAACTTAAGGTTCTCCTTCCAGTCCTGAAGATTGTTACCATCCGTACCGCCAAACGCAATAATTAGGTCGCTTTGACCGCGAAACGCGATTGCTTTAAAGCCGCTGGGCGCGTCAACAAACAATTTATCAACAACAAACCCAGATGGAATGGAGAAGGGAACAGGAATGTTGTAGTTCTCAGTGTCTTGATAAGCTTGTAGCGGTGATCCGACAAACCCCAATGCCGGATCGTCTGCGGCGTACGACATATCGCAAGCAACCAACAAGAGCTTCGTTAGCTCGCTTCCCGTCCTAGCCATGTTCGTTCCCCTCTCCCCTGTTGATGCTTCCGCGGGCTCATGTCCCCGACCGTTTAGCACCTCGTGCGAGCAGAAAATCCGCAATTTCTTTACGGCGGCGTTCTTCAGCGTAGTCAAGTGCAGTCTTGCCATCCGCGTCGCCAGCATTTAGATCTGCACCGTGATGTACCAATAACTTCACTAATTCTAGGTCACCTCGTTTGGACGCCAACATTAAAGGTGTTAGTCGTCTTACTCCGTGCACATTGACATCTGCACCGTGCGAAATGAGGATTCTTACGGTGTCCCATCTTTCCGTCATCGCCGCATTGAGAAGGGCGGAATTTCCTCGACGCTCACGTTTGTTTACATCCGCACCAGCCGTAATTAGTAATCTTATTATTTCGTTCCGACCCCAATACGCTGCGGCCAAGATAGGCGTACCGCCGTCCTTATCTTCCGCGTTTACATTAGCCCCCTGAGAAATCAGAAAGCTCGCTATTTGATAATGGCCATTTCTGGCCGCCCAGTGCAGGGGGGTCCAGCTAGAAGCGTAGTCACGAGTCGAGATATCTGCATCACGGTCGATCAAAATCTTGACCACTCTTTCGTGCCCGAACCTCGCTGCCAAGAGCAACGGGGAGTCGCGGCGGCCGAATTCCAGGTCCGCGCCCTTCTGGATTAAGTACTCTGCTATCTCTGATTGACGTCCTCGCAACGCGGATTCCAGCGGCGTCACGCCGAGTGCGGTTCTTGCATTTATCCGCGCACCTTTTTCTATAAGTAACGTCACTAACTCAAGCGGGCCGATAAATGCAGCGGTATGAAGCATTGTCAATCCGGATGTCCTACCTCGCACGTTAACGTCAGCACCTTTGTATATCAGGAATATTGCAAGTTCCCTATGCCCTCTTTGCAAGGCGAGGTGTAGCGGCGGGGCACCATCCCACCGTCCGGGTGCTTGTGAATTGATGTCGGCTCCGTGCATGAGCAGCAGTCTCACCGTTTGCAGGCTTCCGATGTGGGAAGCGAGATGTATCCCCATCCACCCGTCTCGCCTCACATCGGGATCCTTCACATGCACGTTCACGCCCGCTTTCAAATACAACTCCACGATGTCCGTCTGATTCGCGGCTATTGCATGAAAAAAACTTTTGACAGTTATCGGGTATCCCTGAATCTCCAAGGAGTGACGCGCTTCGTCCTTTGGGTCGGCGATCACGGCCGTCACCTGAAGAAGCAAAGCCATTCCAAGAATCCAATGTAACAGCCGCCTTGGCATTCCCATCCTCACAGGCTGATGTGGTTTAGCCGCGTCACGCATCGCCGAAATGAAGCGAAGAAAAAAGTCTACCTCTCGTGTGCATTCGCCCGACCCAACCAAAGGATTTGGGGCCTGCGGCACCGGGCCAGGCGAATGGCCACCTCCATTTAGCGATTCTTGCCCAAATCCTCCATCGCATTCTTCCGCGCCTGGTCAACCATTCGCTCGATTTCCTTGTCTACCTTGACCTTGAATTCTTCATCATCGGGGTAGCACAGGCGCCAGATGTCCGGAAATTCTCCGGCCACGCGGCGGCGCCCCTTCAGAACGAGCCTGCGCGGCGTGTCGGTCACCTGATCGCTTAGCAGGGTCTCATCGGTATCGTCCCAATAGACGTCGAGCGTGTTGACCTTCACGCCGGACTGGAGCAGGCGAATGATGAATTCCCGGCGGATCGCATGGACCCCCGATGCGCGGCGCGCAATGATCGTCTCGGCCGGCAAGGGCTCGCCGGCGCGCAGGGCACGGGCCTCTTCAGCGCGTGTCAACATGCTCAATCCATCAGGTCCTGTGTTTTCCGGTCTTCCGTAACCACACTGATCCGGCTTTCATGCGGGCCCAGTGTGACGACGCTGTCCACCTTCAAACCCTTGGGCAGCTGATGCGCGATGAATATCATCGTGACCCGCTCGCGGAAGCGATTTACCGTCCGCGCAAATTGCTCACTCGCGGTCGGGTCGAGGCTGCTCGTCGCCTCGTCGAAAATCAGGATCTGGGGCCGCTTGAGAAGTGCGCGAGCAATGGAGATTCGCTGCTTCTGCCCGCCGGAAAGCCCTGCGCCGTGCTCGCCGATCGGCGTCTGATAACCCTCTGGGAGCTGCTCGATCGTCTCGTGTATTTCGGCAAGCTTGCAGGCCTGGACGACCTCTTCGAATGTGGCATGCGGGTTTGCGAGCACCAGGTTGGCGTAGATCGTGCCGCTGAAGAGCACCGTCTCCTGGGGCACGACACCGAAATACCGGCGCAGCTCATTTGCACTCAGGTGCCGGATATCGCGGCTGTCGACGACGATGCTTCCCTCTTCCGGCTGATAGAAACCCTGCAGGAGCTTGGCAAGGGTGCTCTTGCCTGAGCCCGAGGGGCCCATCAGAGCCACGCACTGACCGGGCTCGATCGTGAGATTGAGCCCACGGAACAGGAACGGGCGGTTAGTGCTGTAGCGGAAGCTCAGGTCGCGAATATGAATCCTCGCTTCGGGTTTCGCCTCGCGCGCCGGGATGCGTGCATAGGGCTCGCTGGGCGCGTCCATGACGTCGCCCAAACGGCGAACCGCGATGTCAGCCTGCTGGAATTGCTGCCATAGCCCGACCATGTGGAGCATCGGCTGCGCAAGCCTGCCGGCGAACATCTGGAACGCGACCAGCATCCCGATGGTGAACGACTGGCTCGTCATCACCAGCCAGGCGCCGGTGCAAAGAATAGCGAGCATCAGCACTTGCTCGACGAGGTTCGCGCTGACGTTGTAGGTATTCGCGAGCTGGCGGCTCTTGAACCCCGCCTGAAGGTAGGTGGCAAGGTACTCGCCAAAGCGCTTATTGAGCTGCGGCTCCATTTGCAGCGACTTCACGGTTTCCATGCCCGCGACGTACTCGGTGAGGAACGCCTGGTTGCGCGCGCCGAGGAGAAACTGCTGGTTCAGGCGCTGGCGCAGGAGCGGAGTTATCGCGACACTGAGGCCAACCACCACGAGCAAGGCCGCAACAGTAATCAGCGTGAGCGTCACGCTGTAATAGAACATGATGGCAAGGAAAATCAGCAGGAATGGCACGTCGAGAATCAAGAGCACCGCAGCCCCGGACAGAAACTCCCGGATGGTCTCGACTCCCTGCAGGCGCGCGACCAGCACGCCGGTCGGACGCTGCTCGAAGTAACGGGCCGGAAGTCTGAAAAGATGCTCGAAAACCTTTGAGCCGAGCACAGCGTCGATCCGGTTGCCGGTGTGGAGCATGAGGTATTGCCGCACCCAGCTCATTGCCGCGGTAAATACAATGAATACACCCAGGGCGATTCCGATGACCCCGAGCGTGCTGAGCGTGTGATGAACGATGACCTTGTCGATCACAATCTGGGTGAATATTGGCGTTGCCAACGCCATCAGCTGGATCGCAAGCGATGCGAGCAAGACATCGCGCCAGATCGAGCGGTGCCGCAACAGCTCCGGGAGAAACCAGCGAAACCCGAACCGCGCGTTGCCATTCGAGACCGCGTCGGGATCACGCAGCGCGGACGTTGCCTGCGTCAGCAGCAGGACCTCACCGCCGTATATGCGGCCGAACTCCTTGAGCGTCGTCGATATCGGCTCGCGCGAGCCCTCCTCGATGAGAGAGATGCGCTGTCCATCGCAATTCAAAATAATGGCCAGCCGGCAAGTCCCGCTCCTCTGCCCCGGGGGCGGCTCCGCAAGCTGAGCCGGCTGGCCTGACGCTGCAATGGTTACGACGACGGGCGCTGGCAACCGCGACAGCTGTTTCAGCGGCAACCGGCGCAGTCCGCTCTTCAGTCCAGCCGCCTCAGTCGCCTGCTGGAGACTGAGCAGGCTATATGGCGGCGCAACCTGCTGCAGCGCCAGTGCAGGAGAAAATGGAACTCGATGCAGGTCGCAGACAGCCTGCAACGCCCACACGAATGCTCCGGTCGAAACTGATGTTTCGTGCACCAGAACCCTCCCCTGCGGTTGGGCGAGAGGGGAGCTTCGTTGCGCTAGGCCCTCTCTACCTGCATCTGTTTCAACTTGAATTTGTACGATTGTGCCTCAGAAAAAGTTATCCACAGGGACTACTATCTTCTAATATTCATGTAGTTAGGGAAGTAAAAATCTCCCAAAGTGATAGATTTTCGGAGGTTTTTTCCTAGTAAGCTGTTTTATTGGCGTTTCTCCAATTGAAACGAATGGCGTTTTCGGCCGCTCTAACGTATCAGCCTGACTATGCACATTGCGCCTCAACTCCCTGGTTTGGCGGCTGGACGGGGTGTCCAAAAGTTTAGTTTTTTTGCGCGCGAAGGCGTTTTTGGATAACAATCGGCGCGCCGGTTTAAAACCGGCGTCAAAACATGCTGATGACCACTGAGCACAAGACCGAGGTCTGCGAGCTTTCCTCGTTTGGGCTGATCCGCTTTACGGGGCCGGAGGCTCGCGCTTTCCTGCAGGGGCAGCTCACCTGCGACGTCGAGGCGCTTCCTCCTGAGAAAAGCACCTACGGCAGCTATTGCACGCCGAAGGGCCGCGTCCTGGCGACCTTTCTTCTGTGGTGGGCGGGCGATGACTACTTCATGCAGCTTCCGGCTGCGCTGCGCGAGGCCGTGCAGAAGCGCCTCTCCATGTACATCCTGCGCTCGAAAGTGCAGGCCCACGATGCAACGGGCGAATGGGTGCTCCTCGGGCTCTCCGGGAAGACCGCGGCGACCTTCGTGCGCATGGTCTGCGGAAAGGATCCGGTCGAGATTCACGACGTTACCCATTCGAATGACGCCACCGCGATCCGCCTGCCGGGTGACCGATACGAGCTCGTCATCCCTGCGGCCATGGCGCCGCCCGTCAAGACCATGCTCGCGCATCAGACGGAGGTGACCGAGCCGCAGCACTGGGACTGGCTCGACATCCGCTCGGGCATCCCGGTCGTGGGCCCGGCGACGCAGGAAGCATTCGTGCCGCAGATGGCGAATCTCGATCTGATCGGGGGCGTGAGCTTCACCAAGGGTTGCTACCCCGGCCAGGAGATCGTCGCGCGCATGCACTACCGCGGCACGCTGAAGCAGCGGATGTACCTGGCGAGCGTGCCCGAGGGCAATCCCCCGCAGCCGGGCGACAAGCTCTACTCACCCGAAACGGGCCCACAGTCCTGCGGGACGGTCCTGAACGCGGCACCGGGGCCGGATGGCATCTTCGACGTGCTGGCGGTGATGCAAATTGCCGCCGCCGAGCACCGCGAGATCCACCTGAGATCGCCCGAAGGCCCTGAGCTGGAACTGCAGCCCCTGCCCTACAAGGTCACTACCGACTGATTTGCCTTGCGGCGAAACGGCGCGGGTAGTGAGCAAAAAAAAAGACGGACCGGCCTTTCACTGCTCCGGCCCGCCTCCGGGGGGAGACGGTTCAATCAGACGTTGGTCGCGAGCGCGTAAACGCGTTCAAGAAACCCCTCGACGTCGGCTGCAGCGGAGTCATCTGGTAGCGGCGGACTCGGCTCCTGCGGGTCCGGGCATCTCGACTGCAGGAGCAGCGGCACTTCCGGATTCCAGTTCGCCCAGGTGAGTTCTTCATCGTAGCGTGCCACCGGCGCAAGCCGTTGCGCCTCTTTGAGCTGCCAGTAGCGCTGCAGCGAAATGACCATGACGTGTGCCTGATTCGCGCTCGTTTCCTGTCCGAGCAGACGCAGTTTCCGTGCCAGCGCGCCTTCTGTCAGGAACGATGTCAATAATTTCCCGCATTGACCTGGGA
>Ga0299906_10003393_pt1 | contig 13138 bp, 16 predicted proteins | sample RVTome_14_FD_200259 | JGI IMG/M metagenome (GOLD analysis project Ga0299906, IMG submission 200259) | Soil microbial communities from uranium-contaminated site in the Upper Colorado River Basin, Wyoming, United States - RVT145D125 (version 2) ...
TGAGCCACGTGGAATGCCTTGAATGGCTCCGGATCACGCAGGGGACCGAAGACCGGCCTTCGAGCTCGGCGGAGAGGTCGACCTCGCCGACCATGCCGCCATTGAAACGGAGCCACACGACGTCGTCCTGGACGTAGCTGGCTTCGGTCCCGTGCAAGAACATGGCGTCTACTCCAACGGGGCGACCGAATTCAGCGGTGGTTTCTCTCGTGCAAGCCGCCAGTCTTGCGCCAGCTCGGCTGGGTCATGTGCGGCGGTGGACCGGTGGAAAAGCGATCGACGATCGCGCGGTGGAGGAGCGCCTCATTGGGCCGGTGATTGCCGCTGGTGATGTACGATGTCGCCATGTTGGCGATCGTTGTGGACACTTCGATCTTGGTTGCCGTGGCTGTTGACCGTGGCGCAGGCGGAGGCCGCACTGGCTGTGTACCGGTTGATCCCGGTTCGGTTCGTGGATGTGGATCTTGTTGAAGCCATTCGCATTGCCGACGCGGCTGGGATCTATGCGTACGATGCCTACATCCTCGCCTGCTCTCGCGGAACCGGTTACCCGGTGATGTCACTGGACCGTGGGCTCCTCGCGGTGGCGGAATCCTTGGCGATCGATATCGTGGAGGTCCCCTGATGAAGGTGTACACGTACTCCGAAGCCCGCCAGCGGCTCGCAACGCTGCTCGAAGAAGCGGCGCGCACCGGATCCGTGCAGATCCGGCGTAAGGATGGGCAGGTATTCGTCCTGCGTCCTGAGTCGCCGTCGACGTCACCGCTCGATGTGCCGGGAGAGCCTCTGGGTCTCGGCCGTGATGAGATCGTGAATTTCATTCATGAGGGGCGCCGAGATCTCGAAGAAACTGCCTGACGACCAAGCTCCGGCGACCCGGTAACCGACGCGAGGCCACGGGAGGGGAAAGACACGAACCTCCTGGACCCGATGGAACGCACCTGTCGCCGGGTCGCCGCGCCGGCGTCCTCGACCGGCCGCAAGCCTGACTGCGGGCTCGGAGTTGCGGGCCGGCCGCCATCCTCCGGGAGCTCACGCGCTCTCGTGATGGTTCGCGGCAAGGATCCGGGCGGATGGCCCAGTCGCCGGCAAGACGCTGGAGAGCATGGCCATGCCGTGCTCGGTGAGGGCATAGGGCGGGTAGCGACGACCATCCCACTGGCTTGCGGTGCCGAACTGGCGCCTCAAGTCCTCGAACTCGCCACGGGTGAGATGGAACATGAAGTCAGCAGGGAACCGAGGCCTGCTACTAGCCCGATTGGCCATGTCCCGTTATTAGGTGGACCACTGCGTCTCGCCCCGCTGCCAGACGTTCCGTCTGCACGGCGCCGGCATTGCCTGCGAACAGACCTTGATGGGCGGTCGACAGCTTGCCGGGACGCGCATAGCTCAGGCGCTGCAGGCCGCCCACGGCAAAGTCGGCGTCGGTGATCTCGACGGCGCGCGTGTCGGCGAAGGGGTTGCTGGTGATCTGGCACGCGATCCAGTCACCGCGCCCTGCGTCGGCTAGCAGCAGGGCGGGACGGAACTTGCTGCGACTCAGGTCGGAAAACGGAAAGGGCAGGAGGACTACTTGTCCGGCTGCAAATGCGCCCATGCCGCATCCTCCTCGGGTTTCAGCCAGTCTTCCGCCAGTGCCGCCTCGGCCAGCAGTGCGGTCTCGTCGCCGGCTGGCGTCAGCAGTATCAGCAGCGCGCGACCTGCGGGCAGCCGTGACAGTGGCTCCAGAGGATGAACGCGGCCACTGGCGTCGATCTCGACCTCGATGGTCTGCAGCATGGATCGGGTTCCTTCGACGTGCACGGACTGAGGATCAGCCGGTGTTCACCGTGGACGGGTAGGGCGACATGTCAGGTGGTGGGCGTCGGCCAAGGTCGCGCTAACCGGCGTGGCGTGTCTTACGGCGTTCGCTTGAACGCTTGGTTAGGCGACGCCTTCTCGCTGACAGCCACTTCTCAAGAGATGCCTGGCTTTCGCCGGATGCCTGTCCAAGAAGCAGGTTTTCCACACTGATGTCTTCGTCGAGGTCCTCCCAATGGATGCCATACCCCTTTCCGATCAGTCGCCAGTTATCCCGTTCCTTCCGCGTTGCGTGTAGGAGCCTTGGAAACCAGGCGAGAGGTACGGAAATCGTTCGGCCGTCGCTCAAATCGGCACTGAGCGTATTCGTAGTCACCGTGACACTTACGGCAACTGGGACGTCCACTTCAATCGTTGAAATACGCATTCCACGCCTCCTTCAGCTTCTCCGCGTGGGTTTGGACCATTCGTTGAATCCGGCCAATCTCGGCCCGGGAGAACCCACCGCTTGTTTGCAGCCGTATCGGCTCCAGCCAGAACTTGGCAACTTTGTCGTCGCGTTCGATGTGCACATGGATGGGCTCTTCGCGATCACCTGCGTAAAAGAAAAACCGATACGCCCCTTTCCTCAATATCGTGGGCATTCAGCAACCATACCACCGGGCGTTTAGTGGCCTACCGTCCTGGTCAGCGGCGGCGGCCAGCGGATCCGCCGGATGCTGTTGTTGGGCGACATCTGCCACTGGCCTTCGCCAACGTCGATGAAGTGTAGACGTCTCCGGCACTCGGCCATACTACCGTGCAGCCAGTCGCCTTACGAGCCGTGCTTCTTTCGCCACGGCCTCGCCGCCATTCGGATTTCTTCCTCCGAGTTTCGGCGGCCGATCCCATATCGCCCAAAGCAGATAGCGTGGTCGTCGTCACAGCAGAGCGCCATCTGAACGCACATGTCCGTACCACCACTCCACGGTAGATTTCCGCCCACAGGGGAGACGATGGGAGGCGCCGTTTCTGGATCTCACCGCCGACAGTGTTGGTGACGTTGATCCAGCAGACGTCACCGCGCTTCATCTTGAACGTCCCCGAAGGTTTCGTCGGTCCACTCCTCGGCCTCCGTCTCGCGGTCGTCATCGGCCCCCATCGCGCGATACGTCTCCGCCAGGGACTCCGCCACGACATGGGCACGCACGAGCGATTCGATGGTGATGGTGAGTTTCTTCTGCATCAGAGGTCTCCACGTGTACTCCACTTTGAGACTATCTGCGGCGCTCCGTTCCCTCAAAGTTGGCCACTGGTTTTCCGGGTGCCCCCTCTGAATTCGTTGGAACCTTGTTTGGTGAACGCCGCGAGGCCGGTTGGCTTAGACCGCTCTGCTATCGGCGGCCTGCTGAGGGATGTAGTCGGCGAGGGTGGGGGCCGCGACGGTACAGAGGTGGAGGAGCTGGGCGAGGATCGCCCGCTGGAGGAGCGGGTCGTCCGGGGCGCCGAGGGGGTAGCCGAGGGGGTAGGGGAGGGCCAGGGCGCGGGGCGGGCGCACCTTGGCGGTGATCTCCGGCAGGGTGGTGAGGGAGGCGGTGGTGATGCCGCGGCGCTCGATTTCGGCTTGGATCAGACCGACCGTCTGATGGCAGAAGGGTCAGACCGGCACCAGCAGGGCGATGTCGACCTGGTCCTCCACCAGCAGGGTGGCGGCCTCCGGCGCGCTGTGCTTGATGAGCCGGTTGGGGGCGGTGATCGAGCCCATGAAGGACATGTGGCGCGGAGCGACCGCGCCGATCGTCCCGGCCACGGCCAGCTCGTGGAGGCGGTCGAGGGGCAAGGCGAGGTTGCGGTCGGCGGCGATACCGCGCGGATCGAAGGCCTCGCTGCGGTGGGTCTCGATCAGCGCCTGCACGGGGGTGTCGGCGGGGATCACCCGGTAGGAGAAGTCGCCGCCCTTCACCGTCTTGTCGAACGGCGCCTGGCCCGGCGCCACCAGCCCGCCGGTGGAGACCAGGGCGACGCGGCACTGGTCGAGGGGCTTGCGCAGGGGCGCGAACGGCACCGGGTCGAGGGACCGCCAGCGGTAGAGCCGCAGGGTGGTGCGTAGCCACAGGGGCAGGTCGGCGATTGCGGGCATGGACCGGCAAGGGCCAGGGGTCAGGAGCCAGGAGTCGCGTGGGGATGGCGCTTGACCGCCCGGGCGAGCCACGCCAGGGCGCCGGGGATCGCACGCCACGCCATCATCTGCTCCGCGGCGAAGACCACCGCCTCCTCGGGGCTCCCCAGGCCGTAGTGGGGGGGCGATGGCGGCAGGGGCTCGGTCGCCAGCAGGTAGGGGTGGAGGTAGTCGTTGTAGCGCCGCGCCTCTGCGAGGAGGGAGCGGCTCGCCTCGTCGCCGCCGCGTTCCACAAAGGCGTGGAGGGCACGGCCGTAGCGCCAGCCCGCTGCCCAATCCTCCGCGTAGTGCTCGAGGATCTCCCCGGCCCCTGTTGCATCCTGGGTCTCCAATAGACAGGCGAGGAGGGGGTCGCGGACCCCTTGGTTGTCGTTGGGGTTGAGGCGCAACAGCTCCCGGTAGTGGGCGATGGCCTCGGGGAGCAGGCCCTCGGCCCGCAGGCAGTCGGCGAGCCCCTGGCGGGCACGCATGTAGGGGCGGGTCTCCAGCCGTCCCCAGAACTCGCCGGCGTGCTCCGCGAAGGCCTCCTTCCCCAGGGCGCGCTCGCCGGCGGCGACCCCCTCGGCGTAGTGCTGCCGTGCCTCGGCGAGGGTGTCGGCCTCCTCTGCCAGTACGCAGTAGGCGTCGGCGCAATCGGGGGAGAGCTCCAGGGCCTGGCGGGCGATGGCGCGGCGCTCTGCGGAGGTGGTGTCCGCGAAGGTGTCGTAGATCAGCTCCTGGGCCGCCTCCAGGGAGGTGCGAGGCGCCGTCTCCGGCACCTTCCCGCCGGGGCCGAGGAGCCCCTGAAGGTAGGCATTGGCCTCGTCGAGATCCTGGAACTCCTGCTCCGCGAGGGCGCGGGCGATGGCGGCGCTGGTCCGCTCCATGGCTCGGCGGTCGGGGAGAGAGGGCAGGGCCGCGGGCTCTGGCGTGGCGTGCTTGCTGGGCTGGCCGCAGCACTTTTTGTACTTCTTGCCGCTCCCGCACGGACAGGGGTCGTTGCGGCCGACCTTGGCCAGGAAGGGGGGCAGCTCTTCTGGCGGGCCGGGGTCGCGGAGCTGAAAGTGGAGGAAGGCGTTCAGCAGGGGGGTCTTGTGGTACTCCCTCCGCGGGAAGGGCCGCGCCTCCTCCCCCGGCACGGGACGCACCTCCACCAGGCCGAAGTCGTGCAGCGGTTCCAGAAGGCGGCTGGTGAGGAGCCACCCGAGGTGGGGCTCGGCGACCTCATTGCGGATCGCCGGCAGCAACAGGTCCTCCCCATACTCCACGGCGGCGGCCCACCGTGGTGGCTCCTCCGCCAGACGGTAGAGCAAGGTGGCGATGGTCTGCTGGAAGAGGCTGTAGTCGGGTAAGCCGTCCAGGTAGGCGAGGTTGAAATGCTGGAAGTGGACCTGGAAGAGGTGGGCGAAGAGCCAGGGCCACTCGCCCTTCAACACCACTTCCTCGCCGCGACCGGTGAGACGGAAGCGTCGACCGCGCCGCATCAAGAGCCCACCCAATTCGAGCAAGACGCGCAGGGTGTGGAGCGGCGGGACATCCGCCTCGTTCACCACCTTGTTGTAGGTGTGGAGCCGCTCCACGAACCCCTTGGCAAGACCATTCGCTCCACCATGGTGGCAACGAAGCGGCGGTTGAGGTTGTCGGCGGTGGTGGCCTGGATCTCATATGCCTTGTCCACGGCCTGCAGAAGGCAGCGGGCGTTGTGGAGGAGGGGTGTCTGCTCCACGATCTCCACGGACAGGTCGGTGGCGAGCTGCACCGTGTCGTCCTCTCCCCACCGCGCCTCTAAGAGCTGCGTGAAGTGGGCTGGAGAGAGCCCCCCGAAATGGGGATGGGGGTCAATGTCGTGGCGCATCATGAGCTGGATGAAGTCGTCCACCTCGGCCTGGGTCTTGCACCGTTCCCGCAGCAGGGCGGCGATGTGCGGGGGGAAGCTGGGTGGGATGCGGAGGGGCTCAGCCATGGGCGCGTCCACTCGGAAGTGGGGGCGGGTAGGATCGCAGATCCGGGGAAGCTGCCCAAGCTACCGGAGAAAGATCCCGGATCGTCGCTCCAGGCAAGGTCCCTGCCGGGTCCCGAACGGCACGGCAAAAGAGTTTGGGGAACGCGGGAACCCAGGAACCCAGGAACAGCGCCGGCAAAGGAATCGTTCTCCTGGCTTCCTGGGTTACCGCGTGGGTCGTCGTCCGGGTGACCGGCGATTGTGGGTAAGATCCGGGGCCATGGATCTGGAACGCCGCTTTCTCCAACACCTCCGCCGCCGGCGGTTGCTGGCCGCCGGCGAGCGGGTGGTGGTGGCGTGCTCCGGCGGTGGCGACTCCACCGCACTTCTGCATCTGCTCCATGCCCTGCGCCGGCCCCTGCCCCTGGCTCTGTCGGTGGTGCACGTGGATCACGGCCTGCGCGGGGAGGTGTCCGCGGTCGATGCGGCCTTCGTGGCGGAGCTGGCGGCCTCCCTCGGCCTGGCGTACGAGGCCCACCGCCTCGATCCCACCGCCCTGCGCGTGACGGGCGAGTCGCTCCAGGCGCGGGCCCGGGAGGCGCGGCGGCGCTGCTTCGCGGAGAGCCGGGCGAATCAGGAGGCGGACTGGGTGGCCACGGCCCACACCCGGGACGACGTGGCGGAGACGGTGCTGATGAACCTGCTCAAGGGGAGCGCCCGGCCCCTGGGGATCGCCGAACGCCGCGACCCTCTGGTGCGGCCGCTGCTGCCCTTTACCCACCAGGAGCTGATCGGGTACCTGCGGGCGCGCGGGTTGCCGTGGCGCGAGGACGCGAGCAACGCCGACCCGCGCTACCTGCGCAACCGGGTGCGCCACCGCCTGGTCCCCCTCCTGGTCCAGGAGGTCAACCCCGGACTCGGCCGAGTCCTGGGCCATACCGCCGAGGTCCTGGCGGCGGAGGAGGCATACCTGGAGGCGCAGCTCGCCCCCCATCTCGCGTTGCTGGACGAGGTCGAGAACGGGCTGAACCTCGATGTGGCGGCCGCGCGCGCCCTGCCGATCGCCCTGCGCCGCCGCCTGATCCGCACCGGCCTCCACCGCCTGGGTCTGGTGAAGGACCTCTCCTTCCTCCATATCGAGGCGGTGAGCGAGCTGCTGGATCGGCCCGCGGGCGGTGGCCGTGTTCATCTCCCCGGGGGCGTGGTGGTGGAACGTCGCTACGAGCGGTTGTTCCTCCATCGTGTTGGGCCAGCCGTGGAGGTGCCGGACTTCGAGGTCGAGGTGACCGGTGACCGGGCGGACTTGCCCGCGATCGGCCGGCGCCTCGCGCTCCGGCACGGTGGCGATCGCCCCGGCGCCGGGCCGGCCCTCGCCCTCGCGCCTGCAGCGGTGCAGGGCCGGGTGACGGTGCGCAACCTGCGCCCCTGCGATCGCTTCCGGCCCGCGGGGATGGGGGGACACGGCAAGCGGCTCGCCGCCTTCTTCGTCGACGCGAAGGTGCCGGCGGTTGAGCGGCGGCGCGTGCCCCTGCTGGTGCGCGACGGGGAGATCGTCGCGGTCGGGACCCTGCGTGCGGCCCACGACTGTGTGGTGCGCGGAGACGGTGCAGAGACGGTCTGGCTGAGCTACACCCCCTTGTAACTGGTGCCGCCCTCGCCCAGAGCAAGCTCCCTCTCCCCTCGGGAGAGGGTCGGGGTGAGGGGGTGTGGAGAACGCAGTACGCTTGACCATGAACCCGACCGGCTGCTCATTCCTGACCCCCTCCCCCCGGTCCCCTCCCGAGGGGAGGGGGTCTCAGGGGACTCCCCTTCGGGGAGAATCGGATGGTCAGGGACGCATCGACCTCAAGGGGATGACCCCGGAGCAGCTCACCGCCTTTGCGGTGGCTCACGGCATGCGTCCGTTCCGCGGCCAGCAGCTCGCCGAGTGGATTTATCGCCACGGGGTCGAGGACTTCGCCGCAATGACCAACATCGCCCGAGTCGATCGCGAGGAGCTGGCGCGGATCGCCACCGTGAGCCGCCTCAACCTGCGCCGCGAAGAGGTCTCTACGGACGGCACGCGCAAGTTCCTGTTCGAGCTCCGCGATGGACGCACGGTGGAGACGGTGCTGATCCCCGACGAGGGCCGCCGCACCCTGTGCATCTCCACCCAGGTGGGGTGCGCCATGGGGTGCACCTTCTGTCTCACGGCCCGCCAGGGGCTGGAGCGCGACCTCACCGCGGGCGAGATCGTCGATCAGCTCTTGCAGGTGCAACGCGCGACCTCCGAGCGGGTGACCAACGTGGTGTTCATGGGCATGGGGGAGCCCCTGCACAACTACCAGGGGACGATGCAGGCAGTGCGGATCTTCACCGACCCGCGCGCCTTCGACCTCTCCACCCGCCGCGTGACCGTCTCCACCGCCGGTCTCGTGCCGCGCATCGCGGAGGTGTTGCAGGAGCCCGACCTGAAGTTCGCCCTCGCGGTCTCCCTCAACGCCACCACCGACGCCCTGCGCGACCAGATCATGCCCCTCAACCGCCGCTACCCCATCCAGGCGCTGCTCGCGATGGTGAAGCGCTTCAACCGCGCACGGCGCGACATGGCGTTCATCGAGTACGTGCTGCTCGCGGGGGTGAACGACAGCGACGACGACGCCCATCGTCTGGCGCGGTTGCTCAAGCCGGTGCGCTGCAAGGTCAACCTCATCCCGTACAACGCCGCGGAGGGCTGCGACTTTCGGCGACCGGACGACGCGCGGGTGGAGGCGTTCCGCGAGATCCTCCTCAATGCCGGCTACACGGTGCTCACCCGCCGCCAGCGCGGCGCCGACATCCGCGCCGCCTGCGGCCAGCTCCGCCAGGCGGAGCGGCTACCCCGGGCCACGGCGCGCGAGTCCGCCGCCAAGGACGTCGGCGTGATCACCGGTTAAGCTCTGGTCCTCGGCTTTCGTTTCGGTGGCTCAGGAAGACGGCAGGCCGCGGAACCGTGTGCAAGATGTGTGTGCAGGGTGACCCCACGGACGGCTTCCGACGAAGCGCCGGACGGTGCGGCAGACCGCTTTGGGGAACGCGGGAAGCCAGGAACCCGAGAAGTGCCACTTCAGCGAGCTGTGCCTCCTGGTTTCCTGGATTCCCGCGTTGAGCCCCTGCCGGTGGGCTGATGTTGATGGTTTGCCGGCCTGCTGGTCTGGTGCGTCCCTTTCTGGTTTCATCGCGCCCCGTGTCGTGGCCGCGGCACGCCTCCTTTCACCCCGTCTCCCCCGGTCCATCCATGCCCACTCTCGGCGTCAACATCGACCACGTGGCGACTTTACGTCAGGTGCGCCGGGCGGCGATCCCGGACGTGATGACGGCGGCGGTGCACGCGGAGATGGGGGGCGCCGACAGCATCACCGTCCACCTGCGCGAGGATCGCCGCCACATCCAGGACGCCGACGTCCGCCTCCTGCGGCAGTCGATCGCCACCCGCCTGAACCTGGAGATGGCGGCGACGGAGGAGATGGTCGCCATCGCCCTGGAGGTGAAGCCCAACCAATGCACCCTGGTGCCGGAGCGGCGCGAGGAGCTGACCACCGAGGGTGGCCTGGACCTGGCGGCCCACGGCGCGCAGGTGCAGACAGCGATCGAGCGCCTGCAAGGGGCGGGGATCCCGGTGAGCCTATTCATCAATCCCGACGTAACGGCGGTGGAGAGCGCGGCGCGCCTCGGCGCGCGGGCGATCGAGCTGCACACCGGCGCCTATGCGGCGGCACCGGGAGAGGAAGAGGTGAAGCGGTTGGTGGTGGCGCTGCAGGCCGGCCTGGCGCAGGGGCTCACGGTCCACGCCGGCCACGGTCTCGATTACGACAACGCCGCCCGGGTGGCCCAGCTCCCGGGCTTCCGCGAGTTCAACATCGGCCACGCGATCGTGTCGCGGGCGATCTTCACCGGCATGATGGACGCCGTGCGGGAGATGAAGGAGCTGATCCGCTACCACGGCGAAGACCCCCAGGGCGTGTGGGGCACCCGCGGGCCGAAGCGGTAGGCTTTTTCTGGGGGCTATCGCCCTACACAGCCGGCATGACCGGCGGCGCGGCCTTCGCCCGGCGCGGGCGAGGGCCTATCATCGGCAGATGATCCTCGGCACCGGCATCGATCTGTGCGAAGTGGAACGCATGCGCCGGCTGTATGCGCGCTTCGGCGAGCGCCTGCTGGCGCGGGTGTTCACCGACGTGGAGCGCGCGGAGGCCTTGCGGCGCCGCGATCCGGCGCAGGGGCTGGCGGTGCGCTGGGCGGCCAAGGAGGCGGGATCAAAGGCCCTGGGTACCGGATTTCATCAGGGCGTCGGGTGGCGCGACTTCGAGGTGGTGCACGAGCCGAGCGGCCGGCCCACCCTGCGCGTGGCCGGGCGGGCGGCGGAGATCGCCCGGGAGCGCTGGGGCCACCACCGCTGGTACGTCAGCCTGACCCACGAGGGCGACTATGCCTGTGCCATGGCCATCGCCGAGCGCGGCGAGGAGGAATCGCCGTGATCGTCGTCACTGGTCCCGAGATGGCGGCCCTCGACCGGCGCACCATCGACGGTCTCGGTGTCCCTTCTCTGTCGCTGATGGAGAACGCCGGGCAGGCCGTGTTTCAGACCATCGAACAGGAGCTCGGACCGCTCCACGGGCGGCGTGTCGTGATCCTGTGCGGCGCCGGCAATAACGGCGGCGACGGCTTCGTGATCGGCCGGTTCTGCCACGCGGCGGGGGCGCAGGTGAGCGTCGTCCTCGCGGCCGACCCCAACCGGTTCACCGAGGACGCGGCGTATGAGTGGCAGCAGGTCGCCAGCCTGACGGTGATCGCCGCGTACCGGCCGGACGAGGTGCCGGCGGCCGCGGCGGCGATCGCCCAAGCCGACGTTCTGGTCGATGCCCTGCTGGGCACCGGCGCCCGTCCCCCCCTGCGTGCGCCGTACGACGCACTGGTGGCGGCGGTGAACGCCGCCCCGGCCCCGACCGTGGCGGTGGACCTCCCCAGCGGCCTGGACGCCTCACGCCACGACCAGCGCGACCAGGCGGTGTGTGCCGATCTCACCGTCACCCTCGCTTTTCCCAAGATCTGCCTCTGCCAGTATCCCAGCCGCGCCCTCGCCGGGCGCATCGCCGTGGCCGACATCGGTATCCCGGCGACCCTCGCCGACGAGCTTCCCGACGCCCCGCGTCTCAGTGATCCGGCGTCCGTGCGGGCCGCGTGGCCCACCCTGGCGCCGGACCAGCACAAGGGAGAGGCAGGACGGCTGCTGGTGGTGGCGGGCTCGCCCGGCATGGCCGGGGCGGCGGCCATGGCGTGCCGTGCCGCCCTGCGTAGCGGTGCGGGCTACGTGACATTGGTGGCACCGGAGGCGGTGGTGGCCACCGTCCAGGGTTGGGTGCCGGAGATCGTCGGCCTGCCCACCGGCGACTCCGGGGGACGCCCCACCTCCCTGGACGAGGCGGTGGCGCGGGCCTCGGCGGTGCTGGTCGGGCCGGGCCTGCCGCCGCAGCGCGCCGCGGAGTGGCTCGGGCTGCTGCTGCCGCGCCTCACTCAGCCGACCTTGATCGATGCCGGCGGCCTGGCCGCCCTCGCGGCCCACCCGGACCTGTGGGAGCGCCGCGGGCCGGTGCCCCTCTGCCTCACCCCCCACCCCGGCGAGTTCGCGCCCCTGGTAACTGGTTCGGTGATCCAGGTGCAGCGCGACCGGCTGGCGGCGGCACGCGCCTTCGCCACCGAGCGCGGCGTGTATCTCATTCTGAAGGGGGCATTGAGCGTCATCGCCGCGCCGGACGGCGCCCTGTGGATCAACCCGACGGGCCACGCCGGCATGGCCACTGCGGGCAGCGGCGATGTCTTGGCGGGGATCACCGCCGGCCTCCTCGCCCAGGGGCGTGGGCCGGAGCTGGCGCTGCGCGCCGGGGCGTACTGGCACGGGGCCGCGGCGCAGGCGTGGCGGCGCGGCGTCGCCGAGCGCTGCCTGATCGCCTCGGATCTCATCGAGGCATTACCGGCCGCCCTGGAGGCCATCTGCCAGGACCGCGATCCCCGCGGCCCCACCGGGATTACCTGGCTGGAGCTATAGACCGCAGCTCTCACCATGAATCTGCTGCGCAAGCGCAACTGCCCGCATCTCCTGGCCCACCTCGTGCGAGGTAGGAGCCGGTTGCACCGGCGACCCGCGCCGGCGATGCTTGCCTGTGCGTGTCTGCACGCAGACAGGCGGCAGGCCCTGTCGGGCCTGGGTCGCCGATGGGAATCGGCTCCTACCAGCGGGCCGACCGGAATCTATGATCATTTGCGCGTGCTCGCTACGATCTCTGGTGAGAATGGGGGCTAGTCGCACCGCACCTGGTGGTGGCGCCGACCGTTTCCTTTGTCCTACCCTCCCACATCGTCGATCCTCGATCCCCGCACCCTGACCCCATGATCTGCGCCAGAGACATCATGTCCACCGAGGTGGTGACCGTCGGACCCGAGACGCGGCTCACCGAGCTCGCCCGCACCATGCTCGATGCCGAGGTCTCCGGCGTGCCGGTGGTCACGGAGGATGGCGTGCTCCTCGGGATGGTGACCGAGACCGACCTCATCGAGTCGCAGCAGAAGCTCCACATGCCCACGGTGATCGCCCTGTTCGATGCGGTGGTCTACGTGGAGAGCTCCAAGCACTTCGAGGAGAAGGTCCGCAAGGCCGCCGCCGCCACCGCGCGGGAGCTGATGCACTCCCCCGCCGTGACCCTCGCCCCGGACACGCCGTTGGCGGAGGTGGCGGAGATGATGACCCGCAAGAAGGTCCACCACCTGCCGGTGGTCGCGGACGGCAAACTGGTGGGGATCGTCGGCAAGGCCGACGTGGTGCGCGGCATCGCCATGGGTGAGTAAACCCGTCAGCCTTGAGCGATCGGCGCTCACGGGCCGGTAGCGGATGCCTGACGACCTCCAAAGCTTCACCACCACGAGCGCCGACGAGACCGAAGCGATCGGAAAGAGGATCGCCGCGGGGCTGCGGCCGGGGGACGCGGTCCTCCTCGTCGGCCCCCTGGGGGCGGGAAAGACCTGCCTGGTGCGCGGGGTCGCCGCCTCCCTCGGGGTGGCACCGGACGCCGTCCACTCTCCGAGCTTCACCCTGGTGAACGAGTACCCGGCTCGCGGCGGACTGCGCGTGGTACATGCCGATGGCTACCGCCTTGCCGACGACGCCACCCTCGCCGACCTCGGCCTGGAAGAGGCGCTGGCGGACGGGGCGGTTGTGCTCGTTGAATGGCCACGGGACTTCGCTG
>Ga0299906_10003394_pt1 | contig 13137 bp, 13 predicted proteins | sample RVTome_14_FD_200259 | JGI IMG/M metagenome (GOLD analysis project Ga0299906, IMG submission 200259) | Soil microbial communities from uranium-contaminated site in the Upper Colorado River Basin, Wyoming, United States - RVT145D125 (version 2) ...
CAAGATCAAACTGACCATCAGAAAAGCCTACGGTTACCGGGAGCTGAAAGTGGCGGAAATCGCTATCTATCACGCGCTCGGACAACTTCCAGAGCCCGAACTCACCCACGAATTCTGCTGAGGAGGCCATTTTTTGAGGCATGGAGGAATGCGCCACACACCCCATGTGAACAAGCCAAACACCCTTTGCTGAACTTCGGTCACCGTTGCATAATGTGCGCGACACGAAGCAAACCATCACTTGATGGAGATCGTTCATGCAACTCGAGGGTAAGAAAGCGTTGATCACCGGCGCGGGACGGGGCATCGGATGGGGCTGTGCAACCGAACTCGCTCGGCGTGGGGCGGAGATCATCGCGAATGACGCGCCGGGGAGCACCACGCTAGCCGAGACCACCGAGCAGATCCGCGAACTGGGCGTCACGTGCACGGCGATCGAGGCCGACGTGTTCGATCGCGGCGGCTGCGAACAGCTCGTCGCGTCCGCGATCGAGGCGGCGGGCCGGATCGATATCCTGATCAGCAATCCGGCCTGGTCGGTGCGCGACGACTTTCTGAAGGTCAAGCCCGAGGACTACGAGCGCGTGGTGCGTTGCACGATGACCGGCGGCTTTCACATGAGCCAGTTGGTGGCCCGGCACATGGTCGAGCGCGGCGGGGGCGGCAAGATCATCTTCATCACCAGCATTCACGTCGAGGTGCCCTACGCGAAGAGCGTGGCCTACAACTCCGCCAAGGGCGGCTTGTACAACATGGCCCGCACCATCGCCCTCGAACTGTTGCCGCATCGGATCAACGTCAACTGCATCGAGCCGGGCTGGATCGACACCCCCGGCGAGCGGAAGTTCTTCACCGAAGAGGCGCTCCAAGCCGCCGGTCCCACCCTGCCGTGGGGTCGACTCGGCGTGCCCGCGGACATCGGCAAGGCGGCGGCGTTCCTCGCCTCCGATGACGCCGACTACATCACCGGAGAAATGCTGCGCGTCGACGGCGGACTGATCTTCAACGGGACCATCGAGTGATCCACCAGCCGGACGTGACGCGGGTGACCGCGTTCGCCACGAGTTGGTCGGCGATGGTGATCCTATCGCTATTGATTCCGAACCGAACACAGCGCGCAGCATTTGAGGTCACTGACGTAAAGGAAACTACGTCATGACGGTCGGATGGCTCCTCTTCGACGCCGAAACCTGGCTGACCGTCTGGCAAGCGGTCGTCATCGGAACCTGCACCCTGTTCGCCGGCCTTGTGCTCGGCGCCGATGTCGGCGCCGTCCGCGACCTGCGCATCATGCTGCGCGACCTGTCCGACAAGCCGTCCCCTCTCGACGAGGATCCGTAGCGCCAGGCGACGCAACGCCGCCGCCGCTCACAATGCCGAAAAAATCAACCTATTCTTCATCGCTCCAGATTCGCTTGGCATGTTGAGTGCGGATCGGATAGACTTCGCGTGTATGGCGGCGGGAAAAAACACGTTCGAGCGGACCATAGACCGGCAGATCTCGCTGAACAGAGCCCGTACGGCCACCGAACGGCTGAACGCCCTGTGTGACCTGCTTGATGCGGTTCGCGCGATGGCGCCTCGTGGGCTTGACGCCCGCCGACGTCGCCATCGGGCGTTGGCCGATCGTGAGCGGAATCGGGAGCAGTGTCGTGCCCACATCAGACGATTCCTTGCCGCCCGCCGGCCAGACACTCCGGCAGGCGTTTGAGGCGCTGGTGTCCACGCTCAACGAGCGTGGTGTCCGCTACGCCATCATCGGCGGACTGGCGATCATCCAACACACTCGTGTGCGGACGACGGACGACATTGATGCGCTGCTGGCGGTTCCCCAGGTCGCGCTGCCGGGGCTGTTCGAAGCGCTGCGGGAGCGTGGATTCACCATCAACCTACAGCAAAGCATCCGGGAGTTTCGTGACGATGGTTTCACCTCGATTCGCTTCGCGGACGTGATCGTGGATTTGATGCAGCCGATGATCCCCGCCTACGCGCACGTCCTGGATCGCGCGATCAGCACGGACATACTCGGACACTCGGTTCGTATCAGTTCGGCGGAATGCCTGGTCGTCATGAAACTCATCGCCATGCGTCCACAAGATGAGAGTGATATACAGGATCTTCTGAGCGCGTACGGCGACGAACTGGATTTTGATTTCATCCGTACCGAGCTGGAGGCCTTCACCGCCCCGGGCGATCCCCGTCGGGCCAAGTTCGCCACGTGGGTTCGCCGCTCCGCATCCACCGGCCCGACGTGAAGTGACGCCTGCCGTGGCGGCGCCGATTACAGTGACCTGCCGCTCGATCCGGCCGGCGACGCACGCCGTTAGTGAGAAATTATTGTGCATTTTGTCACCTGTTTGGAATCAGCGATAGACGGCACCAGTTTACCTGCCGATCGCGTGCAGACGCTGCATGCCGATCGACCGCTGTGGGTGCGTTATGACCTCGACGCGATCCGCAAGGCGGTGACGCCGGCGGACCTGGTCGAGCGCGAGCCGTCGTTGTGGCGCTATCGCGAGCTGTTGCCGGTGTTCGACCCGGCCAACATCGTCACCCTCGGCGAGGGGATGACGCCGCTGCTGCCGGCGCCCGTGCTTGGCCGCAAGCTCGGCGTGCCGCGCCTGGAGATCAAGGACGAGTCGCAGCTTCCCACCGGGAGTTTCAAGAGCCGCGGGCTGGCGATGGCGGTCAGCAAGGCGAAGGAATTCGGCCTCACGCGGCTGGCGATTCCCACCGCGGGCAACGCGGGCGGCGCCCTGGCCGCCTACGGCGCGCGGGCCGGGATGGAAGTCTACGTCTTCATGCCCGTCGACACGCCGATCATCAATCAGGTCGAATGCGTCCAGGCCGGGGCTCACCTGTTTCTCGTGCGCGGGCTGATCACCGACTGCGGCCGGCTCGTGCGCGAAGGCGTCGAGCACACCGGCTGGTTCGACGTATCGACGCTCAAAGAGCCCTACCGCATCGAGGGCAAGAAGACCATGGGCCTCGAGCTGGCCGAGCAGAGTAACTGGGAACTGCCGGACGTAATCCTGTATCCGACCGGCGGCGGCACCGGATTGATCGGTATGTGGAAAGCCTTTCACGAGTTACGCATGCTGGGCTGGCTGCGCAGCGAGACCCTGCCGCGGATGATCAGTTGTCAGTCCACCGGCTGCGCGCCGATCGCCCGTGCGTTCGCGCGGGACGAGCGTTTCGCCGAGCCGTGGGAGAACGCCGCGACGATCGCCGCCGGCCTGCGCGTGCCCGCCGCCGTCGGCGACTTCATGATCCTCGACGCGGTGCGCGAAAGCGGCGGTCAGGCCCTCGCCGCCGACGAAACCCGCATTCCCGAATGGATGCGACTCGCCGCTTCCGCCGAGGGCATCAGCGTCTGCCCCGAAGCCGCGGTCTGCGTCGGCGTTCTCGAACAACTCATCGCCGCCGGCCAAGTGAACGCCGACGAACGCGTCGTCCTCTACAACACCGCCGGCGCGCAGAAATATCCCGACGCCCTGCCCGTCAATCGTCCCATCCTCGATTTGGAAACGTCACTCGATTACGCCGCGATTCTCGAGGATTCCCGGTGATTCGTTTGGAACCAGCCCACGATCACGGAGGGCGCGAACGACGCGCTCCGCGACCGCCTGGTGAACCGCGGCGCTGGGATGCCCGTCGATGCGACTGACGGTCTGCGCTTGCGGATCGACGTGATCGAACGCGCCGATCAAGTCGATGGTCGGCAATCCGATGTCCCGACAGTGTGCCTCGACGGCGCCCAGCACGATCCGGTTGGCCTGGTCATACGACTCGCCCGGCTGGGGGAACAAGATGACGACCACGGGGATGCCGGTTTCCTCACGAAACGCCGCGAATCCGTCGAGGGCATCAACACAGTCTCGCCACCCTCGTTCGTTGTCGGTGACGACGTTCGCGTAGGCGACTGGCGCGTCGACCGGCCGTCCGAGATTCTTGAACCGGTGACGCAGAAAGAACAGCACGTAGCTGTGATAAGCGGGTTGCGTGAGCCAGTCCGTGGCCCGACGGCTCTGAGCCTCATCCGGTCGCATCGCCTCGACGTCGTTCAAGTAGAATTGAAGCGTCACCAGGTCCGGCTCGAACTCCGCTCCCGTTTCCTCGAGATACTGAAGTTCCCACGCGGTGTTGACGCCGCCTCGCCCCGCGTTGATGACCTCGAACCGGCCGGGGCGTTGCTCGTTCAGTCGCCGCTCGATGTGTTGAACGTAGATGTCGTCGAACGGTACGCCTTGTCCCCAAGTGAACGAGTCGCCCAACGCCAGGATGCGAAAGACGCCGGGCGGCGGTTTCATCTCGAATTCGTCGTCGCGCAGTTGATGGGCGTTCCGTGAATACAGACCCGCATAGCGTTGTTTCAACGCCGGATTCCCACCGCCGCCGCCACCGACGAGCATGGGATTGAAGCGAAGAAACACCTCGCCCCCGAGCAGGCACGCGTAGAGCACAAAGAAGCTCACCGGCGAGAACCGAATCGTCTGATCCAGCAACGCGTATCGAGCGGGGTCCGAGCGCGCCAGCCAGACGATCAGCCCGAGCGCCGTGACGCCCATCCCGCCGATGAACCCGGCATACGAACACACATTGATGAGGATCAGCCCGCTCAGCAACAGATTGACGATCAGGATGCCGAAGCGAGTCGGCGCGCGGCGAACCGCCCGCCCCGCCGACGCCGCCGCACCCGGCGCCCGAATCACCAGCCCGACGAGGGCGATCAGGAGTAAGCCATAGGCGACGAAAAATGCGGTATCACGAGGGCCGCCCGTGTTCGCCACACGATCGGCCAGCAAGCGATACAGCCCGACCAGCGACGCGAGCACACACACCGCGACCACGCGAAGGACCAACCCGGCCGAACCTTGACTACTCACCGGACCAGACATTTTTCCCCTATCGACCTGCCGGCCGCCATCGTGCCAACCCTGCTTTGACAAACCTTTGTGACCAACACACCAAGCTCTTTCGGTCAGCATCAACTCATGCCCCACGATCACTGTCAATCCCGGTATACCGATTATCTGTAATGTTCTGGCAAATTGGGTGATAGGCGTATAGACTGCTTCGGGGGAAACTCGGTTAAGTGGCCGGGTTGACATTCCTGATTGACATGCCCACGGGGAGGTACCTATGTGCCGTAAAATGATTATCCGGGCTGGGATTATCGGACTCAGCATGATGTTGGTGGCGGGCGTCGGGTGTCCGCCGATGGCGGGTGACGACACCGGCTCGGACGGCTTGGCGTCGGCCACCGGGGACGGCAAGCCGCGAACACTGACCGTGGCCGACTTCCGGGGTGAGACCGACGACGGTTTTCCGCCCCGCCGGCCCATGGTCATCAACGAAGTGAACGCCGACCCGGCCAACGAGTCAGCGGGCGATGCCAACGGTGACGGCGTCAGCGATGCGTCGGACGACGAGTTCGTCGAGCTGGTCAGCCGCATCGACATCGCGCTGGACCTCAGCGGGTTGACGCTGGGTGACGCCGACGAAGTTCGGCACGTCTTTCCCGAGGGGACTATCGTTCCGGCCGGCTGCGCGATTGTGGTCTTCGGCGGCGGCGCCCCGACCGGCGATTTCGGCGGCGCGGTGGTGCAGACCGCATCGACCGGTTCGTTGAACCTCAACGATGACGGCGATACCGTCAACTTCAACAGCCTCGGCGGCGAGCTACTGCTTTCTTACACTTACGACAATGAAGGCGGCAACGATGAGTCACTGACGCGTGATCCGGATGTCAACGGCCCCAATCCGCTCGTCGGCCATTCCGGCGCGGACGGCTCGGGCGGCGCGCTGTTCTCTCCCGGCACACGGCTGACGGGGCGCCTCTTCGCCGGTTGCGGCGATCACGACGTTGCGTGCGAAGCGGGTGGTCCGTATGAGGCCGAGTGTCAGGGTGCGACCACGACCATCGCCTTGGACGGAACCGGCTCGGCCGCGGGCGAGGGGGCTACTTACCTCTGGACCACCAATTGCCCCGGCGCGAGCTTCGATGACGACACCAGCCTGACGCCGACGTTGACGATTGAGCAGGGGGAAGACTGTCCGGTCCGATGCGCGGTGATGCTGACCGTCGACGACGGTGTCAATGCGGTGGCCGAGTGTCGGGCGCGGGTGCGTGTTTTCGATTCGACCCCACCCGAGCTGGTCGGCGTGCCGACCGAGGAGATCGACGCGGACTGCGATGCGTTACCCGATCCGCCGGAGGTGACCGCCGTCGACGATTGCGACGACGCGCCGACGGTCGAGTTGATCGAATCGCGCGCTGAACGCGACGATTGCTCCGACGGACGTTTCACGTTGGTGCGGACGTGGGTGGCCACCGATGCGTGTGGCAACCGGGCGCGACAGGCGCAGTTGCTCTCGGTCGCGGACGAGACGGCTCCGGAACTCGTGGGTGTGCCCGAAGACGTGACGGTTTCATGTGGCGAAGTGCCCGAGCCGGCGGAGGTGACCGCGATCGACGGTTGCGATCCGAACCCGGAGGTTACGTTCGAGCGGACGCGTTCGGAGATCAACTGCGAAGAGCGCAGTTTCGTCATCACGCGGACGTGGACCGCGACCGACGCCTGCGGGAACGAGACCAGCGCCAGCCAGGTGATCACGGTGGTGGATGTGCCGTCTCCCAGCTTCGAGCATGTGGCAGCCCGGCCGAACGTGCTCTGGCCGCCGAATCACAAGATGGTCGAGGTGACGGTGACGCCCTCAAGACGAGAGTATTGCGCGTTGCGGGCCAGGTGCCGGGTTGTTTCGGTAACGAGCAACGAACCGGTCAACGGCACCGGCGACGGCAACACCGAGCCGGATTGGGAGATCGGTGACGGCAATACCGTGTTGCTGCGAGCCGAACGCGCGGGATCGGGTTCGGGACGTGTCTACACGCTGGAGGTCGTGTGCGTCGACGCCTGCGACGACGAAGTGTTCGACACCGTGACCGTCCGCGTACCGCACGACCAGGGCGATCGGGATGTACACGAAGAAGACGATCACGACGACGACAATCATCAGGGTGATGATCATGACGACGATCACGGCGAGGAGGACGACGGCTAGGCGTTCGTCCAACGCACGTAACGCGGCGTCACCCGACGATCATTGAAACCGAACGGCCGGGCAGAGCGACGAGTGAACCTCGTCGATGCCCGATTTTTGAGCTGATGGTTTACTCGGATTGCTCTCAGGCCGGGGGCGATTACACTGCATGATGGGGTTGGGTGCGTGTCACAATAGGCGGGTGGACCGATCCGAACCTGGAGCGCACGCGACGGGCCAAGCCGCGAAACCGACACCGACGTCGGCCCCGCGCTTGCGCTTGGGGTTCGGATCCGGTCGCCGACCGTGTGAAACAAGCCGTGATAGACCCCGCCCAATGTGTCACGCACCCAATGGGGTTGGGCTTGTTGGCGACTCGTTGAAACAAAGCGGCCAAACGGTTATTCTCGTGTGATTCGGCCGACGCTTAGCCGGCCCGGGAGCCGATGCGCGCATGTTTGAAGCCCTGTCAGATCGTTTCAACGATGTCTTTCGCAACCTGAAGGGCGTCGGGCGGATCTCCGAGAAGAACGTCCGCGACGCCATGCGCGAGGTCCGCACCGCGCTGCTCGAGGCCGACGTCCACATTTCGGTGGTCAAGCAGTTCTGCGACGACGTGCTCGCCAAGAGCCTCGGCGATGAGGTCATCAAGACGCTTCATCCCGAGCAGGTGATGATCAAAGTGGTCCACGACGAGCTGGTCCGGCTCATGGGCCCGGTGGACCCGCGGATTCCCTTCGTCGCTCAGCCGCCGACGGTCATTCTCATGGCCGGCCTGCAGGGCTCGGGCAAGACGACGACCTGCGGCAAGCTGGCCCGCATGGTGATGCAGCAGAAAAAGCATCCCATGCTGGTGGCGGCCGACCTGCAACGACCGGCGGCCATCGACCAGCTCGAAGTGCTCGGCGGCCAGCTCGGGGTCCCGGTCCATGCCGACCGCAACGAAAAGAACCCGCTCAAGGTCTGCCGGGGCGCGATCGCCGCCGCCCGCAAGCAAAATCGCGACGTCGTCATCCTCGATACCGCCGGCCGGCTCGCCGTTGACGAAGCCTTGATGGGCGAGATCTCGCAGATCGCCAACGTCATCCAGCCGCATCAGATTTACCTGGTCTGCGACGCCATGACCGGCCAGGACGCGGTCAACAGCTCGAAGGCCTTCAACGACGCCCTCGAACTCGACGGCGTCATTCTCACCAAGTTCGACTCCGATACCCGCGGTGGGGCGGCCCTGGCGATCAAGGCGGTCACCGGCAAGCCGATCAAGTTCATCGGCGTCGGCGAGAAGCTCGACAACCTCGAAGCCTTCCATCCCGACCGCATGGCCGGCCGCATCCTGGGCATGGGCGACGTGGTTTCGCTGGTCGAGAAGGCCCAGCAGCAGTACACCGAAGACGAGGCCGCCACCCTGCAGAAGAAGATGGAAAAGGGCCTCTCGCTGCAGGATTTCCTGGGCCAGATCAAGAAAATGCAGAGCATGGGGTCGATGAAATCGATCCTGAAGATGATCCCCGGGCTCGGCTCGGAGATCAAACACATGGATGTCGACGAGGACGAGATCAAGCGCATGGAGGCGATCATCCTGTCGATGACGCCGAAGGAACGCACGCAGCCCTCGGTGATCGACGCCTCGCGCCGCCGCCGGATCGCAGCGGGTTCCGGTACCGAGCCCGCCGATGTCTCCGGGCTGGTCAAGAGTTTCTCCCAGGCTCGGGACATGATGAAGATGATGTCCGGCATGGGCATGGCGGACCGCATGAAGTTGGGCACCCAATTCGCCCAGATGTCGGCGATGGGCGGCAAGATGCCGAAGTTCAAGACCAAAGTGAAGGCGCGGCCTCGCCGCGAGGATCGCAAAGCAAAACGGAAACGCAGACGAAGGAAATAGTGTAGACTAGGGCCCGTGACATTACTTTCTTCAGGTCGACCTGTGGGCCGAAAACGACGCAAGGAACCACCATGGCAGTACGCTTACGACTCAAACGATTTGGACGCCGTAATCACCCGACGTATCGACTCGCGGCCATCGAGCGCCGCAACGCCCGCGACGGCAAGGTCCTCGAGGAACTCGGCCACTACGATCCGCGCAACAAGGACGCCTCCCGGCAGGTCGACCTGAAGAAAGAGCGCATCGAATACTGGCTGTCCGTCGGTGCGACCCCCTCGGACACGGTGCGCGAACTTCTGAAGAAGGACGGCATCACGCTGAGCGCCTCGGGCACGTAGGGCGCCTCGGGCACGTAGGGCGCCCTCGGGTACGTTTACGCCCATCCGAGCTCCGAGCGCAACAAGATTGTGCATGGCGAGGGGGTTCGCTGTGCCCCTGCGAATCGACATCCTCACCCTCTTTCCGTCCGTGATCGAGGCCTTCTGCGATGCCAGCATCGTCGGTCGGGCCCGCGCCGCAGGCGTGGTGCGCGTGGCGGCCACCGACATCCGATCGTTCGCCACCGACCGCCACCGCAGCGTCGACGACAAGCCCTTCGGCGGCGGGCCGGGCATGGTCATGATGCCCGGGCCGATCTTCGACGCCGTCGAGGCGACCGAAGCCACGCAGGGATCACCCGCCACGCGCATTTTACTCACGCCGCAGGGCGAACGGTTCACGCAATCGGTAGCCGCCGAGCTGGCCGGCTGTGAACACCTGCTCCTGATCTGCGGCCACTACGAAGGTGTCGACGAGCGCGTCCGCGACGGCCTGCGTCCCCGCGAGATCTCCGTCGGCGACTACGTCCTCTCCGGCGGGGAGGCCGCCGCCCTGGTGGTTATCGATGCCGTCGTCCGTCTGCTGCCCGGGGCCCTGGGCAACGACGCCTCGACGGATACCGAATCGTTTGCCGATAATCTGCTAGAGTATCCGCAATACACCCGCCCGCGCGTGTTTCGCAACCGGGCGGTCCCGGAGGTGCTGCTGTCGGGCGACCATGGCCGAATCGCGGCGTGGCGAACCGAGCAGGCTCGTCGACGTACAGAGCAACGACGGCCTGATCTGCTTGAACAGGAGTGAATACGATGTCCCGCTTTCAAATTGCAACCGGTGAACCCATCCAGGGAGCCGTAGCCCGGGCTACCCCCGTGGCCCGCATGGCATTTCTCCGCAAGGTCTACGGATTGTTTCTGCTCGGCCTGGGCATCGCCGGGGTCGGCGGCTACGTTGGTATGAACGCGATTGACGTGATCTCCGCCAACTGGCTGGTCCTGATCATCGGATATTTCGCGACCTTCTTCGTGTGCCAGTGGCAACGGCGGAGCTTCCCCGTCAACATCGCGCTGTTCGGGCTCTTCACCTTCATCTCCGGGCTGTTCTGGGGACCGATTCTCGCTTTCTATCTGCTCGGGGGGCAAGCGGGTGTTCTCGTTCAGGCCCTCGGGATCACCTGCTGCATCTTCACCGGCCTGACCGTCTATACCCTGACCAGCAAGGCCGACTTCTCCTACCTCGGTGGGGCGTTGTCGATCGGGATTTTCGCCCTGCTCGGGCTGATCATATTCGGCATGTTCTTTCCGATCTCGAGCGGCATGGATTTCGCCATCTCGATCGGGGCGGTGGTGCTCTTCTCCGGCTTCGTTCTGTATGACACGAGCAACATTTTACACCACTATCGGACCGACGAGTACGTGGCCGGCGCCCTGGCCCTCTACCTCGATTTCGTCCTCCTGCTCCGGTACATCCTCGCCCTGCTGAGCAGGCGAGACTAGCGGGAGAAGAATCCGAGCCGCAAGCGCAAGCGAACGGGTTCTACTCGCCGACGCGGTCAACGCCCTACATGAAAAACCTCTGCGCCGGCGCTTCTCGCGACCCGAAACGTGCCCCCCCACGACGCTTGATTTGGCCGCTCGAATCCGGTACGCTCCCCGATTCGGAATTCAGTTGTCAGCCAGCAGGATGAGACAGTCATGAACCAGTCATTGATCCACGCCGTCGAGGCGGGCTACCGCAAGAGCAAGGTCCCTGATTTCACCATCGGCGATACGGTCGCGGTGGCGGTCCGCATTCGCGAGGGCGAGAAAGAGCGAACTCAGCAGTTCAACGGGGTGGTCATCGGCCGTCGCGGGGGCGGCACCGGCGAGACCTTCACCGTTCGCCACATCGACCCCAACGGCGAGGGGGTCGAGCGGGTGTTTCCGCTCCACTCGCCCAACGTCGGCAAGATCCAGGTCGTCCGGTCGGGGAAGGTCCGACGGGCCAAGCTCTACTTCCTCCGTGACCGCATCGGCAAGGCTCGGCGACTCCGCGAACGGCGGACGGCCAAGAAGGTCGAAGACAAAAACGTTGACGGCAAGAAGGCGAGCAAGCGCGCGGCCAAGGCAGCCGCCAAGCTCGAAGCGGAATCGCAGACCGAAGAATAGACGTCCTGTCCGGCGGGGCCCCAAACGGATGTACGCGGTCGTCCTCTCGCTCCTGCGTCGGCGCCATCGTTATCCCCAAGACAATATCGCGCTCGGCGCCGCCGGCGAGCGCGTCGCCCGACGATTCCTCAAACGTCTCGGCTATCGCATCCTCGGTCGCAACTACCGCTGCCCGGCCGGTGAACTCGATTTGATCGCCCTGGACGGCGAGACGATCGTGTTCGCCGAAGTGCGCACCCGACGCGACACCACCGACAACGATCCGATCGATTGGGTTCCGCCCCCCAAGCAGCGTCAGGTCGCCAAGGTCGCTCGCTATTACATCCACCACAAGAACGCCCACGAACGCCCGTGCCGATTCGACGTGCTGGCGGTCGTGCTCCGCGACGGCCATCCGCCCGAAGTACATCATTACCCCGAGGCCTTCACCACGGACCGGTAACCGGAAAACGACATGCCCGCCGCACTGATCGATTCACACGGTCTGATTGATTCACACTGTCATCTGACCTTCAAGGCCCTGTCGCAACAGCTCGATGCCGTGCTGGCGCGGGCGGACGAGGCCGGTGTGGAGCGTATGATCTGCGTCGGCATCAACGTCGACGACACGCGGGCGTCGCTCGAACTGGCCCGCAAGCATGACAACCTGCACGTCGCCGCCGGCATTCACCCCCACGAAGCGGGCACGGCGACCGACGCCGATCTCGACGCGATCAACGCCCTGCTCGCCGACGAGCGCGTAGTGGCCGCGGGCGAGATGGGACTCGACTACCACTATGACTTTTCCGACCACGACAGCCAGAAGCGTATCTTCAAGGCTCAGCTCGATCAGGCCGTGCGTCGCGACCTGCCCGTCATCATCCATTGCCGGGAAGCGTACGACGACACGATCGCGATCATGGAACAGGCCGACATGGTCGATCGGCCGGTGGTGGTGTTCCACTGCTTCACCGGCACCGCCGCCGAGGCCCGCGCCGTGCTCGAACGCGGCTGGTGGCTGTCGTTCACCGGCATCGTGACCTTCAAGAACGCCGCCGAGCTTCAGGCCGTCGCCCGCGACTATCCGCGCGACAAGCTCATGGTCGAGACCGACGCCCCCTACCTCAGCCCCGAGCCGGTCCGCAACCGACGCCCCAACGAACCGGCCTACGTGCGCCATACCGCCGCATTTCTTGCCGACCTCCGCAACGAGCCGCTCGGAGCCCTGGCCGAATCCACCGCGGCGAACACGAAGGCGTTCTACCGGCTGGGCGGTTGAGTTCAGGTCGGGTGAGTTCGATTCCGGGATTTCGGTACGGGTACAGTTTGGAAAGATTGCAAAATCGTGTGTCAGGAAAGTGCGTGCTGATGGGTATACAGAAGGAGACTCTCTGAAGTTCCTCGACCCAACGGTCAGGAATACAGCGTTGTGGCGTCCCGATACCGGCTGCTAATCGAATCGGGACTCACGCGCGTCGAGAATGGTGATGGCCGTGTGGGCGGTTTACGTACTGAAGCGACTGCGCAGGACAGGATGGCGAGGCGAAAAACGAAGCATATTCACTGTCTGCAAGGGCGCGCGACGTTCTGTGCGACAGGCCTGGAGTTGGCGGTTCTGCTATTTGGTTCAATACAGAGTTAGGGACTGTAACAAAATAACATTTCCAAATCACGAATTCGACCGTGGGAGAATCGTGTAGTTCCAGTCGCCATGAAACTTGTCTTGGCGGATACGGATGGCGGCAAACTCCGTATCCGAGACCTTGA
>Ga0299906_10003395_pt1 | contig 13137 bp, 8 predicted proteins | sample RVTome_14_FD_200259 | JGI IMG/M metagenome (GOLD analysis project Ga0299906, IMG submission 200259) | Soil microbial communities from uranium-contaminated site in the Upper Colorado River Basin, Wyoming, United States - RVT145D125 (version 2) ...
CCGGGGCAGGAGCTTGGCATGTCGATGTGGTCTTTCAAGAACCCGATACCAACTTTCCGACCGCGACCGAACATTATCTGCTCATCGCAACAAGATTCTGCAGGTTAGTAGTACAAAGGCGGTCACAACCCCTTTCACCGTTGTCGCACGAGCTTCCAGACGTCGCGTTCCATGTTGTTGCCGGCGATCATCCAGAGGGCGTTGTCGTAGACGAAAACGCTGGCGGCGTGGCGGGGTTTCCAGGGGGTGTCGGGCAGTTCGTGCCAGCGTGATCCGTCGGCGGAGTACCAGACGTCGTTGCGGTTGCCGCCGTCTTTGTGGTAGCCCTCGAACACCCACATGTGATCGTCGAAGACGGCGACATCGTGGTACTGTCGCGGCGGAAACGGTGAGGTGACGGCGTGTTCTTTCCAGTGCACCCCATCGGCGGTGCTCCAGACGGTGTTGTAGAAGTTGCGCGAGGGCGTCGTCGGGGTGTCGTAGGTGCCGCCGCCGAGGATCCAGATGCGGTCCTCGAACACGACGCTGCCGCCGACCATGCCTCGCGGCGACCAGTAGGGCTCGGCCGGTTTGACCTCGGTCCAGGTCACGCCGTCGGTGGTGGTCCAGATGTCGCGATAAAAGGCCTCCTCGGCCGGGGCGAACTGCGGCAGCGTCTGACCACCCATGACCCAGATCTTGTCCTTGAAGACCACGGTGTAGTGCAGCACCCGCGGCGCCCAAGGCAACGGCCGGTCTTTGTTCACCAGCGTCCAGGTTTTGCCGTCGACCGAGTTCCACACGTCGTTCTGGTAATGGCCCCGGTTCGCATCGCCGCCGACGATCCACATCTTGTCCTGATAGACCGCATAGCCGGCCGTGTGCCGACCTTCCCAATCACGCTGGCGGTCAAAGCTCGCGTCCCTGTCCGTATTGGGTTTGATCAGCGACCAGGTGACGCCGTCGGTCGAGTTCCATACGTCGTTGGTACAGACCTTGGGAAAGTGCGTCTTGTCGCCGGGATTCCAGCCGCCGAGCAGCCACATCCTGTCTTTGAACACCAGCGCCCCCGCCCCGTCGCGCGGCGCCCAAGCCGCGTTCATGGTAACCGGCCGCCAAACCCAGTCCGCGGCGCCGGCGGCTGGTGACGCGTACACCGTAAGTACGCAAATAAACTGAGCGATCGAGCAAACGATGCGGAATCGTTCCGTCCAACTGGTGCTACGCGACATGCTTACCATTTCTTTGCATTCCTCTTGTGCGCAGGTTCGGTTACGCACGTACGTACCATTCAGTTCCTGTTCTCGCGCGAATTGGATGCGAGGTGTTCGCGAAGTATCGTTTCGTATTCCGATCGTGTGCAGAACCTCGCCTCCCCATTGAGAAAGCCAATGTGCCCTCCGTGCTTGTGATTGGAAATCGCCTCAAACACGATCGGCGTCTCTGGCGGCATGTCGAGCGAAAGGTTCGGTATGTAGAAGAAATGCTCATCCGGGTTCCAGGCGCAGGTTATTTCGCTGGCCGGTTTGTTGTTCCAACGTAACGTTACTTCTTTCAACGTCGACGGAAGTTGGCCCTCGTTTCGTTCCGCATGGTTGAGCACGGCTTCGACGATGCCCTCGGCACGTGAGCGGCAGACGTACTGATTCATTTGACGCGTATAATTGTACACGAAGAGAGGGTAGATCACCCAGCCCAGCACCCCAGTTACGATGCCGATGACGGCCATGAGTCGATGCCCGGAAAACCGATGTGGATCGTGCTTGATGCGATAAAGGACACGCACCCCGGATGCGATTCCATATACCCCAATGATCGGCCCCACGGGAAAACCCGCGGGATAGCAGAACAGCACACCTACGATGCCACATACCATAGCACCGATTCCAGAAGGTGCCGCAGGCGCGTGAGACGCTTCGCCGTCGTTGTCGTGTGAGGAGAATGATGTCATGGACAAGTGCAACTGCCGTCAGATTACGAGCAACAACGCGCTCCCCTACGGGTCGCCGCTAAACAAATGCGGCAGGGTTGCTCTTCTTGACTCCGCACTCCGAATTTCGCACTCCGCATTTCGTTACATCGTCCGCCCGCCGTCCATGACGATCGCCTGGCCGGTGGTGGTGGCCGCGTCGAGGGCGAGATACTCGATCGACCGAGCGACATCCTCCGGCGTCGACGCCTTGTTCAGCGGCGTGCCGGCGAGGAAGCCCTGCAAGTGGTCCTGGTGCGCATCGAGCCAGCGGGTGAGCACCGGCCCGGGGCAGACGGCGTTGACCCGGATGTCGGGGCCGAACGCGCGGGCCAGGTCCTTGGTCATGGTGATCATGCCACCCTTGCTCGCGCCGTAGGCGATCGACGATCCGCCGCCGCGCACGCCCGCCGCCGACGAGACGTTGACGATGCTGCCGCCGGTCCCGAGCTTGCGCATCACCTTGATCGCCGCCCGCGAGACGAAGAACGCGCCCTTGAGATTGACGCTGAGGATGTCGTCCCACATCGGCTCGGTGAGTCCGTCGAGATCGTGGTGCTTGATGAAGTGGGTGGTGCCGGCGTTGTTGACAACCACGTCGATGCGCGACAGCTCGGCGGTGGTCCGGTCCACCATGGTGTTGACCGCCGCGTCGTCGGCGACGTTACATTTACACACCAGCGCGGTCGCGCCGGCGTTGCGGGCGAGTTCGGCGGTTTCGTTCGCTTCGGCCTCGGAACGCGAGTAGTTCACCACGACGTTGTGGCCGCGCTCGGCGAATCGCACGACGGCGGCCCGGCCGATGCCCGTCGCCGAGCCGGTAACCAACGCAACCGGTTTGTGAGAGGGCACGACCGCAACCCTCCTTTCGAATGGCCGATTCAGTCGTCGATCGGCTGGGTGGTTCGCAAGTAGGCGAACAAGTCACGCAATTGCCGCTCGGTCAGCGGATCGAGCAGTTTCTCCGGCATGATCGACCGCGGCAACACTTGCATGACCTCGATCTGGTCGCGGGCGATCCGAAGCGTCTCGCCGCCCGGGCGGCGTAACGCCACGGTCCGGTTGTCCTGATCGGCGAGGAATCCGGTGACGGTGAGGCCGTCGGTAGTCATGACGATGTGGTTCTCGAACCCTTCGCGAATCTCGGCACTCACGTCGACGATGCTGGTCAGCATCGCGTCGAGATCATTGCGCTGGTAGCTGGTCAGGTCCGGCCCGACCTGCCCGCCGTCGCCGTAGAGGGTATGACAACTACCGCACGTGGCGGCGAAGAGTTTTTTACCCTCGTACGGATTGCCGTCACCGGCGTCGATCACCGCGGCGAAGCCGGCGATTTGCGTGCGCTTTTGCGCTGTTGTCGTGCCGTTGTCGTTACTCCAGTGCTTGCGGATCAACTCGGCGATCGGCTCTGAGTCATAGAGCTTGATTTGTTCGCGCAGGTCATCGGCCACCTGATCCGCATCGACCTCGTCGGCGTCGACGGCTCGCAGCAACTCGAGCGCCCAAAGCTTACGACCGGCCAACAGCGTCCGCACCGCGGCTTGTACTGCGGCGGGGAATTCCGGGTAGGCGTCGAGAAGATCGCCGGCGATGCGCCCATCGTCATAGCGTTGCAGCGCCGAGACCGCGGCGACGCGCAGCGCTTCGGGTTCGGCCGCCTCGACGAGTATCAGCAGCACCGGCACGCACGTCGGCTGGTCGACTTCGCCGAAGATACGAACCAGCCGCAGTCGCGTCGCGAGATCCGTCTTGCCGTCGGTGACGGTACGCAGCGCGTCGGTGACGGCGGCGGGTCGACCGAGTCGCAACCCCAGCGCCCGCGACGTACCCAGTCCGTGTCGATCGAGCGCGGCGACCAGCGACTCCGGCAAGTGCGGGACGGCGCGGCCTTCAAAGGCCTTCTCGAAACCGGCCATGAGTTGTTTGGCCGTATCGGCGTCGGGGGCCAGCGTCAACAATCGCGCACAAGTCGCCAGGTCCCGGCTGGTACCCGCCATGGCGTAACGGCGCATGATTCGTTCGAGGATGTGCGTCGTGACCATCGGTCGTTTCCACTGAGCCTGATCCTCGAAGAGCTTGACCACGTTTTCGCGGTCGGAGTCGGCCTTGGCCTCGATCGCCCACCACAGCAGCAACGGCAGATGAACGTCGTCGACGTCTTCGTCGTGCGTCAGCAAACCGCGGACGATGGGTAACGCATCGGACCCGGGTAACCGCCGGGTGGTGCAGGCGAGCTGGCTGCGCACTTCGACGTGGGGTTCGGTCGCGGCCAGTCGCGCGAGTCGCTTCGCGATCGCCGGTGTGACCGACCGCGCGTCACCGAGCAGCCGCACCGTCCATGCCCGTACGAACGGGTCGGCATGATCCAGGGTTTTCAAGGCGAACGCGTCATCGAACCCGCCGGTGAGGTTCACCGCCCATAGCGCTTCGAGCGCTCGTTGATCGTTACCTTCGTGAACCATGGACCTCAACAACGGAAGGAAAGCGCGGTCCTTGCGATCGCCGATCAAACGCAACGCGGTTTGTCGAAACCATTTGCTGTCGTGGCCGAGCAGGTCGATCAACTCGCGTGTGGTCTGCTTACTCAGGTCGAAGCGCGGAGCCGGTTGCGCGTCGCGTGCGGCCAGGCGGTAGATCCGGCCACTGCCCGAGTCGAGGATGCCCTCGCGGTGTTCGACGTGGCTGATCTTGCGGTCATAGAAGTCGGCGACGTAGATCGCGCCGTCGGGCCCGACCTTGATGTCGACCGGCCGGAACCAATTGTCGCCGCTGGTGATCGCGTATCCGACGTCTTGGGTCCGCACCGATGAGCCGTCCGGTTCGACCTCGCTCATGACTACGTAGCGTTCCACCGGATTGATACCGAACAGTCGACCGGAGTAGGGCGCGGGCAGCGCGTCGGCCTCGTACATGACGAAGACGTGCGTGAACCGCTTGACGCTGTGGTGGCGCATCGAGTTGAAATAGCCGAACGCGTAGGGGTTGGACAACGGGCCGTGCTTGTTGAACCCCTTGCGGTAGTAGCCGCCCTGCACGTAGTGGAAGCCGCGGGTGTCGCCGCCGTTGTGGCCGGAGAAGACGCGACCTTTGGCGTCGAACTCCACCCCGAACGCGTTGCCGCCGCCTTCGGCGAAGATCTCGTAGCGTTTGGTTTCCGGGTGATACCGCCAGACGAGCTGCCCCAGCGAGTGCACCGGCTCGTCGTCGAGCCCCGGGCGCTTGACGTCGCCGGTGACCGTGCTGCCTTGCGTGGCATAGAGCCAGCCGTCCGGGCCCCAGCGCAGGCTGTTGGTGACCGAGTGCGTGTCCTCCAGCCCGAAGCCGCTGAGGTGCACTTCCGGATCGCCGTCGGGCACGTCGTCGCCGTCCGCGTCGGCGAAGAACAGCAGGTAGGGCGGGTTGAGCACCCACACCCCGCCGCGACCGCGCGCGACGCTGGTGACGATGCTGAGTCCGTCGAGAAACGTCTCCTGCTTGTCGTAGGCGCCGTCGCCGTTGGTGTCCTCGTGGATGGTGATCATGTCCTTGCCGGGGAAGTGGTAGGGCGGTGCGGCCGGGACCTTGTCGTACACCGCACGCCACCAGCGGTCGTGACTCTTGACCGTCAAGCCCGCCGGCTTGGGGTATTGCCGATACTGACAAACCCACATCCGCCCGCGTTCGTCGAAGTTCAGAAACACCGGCTGAGCGACGGCCGGCTCGGACGCGACAAGGTCGAGCCTGAGATCGTCGGGCACGGTGAGGTGGTCCATGGACTCGGCCGGCGACAGGGCGGTCTTGCGCTCGCGGGTGGGGACGGCGTCTTGGTCGGTGACGACGTTCTCGAACCGGGCGTGCTTCGGCACCGGTGCGTCGTCACTCCACGTCGCCCAAGCCGGGTCGTCGCCGGTGCGGAACTCCCAGTCACCCTCGAGCTGAATCGCCGCGTCGTCGGCGTAGAGCGTCGGCGCCGCCGCGCGCATCCCGCCGTGACCGCCTGCGTCATAGATCCGCATCGCGATGAGGTTGAACCGGCCCGTACGCAACGCCTCGACGGGCACGGCATAGTGCTTCGGCTCGACGTACCCGCTGCGGTACGCCGGCGGCAAGGAACCCGCGCCGCCGATCTTGACCCCGTTGACGTAGGCCTCGTGCGCGTTGTCGACGCGCCCGACGACAAAGTGCACCACGTCGACCGACCAGGTCGCCGGGACCTTGACGTAACAACGGTACCACGCGAAGCCGTCGTAGTCCGCGAACGTGCCGTCGGCGGTCGACTCCCACGCGCCGGGCACCGGGAGTAACGTCCAGTCCACCGCCGCGGCGCCGCGCGCGCCCTGCGTGATCAGCGCGGAGAGCAACACCGAAATGCAATAGGCTCGCATCATCGTCGTATCTCGAAAACGCAGTGTACCCGCGGATCGGACGTGTTCCAAACCGGCGTATAGGCGGAAACGTCTCGCCATGCGTTTTGATGAAGTGACATACCAGCCCGAACAAGCTCAGATCCGCAGAAAGATCCGCCGGCGATAGAGCCAATAGCAGAACAGCCACAACACGAACATGCCCGCGAAGGCGGCGAGCACGGGACCGTACGTCCCGGCGAAGATGTCCTGCCCCAGGTGCGTCTTCAGCGTCGCGATCGCCCAGCCCTTGAAGAACTTGGCCATCACGTACATGGCGATCGAGTTCATCCCGACCACGACGAGCGGGAACGCCCATCGCCGATAACCCTTGACGTCGATGATCCAATACATCACCGCGAGCAGCCACAACGTCCAGCCGGCGCTGAACACGGCCCAGGTCGGCGTCCAGATGCGCTTGACCACCGGGAAGTAGGTCCATCGCCAGTCGACGAACGGCCAAATGGTACCGTCGACCGCCATCGCCGCCGCGAAGCAGGCCGCACCGGCGATGACCAGTTGTTTGATCTTGGCGCCGGGCTCGATCTCGCGCCGCATCAACGTGCCCGCCATCACGCCGAACAGCATCGTCGCCATCGACGGCACGAAGCTCAGCGTCTGATACCCGCCGCCGTTGTGCGTGAACGGGCTGGATCGCGGAAACAGGTTGAGAAACCATACGTCGAACGCGGCCGCGACGTTGGTGTTCTTGTCGAAGTGGGCGGCGATGCCGCTGAAATGCGGCCAATCACTCGGCACACCCACCGCGGCGTAGTCGAAATCCCGCCCGGGCAGCGGGTACTGAACGAACAGCAACGAATAGCCGACCAGGATCGCCGCCGCCGCCAATCCCTGCACCACGAGTCGCCGGCCGAGCAGCAGGTAGACGAGCGGATAGCCCAGCCCGATCTGGGTCAAGACATCCTCGAACGTGAAGTAGGTTTCGCTCCGGCCGTCGGAGCGCAGAAAGATCCCGAGCAGGACCAGCACCGCCGAGCGATAGAGCACGTGCCACGCACGCTTGGCCCGGCTGTCCCCGGAGGTGAGTCGTCGGGCGAACGAGTAGGGCATCGCCACCCCGACGATGAACATGAACGACGGCTGAATCAGATCCCAGAACGAGCAGCCGGTCCACTCTGCGTGCGAGAATTCATACCCGAGAAACGCCCACACCCGGCTCTCGGGAAACCGCGCCGCCATCGCGGAGAACCCCAGCCCGCCCGAAACCATCGCCAGCATCACGAGACCGCGATAAGCATCCAGCGAAACCAGCCGCGCGGGGGGGTTGGTAGATGTTGCCCCGGACATGCTCGTTGCCCTCGACACGAAGGACGTACTCCCCTGCTAAGAATGAGCCTACGCCGTGACAACGCGCACCGCAACCGAACGGACTTCGCGCGAAAAAAATGGCCGCCCCGTTCGAACGTGACGGCCGGTCGCTCCGTAGAGCGTGGCCTGCGAATGTTTCGTCTTGTTACGAAAAGACTCGCAGGCCGGGGTCGATTACACTAGACTTCAATATACCGAAGCTGGAACTGTTGTCAACGCCGCTTTTTGAGATTTTTCGGCAAGGTTGGGGTGCGTCATGTCGCATACGACGTTGGGGCTTGACCTAGGGCCCAATTCCATCGGATGGGCGCTGATTGACCAAGATCGCGATTGCGTGATCAACTGCGGGGTTCGTGTGTTTCCCGAGGGCGTGGATGCGTTCGACACCAAGAAAGAAAAGCCCCGCAACGAAGCCCGCCGTGCGGCACGCGGCATGCGCCGTCAAAACCGCCGTCGGGGCGCCCGCAAACGGGGCTTACGCAGTGAGTTGATCCGCGTCGGTCTTTGGCCCGAGGAACCCGCCGAGCAGGAAGCACTACTGAGGCGGGATCCTTTGGCCCTTCGTGTTCGCGCACTTGAGGAACCCTTGACGGCGCACGAAATCGGGCGCGCCTTGCTTCATCTCAACCAGCGGCGGGGCTTCCTTTCGAATCGCAAGAAGGAGCGAAAAACCCCCGAGGTCAAGGGCATGTTGGCAGAGATCAACACGTTGGCGGCCGACATTCAGCAAACCGGGTGCCGTAGTACCCTTGGCGAGTACCTGTACCGCAAGGCCGCTTCTCTGAACCACTGCCATCGGACTGAGAATGATCACGTGCGTCGCCGTCACACTCTGCGACAGATGCTGGTCGACGAATTTGATCAGATTTGGACGTGTCAACAGCGGCATCATCCTGATCTTCTTTCCGACAAGCTGCGTTTCGGCGTCAAGGGACCACAAAAGCAGCCGCACAAGCCGGTCCGACGCGGACAGTCACATACGCTCGTCGATGCCTTCGGTCTCGAAGGCTTCTTGTTTTTTCAGCGAACGATGTATTGGCCGAGGTCTGTCGTTGGCAAGTGCGAACTTGAGCCGAAAGAAAAGCGATGCCCGCGGGCGGATCGACGCGCGCAGCGCTTTCGCATCTTGCAGGAGCTGAACAACCTTCGGTACATCGACCCGATCACCTACGAAGAGCAATCATTGGATGATGACCAGCGGAACCTTGTGCTGGAAAAGCTGAGCACCCGAAAGGAAATGACATTCGAAGCGATGAAGAAGGCGCTCGGATTCATGGAGACGGTGCAATTTAATCTCGAATCAGGCAAGCGGACGAAGATCCTGGGCATGGTGTCCGATTACGCCCTTGCCAACAAGAACGCGATGGGGCCAGCGTGGCACAAGTTACCGGAGAACGTCAAGAACGCGGTAGTGGAGTTGCTTGCGGTATCGACTGATGACGACGAAACGTTCGAAAGGCTTGTGCATGTGCAAGGCCTTACACCGGAGCAGGCCGATGGCGCATTATCCGCTGATCTTCCAGCCGGCTATGTGAAGCTGTCGCTCAAGGCCATAGAGAAACTGCTGATCCACCTGGAACGGAAGCTTCCCCTGATGGGGAATGACGAAAGCGACTCCGCCATGCACGCTGCGGGTTACATGCGCCGTGACCAACTTCAGAGACGCGTGTTCGATCAGCTTCCCGACTTGGCGCGCGTCGGTGATGCGCGCGTCGGCGATATCCCAAGCCCCGTGGTGAAGCGCGCGATCGTGGAACTGCGCAAGGTCGTCAACGCGATCATACGCGAGTACGGTAAGCCCGATGCGATCCACGTCGAGATGGCACGTGATCTTCGCCAGGGTCCCAAGGCACGCAGTGAATACAGCCACCGGATTCGTGAAATTGAAGTCAAGCGCAGCCGGGCCGCCGATGAGATCCGTGCCCTTCGTGACCAGGGAGTGAACGTTCGACTGAATCGCGACACGATCCAGCAGTATCTATTTTGGCAGGAACAGGATCATTCCTGCATGTACTGCCAAGGCAAGATCAGCCAAGCTCAGCTATTCGGCGGCGAGGTCGACGTTGATCACATCTTGCCGTACTCGCGTAGTTTGGACGATTCGCAAATGAACAAGGTCGTTTGTCACCGTCACTGCAACGCCGACAAGACGAACCAAACGCCGCACGAGTGGCTGGCTCCCCGTGACCCCGCTCGTTTCGAGCGGGTTTGCCAGCATGCCTTGTCGCTCGTGCGCGGAGGTCTTCTCCCTTACAAAAAGTACCGACGTATCATCCAGAAAGAGCTTAAACTCGATGACTTCATTGCTCGCCAGCTTACGTCAACCGCCTACATCGCACGCGCGACCGTGGAATATTTGAAATGCCTGTTCGCCCAGGATCACAGCGTTCTCGGTCTGAAGGGGGAACTGACGGCGGAGCTACGCCACCAATGGGGTATCGACAATCTCCTGTCGACGTTGCCGGACAGCCCCGCATGGCAAGCGCAAAACGAGCTCCGGCCGGGCGAAAAGAACCGTGCTGACCACCGTCATCACGCCATCGACGCAATTGTGATCGCGCTTACCGACCGATCGCGCCTGCAGCAACTTTCGCGGATTCGTAAGGCAGGCGGTACGTTGAGGACCGGTGAGGTTCTGCCGTTCCCGTGGGAAACCTTTCGTGATGATGTCGTCGACAAGGTCAGTCGAATCAACGTATCTCACCGAGCGGAACGGAAAGTCGCCGGTGCTCTGCATGAGGAAACGGCGTACGGCCCAACCCGAGACGCAGATGTCTTTGTCGTGCGGAAGCCGCTCGATGCCCTCTCACCCAATGAGGTCCCTCTGATTCGTGATGCCGTGATCCGCAGCATCATCGAAGAACGTTTGAAGAATCACGGCATCGAGGTTGGTCGGGCAACAAAGAAAGTGGACGCGCGGCGGTGGCGAGCGGCGATGGCAAACGTCACGATGCCGTCCGGGGTGCCCATTCGTAAGGTGCGCGTGCTCCGAAAAGAGAAAACCATTCAACCGATTCGCGGTGGCTCGGTGCATGAGGCCTACGTCAAGCCCGGGTCAACCCATCATCTTGCGCTGTTCGAGTGGGAAGAGGGCGGGGAGCGCAAGAGGAGTGTTGATTTCGTCACCATGCTCAGGGCTACCGACCGCGTGAAGACACAGCGCCAGGAGTTTCGGCGACTGGTAACGCAGTATCAGGAGGCGGAGCAAGAGAAAATCAGAAAGCGCTCGTCGCAATACCGTGAACGCCAACGGCAGGCGGAGCGGGTTGCCCCGCTGATCGATCGCAACCCGCCGTCGAACCATGCGACGATACCTGAAAGTGCGAAGTTTCTTTATTCCTTGAGTCGCGGGGAAATGGTCTGGGCCAACTGGAAGGGCCAACACAAGCTCCTGGTCTTCAAAACGGCGGCATCAACACAAGGGCAAATCTATTTTGCTGAACACACGGACGCTCGCCGAAGTGCTGAACAGACCCAATTCGTGGCAAGGGCCAACAAGCTTGACGCTCGTAAGGTCACGGTCGATCCTCTCGGACGCATTCGCTGGGCCAATGACTAAAGACGGGCCGATCATCGGTCGATTCTCCGAAATTGGGAAATTGATCTATGATCAAGCGCACCATCGAGATCTCGCGTGAGCCGGCCTATCTGTCGGTCAAGCTGGATCAGCTTCTGATCCAGCCTCGCGGCGAGGATCCGGCCCCGGCCGCGAGCGTCCCCTGCGAGGATATCGGGCTTGTGCTGGTGGATCACCCGGCCACGACCTATTCGCACGGAGCGCTCACCCGCCTCGCCGAGCACGGCGGCGTCCTGGTCGTCTGCGGCCGGAACCACCTGCCCGCCGGCATGCTCCTGCCCCTATCGAGCCACACCGAAGTCGTCAAACGCCTTCACGAGCAGATCGCGGTCGGAAAGCCGCTGCGCAAGCAACTCTGGAAACAGATCGTCGTCGCCAAGATCAGAGCCCAAGCGGGCAATATCGCTCCGCGGACGACCGCGCGTTCCAAGCTTTTGTCACTCGCGCGGCAGGTGCGGTCCGGCGATCCGAGCAACGTCGAGGCCCAGGCCGCCAAGGTCTATTGGTCCGCGTGGCTCTGCGACTACGCCGACGCGGTCTCGTTCCGCCGCGATCCCGACGGCGACGGTGTCAACGCGCTGCTGAACTACGGCTACGCGGTGGTTCGCGCCGCGGTCGCCCGAGCGCTGGTGGGCGCGGGGTTGCATCCGAGCTTGGGGATCCACCACACCGGTCGGGCCAACGCATTCTGTCTGGCCGATGATTTGATCGAACCGCTTCGGCCGCTCGTCGACGCGCGCGTCCGCGGCCTCGTCGGCGCCGGCCGGGAAACGCTCGACCAGCCCGCCAAGGCCGAGTTGCTCGAGATCATGACCGAAACCGTACGCATCGCCGAGCAGACCGGGCCCCTCATGGTCGCCCTGCACCGCATGGTCGCGTCGCTCGTCCGCTGCTACCAGGGAACCGACAAGACGCTTCATTTCCCCGTCGCCATCGAAGACGACGGATGATCATCAGCGGATACCGATGCATGTGGGTCGTGGTCATGTTCGATCTACCGACGGACACGACCCGGGCTCGGCGCGAGTACGCCCACTTTCGCAAGCTGCTGCTTCGTGACGGCTTTACGATGATGCAGTATTCGGTGTATATTCGGCACTGCGCCAGCGAGGAGAACGCCGATGTTCACATCCAGCGCGTCGAGGGCACCATCCCTCCGGACGGCGAGGTGCGCATCCTCACCATCACCGACAAGCAGTTCGAACGCATGCGCGTTTTCTGGGGAAAACGGCGCAAGCCGCCCGAACAAGCCCCGAAACAACTCGAACTTTTCTAACCGACTTCGCTCGCAACTCCTTTCCGCGGCTCGGGTTCCGGGAGAGGGAGTGTAATCGACCCCGGCCCGAGAGCAATCCGCAACGTAACGCACGTCGACGCGGCGGTGGTCGACAGTGTAATCGACCCCGGCCCGAGAGCAATCCGCAACTGGCGATGCTCGCGGAACCGCAGGCCGGCGAGTGTAATCGACCCCGGCCCGAGAGCAATCCGCAACGGCACAGGAGACGGTGGCCGACCAGCGTGCAGTGTAATCGACCCCGGCCCGAGAGCAATCCGCAACGTACAAGAGCACGTAGCTGCGTAGACGTACAGTGTAATCGACCCCGGCCCGAGAGCAATCCGCAACCCAGGACGTTGATCCGCTGTTTAACCGAGCGAGTGTAATCGACCCCGGCCCGAGAGCAATCCGCAACCACCCTGCCCCAGGCCGACCGCCGCTTCCTAGTGTAATCGACCCCGGCCCGAGAGCAATCCGCAACCCCAAAGCGTGGGACTACCGGGACCTCCCTAGTGTAATCGACCCCGGCCCGAGAGCAATCCGCAACTAACGGCGCTGCCCGTACAGCTACAGGAAAAGTGTAATCGACCCCGGCCCGAGAGCAATCCGCAACGTCGCGAGCGAT
>Ga0299906_10003396_pt1 | contig 13137 bp, 12 predicted proteins | sample RVTome_14_FD_200259 | JGI IMG/M metagenome (GOLD analysis project Ga0299906, IMG submission 200259) | Soil microbial communities from uranium-contaminated site in the Upper Colorado River Basin, Wyoming, United States - RVT145D125 (version 2) ...
TCGTAGGCAAGATCGACGTGGTCGACAGCGACGAAGGCGTCGGGCATGGCGCCGCGGATCGTATCAGGCTTCGCGCCCGATCGATCAGACCTGCTGCGCGAGGATCAGGAACACGAGCGCGATCGGCGTGTAGAACATGAACGCGGCCTCGCGGCCGTTCCACTCCTTCGACTGCCAGCTCGCGAACCACTGCCCGCCCACGGTCATGAACCCGCCGAACCAGATCGCGAAGCCGAGCGCGAGTCCCGCGAACGCGATCGTCTTCGCCTCGTGGAACGCCGGCGCCGGCAGGCCGAGCGCGCCGAACAGCACCCCCGCGCCCCACAGGCACAGCCCGGCGGTCGCCGCCTCGGCGGCGATCAGCGCGCAGTAGGCGAAGTGATGCAAGGCGGGCCAATGGATCGCCCGGCGGCGCAGCTTCGAGTCCGGGAACGTCGTGTCCATCCGGAAGACGTGCTGCACGAACCGCAGGTTGGTGCCATAGTCAACGAGGTTGTTGAGCACCACCAGCGCCGCGAACGCACCAATCCAGAGCACGAACAGCGCCTGCGCCGCGCGGACCGCTTCCATCTGTCGCTCCCCCGCTTCTCGATGCGCGGGGGAGTATAGAATCAGCCGTCCCGCTTTCCCACCCCCGGAGGATCGACATGAGAGCCGCGATTGCGTTGTCGGGCGCCACGCTGCTGGCGGGCGCGCTGATCGGTGGAACGGCATCGGCGCAGGAGAAGAAGCTCGTGCCGGTGACCTACACCCTCAACTGGTATCCGCAGGCCGAGCACGGAGGCCTGTTCCACGCCAAGGCGGACGGGATCTACGAGCGCTACGGGCTCGACGTCACCATCCGGCCGGGCGGCCCGCAGGTCAACATCCACCAGCTGCTGGCGGCCGGGCAGACCGACTTCATCATGGGCACCGCGATGCGGACGCTGAACGCCCAGGCGCAGGGCGTGCCCATCGTCACCGTGTTCGCGAGCTTCCAGAAGGACCCGCAGACCCTGGTAACCCACGTCGGCGTGGGCCACGACAAGCTGCAGGACCTCAAGGGCAAGCCGATCCGCCTGCCGGCGATCGCGCGCACCAACTACTGGCCGTGGCTGAAGAGCAAGTTCGGCTTCAGCGACGAACAGATCCGCGGCTTCGAGCCTGGCTACGCCGCGCTCGGCTCCGACAAGATGCTCTCCCAGCAGGGCTTCGTCACCAACGACGGCTGGAACGCGCGCAAGGTCGGCCTGAGCCTGCAGAGCCTGCTGCTCGCCGACTACGGCTGGGCGAACTACGCGACCACGATCGATGTCACCGAGAAGACCATCCGCGAGCGGCCCGAGATCGTGCGCGCGTTCGTGCGCGCCACGAGCGAGGGCTGGAAGGCCTATCTGGAAAACCCGACCAAGGCGCACGCCGCGATCAAGCAGGCCAATCCGCAGATGGATCCCGACCTGATGCAGTATTCCTGGGGCGAGATGAAGCGGCTGGGCATCCTCGATTCCGGCGACGCGGCGGGCGGGAAGATCGGCGTCATGACCGACGCCAGATGGGAGCGCTTCGTCAAGGAAATGCAGGCGGCCGGCGCGCTGCCCGCCAATCTCGACTGGAAGAAAGCTTACACGCTGGAGTTCGTCAAGGGCCTCTAGGCGCGCGCGGCGCGGAGCGCGCGCCAGACGCGCTCCGGCGTCGCCGGCAGCTCGATGTGCTCGACGCCGAGGTGGGCGAGCGCATCCACGATGGCGTTGGCCACGGCGGCGAGCGCCGGCGTGGTGCCGCCCTCGCCGCCGCCGCGCATGCCCATCGGATGGGTGGTCGACGGCACCTCGCTGATCTCGGTCGCGAACGACGGCAGCTGGTCCGCGTGCGGCATCGCGTAGTCCATGAAGCTCGCCGACAGCAGCTGGCCGGTCTCGGCATCGTAGTGACAGCTCTCCCATAGCGCCTGGCCGACGCCCGCGGCGATGCCGCCGTGGGTCTGGCCGTGGAGGATCAGGGGGTTCACCGCCCGGCCGCAGTCGTCGACCGAGGAGTGGCGCACGATCTCGACGACCCCGGTCTCCGGGTCCACCTCGACCTCGCACACCGCGCAGCCGTAGGGATAGGAGGGCAGCGGCGTCGTCTCGTCGTGCGCGCCCGCGAGCGGCGCGGCCGCGGCCGCCTCGAAGAGAGAGACCGAGCGGTCGGTGCCCTTCACGGTGAAGCGCCCGCGCGCGAACTCGATGTCGCTTGCCGCCGCTTCCAGCAGGCCCGCCGCGATCTGCCGGCCCTTCTCCACGATCTCGTCCGAGGCCCGCGCCATGACCACCGCGCCCATACGCATCGAGCGGCCCGAATGCGACCCGCCGCCCACCGGCGCGACGTCGGTGTCGCCGGTGATCAGGCGGACCTGCGCGAGCTCGACGTCGAACCACTCCGCCATGAGTTGGGCGAAGCTCGTCTCGTGCCCCTGTCCGGCCGACAGCGTCCCGAGCACCACGTCGATGCGCCCTTCGGGCAGGACGCGGATCTCGGCGCGCTCGCGCGGCACCCCGGTGTTGAGCTCGATGTAGTTGCCGAGCCCGATGCCGCGGTAGCGGCCGCGCCGGCGCGCCGCGGCGCGGCGCGCCTCGAACCCGGCCCAGTCGGCGAGCGCGAGCACGCGATCCTGCGCCGCCGCGTAGTCGCCGCTGTCGTAGACCAGCCCGAACGGATTGCGGTAGGGCATCGCGCTCGCGGGCACCAGGTTCCGGCGCCGCAGCGCGACGCGATCGAAGCCGTGGCGGCGCGCAGCGAGGTCGATGAGGCGCTCGACGATGAACATCACCTCGGGGCGGCCGGCCGCGCGGTACGGCGTCGTCGGCGAAGTGTTGCTCAGCACGGCCCGGCCGCGTATGGACGCCGCCGGAAAGTGGTAGACGCTCGTCGAGACGCCGATCCCCTTCGCGAGCGGGATGAACGACACCGCGTGGGCGCCGACGTTACTGGTGTTGACGCAGCGCAACGCGAGAAAATTGCCTTCCGCGTCGAGCGCCAGCTCCGCCTGCGACGCGAGGTCGCGCGCGTGCTCGTCGCTGAGAAACGCCTCGTGCCGCTCGCAGGTCCACTTGACCGGCCGGCGCACGCGCCGGGCCGCCCACGCGACGAGCGCGAACTCCGGATAGAGGTTGTTGCGCGTACCGTAGTTGCCGCCGAGATCGCGCGTGACCATCCGCACCGCGCTCTCGGGGACGCCGAGCACGCCGGCGAGCTCGCTGCGGTGCCGCTGTACCCCGCCCGACGCGGCATAGACCGTGTAACGGCCGCTCGCTTCGTCGTACGCCGCGAGCGCGGCGCGGGGCTCCATCGGCACACCCGTGACGCGATTGATGGTCGTCTCGAGCCGCACGACGTGCGCGGCGCGCCGGAAGGCCGCGTCGGCCGCCGCGGTGTCGCCGGCGTCGCAGTCGACGCAGACGTTCGAAGCGATCTCGCTCCAGACCCGTGGCGCGCCGGGGCCGGCCGCGTCCCGAGTGGCGGTCACGGCGGCGAGGGGCTCGTAGTCCACGACCACGCGCTCGGCGGCGTCCTTCGCCGCCGCGACCGTTTCGGCGACGACCAACGCGACGGCCGCGCCCACGAAGCGCGCCGTGTCGAGCGACAGCGCCGGATACGGCGCCAGGAACACCGGCGAGCCATCGCGGTTCTTGAGCGGGACCTCGTGCGGATTCGGGGAGATCGGGCGGTATGGAATCGGCTTCAGTCCAGCGTGCGCCGCGTCACGGCCGGTGAGGACCGCGATCACCCCGGGCGCCGCCAGGGCTTCGGCCGCGTCGATGCCCCGGATGCGTGCGTGAGCGTACGGAGAGCGCACCAGCACCGCGTAGACCTGGCCCGGCAGGCTGAAGTCGTCGCTGTAGCAGCCCCGCCCGGTGACCAGGCGCTCGTCCTCGCGGCGCGGTACGGGCTTCCCGACACCCTGGCGCGCCAACCCGGTTCGCGAGTTCAGAAACGACATCGACTGCTTGGGGCTTGGCGTCCGGTTCGGGGGGCGCTAGTATTCCACGCGCGGGGTAGAAGCGTTCAGTCGGCGGGCGCGCCGGCGGGAAATTGCTCCAGGGAGTGCGCCCGCATGATCGCCTACACGCCGCCCCGTGCGCCCAAGGCCATTCCGGTCGTCGACCTCGCCGGGAGCTTCGCCTCGCGGCTCGACGATCGCCGGCAGGTCGCCTGGGAGATCCACAAGGCCTGCCGCGAGACCGGGTTCTTCTACGTCTCGAACCACGGCGTGCCGCAGGCGCTGATCGACGCCCAGTTCGAGTGCGCGCGGCGCCTCTTCGCCCTGCCGCTCGAGCGCAAGCTGGCAATCCACATGACGAACTCGCCCTCCACGGCCGGGTACGAGCCGATCGGCGGGCAGATCCTCGACAGCCAGGACGCGGCGAGCGAGAAGGCGCCGCCGGATCTGAAGGAGAGCTTCTACATCGCGATGGAGCTCCCCGACGACCATCCCTGGGCGCAGAAAAGGATCCGGAGCTTCGGGCACAACCAATGGCCGGAAGGCCTCCCCGGATTCCGCGAGCAGATGCTCGCCTACCAGGCCGCGGCGCGCGGCCTCGGTGACCGCGTGCTGGCGATGCTGGCCCTCTCGCTCGAGCTGCCGGAGGACTACTTCGTCCCGTTCTACGACATGCCGGGCACGACGCTGCGGCTGCTCCGCTATCCGCCGCATCCGCAGGCCGCGCTCGCCAATCAGCTGGGCGCAGGTGCGCACACCGACTGGGGCGGGGTCACGATGCTGGCGCAGGACGACCTCGGCGGGCTCGAGGTCCGCAACGTCGCCGACGAGTGGATCCAGGCGGCGCCGATCCCGGGCACCTTCGTGATCAACCTCGGCGACCTGATGCAGCGGTGGACCAACGGCATCTACCGGTCGAACATGCACCGGGTGAGGAACAACAGCTCCACCCACGACCGCTACTCGATTCCGTTCTTCTACAGCCCGCGGCCGGATTCGCGGATCGAGTGCCTGCCGACCTGCACCGACGCCGAGCACCCGCCCCGGTTCGAGGCCTGCACGGCCGCCGAGCACACCTACGAGATGTTCCGCCGCAGCTACGGCTATTCACCGACCAACGTCCAGAGGAGCGCCCAGACATGAACAGAATCGTTACCCGCGTCGCGATGGCCGCATTGCTGGCGCTCGCCGCCGTCGGCGGCCCGGCCCAGGCGCAGACCCGGATCAAGTTCACGCTCGACTGGCGGTTCGAGGGGCAGACGTCGTTCATGTGGCTGGGCCTCGCGCGCGGCCATTTCCAGCAGGAGGGCCTCGAGGTGCAGGTCGACGCCGGCGTGGGCTCGACCGCGGCGGTGCAACGCATCCACACCGGTGCCTACGACGCGGGCCTCGGCGACATGTCGGCGCTGATCGAGTACGCCGGCAACAACCCCGGGCAGACCCGCCTCCAGATGGTGTACCTGCAGTACGACGAGGCGCCGCTCGCCTACTACACGTTCAAGAAGACCGGCGTGAAATCGATCGCCGACCTCGCCGGCAAGTCCATCGCCGGAAGCCCGTTCGAGTCCACCCGCAAGATGTTCCCGGTGTTCGCCCGGGCGGCGAAGATCGACCCGGCGACCGTCACCTGGGTCACCGTCGACCCGCAGCTGCGGTCGAATGCGGTGATCAAGGGCGACGCGTTCGCCTGCGGCGGGTTCCTGACCGTGCCGCTCGAGTTCGAGGCGCGCGGCGTCAAGCGGGACGAGCTCGTCGAGATGACGGTCGCCGCCACCGGGATCCGCCTGTACGGCAACGGGCTGATGGTGTCGAACAAGCTGATCGCCGAGAACCCGAAGGCCGTCGCCGGCCTGGTGCGGGCGCTCAACCGCTCGTTCCGCGAGATGCTGGCCGAGCCCGACGCGGCGATCAAGGCGCTCAACGCCCGCGATCCGCTGACGCAGTACAAGATCGAGATGGAGCGGCTGAACCTCCTGCGACCGGCGATCCAGACCGAACGCACCAAGGTCAGCGGGTTCGGCGCCATCGACAAGGCGACGCTCGAGCGCCAGATCGAATACGTCGGCGCGGCGGTCAAGCTCAAGAGCAAGCCCGAGGCGGGTGCGCTCTTCAACGCGAGCTTCCTGCCGCAGCAGGCGGAGCGGATGCCGCTGAAGTGAGCTGCGGACGCCGGCAGCCTACCCCCCGGGACCCCTGGCGCCCTCGGGACTCAGCGACCAGACGTTGAACCGCCCTCTGCCACGCATTCGGTACGCGTGGAAATGGCGGTCGAGCGTGAGCACATCAGCGAGTTCCGAGGACTCTGCGGCCACGACCAAGGTCGCATCCGCGAGGTCCATCGGAAGGTCCGCATAGGTCCGCAATAGCGCGGCGATGCGTGCGATTGCGCTCGCGGTCTCGACGATCTCGATACGCCCTGCCTCGACGAGATCAAGCAGGTCAGGGACCTTGCTTCCAATGAAGTGGCCGGCTTCGGCGAGCACTGGCCAGGTGGTGAACAGCGCGCCGCGAAAATCCCCGAAAAACGTGCGTGCCTCGCGGTGCCAGCGGTCGCGCCGGTTGAAGAGCGCGATCAGCGGACCAGCGTCAACGAGCAGCCGATCGGGTGCGGCCACGCACTGCGCGCTTGAGGTAGCGCTTCCGGTTCGTGGCGAGATCCGTCGGGCCGGCGATCACCCCGACCAACCCGCGCCTTTCAGCCTCTTGCAGAAACGATGTCCTGAAGCGCGCTCTTCCCCGTCGGGTGGGTTTTGGGGCCAGAGCAGACATGGAGTCTCCGTTCCGGATGGTGCGATCCCGATAGTACTACTACTCCCGGCGCGCGGCGGTCGACGAGACCACGCCGTCGCTATTTCCTCTCAAGCGGGAATTTGACCGAATCCCAGAAGCCCTGGTGCGGCTTTTCGGCCTCGGCCTCGAGATGGGGGCCGATCACTTCGATCCGGCGCTGCCCGCGCGCGAACACTTCGCGGCAAGGCAAGGCGAGCGTCGGGTTCGACGAGTGATCGCCGGTCAGCACGCGCAGCCGCGCCTCGCTGAGACCATAGACGACGCGCCCGATGCCGGCCCAGTACGCGCCGCCCGCGCACATCGCGCAGGGCTCGGTGCTCGCGTAGAGCGTCGCCCGCGCGAGAACGGACGGCGGATGCGTGCCCGAGGCTTCGCGCACCGCTTGCATCTCCGAGTGAGCAGTCGCATCGGTGTCGCGGCTCCTCAGGCTCGCGGCTTCCGCGATCACCTCGCCATCTAGCACGACCAGCGAACCGAACGGGTGCCGCCCCGCGGCACGCGATTCGACCGCCTTGGCGATCGCGCGCCGAAGGTAGGCGACGTCGGCCTCGATCGGCTTGCCCTCGCTGACGAACGAGCTCATTCGCGACGATTCACGACGTGCCGCCCCTCAGGCGGCCAGCTTCTTCACCGCCTCGCGCGCCCGCGCGAGCAGCCGCGGCAGGTCGAGGCCGGGGATCGCGTCATTCTCGACCACCACCCGGCCCTGAACGGTGAGGAGCCGCAGCTTCGGCCGGCCTCCGCTCGCCACCGGTCCGATCGCAGGGTCGTGCAGGCCGGCGTAGCGCAGCTGGTCGAGGTCGTACACGGCGAGGTCGGCGGCACGCCCGACTTCGATCGTGCCCACGTTGTCGATGCCCAGCACGCGCGCGCCGCCGCGTGTCCCCCAGTGAATCACGTCTTCCACGGTCGTGGCGGCGGCGCCCTTCACCGCGCGGTGCACGGACCAGCACATATGCGCCTCGGAGATCGAGTCGCCGCCCTCGTTGGACGCGGTGCCGTCCACGCCGATCGACACCGGTGCGCCCGCGCGCACGAGCTCGGGCACCGGGGCGACGCCGCTGCCGAGCCGGCAGTTCGATCCCGGGCAATGTGCGGTGCCGGTGCCGGTCTCGGCGACGAGCCGGATCTCCGACTCGGAGAGGTGCACCATGTGCGCAAACCAGACGTCGTTGCCGACCCACTCGTGATCGGCGACGAACTCCACGGGCTTGCGGCGGTGCTGCTCGCGGCAGAACACGACGTAGTCGGTGGTCTCGGAGAGATGGCTGTGCAGCCGGACCCCCAGGCGCCGCGCCGCCTGCGCCAAGGGCTTCAGCTCCTCCGGGCGCACCGACCAGGTCGGGGTCGCGGGCGCCATGACGACGCGGCGCAGCGCCTCGGGGCCGGGATCATGGTACGTCCCCACCAGCCGCTCGAGGTCGCCGACGATGGCCTCCAGCGTCTCGGGCTTGAGGGCGTCGGGGTCGTTCAGCTCGAAGGGTCGCTGGAGCGTCGCCCCGCCGCGGCAGAGGACGAAGCGGATGCCGAGGCGCCCGGCCAGATCGAAGAGGACCTGCGCCGGGTCATAGCCCATGCCGGGCCAGTAGATGTAATGGTGGTCGGCGATGGTGGTGCAGCCCGAGAGCACGAGATCGACCATGCCGACCTCGGCCGCGATGCCGAGGAGCTCGGCGTCGAAGCGGCGGCGATAGGGGTACGCCACCGCGCCCAGCCAGCCGGCGAGCGGCAGGTTGATGCCGGCGGGCACGCCCCGGAGCACCGACTGCGCGAGATGATGGTGGGTGTTGACCCAGCCCGGGTAGACCACGCAGTCGGTGGCATCGAGCACGCGCTCGCCGGCCGCCGGCGCGAGCCGGCCGATCGCAGCGATGCGGCCCGGCGCGTCGATGCGGATGTCGCCACCCGGCGCCCGTGCCCGATCGCCCGGCAGGCCGGTCATGATGGCGAGCGCGTTTCGGATCAGCACGCGCTAGCGCTCCTGCACGACCTCGGATTCGTGCCAGCTCCCGAGCGCGAGCTTGGAGAGGAACACCATCAGCAGGAAGAGCGCCACGCCGGTCACGGTGATGAGGAGCAGCGCCGCGAACAGGCGCGGGATGTTGATCGAGAAGCCCGCCTGCAGGATCTGGTAGGCGAGGCCGGCCGAGGTGCCGCCGGTGCCGGCGACGAACTCGGCCACCACCGCGCCGATCAGCGCGAGGCCGGAGGAGATCCGCAGGCCGCCGAAGAAGTACGGCGCCGCCGACGGGATGCGCAGCTGCGTGAGCGTCTGCCAGCGGCTCGCCCGGTTCATGCGGAACAGATCCACGAGCCCCGGGTTGACGCTGCGCAGCCCCAGGGTGGTGTTCGCGATGATCGGAAAGAGCGCGATGATGGTGGCGCAGACGACGAGCGCGGCGGTCGGGTTCCTCACCCAGATGATGATGAGCGGCGCGATCGCGACGATCGGCGTCACTTGCAGCAGCACGGCGTAGGGGAAGAAGCTCACCTCGATCCACCGGCTCTGCACGAACAGGAACGCGACCGTCGTGCCGATGAGCACCGCCATGAAGAACGCGCCGAACGTGATCTTGAGCGTGATGAGGAGCGATCTGAACAGCAGCTCCCAGTCCGTGACCAGCGTCTCCGCCACCAGCAGCGGCGCGGGCACGATGTACTTGGGCACCTCGAACGCCTTCACCAGCGCGTGCCAGACGAGGACGACCAGGATCCCCACCGCGATCGGCGCCGCCCATCTCAGCACCCGGTCGCTGCGGCTCGCCGTCACAGGTCGGTCGCTCCCCGGGCGGCGGCGTCGGCGAGGAGCTCGGACAGCTCCTTCGCGTACGCGGCGAACTTCTGCGTGACGCGGAAGGCGTCGGTGCGCGGATGCGGCTCGCCGATCGCCACCTCCTTCAGGATCCGCCCGGGGCGGGCCGACATCACCGCCACGCGCGTCGACAGGAACACCGCCTCGTAGATGCTGTGGGTGACAAAGACGACAGTGAGGTGCTTCTTCCACCACAGCTGGATGAGGTCGGCGTCCAGCCGGTTGCGGGTGATCTCGTCGAGCGCGCCGAAGGGCTCGTCCATGAGCAGCAGGTTCGGGTCGGTGACGAGCGCCCGCGCGATCGAGGTGCGCATCTGCATCCCGCCCGAGAGCTGCCGCGGGTAGTGCCGCTCGAACCCGGTCAGCCCCACCAGCGCCAGCGCTTCCGCCACGCGGGCGTCGGCCTCGGCGCGGGGCGCGCCGGCGAGATCGAGCGGCAGGCGCACGTTCTTCCGCACCCGCGCCCAGGGCATGAGGGTCGCGTCCTGGAACACCATCACCAGCTGCCGGCCGGGCTCGCCGACGCGCTCGAAGCCCTGGCGCCACCAGCGCAGCCGCCCGTCGGACGGCGAGATCAGGTTGGCGATCATCTTCAGGAGCGTCGACTTGCCGCAGCCCGAAGGCCCGAGCAGCGTGACGAACTCGCCCGGCCGGATGGTCAGGTCGACCGGGTGGAGCGCGCGGGTGCCGTCGGCGTAGACCTTGTCGGCCGACAGCACCTCGACGACGGGCGCCGGGTCGGCGGGCACGGGCACTGCGGCCAAGGTGCGCCGTCCCCCCGGGTTACGGCATGACGCGCAGGTCCTTCACGAACTGGGTCGTGAACGCCTGCCGGTAGTCGACCTCGGGCTTGAGCAGCCCCTCGCGCACCATCAGATCGTAGATCGCCTTGTAGCGCGTCTCGCTCATCGTGCCGATGCCCAGTCGCTCCGCGTCGCCGCCGGTAAGGGCCCTGAGCTCTTTGAGCTTGCCCAGCGCGTAGGCTAGCTGATCGTCGGCCGCCCTGGGATTCTGCTCCTTGATCAGGGCGTTCGCCGCCGACGGGTCGGCGAGATACTGCTTCCAGCCCTCCATCGAGGCGCGCACGAAGCGCGCGACCACGTCGGGGCGCTCCTTGACCGTTCGCTGCATCGTGACGATCGTGCTGCCGTAGACCGGCCAGCCGTAGTCGGCGAAGAGGAAGTAGTTCGCCTTGACGCCCGCCTTTCCGATCTCGAACGGCGAATTGGTGATGAAGCCCTGCGTCGCGCTGTTCCGGTCGGCGATGAACGGCTGGAGGCTGCCCGTGAACGGCCGGACCTGGTCATCGACGAGGCCGTACTTGGTCCTCAGCCACGGCCACCACGACGAGCGCGACGCCGTCGCGACGAACACGGTCTTGCCCTTCAGCTCGTCGAGCTTGGTGACGTCCGCGTGGGTCGCGAGGCACGCCAGATCCTTCTGGAACGAGACCCCGACCGTGACCGCCGGCACGCCCTGCTCGATCGCCTTCATCACCCAGAAGTCGTACCCCATGATGAAGTCCGCCTGGCCGGCCGCCAGCAGCTGCATCACGTTCACCTGCGGGCCGCCCATCCGCACGGTCACGTCGAGCCCGTGCTTCTTGTAGATGCCGTTGGTCACTCCGGCGTAGAAGCCGCCGTGCTCGGCCTGGGCGAACCAGTTGGTGAGGAAGGTGAGCTTCTCCTGCGCCTCCGCGCGCGGCGCGAGGAGCGCCGCGGCGGCGAGGATCGATCCGAGGAGCCAGAACAGCCGCCGCATGCGGGGCGGCACAGCGAGCGCACGGTGACTCATGATCAGGCTCCGTTGGGAAATGCAGCTATTGAAGGACGGGAACCGTGAGCAATCTCCCACCGCCTCGCCGCGGCATTGCGCCGCGACGCTACGGCCGACCGCTTCTACTCACGTGAGCCGCTTATAGGGGATCGCTCACGCGCCTGTCAAGGGACGCACTACGGGGACGCATCGACACCCCCGTGTGCGCCATTCCGGGGCGCGCGCTGCGGCCGCGGCAAACACCCCTGCCGCGCCGGCTTACGGCATGACCCTCACATCTTTCACGAACTGCAGCGTGAACGCCTGCCGGTAGTCCACGTCGGGCTTGAGCAGCCCGGCGGACACCATGTAGTCGTAGGTCTTTTTCCAGCGCTCCTCGGTCATCGCGCCGATGCCCATCTTCGCCGCGTCGCCGCCGGTGATGAGCCGGTGCTCCTTGAGCTTCTCGAGCGCGTAGGCGAGCTGGTCGTCCTTCATGTTCGGGTTGTCCTTCTTGATCAGCTCGTTCGCCGCGCCCGGCTCGGCGAGATAGCTCTTCCAGCCTTCCATCGACGCGCGCACGAAGCGCGTCACCACATCGGGCTTCTCCTTCACCAGCTTCTGGGTCGCCACGATCGTGGTCCCGTACGGCGGGAAGCCGTCGTGCGCGAACAGGAAGAACTTGGCCTTCACGCCGGCCTTTCCCGCCTGGAACGGCTCGGAGGACATGTAGCCCTGCTGCGCGATCGCCTTGTCGGCGAAGAACGGCTGCAGGTTGAAGGTGTAGGGACGGACCTGCTCCTCGGCGTACCCGTACTTGGCCTTGAGCCAGGGCCACCAGGACGTGCGGCCCGCGGTGGCGACGAGGATGGTCTTGCCCTTGAGCGCGCCGAGACCGGCCACGTCGTCGTGCGCGAGCAGTCCCTGCAGGTCGTGCTGGAACGAGGTGGCGACGGTCACGGGGGTCAGGCCCTGCTCCAGGGCTTTCAGCACCTGGAAGTCGTATCCCATGTGCATGTCCGCCTGGCCGGCCAGCATGAGCTGCAGCCCGTTGACCTGCGGGCCGCCCATCCGGATGCTGACGTCGAGCCCGTGCTTCCGGTAGATGCCCGTGGCGATGGCCTGGTAGAACCCGCCGTGCTCGGCCTGGGCGTACCAGCTGGTGAGGAACGTGACCTTGTCCTGCGCGTGCGCGGCGGGTGCGAGCAGGGTGGCGGCGAACAGCAACGCGGCAACGCGGATGATCATGGCTGGCCTCCTCGACGAACGCGTCCGGATGCGACGCGGCGGCAATCATATGCCGCCGCCGCGAAGCGGTCCACGCCGCCGCCGTAGCCGCTACGGGCGTCTCATCAGCTGACGGTCCTGGCGGGCCAGATTGAGGATGCGGATCTTCTCGAGCCGCTCCACGTAGCGCACGAACCGGTACTTCTCCTCGAAGCCGTCGACCTGGCGCGGCGGAACGCGGGCATGCCCCGGCAGTGTCCGCACGTTGATGAAGCGGCAACCGGACCTGCCGAACGCGAGCTTCATCTCCGCCTCGAGCTCGCGCATGGTTCGGACGTCGGCCGTGTAGGGGACCCCGGCCGCCCGCGCCAGCGCAGCGAGATCGGCCTTGCCGGCGGTCGCCGTGGGGCGCGGCCCGTGCTTCCCGCGGCCGATCGATTCGTAGGCGCCGTTGTCGACGACGAACACGACGAGGTTCGGCGGCGCCTCCTGCCCGAGCGCGACGAGCTGCCCGAGCTCCATCAGGACCGAGCCGTCGCCGTCGAGGCAGACCACCTTGCGGTGCGGCAGTGCGAGCGCCAGGCCGATCGCCATC
>Ga0299906_10003397_pt1 | contig 13137 bp, 8 predicted proteins | sample RVTome_14_FD_200259 | JGI IMG/M metagenome (GOLD analysis project Ga0299906, IMG submission 200259) | Soil microbial communities from uranium-contaminated site in the Upper Colorado River Basin, Wyoming, United States - RVT145D125 (version 2) ...
CGCCGAGGAGACCGACAACGACGCCCAGGGCTACTTCGTCTACGACTCCAAGAAGTCGGGCGCCATCACGATCTCGCACCTGCGCTTCGGCCCCGGCCCGATCCGCTCCTCCTACCTGATCCAGAAGGCCAACTTCGTGGCCTGCCACCAGTGGGGCTTCCTCGAGCGCTACGACGTGCTCGAGTACGCGGTGCCGGGCGGCACTTTCCTGCTGAACTCTCCCTACCCGAAAGCGGAGCTCTGGAAACACCTTCCGCGCCGGGTCCAGGAGCAGGTGCTCGAGAAGAAGCTCAAGCTCTACGGCATCGACGCGGTCAAGGTCGCCGAGGCGACCGGGATGGGCAACCGCATCAACTCCGTGATGCAGACCTGCTTCTTCGCGATCTCGGGTGTGCTGCCACGCGAGCAGGCGATCCTGAAGATCAAGAAGGCGATCGAGAAGACCTACGGCCGGAAAGGCGCCGAGATCGTCAAGCGGAACTTCGCGTCGGTCGACGCCACGCTCGAGAACATGTTCGAGGTGCCCCCGGGGCCCCTCACCGGCAACGGACACGCACGGCCGACCGTCCCGGCCGCGGCGCCCGACTTCGTCAAGCGCGTGCAAGCCGTGATGATCGAAGGCAAGGGCGACCTCTTGCCCGTGTCCGCCTTCCCCGTGGACGGCACCTGGCCGACCGGCACCGCGCAGTGGGAGAAGCGGGCGATCGCCCTCGAGATCCCGGTCTGGGACGACGGGATCTGCATCCAGTGCAACAAGTGCGTGTTCGTGTGCCCGCACGCCGCGATCCGCGCCAAGGTCTACGACCCGAAGGCGCTCTCCTCCGCGCCGAAGAGCTTCAAGTCGATGGACTTCAAGGGCAACGAGTACAAGGGCCAGAAGTACACGGTGCAGGTGGCGCCCGAGGACTGCACCGGCTGCAGCCTGTGCGTGATGGTCTGCCCGGTGAAGGACAAGTCGAATCCGAAGCACAAGGCGATCGACATGGCCGCGATGCCGCCGCTGCGCGAAACGGAGCGTGAGAACTACGCCTACTTCCTGGACCTGCCGGAGCCGAAGCGCGAGGACGTCAAGCTCGACCTCAAGGGCTCGCAGTTCCTGACGCCGCTCTTCGAGTACTCGGGGGCCTGCGCGGGCTGCGGCGAGACTCCATACGTCAAGCTCATGACGCAGCTCTACGGCGACCGCGTGCTGGTCGCGAACGCCACCGGCTGCTCGTCGATCTACGGCGGCAACCTCCCGACCACCCCGTACACCGTCGACCGCAACGGGCGCGGCCCGGCCTGGTCGAACTCGCTCTTCGAGGACAACGCCGAGTTCGGTCTCGGCATGCGCTTGGCACTCGACCAGCACATGCAGCAAGCCGTAGGTCTGCTGAACGGCCTCGGCTCGCGGCTCGGCGACAACCTGGTCCGGGAGATCCTCGAGGCGGACCAGTCGAACGAGACGGGTATCTCGGCCCAGCGCAATCGCGTGGTGGCGCTCAAGCAGGCGCTCGCGGGGATCACCGGCGCCGAGGCGCAGCGACTGCTGCAGCTCGCCGACTACCTGGTCAAGAAGAACGTCTGGATCGTGGGCGGCGACGGCTGGGCCTACGACATCGGCTACGGCGGACTCGACCACGTGCTGTCGATGCACCGCGACGTCAACGTGCTGGTGCTCGACACCGAGGTCTACTCGAACACGGGCGGCCAGCAGTCGAAGGCCACCCCGACGGGCGCCTCGGCCAAGTTCGCCTCGGCGGGCAAGGAGTCCCCGAAGAAGGACATCGGCATGATGGCGATGGCCTACGGCCACGTCTACGTCGCGCGCGTCGCGTTCGGCGCCAAGGACGTGCAGACGCTCAAGGCGTTCCAGGAAGCCGAGAGCTACCCGGGACCCTCGCTGATCATCGCCTACAGCCACTGCATCGCCCACGGCTACGACATGGCCTACGGGGCCGAGCAGCAGAAGCTCGCGGTCGACTCGGGCGTGTGGCCGCTCTACCGCTTCGACCCGCGCCGCACGGCGCTCGGCCAGCCGCCGCTCGCGCTCGACTCGGGCGAGCCCAAGATCCCGGCCCAGCAGTACATGCGCAACGAGACGCGCTTCCGCATGGTCGAGAAGCTCGACCCGGTCCGCTACAAGAAGCTGCTCGCCTCCGCCGAGCGGCAGGCCAAGCAGCGCGTGGCCGTCTACAAGCAGCTCTCGGCGCTCACGGTTCCGCGGATCACGGACGCCGAGCTTTCGCCGAAGCCGCAGCTCGAGACGCCGCCGAAGCCGCAGCCCGAGGCGCCGCCGAAACCGCAGCCCGAGCCCGTCGCGACGAAGAACTGAAGTCGGAGGGAGACATGGACCTCAGCACCAGCTATCTCGGCCTGAAGCTGCCCCACCCGCTGATGCCCGGGGCCTCGCCGCTCGTCGAGGACCTCGACACGGTGCGCCAGCTCGAGGACGCCGGCGCCGCGGCGATCACCATGCACTCGATCTTCGAGGAGCAGATCACCCGCGAGCAGGTGGCGACCTTCGTCCACACCGAGTCGCACGGCCAGTCCTTCGCCGAGGCGCTCACCTACTTCCCGAACCCCGAGGCCTTCCACCTCGGCCCCGAGGAGTATCTCGAGCACCTGCGGCGCGTGAAGCAGGCCGTCGACGTGCCGGTGATCGGCTCGCTCAACGGCTACGGCATCGGCGGCTGGCTCGAGTACGCCAAGCTGATCGAGCAGGCGGGCGCCGACGCGCTCGAGCTCAACGTCTTCTCGCTCGGCACCAACCCGAACGACTCCGGAGCCGCGATGGAGCTGCGCACGGTCCAGGTGGTCCAGGCCGTGCGCAAGGCGGTCCGCATCCCTGTGGCCGTCAAGCTCTCGCCCTACTACACTTCGCTCGCCCACTTCGCCTCGAAACTCGACGAAGCGGGCGCCGACGGGCTCGTGCTGTTCAACCGCTTCTACCAGCCCGACATCGACGTCGAAGAGCTGGAAGTCCGGCGCCAGGTGCACCTGTCGAGCTCGGCGGAGCTGCCGCTGCGGCTCACCTGGCTCGCGATCCTGTCGCCCAAGCTCAAGGCCTCGCTCGCGGTCACGGGCGGCGTCCACACCGTGAACGACGCCGTCCAGTCGATCATGGCCGGGGCGCACGCCATCCAGCTCGTCTCGGCGCTCTTGAAGCGCGGCCCGCAGTACCTGGCCACGCTGCGGCAGGAGCTCGCTCAGTGGCTCGAGGAGCACGAGTACCACTCGCTGCGCCAGGCGCAGGGCAGCATGAACCTCGAGGCCTGCCCCGACCCCCAGGTCTACAGCCGCTCCAACTACATGCTGGTGCTGCAGAGCTGGAGAGAAAAAGTCTCCTGAGGCGCCTCTAGTCATCCTGAGGCGCCCGGTCCAGCGGGCGCCGAAGGATTTCTGGTTGCCGTTGTTTGTGTCCTGACGGCACGCCAACTCTGACGATTCGGGGTACAATCCCAAGCGTACGAAACGTACGTTGGGGGCCCCATGACGAAGCTCGCTGCCAGCCAGGCCAGGGATACCTTCTCGGACACGCTCAACCGAGTGGCGTACCGCGGGGAGCGGATCGTGCTGCGCCGCCGCGGCAAGGACCTCGCGGCCATCGTTCCCATCGAGGACTTGAAGCTGATCCAGAAGGTGGAGGACGAGATAGACCTGCGCGAGGCGAAGAAGGTCCTGGCCGAAGCGAAGCGCAAGGGGCTAAAGCCTATCGCCTATGAGCGCGTGCGCGAGCGGCTGGGCCTCAAGTAGTTGGCTGCGCGCTACCGCGTCCAGATCCTCCCAGCGGCCGCTCGGGAGCTCGCGGCGCTGCCCCACGATGTCCGCCAGCGTATCGACGCGAGGATCCAGTCGCTCGCCGACAACCCCCGGCCACCGGGCGTCGAGAAGCTCGCCGGTGGGGAGGGGCTGTATCGCGTCCGCGCCGGGGACTACCGGGTCGTCTACTCCATTCGGGACGACGTGCTCCTGGTGCTGGTGGTGCGCATCGGACACCGGGGCGAGGTGTACCGGAGCCTGCACAAGCGCAGAGGCAAGTAAGGCCGCGGATCGGCTCTCGCCTACCGCCCCTCGGGCAGCCAGTTCACGAGGATGCGGAGCGGCTCGGGCGCCTGGGTGGGAACGCCGAACAGGAGCCGCTGGCCGTCGCGACTGACGCTCCAGAGTCCGAAACTCATCGGAACGTGCTCGCCCCGCCGGACGCCGAGCGGCTTCGGGACCCCGGAACGGAAAGTGGAGCCGTCCGTCTGGACGTCGACGGCCGCCAGCCCGGCCCTGTCGAAGAACAACAGCTCCCGGCCGTCGGGTCGCCACCGCGGGTACAGGGAAGGGGCTCCGTTCGAGATCTGCCATTTCCCCGGACCGGGCTGGCCCTGCGCCGCGACCTCACGAACATACAGCTCCTCCCGGCCGGACTCGTCGGAGTGGTACGCCAGGAAGCGTCCGTTGGGACTGAGGGCGCTGAAATGCTCCACCGCCGGCGTAGCGAGAAATGGCACGGGGCTGGCTTCTGCTGGCATGGAGAGGGGGACCAGGAAGACGTCGTTGCTCCGGCCGGGTCTTGCGGCGTTGTACGAGAGGAAACGGCCGTCGGCCGACCAGCTCTCGACGTTCAGCCCGAGGTCTTCGGAGGCGACGAGGACCTCGTCGCCTGCAGACCCGTCGGCCCGCTTCTGATAGATCTCCCGCACGCCTCGACGATCCGAGAAGAAGGCGATGCGGCCCCCGTCGGGTGACCAGACCGGATTGCAGTCGTCGTGGGGGTCGAAGGTGAGCCTGCGTGGTGTGCCGCTCGCAACGTCCAGGATCCAGATCTCGCGGTTCGACGCCGACTCCATGCGGCACGCGGCCACGCTCTTCTCGTCGGGTGAGAGCGCAAGCGCGAGGTAGGGGCCCGGTTCACCGAGCGTCCCCAGCTTCCGCCCCGACCGGTCGAACCACGTCAGCTGCCGCTGCTCCATCGTGGCCCCGGGACGCCAGGCCAGGACGCCGTTCGTGGAGACGGAGAAGTGTGCCCGGCCCGCGAGCACGGTCCCCGGGAATCGCGATACCTCTTCGTCGAGGATCGGGGTTGGCGTTCCCGAGAGCGTGAGGCGCTTTGCGTCGAACGGCTGAGCGACCAGGGCACCGTCCTTGATGTAGATCAGGTAGCCGGGAGGGGAATAGGCCGCGCCGTACTCGGCGGCCACGACGCGCTGGCGCAGGTCCGACCCGAGCGCCCCGACGTAGATCGCCTGGTCTTCCCGTCGAAACGCGAGGGACAAGTAAAGGTAGTGCCGGCCGTCCGGGAGGAACTGGGGCCAGAACCGCCCGGTCTCACCGGGGACGAGCTCAGCCAGCGGCTCGGGCTCGCCTCCCTCGGCCGGCACTCGAAACAGCTTCCCGAGGTCCGAGTAGACGATCACATCTGTCGTGCCCCAGGTGGCTCCGTATTCCATGCCGCCGCTCTTCCGACACTCCTTGCAGATTGGCCGGGCGGCGCCGCCGCCCAGATCCACGCTCCGGAGGCCCGTGGGCCCCCAGAGGGCGATGTGTTGGCTGTCGGGTGACCAGAAGGGACCGTATCCGATCTCGCCTCCGAGCACCGCCGTCGGGGCGAGGGCGTCGAGTGGCCTGACGAACAGTTGAGGCGGCTTGTCGGGAAGGCTCAGCACGAGGGCGAGACGCTGTCCGTCCGGCGAGACCGCGACATTGGCGGGCCCCGACAGCTCAGCCATCGGCGGCAGGGTGACCGGCAACCGGACCGGCTGCGGCCTCGGGGGCTTCGCGCTGCGGCGTAGCGCCAGCGCCGCTCCAGAGACGATCACGAGCACGACGGCGGCGGCCGCCGCGGCGCGGATCCAACCGCGGCGGCCGATGACGGAAGAGGAAGCGGGGCGAGCCGCCCACGCGAGCGCGTGCTTCAGCTCCCGCACCGACTGCCACCGTTCCGCCGGGTCCTTCGCCAGGCAGGTCTCGACCACCTGCGCCAGCGCCGGCGGCGTCTCCGGCTTTAAGGCCGAGATCGGCGTCGGATCCTTGGCCAGGATCGCCGCCATCACCGAGGGCGCGCTCTTGCCCTCGAATGCCCGCTGGCCGGTCAGCATCTCGTACAGGACGAGCCCGAACGCGAAGATGTCCGTCCGCTCGTCCGCAGGCTTTCCGTCGATCTGCTCCGGAGCCATGTACCGCGGCGTCCCCACGAGCGCGCCCTCTTCGCTCAGCGTGGGCCCGGTCTCGTCTGCCGAGCGGCTCTGCGACAGCCGCTTGGCGAGGCCGAAGTCGAGCACCTTGACGCCGCTCTTGGTCAGCAGGATGTTCGAGGGCTTGAGGTCGCGGTGGACGACGCCCTTCTGATGCGCCTGCTCGAGCGCGTCCGCGATCTGGCCGGCCAGCCGCATGGCTTCGGGCACGGGCAGCGGACCGCGCAGCGGTTTGCCTTCCACGTACTCCATCACCAGGTAGTCCGGCCCCACGTCGTAAAGCGTGCAGATGTGAGCGTGATTGAGCGCCGCGATCGCGAGCGCCTCGTTCCGGAAGCGCTCGGTGAAGGCTTCCTTCGAGACCTTGATCGCGACCGACCGCTGGAGCCGTGTGTCGCGCGCCTTGTACACTTCGCCCATGCCGCCGGCCCCGATCGGGCCGACGATCTCGTACGGACCGAGGCGGGTTCCGGGAGAGTGCGGCATGGTCAGGGCAGCCAGTTCACCAGCACGCGGATCGGTTCATGCACCCTCAACGGCACGAGGGTGAGAAAGCGCTGGCCGTCCCGCGTGACGTCGAAGTGATCCCCCGTGCCTTCCGTGGCGCCGAGCGGTGTGGGGACCCCGGGCTCGAAGATCGGACCGTCCGTTTTCACCGCGACGGACACGATCTTCTCGCCGGAGACATACACGATCTCCTTCCCGTCTCGTCGCCACCGCGCGACCCGGCCGCCGGCATTCGAGATCTGCCATTTCCCCGGCCCGGGCTGGCCCTGCGGCGTCAAGTCGCGGACGTAGACCTCCTCGCGCCGGGACTCCCCAGAGCAATACACGATCCATCGGCCGTTTGGAGAGATTTTCCCCTTGTGCTGCCGGGCCTCCGTGACCTGGAAGGGAATGGGCTTCCGCTCTCCGGGAGACTCCAGGGGCACGAGGAAGAGGTCGAGCCCGGTGTGCGGACGCGGCGAGTTCAGGACGAGGAATCGCCCATCCGCGGACCAGTCTTCGATGTGTAGCGGGAAATCCTTGGACGCGACCAGGAGCTCGTCGTCGCCCGAGCCGTCTGCCCGCTTCTGGTAGATCTCCCGCACCCCCCGGCGGTCGGAGAAGAACGCGATGCGCTTCCCGTCGGGCGACCAGGTCTGGCCGCAGTCGTCGCGAGGATCGAAGGTCAGCCGCCGGCTCGCACCCGACGCCACGTGGCCAATAGCGTCCGGTCTCGCCTTCGACGAGCGGGCCCACCGCCGCGGCCTCACCGCCGCCGGCCGACACGCGAAAGAGCCTTCCCGCGTCAAAGTAGAGGATAGTGCCTTCGCGGCCCCAGGTCGCGCCTTGCACGCTTCCGGTCCGGCACACGACTTCGGGTGGGCCGCCCGAGACGTGGACCTTCTTGAGTACCCCCCTGGCGAAGAAGGCGATCTGCTTTCCGTCCGGAGACCAGAAGGGCTGCTCGCCAGTCTCGATGCCGGGCAGGGGCGTGAGGGCGACGGAATCGAGGGCCCTGACGAACAGCCTCGGCATCGGCTCGCCTTCCAACCTCAGCGACAGCGCGAGCCGCTCACCGTCCGGCGAGACGGCCAACGGCTCCAGCACGTCGAAGTTGGCCTTCTCGGGTAGAGTGACTTCGAGCTGGACGGGGCGGGGCTTGGAGGGCTTCGCGTCGCGAAGGGCGATCGCGAATCCGATGCCGACGGCGAGGAGGGCGACCGCTCCTCCCGCCACTGCCCTCCAGCGGCGCCGGCCGCCCACAGACCTTGAGTCCGGTCGGGCCGCCCACGCGAGCGCGTGCTTCAGCTCGCGGACGGACTGCCACCGCTCCGCCGGATCCTTCGCCAGGCAGGTCTCGACCACCTGCGCCAGCGCCGGCGGCGTCTCCGGCTTCAAGGCCGAGATCGGCGTTGGGTCCTTGGCCAGGATCGCCGCCATCACCGAGGGCGCGCTCTTGCCCTCGAATGCCCGCTGGCCCGTGAGCAGCTCGTACAGCACGAGCCCGAACGCGAAGATGTCCGTCCGCTCGTCCGCAGGCTTTCCGTCGATCTGCTCCGGAGCCATGTACCGCGGCGTCCCCACGAGGGCGCCCTCTTCGCTCAGCGTGGACCCGGTCTCGTCTCCCGAGCCGCTCTGCGACAGCCGCTTCGCGAGGCCGAAGTCGAGCACCTTGACGCCGCCCTTCGTCACCAGGATGTTCGAGGGCTTGAGGTCGCGGTGGACGACACCCTGCTGGTGCGCGTGCTCGAGCGCGTCCGCGATCTGGCCGACCAGGCGCATGGCTTCGGCCACGGGAAGCGGGCCGTGCGCGGGCTTGCCCTCGACGTACTCCATTACGAGGTAGTCGGGGCCCACGTCGTGGAGCGTGCAGATGTGAGGGTGATTGAGCGCCGCGATCGCGAGCGCCTCGTTCCGGAAGCGCTCGGTGAAGGCTTCCTTCGAGACCTTGATCGCGACCGACCGCTCGAGCCGCGTGTCGCGCGCCTTGTAGACCTCGCCCATGCCGCCGGCCCCGATCGGGCCGACGATCTCGTACGGACCGAGGCGGTCGGCCGGGGCGTAGGGCATGGGATCGCGCTAGAAGCGGAGCCTCAGGCCGAGCTGGATCTGGCGCTCCGTGGTGCCGCACGTCGCGCATGCGGGATTCGAGAGCATGCTGGTGATGGTTCCGACCAGGGCCGTCCCGAACCCGGTGGCGGGCTGGGCGAACTGCGGGTGATTGAAGAGGTTGAACGCCTCGATCCGCAGCTCGGACTGGACGCGGCCGAAGCGGGTCGCCTTGACGAGCGAAAGATCCACGTTGAACTGGCCGGGCCCACGCAGGATGTTCCTTCCCGCGCTGCCGAACGTGCCCGTGGCGTCGGCGGTCCTCTGAAACGCCGACGTGTCGAACCACTGCTCGACGCTAGGGTCCATGGCACTTCCGTCGCCGATCCGGTCGGGCCTGTTGAGCACTCCCGTGGACAGCATCGCCGGGGGTTGAATGACCGTGAAGGGCAGCCCCGTCCGCCAGTACACGATGCCGTTCACCTGCCATCCGCCGAGCCGGCTCTGGCGGCCGATGGGCAGCTCGTAGATCCAGCTCGCGCTGAGCGTGTGCGTCACGTCGTAGTCGGAAGGCCCGCGGTTGTAGCCCGGGTTGTAGACGTTGGTGAGCGTCACGCCGCCGTCGTTATCCGAGACGAGGTCGATCGCCTTGCCGTAGGTGTAGGACGTGAGCAAGGAAAGGCCGTTCACGAAGCGACGCTGGAGCTTCACGTGCAGCGCGTGGTAGTCGAGCGTGCCCGTGGTCTCGACCGTACCTACGGTCCGCAGGGCGGGAGAGAGCTGGATGTAGGGTCGGTTCACGTTCGAGTTCGTGACGCCGACGACGGGCGGAGCCTGATTCTGGTCGGTTTCAGGACGAGCTGCCCGCCCTTCGATCCCACGTAGGCAACTTCCACGAAATACTCGCTTCCGAGCTGCTGCTGGACGTTCAGATTCCAGTTCATCGCGTAGGAGTCGCGGGGGGCGATCCGGAAGGCCGCCCGCGTGCTGCCTTCCGGCGGGCGATTCGGGTCGACTTCCGGGAGCGGGGGGAGGCCGTCGGACAGCTTCACATAGGTCCCGAGCTGCGGGTTGAGGGCTTGTGCCCGGAGAAACGGTGGGTTCTGCCCCTTGGACGACGAGGTTCCGCCGGGGCCATAGTTCCAGAAGACACCGAAGCCGCCGCGGACGATGGTCCGGCCGCTGCCGAGCACGTCGTAGGCGAAGCCGAGCCGCGGCCCGAAATCGCTCTTCCGGTAGGTCTGCAGGTATCGGCCCACCTGGACTCCGGCGATCGTCGCGTCGTCGGAGGCCACGACGAAGCGCCCGGTCGTGGGGTCGAAGTTCGACTGACGGTCGTGCTCTTCGACCCAGGGTACGAACATGTCCCAACGCAGGCCGAGGTTGAGCGTGAGCCGGGGAGTCGCGCGGAAATCGTCCTGGACGTAGATCGCCCATTCTGGCCGCGTCTCCTTGTAGGGCTCGCCGCCGATGTAGCTGCGGGCCGCCTGGGTGGCGTAGCCGAGAAGAAAGCTCGCCTCGGGCAGGCCGGTGCTCGCGACGTTGGGGGCGCACCCGGTGAGACGCCCGGCGCAGTTCGAAGTGGGGAGCGGGCCGAACCCGAACGTGCCATTGGGGCTGTCTGCCTGCAGCAGCTCCCGGGAGCGGAAGGTGACGCTGGCTCCGGCCTTCAGCGTGTGGGACCCGCGGACGTGGGTCACGTTGTCGAAGACCTGCAGGTTGGTGATGCTCGTGACCACGGGTGCTCCCGTGCCGGCGGCAGGCCGCCCCACCAAGATGATCGTGCTCATGCCCGAGGTGTAGTCGTTGAAGTTGATGTTGGGGATTCCCATCTGCCCAGCGAGGTTCTGGCCGTGTTCGACCGGCAGCGAATGGAGGTCGAACGAGCTGTAGCCGAGGCGCAGCTCGTTCACCCAGCTCGGACCGAAAGTGTGGGTATCGTTGAAAGCCAGGCCCTGGGCCGTGATGTCGCTGTCCCCGGCGAGGCTGCCGTCGCCGCGAGGAAACGTCGGGGGAAGGAAACGATGGCTCTTCTGGAAGCTGTAGCGCACGAACAGCCGGTTCGTAGCACTCAGGATGTGGTCGACCTTCACGTTGAACTGGTCGTCCTCCCGCTCCAGCAGCGGGTTGACCACGTAGTTGTTGATGCTCTGGCCGGTGGCGTTGCGCTGCCCGTCCGTGTTGGGGACAGGTATGAGCTGGTCCAGGATCCGCGCCGCCGCCGGATCCCAGCGCTCGCGGGGTATCACGTTCCCCGGGAATGGCTGCCCGGTGAGTGCGTCGTAGATCACCTGGCTGACCTCGGAGAAGTCCCCCTCCCGCATCTTCTGCGACGGCACGGTGGCGACCCGATTCGCGCCCTGGCGGAAACGCGACCCCTGGTAGTCCGCGAAGAAGAAGCTGCGGTCGGGCCGTATCGGTCCGCTGAACGTGCCGCCGAACTGATACTGGTGAAGCAGCGGCCGGGCGACGCCGGCCCGGTTGTTGAAGAAGTTGTTGGCGTCCATGGCGTCGTCGCGCAGGAAGCCGAAGGCGCCGCCTCGGTACTCGTTGCTCCCCGACTTGATCTGCAGGTTGACGACGCCGCCCAGTGAGCGGCCGAACTCGGCCGAGTAGGTGCTCGTCTGCAGCTTGAACTCGTCGAGCGCGTCGACGCTCGGGAAGATCACGACCGTCTGCAGGAAGGTTTCGTTGTTGTCGACCCCGTCGAGCACGAAGTTGTTGTCGCGGGGGCGCTGGCCGTTCGCCGAGAAGGAAGCGGAAGCTCGCCAGGCGAGGCCGCCCGCCCCGTCGATGTTCAGGCCGGGGACACCGCGCAGGACGCCGGGCACGGTGCGGGTCAGGCTCACGAAGTTGCGGCCGTTCAACGGCAGCGTCTCGATCAGCCGGCCGTCGACGGTGGTGCTGAGGTCGGAAGCCGACGTCTGCAGCAGGGACGTCCCGGCCTGCACGTCGATCATCTCGGCCCTGTCCAGTGTGCCGAGCGTGAGCTCGACGCGTACCTTTTGGTCCACTCCGAGGTAGACGCTCCCCGCCGTGGCGTTTCGGAAGCCCTGGAGCTCGGCGGAGACGCTGTAAGTCCCCGTCGGGATCGACGGCGCCGTGTACTCGCCCTTCGCGTCCGTCGCCAGTGTCCGAGTGAACCCGGTTCCAATGTGGACGAGCGAGACCGTGGCGCCGGGAACCACGGCTCCGCTCGCGTCCTTGACGTCTCCCAGGATCGTCCCGCTCACCGCCTGTGCGTGGGCGAACGGCGGGAGGAGGCCGGGGCTGATGGTCAAGCCCATCAGCCCCAACCTGAGGCCCTGAACGATCCAACCAGACCGCTGCATGACGAGAGCTGCGGCTCATTCTACGTCGGGTGGCTGCTGGCGCGACTGTGGGAGCGGCGGCTTCAGCCCTTCGCGCGGAGCCGGGCCGACGGGTCGAGTTTCGAGAGCTTCGGCGGCACGTCCGTCGGTCGCTCCTCGTCGAGTGGCTCCAGGATGATCTCGTCGTCGAGTGGCTCGAGCTGGAGGATCGGGAGGCCGTCGGCGGTCGACCTCCGCGGCCTATAGACACCGGGCGAGCCCGTGCCCTTTTCCGCGAGGGCTCGTGCTCCCAGCGGAACCCCGACCGAGGGCCGCGGCGGGAGCGGCGCGCTCCGCTCCGAGTCGACCACGCGCCACGGCGCAGGCTGATCGGGGAAGAACGACGGCAGCGAGTGGTGCCCGCGCGTCAGGCTATTCCACAGGGCGAGAAGGGCTCCGTACGCGGAGGCCGCGTGGGATATCAGCCAGTGTCGCGTCGCCTGCCAATCCCGGCGAGCGAGGCTGTCGATCCAGTGGCTGAGGAGGCTCGGTCGCGCGCTGGCGGAGGGTGGTTCCAGGGGATCGCGCCATGAGACTGCGGGGAGCACGGGCGGCTCGTCGTCGAGCGGCTTGGGAAGCGTCATCCACCCGACGTCCTCGTCCGAAGGCATCAAGGGTGAGGCTGACTCCGCGCTGAAGGTCGCCGGCTCCTCCGCCAACGGCTGCACGACTGCTGCCTCGGCGGGGGGCTCCACCGGTGCGCGGGGCACGGAGGGAGCGGGCACTTTGTCCCGGTCGTCGCGGGGCGTCGGCCAGAGGGCAGGCGGCTTCGGCGAGGCGGCAGGCGGCGTCGGTGGCACGGCAGGCGGCGGCAGCGAGACGGTTGGCGTCAGTGAGACGGTCGGTGTCGGCAAGATGGTCAGCGTCGGCGGGACGGCCGGCGTCAGCGAGACGGTCGGCGTCGACGGGACGATTGGCGGCTTCGGCAAGACGGCAGGCGGCGGTAGTGGGGTCTCGTGGACCGGCGTGGGTGGTGTCTTGCGGAGGGAGGGGCGGACCACCACGCGGTCGCCAGGCGGCCTCGGCGGGATGAGGGGAGTTGGCGCCACCGGGGGCGTCGGCCTCCGCAAGACCGGGGGGGCCGGGGG
>Ga0299906_10003398_pt1 | contig 13136 bp, 9 predicted proteins | sample RVTome_14_FD_200259 | JGI IMG/M metagenome (GOLD analysis project Ga0299906, IMG submission 200259) | Soil microbial communities from uranium-contaminated site in the Upper Colorado River Basin, Wyoming, United States - RVT145D125 (version 2) ...
GGCTTATGCCTCCGAGCGTGGCCACTGGCGCGTGGAACGCCTGAACGACACCTGCCATCTGCAAGGAACCGCGTGATCCCCTACGCCGACCGCCTACTGCTCGCCGATCGTATCTACTGCGGTTTCGAGCCTGTCCGCCATGTCGAGGGACTGGCCATCTACCGAGGCAAGGTGGTGGCGATCGGCTCGGCGGAGGAGTTGACCCCGCTTCGGGGGCCACAAACGCAAGTCGACCAGTTGGCAGGATCGACGGTCCTGCCGGGCCTGACCGATGCCCATCTGCACACCGGCTCCTACGCCCGCTCCCTTCAAGCCGTCGATTGTCTCACGCCAACCCTGGAGGCTTGCCTCGACCGCATTCGGCGGCGAGCCGGCGACACGCCGCCCGGTGGCTGGATCGTGGGGCATGGCTGGGACCAGAACCTATGGGGCCGCTGGCCCAGCGCCGCCGATCTTGAGGCGGTCGCGCCCCAGCATCGCATCTACCTCACGGCCCGCTCGATGCACGCCGGCCTGGCCAGCCACTTGGCACTCAATTCAGCCGGCATCCAGGTTGGAAGTCATCCCGACCGGGCCGAGCAGATCCAGCGCTCGGACGACGGTGAGCCGACCGGCATCCTGTTCGAGCACGCCATGGCCTTGGTCGCCAACCAAGTTGAACGGCCGGGCCCGGCCGAGTTGGCCGACATGCTCGAGGCGGCCCAGCAAAGATTGTGGCGTTATGGGGTTACCGGGGTCCACGACTTCGACGGTGCGACCACCTTCGCTGCCTTCCAGATCCTTCACCGAGCCGGCCGGCTCGGCTTGCGTATCCTGAAGCAAATCCGGGCAGAGTACTTGGAGTCGGCCCTGGCCCTGGGTCTGCGGCCGGGCTACGGTGATGACTGGCTGCGGATCGGCAATGTTAAGATCTTTACAGATGGCGCCCTTGGACCGCGCACAGCCGCCATGCTGTCACCGTACGAAAAATCGAGCGATACCGGCATCTTGTTGATGGATCGTGAGCAGGTGCTCGAGGCCGCCCAACGGGCCCGCCAGGCCGGCTTCGCCATGACCATCCATGCCATTGGCGACCGGGCAAACCACGAAGCACTGGAGGCGCTTTCTCTTCTGCGCCAGACCAACGGCGATTTGGACTCTCCGGAGTTGCCGGACCGAATCGAGCACCTGCAGTTGATGCAGCTGGACGACATCCCCCGCCCGGCGGACCTCGGCGTGATTGCCTCGATGCAGCCGGTTCATGCCACCTCGGACCGGGACATGGCGGAGCTCGCCTGGGGGCATCGCGTCGAGCGGGGCTATGCTTGGCGGTCGATCAAGGACCAGGGTGCAATCCTGGCCTTTGGTTCCGATGCCCCGGTCGAAGAGCCAAACCCGTTTCATGGGCTGCACGCGGCCGTTACCCGGCGCGACTTTCGCCGCCCGGATCTGGCGGCCTGGCATCCCGAGCAATGCCTGACCCTGAGCGAAGCGCTGGCCGCCTTCACCACCGGCCCGGCCCTGGCAGCCGGCCTGGCTACGACGTGCGGTCAACTGGCACCTGGCTATGGGGCGGATCTCATCGTTCTGGCGCGGGACCCATTCGAGTTGGACCTCGACCTGCTGGCCGGGCTCAGCCCGTCAGCAACGATGACCGGCGGCGTTTGGCGCTTCCGCGAGGCATAGCGTACGGGGGAGCTCGGCAAGCGTCGTTGTGAGACATGCATCAGGCTCCAAGCAGGCAGCATTCAGCCGTCAGCAGTTAGCTGTCAGCCCCCAGCGCCTGGTCGGGTGAGCACAAACGATCGGCCCCGCTCACGATTGACTCCTCGTCTTCATCAACTGCCACCCTGCACCAAATCCGAGATTCCGGCTCCCCAGTCCCCAGTCCCTTATCCCTTATCACCTATCTCTTCTCACCTATCTCTTTCCCCCTCCCCCAACCGCCGTACATCTCCCTGCCGCACGGTAACGCCTTCGGCGTCGAGCCGGGCCAGCAGCGGCAGCACATATTTGCGCGTCGTTCCCAGCGTGTCGCGTATCTGGGCCACGGTCAGTGGTCCCCGTTCCCGCATCGCGGTCTCGATCTGACGGACCCACGACCGATAGCTCGTCTTGAGCAATACGATTCCGTCGGGCAATTCCACCAGAGTTCCTTGATCCACCAGGTAATGGTAGAGGGGCTCGGCCACGCGCCGCTTGACTTCTTCCGCATCGGGTGGCTTCGCCCCTGCCTCCCGCATAACGCCGACCAATGCTTCGACCTGCGCCTGCTGCTGCTCGCTTAGCTTCACCTCGAAATCGAGGAGTCTGACCCTGCCGGCCTCCAGCGACAGCGAGGGATCCTCAAGGCCTTCGACCAGAAGTCCGAACAGATCAGGGCCAAGATCGAGTTGGCGGCGAAGTTCCTCGAGTTGCATGCCAGCCCGCAGCGGGTTTGCCCGATGGTACGCGACGAGGGCAGCCTCCACTTCGTTCCGCCACTGCGACCAGGTCTGCAGGGAAACGCCCATCTCGTGCCCAGCATCCCCCTCGCGTGTCAGGAGTCGGATGGTTCCCTTGTCAACAAGCCGTGTCCAAGCTTGCAAAGCCTCACCTGGCGCCAAGCCGGTTGGCGCCAGCAGTTGCTGCAAGCTGGCCGCCCCGCGGTCATGAAGCGCCTGCAGCACGCGCTCGGCGGGGTCATCGGCCAACAAGCGTTTAAGGCGTAAGGCGACCCCACGGTCACGTTTGCGATGGCGCCACTTGGGCGCCGGATCGAGAATGCGGCCCCCGGCGATGGTTGCTGAAGGGGACGGCCGGCGCAGGATGAAGTGGTCATCACGCCGAACGTACACGGGTGACTCGAGCAGCAACTGGATCCAGCCTTCTTCCCCTGGCGCCAGCTCATCCTGTTCGCCCAGGATCCGCAAATGGGCCAGCCGCTGGGAGGCGCCCACGAAGAACTTGACTTCTTGGTCGTGCCGCAGCGGCGCCGGGGCGCCAGCCAGTACGCGGACATGAGCATCCAGCATCGCGCTGCCGGCGCCGAAGCCCGCCTGTGCCAGCACGTCGCCGCGTTGGAGGCTGTCGACCGGCACCCCGGTCAGATTGACCGCCACCCGGCTGCCTGGCGCCGCTGTCTCAATGGCCCGTTGGTGTGTCTGCAGACCGCGGATCCGGGCCGGCAGACCCACGGGATATACGATCAGGTTGTCACCTACTGCCAGCGGCCCATCGAGCAAGGTTCCCGTCACCACGGTGCCGAATCCACGCATGGCGAAGACCCGGTCGATCGGCAATCGGCCATGACCAGCCATGTTGAGGGGTTTCTTCATCGCCAACCCCCGTTCAATCAACTGCAGGAGACCGTCGATCCCTTCACCGGTGTGCGCTGATACGCGTGCGATCGGTGCTCGGGCCAGACTGGTGCCGACTAACATCTGCTCGACATCGTGCTCGACCAGCGCCAGCCAATCGTGGTCGGTCACCAGATCCACCTTGGTCAGAACGACGACCCCTCGCTCGACCTCGAGTAGGTCAAGGATAGCCAGATGCTCGCGGGTTTGCGGCATGATCCCCTCATCGGCCGCCACAACCAGCAACGCCAAGTCGATGCCGCCGACGCCCGCCAGCATGTTTTCGATGAAATCTTGATGACCTGGAACATCAACGAAGCCGACCTCGTGCCCGCCCGGAAGCGTAGCCCAGGCGAAGCCAAGGTCGATCGTGAGATGGCGTTCTTTCTCTTCCTTCAGGCGGTCGGGGTCAATACCCGTGATGCGGGTTACGAGGCTTGACTTGCCATGATCAACGTGGCCTGCGGTTCCAACTACGTGCATAGCAAGCGGAAGCGCTGCCGTCCGGAGCGAATTACGATTCCAGGCCGTCCGCCCACTCGCGGGCCATGTTCAACATAGCGCGTACGCGCTCGTCGACACCCTGGCTCAGGGCGGCGAGCTCCCCGGCAGTCTGTTCGGAGGCCTGAAGCAGGGTCGCCAGCTCTGAGCTGATCTTTTCGTGACGCCGCTCGTGCTCTCGCCACTGTTCATCATTGGTGATTTTGTGGTTGTTCCAACGCTTTTGATCTTCGGCCTGGAAGGCACTCCACTCTTGCTTGAACCGGTCTTCCGACAGGCGTTGAATCTCACTGACTTCATGGACGCGCCGCTCCAGCCGGTCGAGGACCTTCTCCAGCTCGGACTGAAGCTGGCGGGTGGCGCGGAACGTCTCTTCATATTGGATCATGCGCTCGTCCAGCGCATCTGCCTGCCGTTCGAAGGCAGTGAAACGCTCTTCCCAGGCAGCCCACTGGCGCTCGGAGTCGACCTGGCGTCGGCTCTGAGTTTCCATCCAAGATTCTAGGCCGGCCTGGCGCTCGCGCTCGGCCGTCTCCAGTTCCGTTACCCTCGTCTCGGCCTTACGGGTCCGGTCTTCGAGCGACTCGATGTGGGTCATCCCCGCCTCGAGCTTGGTGCGCAGATTGCCAACCTCCACCTGCAATTCGGCCGCGCGCTTGGTATCGGCTGCCCTGCCCGACTCGACACCGGTAAAGGCGCGCAGCATGTCTTGAACCTTATCATCCAGATCGGCTGCGCCCTTTTCTACGCCATCCAGCTTGCGGGTGAGCCGGATGGCTTCATCCCTGCGGTCTTTCAAGCCGCTTTCGAGCGTTTCGATGTCCTTGATCTGCTCCTTCAGCTCAACAAGGCGGACCGACAGCCCGTCGTAGTCGGATTTATGCACCGCTTCGGCGTTCTTCGCCCGGTCTTCCCGACGCGCTTCACTGTCCTCGATGTAGCGGGCGATCTCCTGGCGATGCTTGGCGACTGTGCCCTCAAATTCCTGGATGCGGCCCGCCTGGGCGGCGACGCGGGCAGCCTCCATCGCCATGTCGTCGACCTTCTTTGCCTGGCTCTTGACCGCCGCCTCCAATTCGCCGATACGATCGTCGAGCGCTTGGAGCAGTTCAAGGTCTTTACGCCGCTGTTCATCCAGCCAGCTGACCTTACTGTGGAGTTGATCTGTTTCCATCAGCTTGCAACCTCCAGACCACGGTCCGAGTATAGCAAGCGGTCCGCGATCAGCCTGTCAGATTCGAAAGGCCCGTCAAGGACTGCACTACCCAAGGATAGACCAACTGCGGGAAGAAGCCGAGTACGACAACCAGGCCAATGCCCACCAGTAAGAAACTGCGTTCGGCCCGGCTGAGGGCAATGGAGACCGGAGCTCGTTCCGGAGCGCTTAACGTCCACCACAGCCAGCGGAGCACGACCAGGCTCCCCAACCCCATCCCCCCCAGGATGGCCAGGCTGGCTGCGCTATCAACCGAAGCCATCAGTTGTAATGATCCCCAGCGGCCTGGAAAGCCGGCTGTCAGCGGGGCGCCCACAATGCCAAGCAACCCGACCAGACACGCTCCCACAGGCAGTGGATTGGTAAAGGCACTGCCAAAGAGATCGAGGCTGTTGTCTTCGGGGTCGGCCCGCCGCAAGACCGAGGCGCCCAGTCCAAACAGCGCTACGCCAATGGTCCGCACGCCAACCAATCCAAGCCCGAGGCGGTAGCCTTCGGTTTGTCCGCTGCCGAGAACCAGCAGCGATGCCCCAAGATCTGCCAGCAGCAGGTAGACCGCCATTCGGCCAAAGCGCCGTTCAAAGGCAGCCCACAGCGTACCGGCCGCGATCATGGCGATGCCTGCCGAGCGGATGGTCTGCTGGACCTCAGCCTCCGCCCGCAGCCACTCGAAGGCATTGAAAAAGCGCAAGACGAAGAAATACCCGGCAGCATAGAGCATGACCACGACGAAGCCGAGGCTGTAGCTGTCGCTTTGGTCGGCCGCCGGCGGCAACCATAGATGAAACGGTGGGACCAACAGGAGCACGGCAAAACCCAGGCCGAGCAGGCCGCTGATCGGCCCCACCAGGGGCGGAGCACTACCCGTGACACCCGTCACGTCGAGCATCCAGCCAGCCATCAAAGTTGCCATCATGCTGAGCGTGAAAAAGGTGAATAGCCGCTGCCCTCCCAGGAGCGCTGGACGCTTGGGATCGGACAGGATCAGTACGAATGCCAGTGCGGCCGCCTCAAGGAAGACGGCGGCGAACAAGAAAGGCCGAACCATGAGCGAGGCCGACAACGAAGCGATACCGGCCATGCCCGCCGAGAACAGATGGCGATTCGGCCGGGCAGCCCATCCGCCCCCGAAGATAAAGGCCGCCGACAGGTAAATGAACCCAACTGCGGCTCGGTTGGTGCCATCAAGCACCAGGCTGCGCCCCAGCACCTGAAGGCTAGTGTCCAACTTAAGGCCAAACCCGCCGATTGACAGGGCGATATCAATCGGTCCGAGGAGCACCAAGGCCCCGATGAGCCCGGCGCCAATCCCAGCAACGGCCGAGGCCGCTGCCTGCCGATCCTGCAGCCAGATCAAGAGGACGGCTAGTAGCAGCGAAAGGCCCAAAACGAGCGCTGGCGCGCTCACCTGCGGCGCTCGGTCACGGGTTGGCCGGGCGGCTCCCACGCCCAGCGCGAGGCCAGGTAACCAGCTGCAAGGGCCAATCCGAGCTGGACGGCGACCATCATGGCCGCCACGGCCAGCGACGGCTCGAGCGGTGCGTAGACCGCCTCGAATCCAGCCACGGTCGCCAACAACCCAATCCCAACACGGAAGGGGTGTTGAAATAGGCCCACCTGGCACAGCCCCATTGTCAGCAGCATGGCGCCAACGGCTCTGGCCACGGCCGACAAACCGGCCAGGCTTAGCCACTCCATGCGCCCCAGACTCCAGGCGGACAACCAGACCAGCAGGAATGCAATCACGCGAAAACCCAAGCGCCCCACCAAACCGCCGGGGCGCGGCCCCGATGGGCGTATCGGCCGGCTTGCCAGCCACAGCACGCCGACCGCCAGGCTGCCACCGACCAACTTGACAAGTCCCGCCGAGAACACGAGCGATGTCCCAACTACCAATGCCAGCGCGCCATAGCCAAGCCAAAGGCCGATAGCAACCAAACGCCAATCGGGTGCCAGCACCATCAGCCCTGAGGCGACGGTGGCCGCGGCCAGGCCTACCATGGCCAACTGCGGGTCCGTCACGGAGTTTGACTGCCCCCGGCGAGCGCCAGTCCGATCGCCAACAGGGCAACATACACCCACAGCATTCCTGATCGGCCTTCTAGCAGGGCCGCAAGCTGGCGAACCCCCCGTCCCACATTGCGCCCAACCCAGCGCCACAACTGCCTTGCGGAATGCTGCAGTCGCGCCGCGCTCCGGCCCGTCGTGGCGGCCGCCGCCTGTACCAAGCGTGCGTCCCCCCGGCGCAGAATCAAGAAACCGGTAATCGACACGGTGACGATGCCCGCCGCTGCCAGCAGGCCGGCCCTCGTAAGGGATCCGGTCAACAAGATCCCGACCAGCACGATGCCCACTAGCGGCAGGACAAGCCCCAATCCATAGGCCCCGCGGACAAAGCCTTCCCCACTTTCCCACCCCGCAAGCCTCACGTCAGCCAGACCAGCCATCCCGATGGCGGCCGCCGCCAGGCCGAGCAGCAGGCCAAGCGAGCCGAGCTGCGCCGGCAGATCCGCCGTCACAGCCCAAGCCGCCAGGCTGACCAAACCGTGATTAACAGTCCATGGCAGGCCAGCAAGCAGGATAGCGGCCGCCCAACCCAGCGCCCGGTGCCAGGCCTCGTGCGGTACATAGATCGAACTCAACCCCCCGGCCAGGAGCAGACCACAACCCGCCGCCGCCACCGCATGCACCCCCGACGGCTGGCCCACCCCAGCCGCCGTCACCCCCAATCCGGCAAATAGAAGCACCAAGAATGGCCGCTCCTGCAGCCGGTCCTCGGCTGCGAGCCAGCGGATGGCCCCGAAAGCGATACTCAAGCCTCCCAACGCGATCAGGGCCAGCCTGACCAACAGGGGCACTTCAGCGGGCAAATGCCGGTCCAGCGCCGCCAGCCCCATTGCCGCCGGCAACAGACGCACTAAGGAACCAAGTCCGCGCCGTACGCCTGGCAGCGGAGGCAACCCTACATGCAGCGGCCACAAGCCAACCCGCACCAGGACGGCTGCCGCCAACAACGCCGATTGCCAGCCTGTCCCAATGGACTGTTCGTAGACGCGCGCCGGCATGGCGGCGGCCAGCACCAACAAGACACTGATGACCTGTACTGTGAAACGGCGCGTCAGGCCCGTGACGGTCGCTTCGTCTTCAGCCGCCGGCAGCAAGAAGAGAAAAGCGCAAACGTCAGCCAATCCCCATATCAGGGCAACCGACAGCAGATTGTCGGCCATGACGGCCGCCAGGGCCAGTCCGGTATAGCCCGCCCCCAGCAAGCGGGTGATCGGGCTGGCCGATCCAGGCCGGGCCGGACCCGTCACATAGATGGTGAGTAACAACAAACTGATCGAGGCCGTCAGCGCCAGTGCCGAAAGATCGAGGCGCAGCAGCAAGCGCGCCTGAAAGAGTTCGGCTGGCTCCCAAGTGGATACCTCGAGTGGTGTGGTGGGCAACAACCAGTACAGGCCGTTGGCGCTCAGCAGCGCCAACCCGATCGCCGCCGACAACGCCCAATGAGAGCGGGTCGCCCGCGAGCGCGTCAGCCACATGACCAAGGCTCCAATGCTGGGGATTAGCAGCAAGATGGCGATCAAATGCGCGGCCTCTTTCGGGGTAACAGCCCGGACGCGGGCTAGCATACCACGGGGCCCGGGCGACCTTTGTCCGGCCGACTGGCTCATGTACAATCGCGACACAACCCCGCCCGAGCGAACTAAAGGACCTCACGCCAGCATGTCGACCGAACACGTTAGCATCGATGGTGCCGGATTGACTCTGGATCAAGTCAGGAGAGTCGCCCGCCAGCGGGCCGGGGTCACGCTGGCCGGCAAAGCTCGCCAGCGAGTTGAGCGGGCGGCACAAAGACTCGCCGCCAAAGCTTCGAGCGAGGCACCCATCTACGGCGTCAACACCGGTTTTGGTGTATTCGCCGACCGCCGGATTGCCCCTGGACAGGCAGCCCAGTTGTCGACCAATCTGATCCTGAGCCACGCCGCCGGCGTCGGACCGCCCTTTTCCCGCGAGGTCGTGCGGGCGTCCATGCTAATCCGAGCCAACACGCTGGCGGCCGGGCACTCGGGCGTCCGGCCGGTCATCCTCGAAACCTTGCTTGCACTCCTGTCCGCCGGCGTCACCCCCTGGGTGCCCTCGCAGGGTTCGTTGGGCTCGTCGGGCGACTTGGCCCCCTTGGCCCAGCTGGCACTCGTATTCACGGATCATCCAGATCGTGCGGCGTCAAGCGGACAGGCCTGGCTTGGCGAGACATTAATGCCGGGGGCGGAAGCCATCAGGTCAGCCGGGATTGACCCGGTACGGCTCGAGGCGAAAGAGGGCCTGGCGCTGACCAACGGGGCTACATTTTCGGCTGCGATGCTGGCCCTGGCAGTTCTCGACGCGGTTGAGCTGGTGTTGCAGGCTGAGATCGTTGCCGGCATGACACTGGAGGCCCTGCGCGGGGTCAGTCACGCGTTCGATGACCGACTGCACCAATCGCGCAACCACCCGGGACAAATCGAGTCGGCCGCGCGCCTGCGGCTGCTGACGGCGGGATCCAGCCTGCTCGACAGCGGACCCCAGGTCCAGGACGCCTACAGCCTGCGCTGCATCCCGCAAATTCATGGGCCCGCCCATGAATTGCTCGGATTTGTCGCCGAGATCGTCGAGCGCGAAATCAACGCCGCCACCGACAATCCACTGCTCTACGAGGACACGGTGATCTCGGGCGGCAACTTCCACGGCGAGCCGATTGGTCTGGCCGCCGACTACCTCAAGCTGCCATTGGCCGAAATCGGTGCCCTGGCCGAACGCCGCTTGTTCCGCTTGACATCGGAACACAGCTCGTTCGGCTTACCATCCATGCTCGTGGGGTCGCCGGGACAAGAGGGGCTCCAGTCCGGCTTGATGATGCTGCAGTACACAGCGGCCTCGCTTGTCCTGGAAAACCAGGGACTGGCCAGCGCCGACAGCCTGCGCTCTCTGCCAACTTCGGCCGGACAGGAGGACCACAACGCCAACGCAACCCTGGCCGCCCGCAATTTGGTGACGATCCTCGCCAACGTGCGCCAGATTGTGGCCATCGAGTGGGTCGCCGCCGGTCAGGCGCTTGACCTGCGCCTGCGCCATGAGCCAGACCTGAAGTTAGGGCCCGGCAGCCGTGCTGGCTTGTCATTGCTGCGCTCCAGCGTTGCCTTCGCCGAGCAGGATCGACCATCCTATCCCGATCTGGCCCGAGCCGTCGAGATGCTTCAGTCAGCCGAACTGTTGCCTCGGGCCGCAGATGCATGCGACGGGCTGATCGGCCCCAGGTACGCGGCGTGGCTGGGCATGCTATAATCGCCGCATGCTGGCGATTGCAGGTGCCATTTATCCGGCGGGTCATCACCGTACTGTGCCCAGGGGCAGGTAGGCTCGGCCGCGCCAGCAACGTCTTACGGATGCAACGACGGCGAGGGCCGGTGCCCCGCCGTCGTTTCTTTTGTCTAGCCTAGGATCAACGATCATGCCACCAATTCAATCCGTCAAGGGGACGCGGGACTTCTTCCCCGAGAATCTGGCCTTCCGCCGCTGGCTGTACGAGAACATCCGGCGGGTTTCGGAGGCTTTCGGCTACCAGGAATACGACGGTCCGTTCCTGGAGCGGCTTGAACTGTACGCTGCCAAGTCGGGCGAAGAGCTGGTCAAGGAACAGGCCTATGTCTTCCCCGACCGGGGCGGCGATCTGATCGCGCTGAGGCCCGAGTTGACCCCGTCCCTGGCGCGGATGGTAGCACAGCGGGCACGGGCCATGCCGGCGCCAATCCGCTGGTGGTCCTTCGGCCCATTCTGGCGCTATGAACAGCCGCAGAAGGGCCGGACACGCGAGTTTTTCCAGTGGAATATCGACTTGCTCGGCCTCGACCGGCCCCAGGCCGACGCCGAGCTGGCCGCCATCGCCGCGACCTTCTTCCGGCGGATTGGCCTTGGGCCCGATCAGATTGTGATCCGGGTCAATAACCGACGGCTGGTGGACCAGCAGCTGTCGGAGCTTGGCCTCGTATCAACCGATCGCTCGGTGATCTTCAAACTCATCGATCGCCGGGGCAGGCTGGGTCAATCCGACTGGCTCGCCTATGGTCGCGAATTGGGTCTATCGGACGAGAACCTGGAGGCCATCCTGCAACTGCTTGGCGACACCGACGGTTGGCAGCGCTCGGACGAGCTCGTGCAATTCTTCGAGGCCGTCAACGCTCTCGGGGTGGAGGACTACCTGCGCTATGATCCGGCGATCATCCGAGGATTGGATTACTACACGGGGACCGTGTTCGAGGCGACGGATGCCGTCGGCGAGCTGCGGGCCATCCTGGGCGGTGGACGTTACGACGACTTGGTGGCCGATGTCGGCGGAGATCCGGTCCCTGGTGTCGGCTTTGCCATGGGAGACGTTGTCATTGAGTTGGTTCTCAAGGCTGCCGGAGCACTGCCCGAGCTGCGACCAAGCCCGGCCCAGGTTCTGGTTACCAATTTTGAGGCCGCCATGGAAGCCGCCAGCTTGCAGCTGGCAGGTGAATTGCGGGAGGCTGGCTTGTTGGCCGAGTGGTATCCGCAGGCGAGCAAGCTGGCCAAGCAGTTTCGCTATGCCGATCGCTACGGCATCCCGCTCGTCACGATCCTAGGGCCGGACGAGCTGGCAGCAAACCAGGTTGCCCTCAAAGACATGGTCAGTGGGGAGCAGCGTTCAGTGGCGCGCACAGAACTGGCCGATGAAATCCGACGAGCGCTGGGGGCATCGGGCCGGTTGTAGGCTCGTGTTACAATCCAGCCGACCGCGGTGGGCGTAGCTCAATGGCAGAGCGCTGGTCTGTGGAACCAGTCGTTGGGGGTTCGAATCCCCTCGCCCACCCCTGACTTAAGGCGCTCTCCAGAGCGCCTTACTCATGCCTACCGCTGAGCCTCGAGCCCGTGGCGGCACCAAGCACCAGGCGCAAAGCCGTTGCTCATCAAGATCCTATTCGGACACAGGGGCCCATGATGGATTCCCGTGATTTCTCGGGCAAGCCACGGCGTGCCCCTAGATGCTGCGTCGCCTGATCGTCCATCGTCAATGGTCAGTTGTCCAACGACCATCACCCAGTCCCGAATCCCTAATCCCCCACCACCCATCCCCTGTCACCTGACACTTCCTAACCTGTCCCTTAACAGACTGCCGCCCGAACCTTTGCCGGAGGGAGGAAGAGAAGAAAGGGTCGGGCGGACAAGTCTGGGTATTGGATTGTAAAGTGCTCTGTACCCACCGCTACTTTAGCACGCAGCCCCGCTGCCATACCTTACAGCGAGCTTGCAGCTTTCCCACAAGTGGCACGCTGCGTGCAATAATCTTGACGAACCTTAACACGGGCAACCTCCGCCCGTAACTCCACTCTCGCCTTGGTCGCCATCCGGCGACCTTGTGCGTTAATATTCATGTGGCCCACAAACATTCCTTGGCACCAGAAAGGACCGGCACGATGCAGCCAGCAGCCTGCGACGACTCCCAACGCGAGGTTGAGGCCGCCTTGGCCGAGTGGGAGCGCTTGCGCCTCCCTCCTAGCGAGCCGGCCAAAGATCCCAGCCGGCGCCGCACACCGGTTATGGGCGGCGACCTGCGGTCGCGCTTTTACGAAACGATCGGCCGGCAAGAGGCCGCCGGCCGCCGCTACCGCACCGCAGTGCGCCGGCTGGCCGAATGCCTGCGCAGCCAGCGGGCCGCCACCAGAACGCCATAGCCCCGGCGCGCCCCATGCCCACCGGTCCCAGTGCGACCGCCGTCGCCCACCCCAACATAGCTTTCATTAAGTACTGGGGCAACCAGGATGACGCACTGCGTCTGCCGGCCAACGATTCGCTTTCGATGACGCTGGGCGGGCTGCAAACCACGACTTCGGTCACGCTGGCGCCCGATGACCAGTCCGACGAAGCGACACTCAATGGAAACCGTCTGACAGGACCGGCCCTCGAGCGCATCAGCCGTCATCTGGATCTGATCCGCCGCCGCGCCGGCCGTCGGGAGCGCGCAGTTGTCATCTCGGCAAACGACTTCCCCACCGGTTCAGGCGTTGCCTCGTCGGCCTCAGGCTTCGCTGCCCTGACCGTCG
>Ga0299906_10003399_pt1 | contig 13134 bp, 14 predicted proteins | sample RVTome_14_FD_200259 | JGI IMG/M metagenome (GOLD analysis project Ga0299906, IMG submission 200259) | Soil microbial communities from uranium-contaminated site in the Upper Colorado River Basin, Wyoming, United States - RVT145D125 (version 2) ...
ACTCGGTGCGGGAGTGGGCGAGCGTGCAGGACATGGCCGCCGCGGCCGCGACGGTCGTCGAGCTCGCGGGCGTGTGGGCCGAGCCTGCCTGAGCCACCGTCTGGGGTCTGGCTTCAGCCAGACCCCAGGTGTGAGGTGTCGCGAGCAACCCCAACCCCATCGGGGGAATACTGCGGCCGGGCGCTGGGGTTAGGCTGGAGGTATGGCCCGGCTCATGGGCATCAACCACATCGCCGTCGAGGTCGGGGACGTGGACGAGGCGGTGGACTTCTTCGAGCGCTTCTTCGACGGCGTGAACCTCCGCGGCCGCAGTGCGGGGATGGCCTTCGTGGACATGGGCGACCAGTTCATCGCCTTCGCGCGGGGCGTGACGCACGTCGCCGACCACGACCGCCACATCGGGCTCGTCGTCGACGACCTCGCCGAGACGGTGCGCCGGCTGCGCGAGGGCGGGGTCGAGATCGTCGGCACCCACGACTTCCGCGACCCGTGGGGGAACCGCTGGCAGCTCGTCGACTACCGCGAGGTGCAGTTCACCAAGGCTCCTCGCGTTCTCGAGGGCATGGGCTTGAACGGCATCGAGAAGTCCGAGCACGCGCTCGAGGAGCTGCGTGCCAAAGGCCTGGCCGACTAAGGGATTGGGGTCAGGCTTCAGCCCGATCCCGGTCTTGGATCGAGCGCAGTCTCGAACCGGGATCAGGCTGAAGCCTGACCCCTCTCGCCCTCAGGTCTCGTGCACCCCGCAGCCGAGCCACTCGTGGCCGAAGCGGCGCATCTCGTGGACGACCGGTAGCAGCGCGCGGCCCTTCTCGGTCAGCGCGTACTCGACGCGCGGCGGCGACTCCGGATAGCTCTGGCGCGCGACGATGCCCTCGGCCTCGAGCCAGCGGAGGCGCTCCGCGAGCGTCCGCGGGCTGATCCCGGCGCACGAGCGCTCGAGCGCGGTGAAGCGGCGCGGCCCCTCCGAGAGGTCGTGGACGATGAGCACCGTCCACTTCGAGCCCACGATCTCGGCCGCGCCCGCGACCGAGCACGTCGGCGCGGCGTGGACGGGCAGCATCGTGCGGCTCGTGGTTTCGCTGGCCACGCTCGGATTGTAGGCCGGTCCGATCAGGGCGTCCTGCGCGCGGTATAGAGCGACGTCACGAGCGGCCTCTCGACCCGGCCACCGAACTCGACCTCGGCGACGCGCGCAACGGAGTCGAGGAACTCGTTGCGGCGTTCGGGCTCGAGGACGCTGAGCGGCGAGAACGTCGAGTAGAGGCCGCGGATGCCGCTCGTGTCCCACTCGCGCGACCACCGCACGTCCAGATGCGCGGGCTCGTCGAAGCCGGCCTTGGCGAGCGCCGCCAGCCGGTGCTCGGCGTCGCGGGCGAAAGGCGGTCTTCCCTCGGACGGTCCCGACGGGCCGTGAGGGATGTCCTCGAAGAGCGGATCGAGGGCCCGGCTGAACGGATCCGGCCGTAGCTCGTCCCCGAACGATGTCCACCAGAGCGCGACCCAGCCGCGGGGCCGTACGGTGCCCCGGAGCTTCTCGAGCCCGGCGTCCTCCTCGACCCAGTGAAATGCCGAGGCCGCCGCGGCGAGGTCGTACTCGCCCGGCTCGAGCTCCGCGTCCTCGAGCGTGGTCACCCGCACCTCCACCCGGTCGCCGAACGCCGTGCGCAGGTAGTCGGCGAGCGCGGGATCGGGCTCGATCGCGACGAGTGGGCCGGCGCCGAGGTCGAGCAGCCGGCGGGTCGCCTTGCCCGTGCCGGGGCCCATCTCGAGCACCTTCGATCCCGGCGCGAGGCCGCACCGGTCGCGCAGGACGTCGTACACCTCGTCCGGATGTCCCGGCCGCACGGCGTCGTACGTCTCGGGGTCCAGACCGAAGAAGTCCCGTCCCACCGAGCGGTCGAGGCGGGGCCGCATCAGTCCCAGGGCGGGGGGTTGTGCACCCAGCGGCCGCCGACCATCGTCGCGACGACCTCGACCGACTCGAGCTCGTCCGGCGGGCACTCGACGGGGTCGCGGGAGAGGACGACGAGGTCGGCGAGGTAGCCGGGAACGAGCTTGCCGCGCGTCCGCTCGTCGCCCGCGACCCAGGCGGGGGCGACGGTCGTCGCGTGCAGGGCCTGCTCGACCGTGAGGGCCTCCTGCATCCGCCAGCCCGGGCGCTCGTCGATCGTGCGCGTGACGCCGGCGCGGATGCCCGCGAGCGGGTCGAGCTCCTCGATCGGAGCGTCGGAGCCGTTCGCGACGACCGCGCCGGACTCGAGGAGCGACCGGAACGCATATGAGCCGTCGAGCAGCTCCGGCCAGAAGCGCTCCGCGAGATCGCGGTCCGACGGTGCGTGCGAGAATTGCACCGAGCAGGCGACGCCGAGCTCGGCGAAGCGGGGGAGATCGGCGGGATCGAGGCACTGCGCGTGCTCGATCCGCTGCCGGAGCCCGCGCGGCTGCCACTCGTCCCTCGTCGCCTCGAACGCGTCGAGCGCCTCCCGGTTCGCGCGGTCCCCGATCGCGTGGACGCCGACCGGCCAGCCCGCGCGCGCTCCCGCACGCACGATCTCCGCGAGCTCCTCGCCGCTCGTGATCCGCACCCCCGAGCCGTCCAGCATCCACGCGGTCTGCGAGCCCAGCGTCCCGTCCATGAAGACCTTCAGGTAGCCGAGGCGCAGGAACTCGTTCCCGAAGCGCGAGCGCAGGCCGAGCCCCTCGAGCTCGGGCAGCTTCCTCCACGGCAGCGACTGCCAGATTCGCAGCGACAGTCCGTCCCGCTCCGAAAGACGCTGGAAGATCTCCGGCGCGCCGATCCAGCCGTCCTTGTCGTGGACCGCGGTCACTCCGCGGCTGTGCGCGAGCTTCACGCCCGCCCGAACGACCTCGACCCACTCGTCGTCGGGGACGGACGGGAAGCGCTCGCGGAAGCGCCACGCGGCTTCTTCGCGGAGGACGCCCGCCGGCTCTCCGCGCTCGTCGCGCTCGACGACGCCGCCCTCGACCTCGAGGTCGCCCTGGGCGAGCGCGAGCGCCGCGGAGTTGAGCCAGAGCGAGTGGAGATCCTTGGCCCAGAGCGCGGCCGGCGTCTCGCCCGTGACCTCGTCGAGCGCCTCCTTCGTCGGCTCGGCCTCCCAGCCGGCCGAGCGCCAGCCGTGCCCGCGGATCCAGCCCGCCCGCTCGGGAGCGCCTCGGACCCGCCCGAGCGCGTCGGCCAGCGACGCGACGCCGTCGAGGCTCAGGTCACGCTGCCCGAGCGACCAGGTGGGGAAGTGGACGTGCGAGTCGGTGAAGCCCGGGACGACGCAGCGCCCGCGCAGGTCGACGACGTCCGGGGTCGGGAGCGCCGGCTCGTGCGTGCCGACTCCGCCCGCAACCCGGTCGCCCGCGATCGCGAGCGCGCGCGCGACCGGGAGCGCCGGGTCGAGCGTGCGGATCGGCCCGTTTTCCAGGATCATGGGCCGCGACTGTAACCGCGGCGAAAGGAGGGGGCGATGATCGACCACACGGCCGTGAACGTCAGTGACCAGGAGGCCGCCAAGAGCTTCTACTTGCGGGCGCTCGAGCCGCTCGGCTACTCGCTCGCGTTCGAGTTCGGCGAGTTCATGGGCTTCGCGGACGCGAACGGGATGGACCTCGGCGTCGTCCGCCGGGACCCGGTCGGGGGAGCACACGTCGCCTTCAAATGCGGCGACCACGCGACGGTGAACGCGTTCTACGAGGCCGCGATCGCCGCCGGGGGGACGGACAACGGCGCGCCCGGGATCCGGGAGCACTACCACGAGCACTACTACGGCGCGTTCGTGCTGGACGCGGACGGGAACAACATCGAGGCCGTCTGCCAGAAACCGCAGTGACCGAAGAGCTCCGCCCCGGCCTCTGGACCTGGGCCGCGCCCCATCCCTCGTGGACGCCCGACGAGGGCGGGCCCGAGGGCTGGGGGCCGGACGTGCGCTCGTACGCGCTCGACGCGGGCGACGCGTTCGTCCTCTTCGACCCGGTGGCTCCGCCCCCGGAGGTTCTCGACCTGGCCGCGGGCCGGCCGCTCGAGATCCTGCTCACCGTCTTCTGGCACAGCCGCAGCTCGCTCGAGCTCGTCACCGAGCTGGGTGCGACCGTGCACGCGTACGCGACCGGGATCGACCAGCTGAGCATCCCTGCCGTCCCGTTCGCGCTCGGGGACGTCGTGGCGGGGGTCGAGACGAGGCGCGGCGGCTACGACGAGGAGGCGATCTACTGGATCCCCTCGCACGGCGCACTCGTCGCCGGCGACGCGCTCCTCGGCGACCGGGGGTTCCGCGTCCAGCCCGACTCGTGGCTCGTGGAGGGGCTCACGCCCGCCGCCCTTCGCGAGCGGCTGCGGCCGCTCCTCGAGCTCTCCGTCGAACTCCTGCTGCCGGCCCACGGCGACCCGGTGACCGAGGACGCGCACGCTGTGCTCGAACGGGCGCTGTCGTCCTAGACTTCACGCGTGCCCTGGGAGCCCCTGACCGACGAGCAGATCGAGGTCCGCGATCTCGTCCGCCAACTTGCCCGCGAACGTATTGCTCCCCGCGCTGCGGAGATCGACGCCTCGCACGAGTTTCCGTGGGACGTCGTCGAGCTCTTCCGCGAGCACGGCATCTTCGGCCTGTTCTTCGACGAGGCCGACGGCGGCACCGGGACGGGAACGCTGCTCTCGCTCGTCGCGATCGAGGAGGTCTCGAAGGTCTGCGCGACGAGCGGGCTCATCCTCGCCGTACAGGAGCTCGGCTCGCTCGGGCTCAAGCTCGCGGGGAGCGAGGAGCAGAAGCAGCGCTTCCTTCCGCGCCTGGCGTCCGGGGAGGCGCTCGCCGCCTACGCGCTGACCGAGGCCGGCTCGGGCTCGGACTCCGCTGCCATGCGCACCGTCGCGCGCCGGGACGGCGACGAGTACGTCCTCGACGGCTCGAAGCGCTTCATCACGAACGCCGCGGTGGCGGGCCTCTACACCGTGTTCGCGAAGACGGATCCCGAGGCCGGCCACTCGGGGATCTCGGCCTTCGTGGTCGAGGCGGAGACGCCGGGCTTCGAGGTCGCGCGCCTGGAGCCGAAGTTGGGCATCGCGGGCTCGACCACCGGCGAGCTCGTCTTCGAGGGCGCGCGCATCCGCGCTGCGAACCTCCTCGGTGAGGAGGGCGAGGGCTTCAAGATCGCGATGCGGATCCTCGACCGCTCGCGCCCGGGAGTCGCCGCGCAGGGCCTCGGCATCGCGCAGGGCGCGACCGACTACGCGCTCGAGTACGCGCGCACCCGCGAGACGATGGGCAAGCCGATCGCCGAGCACCAGCTGATCGCCGCCAAGCTCGCGGACATGGAGACGCGCACCGAGGCCGCGCGCGGACTCCTCTACCGCTTCGGGCGCATGGTCGACGAGGGCGCGGCCGACTCCGAGCTGACGAAGGCCTCCGCCATGGCGAAGCTCGCCTGCACGGACACGGCGATGTGGGTCACGACCGAGGCCGTGCAGGTGCTCGGCGGCTACGGCTACATCAAGGAGTACCCGGTCGAGCGCATGATGCGCGACGCGAAGATCACGCAGATCTACGAGGGCACGAACGAGATCCAGCGCCTCGTGATCGCGCGCGAGATGCTGAAGGAGTCGCGCGCCTTCCTCCTTGCCGGCGTGGCGTAGCGGCTAGCGCAGCTTCACCGCGAACCGCTTCGTGAACCGCTTGCCGCGGGCGGTGAAGGCGACGGAGCCTTTGAGCCTCTTCCCCTTCGCGGCGCGCGGCGTCCTGTAGGTGCACTTCGCGGAGCCGATCGCGGCGCGCGGCTTGCCCTTGAGCTTCTTCTTCCCGATCGCGCCCTTGCACGCGACCTTGGTGGGCTTCACGGAGGCTCCTCCGGCGGTCACCCTCACGGTCGCGGTCACCGCCCGGCCCGCCTTCGGCTTCGCCGGCGCGAGCCTCGCGGCGCTCGCGACGGCCGCGGCGAGCGGGGCTCTGGGCGTGACGGGGTTCGTCCGCAGCGAGAAAGGCCCCTCGCCGAGGGCGTTCCTCGCCCTGATCGCGAACGTGTAGGACACGCCGTTCGCCAGTCCCGTGACGACCGCCTGCGTCACGTTCCCCACCTCGATCGAGGGCCGCGCCGCCTGACCGACGAAGGGCGTGACGACGTAGCCCGTGATCGCACTCCCTCGGTCGTGAGCAGCACCCCAGGTGACGGTCGCCCGGGCGTTGCCCCCGACGGCACGCGGGTCGGTCGGAGCTCCGGGAACGGACACCAAGGGCAGGGCGTTCGACGGCGCAGACGCCGGTCCGTCGCCGAGCGCGTTCCTCGCCTTGACGGTGAACGTGTAGGCCGTCCCGAAGGCGAGCCCTCCCATCAGCGTCTGCGTGACATTCCCGGCCACGAACGGGGTCTGGGGCGCGCTCCCGACGAACGGCGTCACAACGTAGTTCGTGATCGGGCTTCCGCCGTCGGAGGTGGGAGGCGTCCACGAGACGTTGGGGTAATCGCCGACCTGCGTCAGGACGACGTTCGCGGGTGCGTCCGGGATCGTCTTCAGCAGCTGCAGCGAGGCGTGGAGGTTGAGCCGGCCTCCCGACACCGTATTCCCCGCGAACGCCGGCCTGGCGTCGACGCCCGCGAGGAGCGCAGCCTTGATCTGGGCCGGCGTCGCCAGCGGGCGCCGGGCCTTCAACAGCGCCGCCGCCCCCGCGACATGGGGCGTGGCCATCGACGTCCCGTCGGCGAACTCGTGGCCGAAGAGGTGACCCGGGCCCGTTGCGCACACGACGCCGACGTCGTCGATGTCGGCTCCGTCGAACGTGAAGATCTCGTCGGTCAGGAGGCGGAACCGGATGCGGACTGCCGCCACATCGTCGTACGCGCCGAGATCGTCTTCGACCGGGACCCAGAGCCCGTCCGTGGGGCCCGTCCATCCCTCGTGGAGCGGCTGCCAGACCACGCCGTCCGTGGACACCTCGGGCCGCAGGAGGTCGAACTCGAACTCCAGGTCGAGCCGCAGGAAGTACGTCAGCATGCAGCCCGTGCGCCCGGACAGGTCGATCGTCTCGGTGAGGGTCGCGAGTGAGTCGGTGTCGTTCTGGTACTCCCCGCCTGGACTGTCTTCGATATGCCCGCCGTCGAGGTCGACGACCCAGCCCCATGAGTTGTTCGTTCCGCTGAACGTCCATCGGTTCGCGTTCGCGTCGAACTGGTCGCGGAAGCTGAAGGGCAGGTAGTCGCTCAGGATGCTCGACCCCGGAGCCGCGAGGTCGACCGAGGTCGCCCCCCAGTTGGAGAAGTCCGCCAGCCCGTCGCTGCTCGTGCTCGCCGCGACGCACACGATGTTCGCGTGCGGGTAGTTGCACGGGAACACGGGAGTGACCTCGTTGTCGCTCGTCTCGTTCCCGGCGGCGAACACGAAGAGGGTGTTCGGCGCGTTCTGGATCGCGTCCGAAACGGCCTGCGAGCCGTCCCCTCCGCCCAGGCTCGCGTTCGCGACGTGCGCGCCGTTCTGCCCGGCGTAGGCGAAGGCCTTCGCGGTCGACCACCATTCACCGGCGCCGCTCGAGTCCAGGACGCGCAGCGGCATCAGGCTCACGTCCCAGTTCACGCCGACGACGCCGAGGCCGTCGTTCCCGTTCGCGCCGATCGTCCCGGCGACGTGCGTGCCGTGGCCGTTCTCGTCCCTGGGGTCGTTGTCGCCCGAGCCGGGGACGCCCTCGTCGGCCGTCACCCAGTCCCATCCCCGCCAGTCGTCGACGTAGCCGTTGGCGTCGTCGTCGAGGCCGTTCGTCTCCTTGCCGCCCCCCGTCTCTCCCGGGTTCGCCCACATGTTCGGAGTCAGATCGGGATGGTCGTAGCGGACGCCCGAGTCGACGACGGCCACGACGACGTTCGGGCTCCCGGTCGTGAGGTCCCAGGCCTCGGGCGCGTCGATGTCCGCACCCGAGACACCCGCCGTCCCGTCCACCGTTTGACCCGTGTTGTGCAGCCCCCAGAGCTCCGGGAGCTCGGGGTCGTTCGGCGTCGCCGAGGCGTGCCACCTGCCGTTCGGCTCGGCGTAGGCGACGAGCGGATCTCGCTCGTAGCGCTCGATCGCCTCGTGGGCGCTCTCTCCATCGGGAATCTCGATCAGCTCCGCGCGGATGCCGGCCCGTCGGAGATCGAGGCTGTCGGCCCGCTCGTGGCCGAGAGCGTCGACGAGGCTCGCCCGGGCCTTCGACGCCGACTCGCGGTGGAAGCCGACGATGATCGTCTCGGGGCCCGCGGACGCGGCCGACCCGAGCGGCACGAGCGGCGTGCTCCCCCCGCGAGCTCCTCCGGAGCCGAGGCCGACGACGAGGCTCAGGACGAGACAGCACGACACGACCGCCGCTCGCGGTACCGACCTGCCGCCGTGTCCGTCGCTCCTCGATCGCATCCGCCGCATGAGGCCTCCGTACATCACCTGTTTACCCCCGGCCCGCTCGGTTCCGTCCGGGGACAAGTCAACTCCGACACCGACGCATTCGTGGACGCAGTGTGCTCGATGTCGCATCATGGCGTCCATGAGGGTCCTCTTCGCGCTCGTCTGCGTCCTCGTCGTCGTCGCGTGCCCGGTCAGCGCCTCCGGTAGCGAGCAGGTCTCGCGCACCCAGCTCGGGATCACGGGAGACCCGAGCCGCTTCGCCCGACTCACCGGACAACGATCGACGATCCGGCACAACTTCGTCGGCTGGCATCAGGGGAACGCGCTGCCGCAGATCCTCGGGAACCTGCGCCCGATCCCGATGGTCGCGCTCAAGACCGGCGGGGGCATCACTCCCGCGGCCATCGCGAGCGGCCGCGGCGACGCGTTCCTCGTCCAGCTCAACCGGGCCGTGGCGGACTTCGGCGGGCGCGTCTACGTGCGCCCGCTGCCGGAGATGAACGGCCACTGGAACGACTACTGCGCGTACAACCGCGACGGCTCGGCGCGCGGCCCGCAGTACTCGACCGCGGCGTTCAAGAAGGCGTTCCGGCGGATCGCGATCATCGCGCGGGGCGGCACCGCGGCGAAGGTGAGCCAGAGGCTCCGCAAGGCGGGCGTGGCCGGCGCCGCGAACCTCGACCTCGCGCCGACGAAGGCCCGCATCGTGTGGAACCCGCAGGGCTTCGGCGCGCCGGACGTGCGCGGGAACTCCGCGCAGGCGTACTACCCGGGCGACGGCTACGTCGACGTCGTCGCCAACGATCTTTACGACCAGGGCTTCAAGGCCGCCTGGGAGGCGAACGAGGCGCTCTACGCCGCGCACCGGAACAAGCCGTACGCGCTCGCCGAGTGGGGCCTGTGGGGGATCGACGACCCCGCCTTCGTCGAGAAGATGGCGGCGTTCGTGAGGAGCCACGGCCGGATCGAGTTCCTCGCGTACTTCAACAGCAAATCGGGCGCGATCTGGGACCTGCAGAGCAAGCCTCGCAGCCGGGCCGCGTACCGCCGGCTCATCACGCCGCTCGGGCGCTGAGCTCCTCCGCCGGGCTCAGCCGCGTCCGCAGTGGACGAGCGCGTCGAGGCACGCCTCGACGAGCATGCGCAGCACCGGCTGGCGCCACGCGTTCACGAAGTCGGCGTGCGCGCTGTGCTGGCCGCCGGAGGCGAGATAGAAGTCCGCGCCGCCGCCTCGCGACTGGTAGCGGTAAATCTGGGTCAGCTGCGGAACGGAGACGGTATGCGTCGACGGGCAGGCCCCGCGGACCGGGTACGCCATGTGGCTCTTGTGGTCGACGCTGTCGAGCTGACGCCCGTTCCAGCACGCCGGGAAGCGGATGTGCAGCCGCAGCCACGAGCCGCGGACGTTCGGGCACGTGGGAATCGCGGTCGACGGCTTCGTCCCCGAGGCAGCCCCGCAGCTCCACCAGGTGATCGCCATCCCCTGCGGCCGGTCGGCGGTCGCGTTCCCGGCGATCATGCGCAGGTTCGGCGGGAGGCTGCGGATCGGCGCAACCGTCACGCGGCGGTAGTAGATCGTCGCGGCCACCGGCGGGATCGCGGTCGTGCCCTGGAAGAGGGTCGGGACCCAGTACGCGGCGGTGTCCGAGGTGCGCTCGCAGGTCGTTCCTGCCGCCCGCAGCGTCGGGAAGATGGACGACGCGTTCGTCGACCTGCTGCCGACGAAGGAATGGTCGTGGGACGCGCCGGGCCGGCCGAAGGCGACGATCGGGTCGTCGGGCAGGCGGTGGCTGAAGCGGCAGACCTCGATGAAGTTCACCCCTGCGAGCTCTGCCCGCGAGGCGGGGATGCGGCCGCCCTCGCCGAGGGTGGGACCATCGCCCGCGAGCGCCGCTGGGCCGATCGTCGCGGCGAGCACGACGGCGATCGCTCCTGCGGTCGCGAGTGCGAGCGCTCTCACTCCAGGGAGTCATGCACCAACCCGTGGAGTTTCCTTGAGCGATCTGTGACGAGCGCGTAAACGTTCCGTACGAGCGAGTCTGCAGGGGCTGGCTGCGCCAAGCCCCTGGCATAGTCGGCGCCGTGGAGTTCCACCGCGGCCGGCTCATCGACCACGTCCACCTGCGTGTGCGCGACCTCGAGTGGAGCCGGCGCTTCTACCAGGCCGCGCTCGGCGCGCTCGGCCTCGAGCTCTACGGCGGAGACGGGTACTTCGGCTCGGACGAGCTGTACGTGAGCGCGGACGGGCCGCCGACCGAGAACCTCCACCTCGCGTTCTCGGCGGAGGACGAGGAGGCCGTGAAGCGCTTCCACACAGCGGCGATCGCCGCGGGCGGGCGGGACAACGGCGCGCCCGGCGAGCGCGACTACCACCCGGGCTACTACGGGGCGTACGTCCTCGACCCGGACGGGAACAACATCGAGGCCGTGTACCACGGGCCGGTCAAGAGGTCCGCGCCGTCCGTCGTCATCACGCCGCTCGCGTGACGGGCTCGCCGGGCGGCGTCGCGGCCGGGTAGCGGGCGCGGACGTCGTCGATGTACGCGGCCAGCCGGTCGGCGATCGCGCGGTCGCGGATCTCGACGACGTTCTCCGCGTTCCGCTCGCCCGAGCGCGAGAAGTTGAAGCTGCCGAGGAAGGACATGTCGTCTGCGACCACGACCTTCGCGTGCATGAAGTCGTGCACGGACTCGGGCGTCCAGGGGACCGAGGTCTTCCCGCTGAACTCGCCGCCCTCGAGAACCCGGCGCAGGAGCGGGATCTTCCACTCGCTGACGCCGTTCGTCCGCCACTGCTCGAAGACCTGGTCGACCTGGGTGTCGTCGACGATGCCCGCGACCGGGGAGCGACCCTCGTTCACGACCTCGACGAGCGTTGCAAGGATCGGGCCCGAGGTGAGGACGGGGGAGGCGATCCGCACGCGCTCGCTCGCCTTCCCGATGTGCTTTGCGACCCGGTGCGAGAGCGCCTCGCCGTGCTCGGGGAAGAACCAGGCGCGCACGCGGGCGCCGTCGAGCGACTCCGGGCGCGGGTCGACGTCGCCCGTGCCCTCGACCGTCCCTCGCTCCCAGAGCTGCTCGAACGCGAGCGTGTACGCGTACGCGATCTCCGGCGAGCGGAGGGCGGCGATCACGTTCTCCTGCCGCGTCCACGAGTCGTCCGTCCAGTTCGTCGAGCCCGTCCAGACCGCCTCGCGGTCCCGGACGACGAACTTGTGATGCATGAGATCGGGGATCCCGGCGATGCCGCGCGTGGGGATCGGAAGCTTCTCGATCGCCTCGGGCGCGGTCTCGGGCGGAGGTGGCACCGCGATCGGCCCGGGGTGCGCGACGTTGTAGAGCAGGCGGACCGAGACGCCGCGCTGCCCCGCCGCGAGGAGCGAGGCGAGCACGAGCCCGCCCGCGTCGGTCTCGAAGCGCACGTCGTAGACGGCGATGTCGAGGCTGCGCTCGGCCCGCGCGAGGAAGGCGGCGATCCCGCGCGCGACCTCGGCGGCGCGCTGGCCTCCGTCCGTCAGCGTCGTGAGCTCGATCGCGGCCTCGTCCGCCGCGGCGGGCTCGGTCACGCGGCGGGCGCGGCGGCTTTCGCGGCGCGGAGCGAGGCCTTGTGGGCGCGCTTCTGCGCCTGGTACTCCGCGAGCGCCTCGTGCGAGTCGACGACGCCGAGACAGGGGTGGGTCGGGACGAGCTCGGCTGCCTGCTCGACGCCGAAGCGGAGCGCGAGCACCGAGCCGAGCGCGGTGACCTTCATCTTCCCGAAGCCGGGGAGCGCGCCGATGCGCTTCCGGAGATCGGCCGTGTCGGCCGCTTCCGTCCAGACCCGCTCCGCCGCGCCGTCGTACTCGTCCGCGACGACCTGGCAGAGCTCCTGCACACGCTGCGCCATCGCGCGCGGGAAGCGGTGGATCGCCGGGCGCTCGCGGAACGCGTCCTCGAGAGCCTGCGGATCCATGCCCGCGATGGCGTGTGCGTCGAGCGTCCCGATCCGCTGCCGTAGCCGGAGGGGCCCGGAGAACGCCTGCTGCACCGTCACCTGTTGATCGATCGCGAACCCGATCAGCAACGCGAGCGGATCGCGGGCGATGAGCTCGTTCGCCTCGTCCGAGTCCGTGAAGTAGAGCGCGTCGGGCATCCGTTTGATTCTAGGCGAGCCGGATTGGCACCGGCAGAGGTCGCCCGCGACGGCTGGGTCGTCGTGAGACACTCGTCTCCGCATGCGGCGACTCCACCTGCTCCGGCACGCGAAGTCGTCGTGGGACGATCCCGCGCTCCGCGACCGCGACCGGCCGCTTGCGCCCCGTGGGCAGAAGGCCGTTGCGCGCATCGCGCGCTGGGTGCGCGAGCACGACGTACGACCGCAGCTCGTCCTCTGCTCGGACGCCCGGCGCGCGCGAGAGACGCTCGAAGGGGTGCTCTCTGGCCTCGGTGCTCCGGACGTCCAGATCGAGGAAGGCCTGTACGCCGCGAACGCGCAAGCGCTCATCGAGCGTCTGCGCTCGCTGCCGGACGACGTCGACGAGGCGATGCTCGTCGGGCACAACCCCGGCCTCGCCGACGTTCTGCTTCTGCTCGCGGAGCCGGGAGAGCTGCGCGAGCGCGCGAGAGCGAAGCTGCCCACAGGAGCACTCGCGACGCTGGAGGCAGAGCTCGTCAGCTGGTCGAAGCTCGGACCGGGCTGCGCTCGACTCGCGGCCCTGGTTTTTCCACGAGACATTCGGTAGCGCACGAGGGCGAGGCATTCCTCGCCCTCGTGCGGAGCCGCGTGCTCGAGGC
>Ga0299906_10003400_pt1 | contig 13129 bp, 8 predicted proteins | sample RVTome_14_FD_200259 | JGI IMG/M metagenome (GOLD analysis project Ga0299906, IMG submission 200259) | Soil microbial communities from uranium-contaminated site in the Upper Colorado River Basin, Wyoming, United States - RVT145D125 (version 2) ...
GAAGTTCCTCTTCACGCCCGGCCACGCCGACGACCACGTCTGCGTCCTGGTCGACGACGTGTGCATCACGGGCGATACGCTCTTCGTCGGCAAGGTCGGCGGCACCGGCACCGAGGAGGCGGCGCGCACGGAGTACGCGAGCCTGCGCGACGTGCTCCTGCCGCTTCCCGACGCCACCACCGTGTGGCCCGGCCACGACTACGGCTGCCGCCCGTCGAGCACCATCGGCCTGGAGAAGCGCACCAACCCGTTCCTCCTCTGCGACGGCCTCGAGGCGTTCCTGGAGCTCAAGGCCGGCTGGGCCGACTTCAAGAAGCAGAACGGCCTCGTGTAGCGAGCTGTCGGGGCTCCCCTGGTCATCCCTTCCTGAGCTGGCCGAAGAGCCACGACCTGGCCTCGCGTCCGGCGAGCGCTACGTCGTCGCGCCGCCGCCCGGCCTCGCCGACGGCGCCGCCGTCCGCGAGTGAGACCCGCGTGCGAGGAAGCGCCCGACGGCGATCGCCGGGACTCCCAGCTCCCCGAGACCCGGCGGCGGCAGAGCCCCCGCGACCACCAGCGTCTCAGCGCCGGGAAAGACGCTCGAGGCTTCGACCAGAGCAGCGACCTCGCGGCGACGCGACGCCGGTTCGAGAAGGCCCTCGTCGGTGACCTGGATGAGCCTTTCGATGTCCAGGCCACGCCGCACCGCCAGATCGACCTCGCCCTCGCCCTTCCAGTAGAAGAGACCCTCGGAGCTCTCCCGGGCGAGGGCGTTGTGGACCGCCGTTTCCATCAATCGGCCCCGGTCCGGGGCGGCGCTCAGCGACACCGCGTTGCGCAATCCCAGATCGATCGCGTGGACCTTGCTCGGCCGGCGCAGACGCTCCGCGCTCTTGAGCGTGTAGAACGGCAAGAAGGAGACCAGGTAGGCCTCCGCGAGATAATGGCAGTAGGCGCTCACCATGGTCTTGGAGATCTCGAAGACGTTGGCCAGCCGCTGAAAGGAGACCAGGCTCGCGGTCTGCGCGAGCAGGTAAACCGCCAGGTTGCGCAAGAGCGGCAGATCGCGGATCTGATGGCGCAGCGCCACGTCTTTGAAAAGGATGTCGTCGAAGTACTGGCGCAGCAGGTCCTTCTTGCGCTCGGCGTCGGGCGTGAGCACTACCTCGGGGAAGCCTCCCCAGCGCAGGTACTCGGCCACCGCGTTGCGGATCCGCGCCGGATCGTCGGCCAGGCGGGGTCGGCTCGGCGAGCGGATGCCGCGAAAGCGCAAGACCTCGCCGAAAGAGAGCGGCAAGACGCGGAAGGTCAGGTGCCGTCCGGTGAGGAGCGTCGCCAACTCGGAGGACATGAGGGCTGAAGAGGACCCGGTGACGAAGATCTTCACGTCTTCCGTCTCGCCGCGCGCCCGCACCCAGCGCTCCCAATCGGAGACGCGCTGGACCTCGTCGAGAAAAAGCCAGCCACGGCCTTCAGGGAAGACCTCGGCGCGCCAGGTGTCGTAGACCCTCTCCAGCAGGTCGAGGCCCAGATGAGCGCCGAAGCCGGGCTCCTCCAGGTTGACGTGGAGAAAGGCCTCGCGCGGCGCGCCGGCGGCTTCCAGAACGTCCATGAGCTGGTAGAGGACCGTCGACTTGCCCGCGCGCCGCGGCCCGATCAAGGCGATGACCTCCGGCGTGTCGAGGTGACGGTGGAGGGTGGCGGTGACGTCCCGCACGTGGCCCGCGTCGAGGCGCGCCTCTCCCCAACGATTCCAGCGGCTCAAGGCCCGGATGAGATCCGCCCGGGAGAGATTCGTGGCCGTCATGACGATCGATTATACGGCAACGTGGATTTCATGGAAGCCACGACGGCCATCTACAGCACTCTTACAAGTAGTAGGTGCCCTCGTGCTCCTCGATGTCGTCAGATCGGCACGATGTGGGGAGGGCGGAGCTGGGCAGAATTCCCCGCGACGCCTGAAAGGAGTTTTCGGGCGCGACGCGGTCAGATTGGGAGTCTGAAAAGCTACGGGTAGTAGCCGCTCATCGCGCGCACGTCGGCCTTCTTGCCGTCGACCTCGACGAGGACCTTGACGGCGCGGAACTGCGACGGGTCCTTGCGGCTCGTCGACTGGTAGGCGAAGAGGTATTGCGAGCGCAGCTCGCGCTGGATCTCGGCGTAGATGCCGGGAAGCTCGCCGAGGTCGGCCACGAAGTAGGCGCGACCGCCGGTCTCGTCGGCGAACTGCGAAAGCACCTTGCGCGCGCCGTGCCTGGTCACCGCTTCCTTGAGGCCGATCACGTAGATCTGCACGCCGGCGCGGCGCGCGAACTCGAGGGCGTCGTCGAGGGCGAAGCTGCTGGTCTCGTCCTCGCCGTCGGAGAGCAGCAGCAGCGCTTTCTGGCCGCGGATGCCGTGGAAGTAGTGCAGGGTGAAAGCGAGGCTGTCGTAAAGCGCCGTGCCGCCGGCCGAGCGCAGGGCCTCGAGCTCGCGCGCCAGCGCCGCCACGTCGTTGGTGAAGCGCGCGCGCACGTGCGGCTGGTGGTTGAAGGCCACCAGGGTCGCCCGGTCGCGCGGCTCTACGACCTCCTCGACGAAGGTCCGCGCCGCCTGCGCCACCGAGCCGATCGAGTCCTCCATCGACGCCGAGACGTCGATCGCCAGCGCCACGTGGAGGGGCAGGTCCTCCACCTGCTCGAAACGCCGCGCCGTCTGCGCCTCGCCGTCCTCCAGGACCTTGAAGTCGGCCTCGGTCAGACCGGGGAGGAAACGGCCCTGGCGGTCGTAGACCGCGGCGTAGAGCTCCACGAAGTGGACGTCGATCTCGTCGATCTCGCCCGGGGCGTTGACGAAGACCAGGTCCTCGCTCGAATTGCCGTCCTTGAGATAGCCCACCGCGCGCACGTAGGCGAGCTCTTCGCCGCCGAGCAGGATCGGCTGCACGAAGGGCGGCTGGAAGAGGGTGGCCACGCGGGTCTCGTTGAGGAAGAGCTCCACCCGGTCGAGCTCCTCGCCGTCGGGCACCGCGACCTGCACCGCGGCGCGCAGGCTGTCGCGGTACTTGCGGCCCTGCTGCGGCTCGGTCAGGCTCACCCGGAAGCGCTGGCCGCCCGGGTTGAGCAGGACCTCGTCGGTGGCCAGGATCTCGCCGCCGGGGCCGTAGCCGCTCGCCCGCAGGCGGTGGGCCGAGGGCACGTTGCCGAGGTCGAGCTCGACGCTGTAGGGCGGCGTCTTCTTGGCCAGGATCGGCCGCTCGTCGAGCAGGAACTCCACGCGGTCGAACTCGCCCACCGTGACGGTCTGGAAACGCACCATGCCGGTGACGACGACGCCCGCGGGCGCCAGCAGCCGCAGCGAACGCTCGCCGCGGGCGGTCGCGGCGTCGGCCTCGGCGAGGGCGCGGTAGAGCTGCGACTCCTCGCGCAGCGCCGCCAGCAGCTCCGCCGGCGCCCGATCGGCGACGTCCGGCACCTCGAGCGTCCGGTCGAGGTGCGCGAAGCGGCGGCCGAAGAGGTCCTCGAGCTTGAGCAGCACGCGGAACGGGCCGGGCCGCCAATAACGCTGGAAGACCACCGCCAGCGGCTCGTCGACGCCGCCCGTCACCGGGACCTCGAAGCGGTAGCGGAAGCGCTCGAAGAGCTCGTCGCCGCGCACCACCTCGCCGAGGAGAAGGAGCTGATGATGACGCAGATCCGCCGTTTCGCTCTCGCCCCCGAAGGCGGCGAGCTCGGCCCGGTCGAGCTCGATCACTCCCTGGACGACGGTGCGCTGCTGGTGACGGCCGGGGAACTCGAAGGCGAGCCGGGCGGGAAAGGTGGCGGCGCCCTCCGGCAGGATCGTGGTCTGCGCGTGGAAGGCCGGCAGCCACTCCTTGGACGGCTCGGGGATCTCGATCGTGTAGGCCGTCTTGGGGTCGGCCGTGCCCCAGTCGTTGGCGCGGGCCGTGATGCGCTTCATGGCGACGCTGACGTCGGCGTCGTCGCACCACTGGATGATCGGCACGTCAGGCAGGCGCGGTCGCTGGACGGGCATGAACTGGATCGGCATCGCCGCGCTCTCGTTGAGCTTCGCCTCGGCGGCGAGGGGTAGCCAGCGCAGGTAGTGGTCCTTCCACCCGGGCCGGAAGAGGAGCACCGGGAAGAGGTCGTCGTAGCTGCCGAGCTTCTTGTCCTCGGGGGCCTCGTCGTAGATCCAGACCTCGACCTCCTTGGTCGGATGGAAGCAGCGGTCGAACGGCTCGCCCTGGGCGACGTAGGTCTGGGCGCGGGCGTCCTCGAGAGAGCCCCAATTCACCACCGCGGATCCCACCCGCTCTTCGTAGTGGACCTGGAATTCGTTGAAGCGGGTGTCGTCGTAGTTGTCGCGGGCGGCCCAGAAGGCGGTGATGTAGGCGGCGCGGTGGAAGTCCTCCTCGAGGCCCAGGAAGTAGGCGCGCTCCTCCTCGGTGATGAGCATCTCCACCTGCGCGAGCCAGTCGCGGAAACGCGGCGCGAGGTCTTCGAGGATCTCGGGAGACGGCTCCGCCGCGTACGCCGGCAGCGCGAGGAAGGCGGCGAGGGCGAACCCGAGACGGAGCGTCCGCGTCATGATGCGCTCCATTCTACAGGCAGGGGGCGTCCCCCCGGCGCACCGGCTCGCGGCGCGCCGGACGCGGCTCGTCCCGCGATTCCGGCCGGGATTGGCGCGCGCAGCGCCGTAGGGAGACGGCTGTGTAATTCTTGCAGCCCCGCGTGTAGGACCTGCGGGGGCGACGTGATCAGCGACACCCGGACGGGAGGACGCGGCCGATCCGAGGCTGGCACAACTTCTGCACGGCACGCCCGGTGCGGCGCGCTGCCAGATTGCGGATATCGTTTACCGTGAGCGGGCCTGGTCCGGAACTACCGAGAACGGAGAAAAGAATGAGCGTCATCGAGTTCCTCATCCTGATACTCATCGCCGGGCTGTGCGGCGCGGCCGGTCAGGCGCTGACCGGCTACTCCCGGGGCGGCTGCCTGGGGTCCATCGCGGTCGGCTTCATCGGCGCCTTGCTCGGCACCTGGCTCGCCCGTGTCCTCGGTCTTCCCACCATCTTCGCGGTCAACGTCGGCGGCACCGCGTTCCCCATCGTCTGGTCGATCGCCGGCGGCGCCATTTTCGTGGCGCTGCTCAGCCTGTTGGCCGGCCGGCGCAGGCTCTGAGGGGCCAGAGCCTTCGCGCGCCGGCGACGGTGTTTCGGGCCCTGAAATCTTCAAAGACGGCCGCATCGAGCTCCGCGAGGCCCCGCCGGACATCGAGCGGGCGCGGGTCATCGTGACGTTTCTGGTCGAGACAGGGGCCTCCGACGCCCATTCGAGCCCGCCGCCTTCCGAGGCGAGCTCCCGCATGCTGGATCTGCTGCAAGCCTGGCAAGATGAGCCGCTCTTGCAGGAAGAAGAACGCGTGCTCGACGGCTTTGCCGATTTTCAAGCCCAACACCCCCTGCGGCTTGCCCACCGCCTGGACGAAGAGCCATGAGGCTCTTGCTCGACTCCAACGGGCTCGGCTCGGTCCTCACAGCTCGGGAGACTCGACCACGAAATCCGGCGCGGGACGGCCGGTGACGTACGGACGCAAGGTGCCGATCGCCACGACGTTCGCGGCGCCGCGGCCGTTGACGGCCGCGATCACCACGACGTCGTCGAGAGCCACCTCGTCCAGGCGGATCCGCGTCGTCCAGCGTCCTCGGCTTGCATCCCCGGAGGAGGGGGCGAACGTCGAGACGACGCGGTCGTTGACGTGGACGCACATCTCGCGGACGCCGCCGTCCGGGTCGACGTCCCTCACCCAACCGCCGAGCTCCACCTCCTCGCCACGGATCTCGAAGACGTCGAGCTCGCCCTGCGGGTAGCGGGTCAGGTCCAGCGAGGCGAAGTCCGCGTCGTCCCCCTTGGCGATCAGGTAGAGGTCCTGGTGCGCGCACAGCCCGGCCGGGATCCGGGCGACGCTGCAGCGTCCCCCTGGGGGGATTGAGGGGGGAGACCTGCAGCCGTCGAGCCCCTCGTCGCGGAGGATCGCCCGGAATGTCTCCTCCGCGACGTAAGTCGTGCCGTAGCGGTCGCCTTCGAGGACGCGGCTCTCGCTCTCCGGAAAGTAGGCGAAGCCGTCCGGGGCCCCCGCGGCGCCCAGGAGCGACGCGTCGAGGACGCTCACGGCCAGCAGCCCGTGGTCGTCGACCAGGTCCCAGAGGCGCCGCAGCCAGGGGCCGAAAGTGCGCCGCGGCAGGTGGCTGAAGAGCGAGCAGGCGACGACCAGGGGGAACCGCCGATCGGCGACGAGGTCCTCCAGAGCCGGCGGCGACACGAAGCCGTGGACGCCGAAGGCGGCGCGCTGGAAGCGCACCGCGTCGTCCACGGCATCCGTCACCCAGAGCTGCTCGGGCGGCAGGTCCCGGATCAGGAAGCGGGTGACGCGGCCGTAGCCGCTGGCGAAATCGAGGACCGGCCCGAGCTCGCGACCACGGAAGCGCCAGCGGGCGAGCTCCAGGACGGCCGCCGCCGCCTGAAAGCCCTTGACGAAGTAGAGGATCGCGGCGCAGGTCGGGTTTCCGTGGAGCAGGTCGAGGTTGTAGAGGAGCATCTCGTCCGCGGGGTGGATCCGGCCCGGGAAGTCCTCTTGAGACCCGGTGACCGCGGCGACCATGCTGCGTACGAGACGATCCGTCATCCGCTCCTCGCGCCGCCGTGACGCTACCACGGCCGCCGGCGGCTAGCCGCGACGCCGAGGCTCGCCGGCAGATATCATCCGTCAATGACGATCGAGATCGGATTGGTCTTCCTCATCATCGCCGCCGCCCTCTACCTCTTCGCCAGCGAGCGGCTGCCGCTGGACATCACGGCGCTGCTGATCCTGGTGACGGTGATGGCCATCCCGATCCTGTTCCATTCCCGGTGGCTCGTCGAGCGCGGCGTCGACCTCCGGGCCGCGTTCCCCACCGTGGCCGAGGGCCTTTCGGGATTCTCCAACACCGCGACGGTCACGGTGCTGTGCATGTTCATCCTCTCGTCCGGGGTCCAGAAAGCCGGCCTGGTGCACGTGTTGGGCAAGCTCATGTTTCCGCTGATGAGCGGCTCGGAGCTGCGTCAGATCCTGATCCTCTCGCTGGGCGTGGGACTGGTCTCGGGCCTGATCAACAACACCGCGGCCGTGGCGATGGCGATTCCGCTGGCGCTGGACATGGCCCACCGCTCCGGCACTCCGGCTTCCCGGATGCTGATGCCGGTGAGCTACTTCGCCATGCTGGGCGGCACCCTGACGCTGATCGGCACTTCCACCAACATCCTCGCCTCCTCGATCCTCAGGCGCGAGGAGAGCTTCGGGCGTGAGATCGGGATGTTCGAGTTCTCCCATCTCGGCCTGATCGTGCTCGGCACCGGTCTGGTCTACTTCGTCGTCGTGGGCCGCTGGTTGATGCCGAAGAAGGACGCGGAGAGCCCGGCGCGCGAGGTCGAAGAACGGTTCGTGGTCGAGCTGGGCGTGCCCGCCGGCAGCTCACTGGTGGGCGCGAGCTTCGAGCAGTCCCAGTTCCCGCTCCATTCCGGGGTGGAGGTCGTGAAGATCGTGCGTCGCGACCAGAGCCGCATCAAGCACGCAAGCACCACCGCCATCGAGGCCGGGGACGTGATCCTGGCGCGGGCGACCCTGCGCCAGATCATGGACCTGAACCGGGGGGCGACGGTGAACGTGCTGTCCGAGTTCGGCCAGAGCCGGAAGGTACGAAAAGACGGGCGTCTCGTCCCGGTCTTGCTGCGCAACCGCCGCGTGTTCAGAGGTCGCACCGCCGGCGCCGTGGATTTCTGGAAGCGATACAGGGGACGCCTGATCGGGCTGGACGCACAGTCCCTTTCCGGCCGCCGGCTGGCCGACGAGAAGCTGCACGTCGGCGAGATCGTGCTCATGGAGATCTCCAGGACGGCCCTTTCCCGTTTGCGGCGAACCACCGAGGTGGTGGTGCTCGCAGAGCACGAGGACGCCTTCGAGCCCAGGCGGATGTGGTACGCCGGCCTCATCGTGCTCGGCGTGGTGCTGACCGCGGCCCTGACGCCGGTGCCGATCGTGGTCGCCGCCCTCGCCGGCGTGATCGCCATGGTGGCGGCCGGCTGCATCGAACGGGACGACATGTACTCCGGCGTCGCGTGGGAGGTGATCTTCCTGCTGGCGGGAGTGATTCCTCTCGGCATCGCCATGACCAAGTCCGGCGCCGCCGCGTGGCTGGCGGACCTGCTGGCTTCTTCCGCCACGCAGTGGCATCCGGTCTTCGTCCTGATGGCCCTGTATGGGATCACCACGTTGATGACCGAGCTGGTGAGCAACAACGCCTCGGTGGTGGTCCTCGTGCCGGTGGCGGTCTCCATCGCTCAGGCGCTGGAGCTGGAGCCCCTGCCGCTGGTGCTGGCGGTGATGTTCGGAGCCTCCACCAGCTTCCTCACGCCGGTGGGCTACCAGACCAACACCATGATCTACGGCACCGGCGTCTACCGCTTCACCGATTTCGCGAGGGTCGGCGCGCCCCTCAACGCGCTGCTGCTGGTCGTGACCTCCGTGGCGATCTACCTGCTGTGGCCGATGAAGACCTGAGGCGACGCCGCGGGTATGATCGCTCCATGAGCGAGCGCCCCCGCGTCTTCCTGATCGACGGCTACTCGAACATCTTCCGCGCCTACTACGCGATCCGCCACCTCTCCAACACCAAGGGTGAGCCCACCAACGCCGTCTTCGGCTTCCTCCAGATCCTGCGCAAGCTGCTGCGCGAGGAGGCGCCGCAGTACGTGGGCGTGGCCCTCGACGTCGCCTCCGCCACGACGGTGCGCAAGGACCGCTACGAGGACTACAAGGCCAACCGCGCCCCCATGCCCGAGGACCTGCGGGGTCAGATCCCGTGGATCCGCCGCCTGCTCGCGGCCTACCGCATCCCGCAGCTCGAGATGCCCAAGTACGAGGCCGACGACGTGCTCGGCACGCTTGCGAAGAAGGCCGTGGCCGCGGGCTACGACGTGGTCCTGGTCAGCGCCGACAAGGACCTGATGCAGCTCGTGGGCGACGGCGTCTTCCTCTACCACACCGGGCGCGAGAAGCTCTACGACGCGGCGCTCGTGGAGGAGGACTTCGGCGTGCCGCCGGCACGCGTCGTCGACGTCCTGGCGCTGATGGGCGACAGCATCGACAACGTCCCCGGCGTGCCCGGCATCGGCGAGAAGGGCGCCAGGCAGCTCATCGCGGAGCACGGCTCCCTCGAGGCGCTGCTCGACCGCGCCGCCGAGGTCAAGCGCAAGGGTTACCGCGAGGGTCTCCTGAGCCACCGCGACGACGCTCTGCTCTCGAAGGAGCTCGTCACCATCCACACCGACCTGCCCGTGGACTTCGTCCCCGAGGACCTGGTGCACGAGGAGCCCGACCACCAGGAGCTGCTCGAGATCTTCCTGGACCTCGACTTCAAGACCCTGGTCGCCGAGGTCGAGGCCGAGCACGGCGTCGCCGCGGTCGACGTCGAGAGCGCCGAGCCCGTGGCCACGGCCGACGCCTGGCGAGGGGCGACGGCGGGCCTCGCGGGCGAGATCCATCTCGCGGCCGTCGGCGGCGAGGCGGGCGGCGGCGAGGTCCTGGGCCTCGCGGTGCGCGACGCCCGCGGCAAGGTGCGCTACGCCGACTTCGGCGCGGCGGAGCTGCGCGAGGCCGTGCTCGCGACGCTGCGCGCCTGGATCGCCGATCCCGACATCGTCGTCGTCGGCCACGACGTCAAGGAGGCACTGCGGCTGCTCGAGCGCCGGCCCGACGTCCAATGCCGGTTCTTCGACACCATGCTGGGCTCCTACCTGCTGATGTCGGAGCTGCGCGGCCACGACCTCGCCGACGTGGTTCAGGAGCGCATGCGGCGCAAGGTGATGACGCCGCACGAGGCCGGCTGGGCCAGGGGCGCCAAGCCCTCGGCCAGGGACCCGATGCTGCTGGCCTACGCCGGCGAGCGGGTGGAGCTGCCGCGTCGCCTGGCGGCGGAGATGCGCGAGGAGCTCGCGGCCCAGGGGCTGACCCGCGTCTACGAGACGATCGAAGAGCCGTTGCTGCCGGTGCTCACCGACATGGAAGAGACCGGCGTGCGCCTCGACGTCGGCTATCTCGCCGGCATGTCGCAGGAGCTCGCCGGGGAGATCGAGACCCTCGAACAGGAGATCTACGAGATCGCCGGCGAGCCCTTCAACATCGGCTCGCCGCGCCAGCTCGGCGAGATCCTCTTCGAGCGGCTGGGCTACCCGGTGCTCGGCCGCACCCGCAAGACGAAGAGCTATTCGACCGACGCCGACAAGCTCGAAGAGCTGGCGGCGCGCGGCTACGACCTGCCGCTGCGGCTGCTGAGCTACCGCGAGCTCACCAAGCTCAAGTCGACGTACGTGGACGCGTTGCCGGCGCTGGTGGCCGCCGACGGCCGGCTGCACACCCGCTTCAACCAGGCGGTGGCGGCCACCGGCCGATTGTCGTCGGCCAGCCCGAACCTCCAGAACATCCCGGTGCGCACCGAGGTCGGCCAACGCATCCGCAAGGCGTTCACCGCCGACGACGGCTGCCGCCTGGTGGTGGCCGACTACTCGCAGATCGAGCTGCGCGTGCTCGCCCACATCGCCGGGGAAGAGGCGATGATCGAGGCCTTCCGCCGCGGCGAGGACATTCACGCGGCCACGGCGGCGGCGGTCTTCGGGGGATCGCCCATGCTGGTCAATTCCGAGCAGCGGCGGATGGCCAAGGTGATCAACTTCGGCATCATCTACGGCATCAGCGCCTGGGGCCTGGCCTCGCGCCTGGGGATCGGCAAGAAGGAAGGCCAGCAGCTCATCGACACCTACCTGAAGCAATATCCGGGGGTCCAGCGCTACACCGAGGAGACGCTCGAGTCGGCGCGTCAGACGCGCCGCGTCGAGACGCTTTACGGCCGGGTGCGCACGTTGCCGGAGATCAACAGCCGCAACTACTCGGTGCGCGAGAACGCCAAGCGCATGGCGATCAACGCGCGCATCCAGGGCACGGCGGCGGACCTCTTGAAGCTGGCGATGATCGCCGTCGACCGCCGCCTCGCCCGCGGGCTGCCGGCGTCGCGTCTGCTGCTGACGGTACACGACGAGCTGGTGCTCGAGGCCCCGGAGGCCGAGGCCGAGCGGGTGAGCGAGATGGTGCGCGAGGAGATGGAGGGCGTCGCCGAGCTGGCGGTGCCGCTCGTCGTCGAGGTGGGATCGGGGCGGACCTGGTACGAGGCGAAGGCTTGACGTGCTAGGCTGACTCCGCAGGGCGCGCTAACCGAACAGGAGGCCCGACCCATGGCTCACCTCGATCGCATTCGAGTCGCTGGATTCAAGTCCATTCGCGACCAGGAACTCGAGCTGAAGCGGCTCAACGTGCTCATCGGAGCGAATGGAGCGGGCAAGTCGAACTTGATCGCTGTGTTTCAGCTCCTCCATCAGATCGCAAACGAGAGACTTCAACTCTTTGTTGGAACGTCCGGCGGTGCCGACAGGATGCTCCACTTCGGCAGGAAGGTCACGGAGGAGATGCGCCTTCAGTTTACCTTCGGGAGCAATGCCTATCACTGCGTGCTTGTACCTACAACAGAAGACGCCTTGGTCTTTGGGGAGGAAACCGAGTTCTTCTATGGCCGTGGTTACTCAGATCCATACGATTCTTTCCTAGGCAGTGGACACAAGGAGACTCTGCTCTACGAAGAGCCTCGCCGCACCAAGAGGAAATCGATCGGCTATTATGTTCTGGCGGCTTTCAAGAGCTGGCGCATCAATCATTTCCATGACACCGGTGACACGGCCAAGATCAAACTGACCGGAGATCTTGATGACAACCGCTTTCTTCGCCACGACGCAGGAAATCTGGCGGCCTTCCTCTACCTACTGCAAGAGACAAAACGCGACTGTTACCACAACATTGTGGATGTCGTCAAGATGGTCGCGCCATTCTTTGGAGGATTCAATCTGCAGCCGGACCGACTGAATCCAAAGAAGATCAAGCTAGAATGGCACGAAAGTGGATCAGATTCATACTTCGACGCTCAAGCACTGTCGGATGGAACGCTACGCTTCATCTGTATGGTCACTCTTCTCCTTCAGCCGGAGCTTCCAAGCACGATCCTGCTCGACGAGCCAGAGCTGGGCTTGCATCCCTACGCCATCAGCGTGCTGGCCGATCTCCTACGTTCCGCGTCGGAGCGGACGCAGATCATCGTCTCGACTCAATCGGTGACGCTGGTCAATCAGTTGTCTCCGGAGGACGTGATCGTAGTGGATCGCGTGAAGGGCGAGTCGATCTTCCGGCGCCCCTCGTCCGAAGAGATCTCCTCCTGGCTTGATGACTACGCCCTCGGTGATCTGTGGGAGAAGAACGTTCTCGGCGGGAGGCCCGGTCATTGAAGCGAGTCCTGGCTCTCGTTGAAGGACAGACCGAAGAGACCTTCGTACGAGACGTTCTCGCGCCCCACTTGGAGGGCCACGGAGTGGGCGTAGTGCCGATCGTCCTGGCAACCAAGAGGATCAAGTCCGGTGGCAAGTTCAGGGGCGGCGTCTCCAGCTATCAGCAGTTCAAGCGCGATCTCCAGCGGCTCCTCGGCGACCGCAGCGCCGCCGCGATCACGATGATGTTGGATTACTACGGCCTGCCCAAAGATTTCCCGGGGGCCGGCACGCAACGAGGGCACACCTGCTATGATCGCGCGACTCATCTGCAGGAATCACTTCAGTCCGACCTTCAGGATCGCCGGCTGATTCCCTATCTGTCCCTTCACGAGTTCGAGGCCCTGCTGTTCACGTCGCCGGAAACGCTTGCCGGGACGCTATTGAAACCGCAGGTTCTGCGCCAATTGGCAGCGATGGTCGAGGGGGTCGAATCACCGGAAGAGATCAACGATGGCGCCTCGACTCACCCGTCCGCACGTATCAAGAGGCTTCTTCCCACCTACAGCAAGTCTCTCCATGGTCCTCTGATCGTACAGCGTATTGGCCTGACGGAGATCCGGCGACACTGTCCTCACTTCGATTGCCTGGCGTCAACTACTTTTGTGCCCCAACGACAATTAGACTTGTGCAGGGTTGTCTCTCCAATCATCGTCGTCGTAGGGGGGTGGGATCGGTCCTGGGCATCCCCCGCGCCTGGGGGAGAGGGG
>Ga0299906_10003401_pt1 | contig 13129 bp, 13 predicted proteins | sample RVTome_14_FD_200259 | JGI IMG/M metagenome (GOLD analysis project Ga0299906, IMG submission 200259) | Soil microbial communities from uranium-contaminated site in the Upper Colorado River Basin, Wyoming, United States - RVT145D125 (version 2) ...
AATCCTGGTCCCGGGGCTCGACGATGCGGCGCAGGCCTGCGAGGTCGCGCAGGATGAGCATCCGCCGGTCGACCGCGATCAGCCCGGCGGCGGCGAACGCCGAGAGCGTGCGGCTGACCGTCTCGAGCTTGATGCCGAGATAGCTCCCCTGCTCCTGCCGGGTCATGCGCAGCGCAAAGGACGTGCGCGAGTAGCCGAGGCGGCCGAAGCGCTCCGACAGGTCGAGGAGGAACGCCGCCACCCGGGCCTCGGCGTTCAGCGTGCCGAGCAGCCAGATCATCCCGTGATCCCGCACGAGCTCGCGGCTGAAGAAGGCGTAGAGCAGCCGCTCGATCGAGGGATGCTCACGCCCGAGCTGGACGAGCCGCGGGAACGGGAGGACCGCGACATGGCTCGTGTCCAGCGCGACGACGTCGGCCGTGTAACGGCCCGGATCGAGGCCGTCGAGACCGACGAGATCCCCGCCCATCGGGAACGCGAGCACGACCTCGCTGCCCGCGGGCTCGACGCAGACCGTCTTGAAGAAGCCGGAGCGTACGGCGTAGATCGCGTCGAACTTGTCGCCCGCGCGATACAGCGTCTCGCCTGCCTTGAGGCGGCGCACCGAGAACGTGACCTCGGCGAAGCGCGGATCCGCGGCCACCGTCAACCCGAGCCCCGGCGCGAGATCGGCGAGGCTTACCGAGGCCCAGTTGGCGGCAGCCTGCGCCTGTCCGAGGGGGGGGCCGGCAACGAATGGACGATCTTCGGTGGTGGCGCTACGGGGGTTGAGCATTGTCGACTCCGGTGAAGTGTCGTTGCGTTCAGCAGGGCGCCCCGGACGGGGCTCCGGCAAGCCAGCCGCGCAGGATCTCGGGGACGCGGCCGAACTCCTGCGACTTGTCGAGGAAGACGTCGGCGCCGGCGGCGAGGCTCGCCTGGCGGTACTGCGACGTCGCGAAATTGCTCAGGACGATCACGTGGATGCCCGGCCGCCGCAGCTTCACCGCCGCCAGGACCTGGAGCCCGTTACCGTCGGTGAGCTGCAGATCGAGGAGGAGCGCGTCGGCTCCGGTCGCAAGCACGCCGTCGATCGCCGTGCGCACCGACTCCGCCTCGCCGACGACCTCGACGCCGGGAACGGTGCCCAGGATCGCGATCAGCCGCGTGCGCACTGCCGGTGCGTCTTCGACGACGAAAATCCTCATCTTGCGGCTCGGCTGTTCATGACCGCAGTATGGAAGGGCGGGCGCGGCCGCCGCCATCGGCGGCGGCTGAATGTGGGCCGAGGGGAAGTCCGTCCCCGCCTAGGAATATTCCTAGGCCCCGGACGCGAGAGCGCCGGCCTACTTCGGGAGGTCGGGGGAGTCGAGGAGCTGGTGCGCGACGCTGTAGCGAACGAGGTCCGCCAGCGAGCCGAGGTTCATCTTCTCGAAGATGTGCGTCTTGTGCGTGCTCACGGTCTTCACGCTCAGGTGGAGCCGTTCGGCGATCCCGCTCACCGATTCGCCCGCGGCGAGGAGCAGCAGCACCTCGTACTCGCGATCGGACAGCCGCTTGTGCGGGAGCTCGCCGCCGGGCGCCTGCAGGCCGCGCGCGAGCGCCTCGGCGACGGCGGACGTGATGAAGACCCCGCCGCCGGCGATCTTGCGGAGCGCCGTGGCAAGCTGCCCCCCGGCCGTGTCCTTGCTGAGGTAACCCGACGCCCCGGCGCGGATGGCGCGCACTGCATACTGCTCCTCGCCGTGCATCGACAGCACGAGCACCCGCACCTCGGGCCGCTCCGCCTTGACCTGCTTGATCAACTCGATGCCGCTGCGGCCGGGCATCGACAGGTCGAGGAGCAGCACGTCGAAACCTCCCGCGCGGACCGCCGCGAGCACCTCGTGGCCGTCCTTGGCCTCGCCGACCACCTCGAACGCGGAGTCCGCGGCGAGGATCCGGCGCAGGCCCTCGCGCACGATCGCGTGGTCGTCGGCGATGAGGACGCGGGTCGTCATGCCACCCCCCGCGCCACGCCACCGCGCAGCGGAACGCGCACGACGAGCGTCGTGCCGCCGCCCGGCTGGCTGACGATGCGGACTTCCCCGTCGAGCATGAGGACGCGCTCGCGGATGCCGCGCAGGCCGAACGAGCGCGGCTTCGTCTGGTCCGCCGGGCCCATCCCGATGCCGTCGTCCACCACCGTGAACACCGCCCAGTCCTGCTCGCGCTGCAACCGGAGCTCGACGTGCGATGCGCGTGCGTGCTTCGCGATGTTCGTGAGCGACTCCTGCATCACGCGAAAGAGCGCCGACGCGTAAGGTTCCTCCAGGTCGGCAAGCGACGGGTCGATCGAGAGCTCGCAAGCGAGCGGCGCGCGCTGCCGGAGCTGCTGGACGAGCCACTCGGCGGCGGCGGCCAGGCCGAGGTCGTCGAGGACCAGCGGCCGCAGGTCGGCCGAGATCCGGCGCGTCGTGGCCACCGTGAAGTCGAGGAGTCCGCGCATCGCGGCGGCGCGCTCGACGATGTCCGAGCGCTCGGGCGGCAACAGGCTCTGCAGCAGGTCGACGTCCATCTTGAGGGCGGTCAGCGCCTGTCCGAGCTCGTCGTGCAGCTCGCGCGCGATGCGCGTCTGCTCGGCCTCGCGGACCCCGTGCATCGTCGTCGCGAGCTCGCGGAGCTCGGCGTGCGACCGATTGATCTCCACCTGGGCGGCGAGTCGGGCAGTGATGTCGCGGATGATGACGCTGAAGAGCTGCTCGCCGCCCACGGTCGCGTGGGAGATCGAGGCCTCGATCGGGAACTCGGTGCCGTCCGCACGGAGCGCGCGGAGCGCCTGCTGCGGGCCCATGCGGCGCGCGGTCTCGCCGGTGCGGCCGAACCGCTCGATATGCCCGCGATGCGCGGCGCGGAAGCGCTCGGGGATGAAGCGCTCGAGCGGTGCACCGATCGCCTGTTGCGCGTCGACCCCGAACATCCGCTCGGCCGCGCCGTTGAACAGCACGATGCGCTGCTCGGCGTCGACGGTGATGATCGCGTCCATTGCCGACCGCACGATGGCGTCGAGCCGCGCCTCGCCTTCGCGGAGCCGATCCTGCGCCGCCCCGGCGTCGTACCGCAGGCGGCGATGAACGATGATGCAGACGGCCAGCACGAGCGCCGTAGACAGCAACCCTGATGCGCCGACGAGCCACGGCGCGAGGTTCCCGGTGCCCATGCGGACAGTGACCCAGAGGGCGAGCGCCGTACCGCCGGCAATCGCCAGCGCCGCCGCGATGCCTAGGACGACCAGGAGCCGACGCAGAACCATCCTGCTTGGGAGGCAATGGGGCGGGAAATGCGCAAAGATACAGCCCCGGCGGATTTGATGCAGCCAGGCGCTGACCGTTGTCCGTTTGACAAGGGTCAAGTCCCGTCCCGTTGCGGCGAGTAGCTTGCGAGACATGCTCCAACCGGGCCGCAGCCGGCACGTCGCGCAGGAAGCCGCGCGACGTCGTGCATGGCTCGCGCTGCACCGATCGACAACTCACGAACCGAGGAGAGCCATGAACGTCGGCGAAATCTGCAACCGGATCGTCACGGTCGCGTACCGTGGGACGTCGCTCACGGACGGGGCGAAGCTCATGCGCGAGCACCACGTCGGCAGCCTGGTCGTCGTCGACGAGACCGCCCAGGGGCGCATGCCCGTGGGCATGCTGACCGACCGCGACATCGTCGTCGCGGCGGTGGCGGGCGACGTCAATCCCCGGACGCTGACCGTGGGCGAGGTCATGCAAGGCGGGCTCCAGACCGTGCGCGAGGAGGACTCCGTGTTCGACGCGCTCCGGCTCATGCGCCGGCGCGGGATCCGCCGGCTTCCGGTCGTCACGATGGGGGGCACGCTCGCCGGCATCGTCACCGTCGACGATCTGCTCGGGATTGCCGCCGAGCAGCTGAACGATCTAGTGCGCGCGATCGGCGCCGAGCAGTCGCGCGAAGCACGCATCCGGAAGTAGCCCGCGGATACGCCATGGCAGCGAAGCGGATCCTGTTCCACGACGAGGCCCGCGCCAAGATCGTCCAGGGCGCCGCCATCCTCGCCAATGCGGTGCGAGGAACGCTCGGGCCGAAGGCCCGGACCGTCGTGCTGGAGCGCTCGTATGGTCCCCCTGCGGTCATCAACTCCGGCGTCGCGGTGGCGAAGGAGATCGAGCTTCCCGACCCGTTCGAGAACCTCGGCGCGCAGATGGTGCGCGAGGTGGCGGCGAAGACCTCGGAGGTCGCCGGTGACGGCACGACGACCGCGACCCTGCTCGCGGACGCGACCATCCGCGAGGGCATGAAATACGTCGCCGCCGGCATGAACCCGATGGACCTGAAGCGCGGGATCGACAAGGCGGTCGCGGCGCTCGTGGCGGCGCTCAAGAAGCTGGCCAAGCCGTGCGAGACCCGCACCGAGATCGCCCACGTCGCCAGCATCTCCGCGAACAACGACCGGGCGATCGGCGAGCTGGTGGCGGACGCCATGGACAAGGTCGGGAGGGAGGGCGTGGTCACGGTCGAGGACGGCTCCGGGCTCGCGAGCGAGCTCGACGTCGTCGAAGGCATGCGGTTCGACCGGGGCTACCTGTCGCCCTACTTCATGAATCAGCCGGAGAAGCAGCGCGCGGTCCTCGAGGACGTGCTGATCCTCATCCACGACAAGAAGATCTCCACGATCGCGGACCTGCTGCCGCTGCTGGAGAAGCTGGTGCAGGCCGGAAAGCCCCTGCTCGTCGTCGCCGAGGAGATCGAGGGCGAGGCGCTCGCGACGCTCGTCGTCAACAGCCTGCGGGGGGTGCTGAAGGCGTGCGCGGTCAAGGCGCCGGGGTTCGGCGACCGCCGGAAGAGCATGCTCGAGGACATCGCGATCCTGACCGGCGGCACCGTGGTCGCGGAGGAGCTCGGCCTCAAGCTCGAGACCGCGACGCTCGACCACCTCGGCCGGGCGCGGCGGGTGGAGATCGACAAGGACAACACGACCATCATCGGCGGGGGCGGACAGCCGGCCCGGATCGAGGCGCGCGTCGCGCAGCTCAAGGGCGAGCTGAAGGACGCGACGAGCGACTACGACCGCGAGAAGCTCCAGGAGCGCGTGGCGAAGCTCGCGGGCGGCGTCGCGGTCGTGAAGGTGGGCGCGGCCACCGAGACCGAGATGAAGGAGCGGAAGGCGCGCTTCGAGGATGCCCTGCACGCGACCCGGGCGGCGATCGAGGAGGGGATCCTGCCCGGCGGCGGCGTGGCGTTGCTGCGCGCCCGCGCCGCGATCGCGGGGCTGCGCGGCGAGAACCAGGATCAGGACTCCGGCATCAAGATCGCGCTGCGAGCGGTCGAGGAGCCGCTGCGGCAGATCGTCGCGAACGGCGGGGTCGAGCCCTCGGTCGTGCTCGACCGCGTGCTCGCGGGCGACGGCAACTTCGGCTACAACGCGGCGACCGGCGAATACGGCGATCTCGTGCAGATGGGCGTCCTCGACCCCTGCAAAGTCACACGCATCGCGCTGCAGAACGCGGCGTCGATCGCGGGCCTCATCCTCACCACCGACTGCATGGTCGCGCGGCTCCCGGCGAAGGAAGGCCCGGGCGGGCCGGAAGGCCCGGAGTTCTGAGCTCGACCCGCTCGCTCGCGCGGGCGCGCACCGCGAGATGAATCCGCTTTCGAGTCCGCTCGTCACGGACCTGTATCAGCTCACCATGCTGCAGGCCTACTTCGAGGCCGGCATGACGGAGACGGCGGTGTTCGAGCTGTTCGTGCGCAAGCTCCCGCCCGGGAGAAACTTCCTGGTCGCGGCGGGTCTCGAGCAGGCGGTCGAGTTCCTGGAGGGCCTCCGGTTCGGCGGGGAGGAGCTCGAGTGGATCCGATCGAGCGGCTTGTTCAAGCCCGGGTTCGCGGACCGCCTCGCCGGGCTGCGCTTCACCGGCGACGTGCACGCGATGCCGGAGGGCACGGCGTTCTTCCCGAACGAGCCGATTCTCCGCGTCACGGCGCCGCTGCCCGAGGCGCAGCTCGTCGAATCGCGCCTCGTGAACCTCGTCCACTTCGAGGTGCTGGTGGCGTCGAAGGCGGCGCGGAGCGTGCTCGCCGCCCCGGGGAAGCGGCTGATCGACTTCGGCCTGCGCCGCGCGCACGGCGCCGAGGCGGGGCTGCTCGCCGCGCGCGCCGCGTATCTCGCCGGCTTCGACGGGAGCTCGGCCGCGCTCGCCGCGCCCCGCTTCGGGATCCCGGTCTTCGGCACCATGGCGCACTCCTTCGTGCAGGCGCACGCGACCGAGTCGGCGGCGTTCGTGCACTTCGCCCGGGCGTTCCCGCACTCCGCGCTGCTCCTCATCGACACGTACGACACGGTCGCGGGCGCGCGCAAGGTCGCCGCCCTCGCTCCCGAGCTGGCGCGCGCGGGGATCGCGGTCCGCGGGGTGCGGCTCGACAGCGGCGACCTCGCCCAGCTCGCCCACGACGTGCGGCGCGTGCTGGACGAGGCCGGCCTCGCCGGCGCGACGATCTTCGCGAGCGGCAACCTCGACGAGCATCGCGTCCGCGAGCTCGTATCGGGCGGTGCGCCGATCGACGCCTTCGGCATCGGCACCAGCCTCGTCACGTCCGCGGACGCGCCGTCCCTGGATGCGGTCTACAAGCTCCAGGAGTACGCTGGACGGCCGCGGCGCAAACGCTCCACGGGCAAGGCGACCTGGCCCGGCCGCAAGCAGGTCTTTCGCAGTTGCGGTGCGGACGGCCGGTTCGTGGGCGACGTGGTTGCCGAGGAAACCGACCGGCAGCCCGGCGATCCGCTGGTCCGGCACGTGATGGCCGGGGGAAAGCGGCTCCGGCCACTGCCGACGCTCGACGAGGCGCGAGCCCACGCCCGTGCCCAGCTGGAACGGCTGCCGACCCCGCTCCGGGAGCTCGAGGACGCGGCGGAGCCGTATCCGGTGGAGATCGCGCCCGGCTTGCGCGCGCTCGCAGCCGAGGTCGACGCCGCGACCGAGGGGGGTGCTGCGACATGACCGGCAACGGCCCCAGACCGCTCGCGAGCGAGGCGCTCACGAGCCGCTGCGATCCCGCTTCGCTCGCGTTCGAGACGACCGCCGAGCTCGACGGGCCGGGCGGGATCGTCGGCCAGGAGCGCGCGTCTGGCCAAACCCTCCGGACAGCGACGCGCTGCCGACGCTCGCCGCGCTGCTCGAGCTGGTGGGCTGCCCGGTGATCGTGCTGCCGTAGCAGCCGAGTCCAGCATGAACAGGATCGCCCTCGCAGCATCGGTCGGCTTGGCCATTGCCGCAATCGCGACCGCGGAAGTCTACAAGTGGGTCGACGAGAAGGGCGTCACTCACTATTCGGAACACCCGCCCGCGCACGGCGCGGCCAAGACGATCGAGACCCCGCCCGCGCCGGTGCCCGGCGCACCAGCAGCGCCTGGCCGGGGGGAAAAGGAGGAAGCTCTTCAGAAGCGCCGTGCCGAAGCCGGACAACGGGAGCCGAAGCCCGCCCCGAGCGCGCAAGGCGATCCCGCCGCGCGGAACGCCCCATGGCTCGCCGGCAAGTACCTGACCACCGTGCGGACGTGGACCACGTATGCAATGCACGGCGAGATCCTTTCCGGCCGCCTCGGGCTGACGGTCGTGGGCAATCCCGCGCTCGAGGGAGAAGCGTGGCTCAGGGCCGAGTTCATGGTCCCGATGCACACGCGCGACTCCGCGATGATCGCCAATCCCGCGCCGCCGCTGCAGCTGCTGCTGATTCCCGAGCAGGGGCTCCGCCGCATCCACCCCGGCGGGCAGGTCACGATCGAGACTCCGGAGCTCGAGCACCTTCGCTGCGTGCCGTATCCGGCGACGATCGCGCTCTATCGCGATTCGCGTGGCGACGAACCGTTGGACGTCCACCGGCAGCGCATCTACGCCCGGATCGACGGATCGAAGGTGAGGTCGGACAGCGAGCTCGCCGCTGCGCTCGCGAGCGGGAAGGAGTGCGCGCCCTGAAGAGCAAGCCGGCAGAGGCATATAATGAATCCCCCTGGCGATGCGCCGGGGCCCTCAGCAGTCCCCCTTCCACTCCCCGGAGACACCATGCGCAATTCCCTTCTTCTTGCATTTGCCGTCGCATTCGCGACGCTCGCCTTCCCCGCGCTCGCCCAGCAGCCCGGCGCGACCGGCGGCACCGTTGTGGCGAGCGAGCCCGGTCGGGCCGTCATCGCCCGCGAGGCGAAACTCTCCGCGCAGGTCGTCGGCCTGGACAAGGCGACGCGCACCGTCACGCTCAAGGGGCCCAAGGGCAACGCTGTCGACATCGTTGCCGGCGACGAGGTGAAGAACTTCGATCAGATCAAGCTGGGCGACTTCGTCGTCGCGCGCTATATGCAGGCGCTCACGCTCGAGCTCAGGAAGACCAAAGGCGCGGCCCGCGACGTCACCGAGCGCGAAATGGCGGCGCGCGCCCAGCCGGGCGAGCGTCCCGCGGGCGTGGTCGGCCGGCAGGTCACGGCGCTCGCGGACGTGATCGACGTCAATCCGAAGAACAAGACCATCACGCTCAAGGGCCCGCGGGGCAACGCGGTCACGCTCGACGTCCACAACCAGGACCACTTCAAGGTGGTGAAGAAGGGCGACCAGGTCGAGGTGGTTTACACCGAGGCGCTGGCGCTGTCGGTCGAGCCGGCACCCAAGCCTGCGCCGAAGACCCCGGCCGCGAAGAAGTAGGGCAGCGGTCACCTGGCGCCCCCCGGCGTCAGGCCCGACTTCCGCACACGGGCCGGATGCTTCACTGCCCGCGGGTGCGAAGCGCGGAGCGCGCTTCGCACCCATTGCGCGAAGCGGTGGCAGTCGAACTCCTGCGGCACGAAGTTGCCGTGGCGGAACTCGCGTGAGCGGGTGCCGCGCTGCTGCCACTCGCAGTTGCGCGCATCCTGCTTGTTGGTGATGTCCCACAGCGCGACGTAGTGCTCGAGGTCGAAGCTCGCGCTCGCCAGGGCTTCCGGCTCGAACAGCCAGTCGTAGACGATCCGCACGCTCTCCGGTCCGGTGAGGAACATCAGGTGCGCGTTGACGTAGTCGGGGTGCACGTTCAGGAAGAGGTTCGGCGGGAGCATCGCCGGGACGTAGAGGGTCTTGCGCTCCGCTTCGTCCAGGCCCCGGAACGGCGCGATCGTAGCCGTGCCGTCGAGCGTGAGGGTCTGCGCGCCCGCCTTGTACTCGGGGGCAGTCTCCGGCGTGGCGCGCCCGCGTTCGTCGCGATGCAGACCCCATGCGCCCGCGTCGCGATAGGCGGTGACGATGCGGCAGAGCTCCGGGTGCACGGGCGGGCAGTGGAAGCACTCGGAGAAGTTCTCGGCGATGAACTTCCAGTTGGCGTGCACGTCCGCCACGATGCGCTTGCCGATGCGAAGACTCCCGAAGCCGTAGCGCTCGAACCGTGCGGGCAGCTCGCCGAGCGACTCGGCGAGCGGCGGGGCGTTGCGACCGCCTAGGTGGATGAAAACAAAACCGCCCCAGGTGGCGACGGCGACCTCGTAGAGCAGAAACTTCCGCGGATCGAAGTCCGGCGTCGCCATGCGGCGCGGCGTGGCGATCAGCCGGCCCGCGAAATCGTAGGTCCAGCCGTGATAAGGGCAAACGATGCGGCTCCGGGCGAACGAGCCTTGCGCCGCCGTGCACAGGATCGACCCGCGATGCCGGCAGGTGTTGTGAAAAGCGCCCAGCTCGCCGTCCTCCCGGCGGACGACGAAGATCGACTGCGTGCCGACCTCGGCGACACGGTAATCCCCGGGCCGGGGGATCTCCTCTTCACGCGCGACCGCGATCCACCGGTCGTACCAGAAGACCTCCAGTTCGCGCTGATGATGCGCGGGATCGTGGAACCAGCTCGCCGGGAGGCCGGCCTCGAGCCGCTTCAGCGGCTCCCGGGTCGGCGGGAGCTTCCGGCGGGCGCGCGTCATCCCAGGTACTCGTCCACCGACCGGCAGTGGCGTTGCTGCTCCGCTTCGGACAGGAACGAGGCGAGAAAACTGTTCTTCGCCAGGCGGCGCAGGTCCTCGCGCGACAGGCCGAGCGCGCGCTGCACGGCGCGGTAGTTCTCGTTGACGTACCCGCCGAAGTACGCCGGGTCGTCGGAGTTCACCGTGATGCGCAAGCCGGCGGCCATCAGCTGCCTGAGATTGTGTTGTTGCAGGGACGGGAACACGCGCAGCCTCACGTTCGAGAGCGGGCACACGGTGAGGGGGATCTGCTCGGCGGCAAGGCGCGCGACGACCGCCGGATCCTCGAGGCAGCGCACGCCGTGGTCGATCCGCTCCGCCTTCAAGATGTCCAGCGCCTCCGTGATGTACGCGGGCGGTCCTTCCTCGCCGGCGTGCGCGACGACCCGCCAGCCGAGATCCCGGCAGCGGGCGAAGACCCGCGCGAACTTGCTCGGGGGATGGCCCCGCTCCGACGAATCGAGGCCGACGCCCACGATCCTGCCGCGATGCGGGAGCGCCTCTTCCACCGTCGCGAACGCGTCCGCCTCGCTGAGGTGCCGGAGGAAGCACATGATGAGCAACGAGCTGATGCCGAGCTTCCGTGCGCCCTCCGACAGGGCGGCGTGGATGCCCTCGACGGCGATCCCGAACGGTACCCCGCGGGCAGTGTGAGTCTGCGGGTCGAAGAAGATCTCCGCGTGCCGCACGCGGTCGGCCTGCGCGCGCTCGAGATACGCCCAGGTCATGTCGAAGAAGTCCTGCTCCGTCAGCAAGACGCTGGCGCCGGCATAGTAGATGTCCAGGAACGACTGGAGATCGGCGAACTCGTAGGCCGCCTTGAGGCTCGCCACGGTGGGGTAGGGCAGTGCGATGCCGTTCCGCTTCGCCAGCGCGAACATGAGCTCGGGCTCGAGCGACCCTTCGATGTGCAGATGCAGCTCGGCTTTCGGCAGGCCGCCGATGAAGGCGGCGCGATCATCCATGGCGGCTCCTCCACGGCGCGGGCGGGTCAAGTATCGACATGCGGCCGTGCCGACTCAAGCGACGCTCCGCTGCCCCCGGCCTGCCGTAGAATTGTCCGCTCGCGTGGCGCAGCTGCGCCCAAACTGGAGGGACAAAATGCCTACTGGCACCGTCAAGTTCTTCAACACCGCCAAGGGGTTCGGCTTCATCCACCCGGACGACGGCTCGAAGGACGTGTTCGTGCACATCTCCGCCGTCGAGCGCTCCGGCCTCCCCGGCCTCAACGAGAATCAGAAGGTGTCGTTCGAGATCGAGCGCGGCCGCGACGGCCGGGTGGCGGCGGTCAACCTCAAGGCCCTCTGAGCGACGCCGGCGTCCGACGGGGCGCGCGGCGGGGGAGCGAGGGGAACGAAGGGGCGCGATGAAGCTCGACATCTTCAATCACATCTTCCCGAAGAAGTTCTACGAGCGGATGCTCGAGGTCGACCCCGCGGCGACCGACATGCACAAGCGCGTCCGGGCGATCCCGAGCATCGTCGACCTGGACGAGCGGTTCCGCATCATGGACCGGTTCGGCGATTACCAGCAGGTGATCTGTCTCCCCCACCCGCCGCTCGAGGAGCTCGGGAAGCCGCCGCTCTCCACCGAGCTCGCGCGGCTCGCGAACGACGGCATGGCGGAGCTCGTGCGCAAGCATCGCGACCGCTTCGCGGGGTTCATTGCGGCGCTGCCGATGAACGACCCGGAGGGCCTGTTGCGGGAGACCCAGCGTGCCGTTCGCGAGCTCGGCGCCGTCGGCGTCCAGGTGTACAGCAACGTGCTCGGCCGGCCGCTCACCGACCCGGGGACGCTGCCGCTCTTCGACCTGATGGCCGAGCTCGACCTGCCGATCTGGCTGCATCCGGCGCGCGGCGCGGGCTTTCCCGACTACGTGGGGGAGCGCAAGAGCCACTACGAGATCTGGTGGACGTTCGGCTGGCCGTACGAGACGAGCGTCGCGATGGCGCACATCGTGTTCGCCGGGCTGTTCGACAAGCACCCGAAGCTCAAGATCATCACCCATCACATGGGCGGGATGATCCCGTACTTCGAGGGCCGCGTCGGCCCGGGGTGGGATCAGCTCGGGAGCCGCACCTCCGACGAGGACTACCGGCTGCTGCTGAAGAAGCTGAAGAAGCGGCCGCTCGACTACTTCCGGATGTTCTACGCCGACACCGCGCTCTTCGGTGCCTACGAGGCCACCGTCTGCGGGCTCAAGTTCTTCGGCGCCGACCGGGTGCTGTTCGCCTCGGACTCGCCGTTCGATCCGGAGAGGGGGTCGGCGTACATCCGCTGGACGATCGAGATCATCGACCGGCTCGAGCTGACCGCGGGCGAGCGGCACGCGATCTACGAAGGCAACGCGCGCCGGCTCTGCCGGCTGGATTGAGCGCGCGGGGCCGCGGCGGCCGATCAGAGCGGGAGCGCCACGCAGACCAGCAGGCCGAAGACGAACTCGAGCCGGGCGGTGCGCTTCAGCAGCGGGTTCAGCGCCACGCTGATCGGCGTGCGATGGAGGTCCCGGACGAGGCGCACTGCAAGCGGCGCCGACGCCGCCGGCAACACCATCCACGCGCCCGTGCCGGTGAGCACCGCGAGCAGCGGCAGCGCCGCGAACGGCGCGAGGACCAGCGCCGCGAACTCGATGCGGGTCGCCGCGTACCCGACGCGTGCGGCAAGCGTGATCTTCTTCGAGCGTTGGTCGCTCTCGAGGTCGCGGTAGTTGTTGACGACGAGCACCGCCGCGGCGAGTGCGCCGATCATGCCGCCCGCCACGGCCGACGCCCAGGAGAGCCGCCCGGTCTGGAGGAAGGCGCTGCCGATCGTCGCGACCAGCCCGAAGAATACGAAGACGAAGAATTCGCCGGAGGCGGTATAGGCGATCGGTCGCGGACCGCCGGTGTACGCGACACCGGCCGCGACCGACGCCAGCCCGATGACGAAGATCGGCCAGCCGCCGACCGAGACGAGGTAGGCGCCCAGAACCATCGCCAGCCCGAAGCTCGTCGCCGCGGCCCGGCGGACGTCCGTCGGCGCGAGCCAACCCATCGAGGTCGCCCGGGGCGGCCCGAGGCGGTCGCCGCCGTCGGCGCCCCGCTCGTAATCGCCGACGTCGTTGTAGAGGTTCGTGCCGATCTGGATCAGCACCGCCGCGCACAGGGCGATCGCGGCGGCGAGCCATTGGATCTCCGGACCCGC
>Ga0299906_10003403_pt1 | contig 13127 bp, 15 predicted proteins | sample RVTome_14_FD_200259 | JGI IMG/M metagenome (GOLD analysis project Ga0299906, IMG submission 200259) | Soil microbial communities from uranium-contaminated site in the Upper Colorado River Basin, Wyoming, United States - RVT145D125 (version 2) ...
CCTTACGGGACCCGCCGCATAGCTCGGGGCCAGCGTGGGTCGCTACTCCTTCACTGTGGAGGACTTCCACCTCCTACGCTCCGCCGGTTTTGACCGGCGCTTTCCGGCAGGCGGAGCCTGCCCTACAAGGAGCTCCGCTTGTTGCGCAGAGCAAGGATATCACGGTTCGCGAGTGCAGCGAGCTAGGTTCGCAGGGTCTGCAATGCACTTGTTGAGAACAGGGGACGTGCCCACGAGCGGCCGATTCGAGATGACCTCATCTCATATCGCGAGCTCTCTCCTCAGCCGCCCTCCGCCGTAGGGGTCGAGCAGCAGACGAGCGGTCGCGGCCGGACGAGCGAGAACTACCGCATCCGCGAGCTCGCCGAGATCGTCGCCGAGACGGTCTCCGGCTGCACAGTAACGCCGAGGGCGCCGGCCCCGACAAGCGCTGCTACCGGGTGAGCTGCAAGAAGGCCGAGGAGCGTCTGCCGAGCTTCGAGCCCCAGTGGGACGCCCGCCGCGGCGCCCGCGAGCTCTACGACGCCTACCGCGCGTGGGACATGAGCGTCGAGCGCTTCGACGGTCCGAGCTTCAAGCGTCTGGCGACGATCCGGGAGTGGATGGAGGCGGGACGCCTGGAACCGGATCCGGTGGACGCCTTGATCCGTTAGGATCGGGCTATGGACCCGGAGCGCATCGCGGCGGACGTCCGCCGCTTCTTCGCGGACGACCCCGGCGACGCCGTGGCCGTCTACCTCTTCGGCAGCGTCGCCCGCGGCACCGCGCACGCGGAGAGCGACGTCGACGTCGGGGTGCTGCTCGCGGAGGACCCGCCGCGGACCCTCGAAGGGCTCAAGCTCGACGTCGGAAGCGACCTGGAGCTGCGGCTCGGACTACCCGTCCAGTTGGTCGTCCTCAACCGAGCGCCCGCCGACCTCGTCCACCGCGTGCTGCGCGACGGCAAGCTGCTGCTGGACCGCGACCCGTCGAAGCGGATCCGATTCGAGGTCGGGAAGCGCAGCGAGTACTTCGACCTCCAGCCCATCCTGCGCCGCTACCGGGAGGCCCGAGCCCATGACTGACGTCGAGCTCGTCTTCAAGAAGCTGGCGCAGATCGAGACCAACGTCCGCGAGCTGCGAACCCTGAGCCGTCCCGAGGAGCTGGCACGTGACGTCCGCGAGGAGCGGTTCGTGGAGCACACCCTGCAGATCGCCATCCAGGCGGCGCTCGACGTGGCCTCGCACGTCGTCTCGGACAACCGTCTCGGCGAGCCGCGCTCGAACCGCGAGCTCTTCGAGATCCTGGCCCGCCACGGCTGGATCGGCGAGGATCTGCTGGCAACGCTGCGAGGCGTCGTGGGCTTCCGCAACGTCCTCGTCCACGGCTACGGGGACGTGGATCTCGACGTCGTCCGCGACATCGTGGAGAACCGGCTCGACGATCTTCTCCGGTTCGTCGCCGAGATCAGAAAAGGGCTGTCTCGACGACCGGCGTAGAAGCCCGTTCCCGCGAACGGTAAAGGTCCGCCAGACGCGCCAGCGCCCGCCGCGTCGACGGCGAACGGCCACCGCGCGCCTCCTGCAGCGTGACGTACGCCGGGCGCATCAGCGCCTCGGCCTCCGCCTGGCGGCCCTGGCCGCCAGGCTGGCGCCGAGCAGGCTCTCGGCGTCGGCGATCCGCCAATGACCCGGAGCGTGCGACGCCGCGAGACGCGCCAGCGCCTCGCGCAGCACGGCCTCCGCCGCGCCGGCGTCGCCGCGGTCGAGCAGCAGACGAGCGGTCGCCACCCGCGCCTCGGCCGCCCCCTGTTCAACGCCTCCGCTCCGTGCTACACTGACCGCAGAGCCCTCTGCCGCCGCCAGCCGTTGGGCGACTAGTCGGGCTGGAGCGACAATCGCACCTTTCGCAGCCAGGAGCCACGCTATGGAGCTAACCGCAGTTCTCACGCACGCCGAAGAAGGCGGGTTCATCGCCCTCAATCCGGAAACCGGAACCACGACACAAGGTGAAACTGTCGAGGAGGCCGTCGCCAATCTGAAAGAAGCAACGGCTCTGTATCTTTCGGAGTTCCCGCTGCCTGCGACCGGCCACCCAATCGTCACGATGTTCACCGTGCCCGAGCCGGTACATGCCTAAACTGCCGCGCGGCGAGGTCAAAGTCGACGCCTGGGGCCGGATCTGCGGTGGACATCGTGATGATGTCGGGGAGCGCTGCGCCCCCAACGACTCACCGGACCTCTTATGGAGCTACAAGCGTGCATTTCACGGCGTCGTTTCACCGCTTACTCTTGGGTCGAAAACCCAAAATTTGCTCGGAGCAAGGACGCCGTGACTGAGGTGATGCCTCCCTCTTCTTGAAGAAGCTTCGACTGCTTTTCGAAAGCCTCGTGGAACGTATCGCCTCTCCGGACGTCTAGGACATGGACCTCCTCTGGCAGCCGTACTTCGCCGGTTTCTAGTCGCTCTGCGACGGAAAAGCTGGCCTCAGCGGGACCGGGTTGGCTAACTGTCTTCCAAGGCTCGGCGGGGTTCCCTCTGGCCGCAGGAAGCGCCAGCCACCGTACTTTCGAATCCCCGTCTTCGCGGTATCCGAGGACGAAGTACGCAACCGATGTCCCACCTGGCTCGACTGGAAGATTCGCAGTTGGGATCCTGCTCTCTTCTACTGCCTCGAGGGCAACAAGAAATGCGGAGTGGAGCGCTTTCAACTCTGCTCCGGCGGCGCCAATGAACTCCTCCAGCCCACGCCTTCTGTGCTTGACCAGGGCGTCTTGAATCCGTAAGGCAGTGAGTCCCGGAACAGCGTCCTGAAGGCGGACTGCTCCTGCGTGGGGCTGGTCCAGCGTCGATGCGAGTTCCTCGAACTCCTTTTGCACCTCGGTCACTGGCGATAGCAACCGAGCCTTCTGTCGCTCCATTCGAGAGAGAGCATGCGAGACTTCTTCCTTGTAGACGCAATCGATCTCGCTTTCCTGGCTCCCGAGGTCATTCAGAAGGCTCCGCAGTGTCACCTCACGCACGCGAAGGATCTCGATATCCCCGCGAGTAGATTCGATTCGGCGGACGAGTTTACTATTGCCTTGCGCCGGAATTCCCTGCCCATTCCCCTCCTCTAACAACCTTTCTAGTTTCCTTCTCGACACATCAGCTTTGACTGCAGCCTCCCTCAGTTCATGTCGCAGCGCCGTCTCCTTTTCTTCGATTCCTGTCATCTGTTCCGCTCGTTTACGTTCGAGGGACCGCATCGTCTCCATGTATTCATCGTCGATCGCGGCTATCGACTTTTCGAAGAGGCCGCTGAGACGATGCACGATGGGCTGCGCGACTTGGTTGACCAGGCCACTTGGCTGAGGTCCCGGGTCGTTTCCTCGCCGCGAGCGGCAGGTCTCGCCGCATTCTGGTCTGACCGACACCGCAAGGGAGTCTTCTGCGAACGCCAGCGCTTTGTCCAGTTTGTCGTTGAGAGACTTGAATCTTGTCTCCGTTTCGTCCGACGAGTTCCTCGTGGTGAGCAGTGCCGCGGCAATCGCCTCCAAGGCAACCCTTGTTACACCGCTCGAGGCATGCAACCGGTAGTCCCGTCCCCACGAATCAGACCGCCCGAGTGATAGCAGACTGACTACAGGATCAGTCGCCCTTAGGAGCCTTGCAGGTAACGGGTCCTTCGGCACGGAAGCGATCGAGTGGCGCAGGGCGACGGCTCTCTTCAGAAGGGCGGCTTCCTCTCCCAGCCTAGAGGTCAGTTTATTTGACTCGGGTTCGCACAGCCGTCGGGCACTCTCCAAGACCGTCGAGATTGCGCCCTCCAGATCGTGCCACGGTGGTCGCGGAAGCTGTATTGGATCGGCTGGCAGGCTCGCGCAATCGAAGACCAGTGCGGAGGTACTGTCGAACGCGATAACTTGGTACTCGCAGTCGAGGAACAAGAAGTACTTGATGGTACGGGAGGTCGCCAATCGGCGACACCAGCGCAAAGCCAGGCCCAGGCACAACACTAGAACGGCCCCCAATGCAACAGCCCACAAGACCACATGCCATCCCCACCGCACTAGGTAACGAGAAGTAGCGAGAGCGAGTTCATCGAATAGCAGAAGAGCGCCAGAGCTCAAGGCCAAGATCAGCAGGAGAGCGCCAGAGCTCCAGGCCAAGAATCGGGCTCGTTTGTAGCTGGAGATTACCTTCTGCCAAACCTCTCCTCCGAGGCGCAGGTAAGCTTCGGCCGCAGCCTCGGGGAAGGGCTTCGCGGGATGGTGTCCAGTCCGACTCAATGGCATAGTCACAGCCGGCCTTTGACCCTAACCGATCGGTAGCGCCATTTTCTTGCCTGTATGAACTTCGAAAAGCTCAAGGATGTCAGGTGACATGTCTGTTGTCCAGACGTTGCCTTGCTCTGTCTCCCCTGGCGGCTCAAAGGTCCCATCGATTCTCAGCAGGAGCTGATGTAGTTGGAGACCATGACTTCTCATCGCCTCCTGAACAAACTCGAGTCCGTTTATTGCTCCTCGAAGTGCCACCAAAGTTCCGCCCTGAAAGGAGACCGCGCCGTGCAAGTGAACGTCAACGCGTCCGAACAGAAGCCGGAACTTACATTCCGAGCCCACTTCGATGGTGCTGCCGCTTACGGAGTCAACTTGGCAGCCGTCGCCAAGCTTGATTGTTCCGGTCGCCGACGCGGCCTCCACTTGGCTTCCCGCGGGTAGCCGCAGGTTTTTCTCTGAGTGAAGTTCGGAGCAACGGAGGGGCTCGACAGACTCAACGCCTGTGCCTACCCAGGCGCGCTCAAATCTTACTGCTTTCTCGAGCACAAGATTGCCTCCGACCACGAGCTCGGAGATCTCGCTATCTTGCCCGATCGTCACGTCGCCGGAGCTGACGATCCTGTTTACCTTACAGCGCGCGCCGAGCTCTATGGAGCCATCAACTAAGAGAGTGCCGCCTATCTGGGTGCTTGGTGCGACGCTTGCGGGATCCAGGCGCCGTGTTGCGAGGTCTCCTGCGATCTCCACCGTTCCGCCTAGCTTGACAGTTCCTGCAGCAACGCCCCCCACTACACAGCGATGTTGGAGGCGCACGGATCCCGGGCAGACGACCAGGGAACGAATCTGTGCGTCCGGATATACGTCGATTTCCGTACGGCCAACAACGTGGCCTTCAATCATCGCCCCACTCTGGACAATGACGCGGCACCCGTAAACGCCGCCTCGCACTCGACTTCCCATCCCCACCGTCATCTCGCGATCGAGATCCTCCGCTGAGCGAGGAAAGATCTCCTGAAACTCTTTCCCCGGTGCACCGTCCAGTGCCGTCTTTTCCGCGACATCCCTTGCCAGCGCGTTGAGCCTCTCGATCGATTCGTTGGCTGTCATATCTGCCAAGGGCGCGTCAGGACCCCAGACGGACTGGACCCGCGAGAGTTCAGCGGGCGGTTCACAACCATCAATCGGTATCCACAAGACCGCGGTCCGGTCTTGTTCCCACAATCTTATAAGGTGTGGCAGCTCCTTGGTCTTGATAAACTCCGAATCGAGGAAGCTCTTGCTGACAAGTAAGACCGCAACCGCGCATCGGTCTATCGCATCCAAAATTCGCTTCTCCCAATCGGCACCCGGCTCAATCGTCTCATCCCAGAAGACCAATATACTCAGTTCATGGCTGGTCTCCAGGATTTTCAATTCGTCGACCACACGACGGCACCATTCGATGTCCTCATGGGCGTAGCTGACGAAAATGGTTTTCATTATGGCGCCAAGCTACCTGTGGCCGTCGCCGGCGGAATACGTGGCACGGCTGAGTAGCCGCTTTGCCACCGAGTTTGTGAGTCGACCCGTCGACTACTCATATAGCCACCATGCTCCGGTGTCCACGGATACACCGTATCCTCTGTGCTTCCCGCAACTGGGACTTTTACAGAGGTCCGTGGTACGCTGTCAAGCGTGATACTCACGTCACTCACCTCCCCTGTCGCCTAGCACCTCCGGCACAGCGCCCTAGCGGGGATCGCGTGAAGAGGTTGCCTGCCAGCTCTTCGACGGCTATCGCGCGTGAGACAGCTTCGACGGGTCGCGGTACGACGATCCGGGAGTGAATGGAGTCGGGGCCTCTCGGGTCGGACCTGCGGTGGACGTCGTGATCCGTTAGGATCGGGCTATGGACCCGGAGCGCATCGCAGAGGACGTCCGCCGCTTCTTCGCGGACGAGCCCGGCGACGCCGTGGCCGTCTACCTCTTCGGCAGCGTCGCCCGCGGCACCGCGCACGCGGAGAGCGACGTCGATGTCGGGGTGCTGCTCGCGGAGGACCCGCCGCGGACCCTCGAAGGGCTCAAGCTCGAAGTCGACAGGGCCGGGCCCCCCCCATCGGCGTACCTTGACCTCGATTGGCATGGTTGTTCGCAGGGGTGTTCGGATTGTACCTACCTGCGCCGGATCAGTAGTGGTAGCGCGCCTGCAAAAAGTCGATCTGCGCCTCCTTGACCAGGTACACCAGCCGATGCTCTTCCGTCAGTCGACGCGACCAGACTCCCGGTCCCAGGTGCTTGAGAGGCTCCGGCTTGCCGATTCCCTTGAAGGGATCACGCATCACGGCCTCCACAAGGTCGAACGCGCGGAGCGCGATCTTGCGATTCGTCCTAACCCAGAACCGAAGGTCATCACGAAACTCCGGTTGAAAGACCGCCTGCCGCATTCCAGGAGTGGTCAGGCGAGGCCCAGCTCCTGGCGCAGGTTCTCGACGGACTGCGGCTCGACCGTCCCGGCTCGCGCCCGTTCCAGGGCGGCGAGGAGACGCTGAGCATTCTTGGGCGAACGGAGGAGATGCGCGGTCTCCAGAAGACTGATGAGCTCGGCGGCGTCGACCATGGCGACAGGATGGCCGTTGCGCCGTTCGATGATGACGACCTCCCGATCGTCCGTCACCTGGTCGCACAGCTTGGCCAGGTTGGCCCGGGCCTGGGTGTAGGTCGTGTGAATGGCCATGATTCAGATCCGTTAGCGTACAGGATGAGCGTACCAGCAGTGATCGAGAGCGTCAACGCCAACCGTCGAGAAACTGCTCCGCATGTAGGTTCTGCTCCCGCGAACGGTAAAGGTCCGCCAGCCGCGCCAGCGCCCGCCGCGTCGACGGCGAACGGCCGCCGCGCTGTTCCTGGAGGGTGACGTACGCCGGGCGCATCAGCCCCTCGGCCTCCGCGTGGCGGCCCTGGGCCGCCAGGCTGGCGCCGAGCAGGCTCTCGGCGTCGGCGATCCGCCAATGACCCGGAGCGTGGATCGCCGCGAGACGCGCCAGCGCCTCGCACAGCACGGCCTGCGCCGCGCCGGCGTCGCCGCGGTCGAGCAGCAGACGAGCGATCGCCACCCGCAGATAGACCTGCGCCGGATGGTCTTCGGGAAGGGAGCGGGCCATTCCGTCCGCGGCCTGCCGGTAATGGAGCTCGGCGGCGTCGAGGTCTCTCTGGTCGTGGAGCAGGTTGCCGAGCATGTAGCGCGTCTGCGCCACCCGCGCGTGCTCCTCTCCGAGGAGCTCGACGCGCATCCTCAGCGCCCGGCGCAAAAGCGCCTCGGCCGCGGCGTGCTGACCCTTCTCGCCCAACACCGTCGCGAGGTCGTCGAGTAGCGCGGCCTCCTGGAGGCTCGCGTCCGGGTACAGCCGCCGCGTCATCGCCAGGGCACAGTCGAAGTGCTCTTCGGCCTCCTCGTAGGCGCCGCGCTCGCCGAGGCGGCGCGCCAGGTCGTGATGGCTCGTGATCACCGCCTGGCGGACGTCGCCCAAGTCGCGGAACGAGGCCCATGCCGCGCCCTGGCCGTTCGCGAAAGCGTCCGAGGAAACGGACAAGAAGACGACGGCCCACGCGGCGAACCGGAGATGACGCCGGCGAAGCGTCCCGGCGTCACCTTCAGAGGACGTCGTTTGTCTTCCAAGGTCGTGATCGTCAGGGTATTTCAAGGTTCCTTCCTCCATCTGGCCGTAGTTACGCTTCAACCGCCGCCACTCCACCGCGAACACGACGCTGGCGGCGCTGAGCACGCCGATCCAGATCCAGGTCGAGTGGAGGTACCAGGCGCCGACGTCGGCGCCCAGGTCCTTGACGACGTGGATCGCCAGGTACCCCGCCAGCACCAGGGCGCCGCCGGCGCCGACGACGCGCTGGAGCGTCCGGCCGCGGCCGAAGCGGATCTCCCGCGCCAACGCGGGGTTGCGCCGCGGCAGGGCGAGCACCGAGACGCACATCAGCAGGAAGTTCACCAGCATCGACGTCACCAGGATGTCGACGCCGAGGAAGAAGTCGCCCGCCAGGTGGCTGCCGGATCCACCGGCGGTTCCACACGCCGCACGTGGCCATCGTGCTCTCGGGCCTGGGGCATGGCCGAGCCCAGGATGGCGTAGGCCAGGGCCGCCAGCACCGCCGGCACGGCGCCCAGGGCGTAGGCGGCGAGCACGTGCGGGCCGATGCCGGGGACGTTGCGCTGCAAGGCGATCGGCAGGATGTTGATCGCTCCGCCCATCATCGAGCAGATGCCGGTGGCGGCCAGGCCCAGGAGGCCCAGGCGCCGCACCAGGGAGGCGTCGGGCTCGGGCGGCTCGCGGATGGCTCCCCGCTTCCAGGACGTCATCGAGAGACTCCGGCTCGAGCGAGCGACCCCTACGCCGCCGCGTGACGCTTGTCGAGCAGCTTCGCCTTGAGATAATCCCTGTTCATCCGCGCGATGAAGTCGATCGAGATGTCCTTCGGACACACCGCCTCGCACTCCCGGTGGTTGGTGCAGCCGCCGAACGCTTCCGACTCCATCTGCGCCACCATGCTCAGCACGCGCCGGTAGCGCTCGGCCTGACCCTGCGGCAGCAGACCCAGGTGCGAGACCTTGGCCGCGGTGAAAAGCTGGGCGGCGCCGTTCGGGCATTGCGCCACGCAGGCGCCGCAGCCGATGCAGGCCGCCGCCTCGAAGGCCAGCTCGGCGTTGAGCTTGGGCACCGACACCTCGTTGGCGTCGGGCGCCGAGCCGGTGTTGACCGAGACGTAGCCGCCCGCCTCGATAATGCGGTCGAACGCCGAACGCTCGACCATCAGGTCTTTCAACACCGGGAAGGCCGCCGACCGCCAGGGCTCGATCCAGATCTCGTCGCCGTCCTTGAAATGACGCAGGTGGAGCTGGCAGGCCGTGGTGCCCGCGAGCGGGCCGTGTGCCACCCCGTTGATCATCATGCCGCAGGCGCCGCAGATGCCCTCGCGGCAGTCGTGATCGAAGGCGATCGGGTCTTCGCCCTTGGCGATCAGCCGCTCGTTGACCACGTCGAGCATCTCGAGCAGCGACATCTCGCGGTCCATGTCGCGGGCCTCGTAGCGTTCCATGCGGCCGGCCGCGTCCCGGCCGGGCTGGCGCCACACGTGCAGGATGAGGTCCATACTGCAGCTCCTTTTTATTTGTAGCTCCTCTGCGTCAGCTTCACGTATTCGAACTCGAGCGGCTCCTTGTGCAGCTCCGGCGCCTCGCCCACGCCCTTGAACTCCCATGACGACACGAAGCGGAAGTGGTCGTCGTCACGCAAGGCTTCGCCTTCCGGCGTCTGGCTCTCGACGCGGAAATGGCCGCCGCACGATTCGCCGCGGTGCAGCGCGTCGTGGCACATCAGCTCCGCGAGCTCCAGGAAGTCCGCCACCCGGCCGGCCTTCTCGAGCGACTGGTTGACGTTGTCGCCGGCGCCGACCACCTTCACGTCGTCCCAGAACTCCGCGCGCAGGCGCGGGATCTGCGCCAGCGCCTGGCGCAGCCCGGCCTCGTCGCGCGCCATGCCGCAGCCGTGCCACATCACGTGGCCGAGCTCGCGGTGGAAGTCGTCGACCGTCCGTGAGCCGTCGACCGCGAGCAGCTTGTCGACCTTGGCGCAAATCTCGCCTTCCACCTCGCGGAACTCCCGCCGGTCGGTGGAGACCTTCTCGCCCATGTGCTGCGACAGGTAGTCGCCGATGGTGTAGGGCAAGATGAAGTAGCCGTCGGCCAGGCCCTGCATCAAAGCGCTGGCGCCGAGGCGGTTGGCGCCGTGGTCGGAGAAGTTGCACTCGCCGATCGCGTAAAGCCCGGGGACGGTGGTCATCAGGTTGTAGTCGACCCACAGGCCGCCCATGGTGTAGTGCACCGCGGGGTAGATGCGCATCGGCACCACGTAGGGATCCTCGCCCGTGATCTTCTCGTACATCTGGAAGAGGTTGCCGTAGCGCGCCGCGATCACCTCCTTGCCCAGCCGCCCTATGGCGTCGGCGAAGTCGAGGTAGACGCCGAGGCCGCCCGGGCCTACCCCGCGGCCTTCGTCGCACACGTCCTTGGAATTGCGCGAGGCCACGTCGCGCGGCACCAGGTTGCCGAAGGCGGGGTACTTGCGCTCCAGGTAGTAGTCGCGCTCGTCCTCGGGGATGGACTTCGGCGCGCGGCCGTCGCCGGCCTGCTTCGGCACCCAGATGCGGCCGTCGTTGCGCAGCGACTCCGACATCAGCGTCAGCTTCGACTGGTAGTCGCCCGAGACCGGGATGCAGGTCGGGTGGATCTGGGTGAAGCACGGATTGGAGAAGAGCGCCCCGCGGCGATGGGCGCGCCACGCCGCGGTGACGTTCGAGCCCTTGGCGTTGGTCGACAGGTAGTAGACGTTGCCGTAGCCGCCGGTGGCCAGCACCACGGCGTCGCCGGCCCAGGAACGGACCTCCCCCGTCACCAAGTCGCGGGTCACGATACCGCGCGCCCGCCCGTCCACCAGCACCACGTCGAGCATCTCGGTGCGCGGGTGGACCTCCACCTTGCCGGCGTGCACCTGGCGGGCCATGGCCTGGTAGGCGCCGAGCAGCAGTTGCTGGCCGGTCTGGCCGCGGGCGTAGAACGTCCGCGACACCTGGGCGCCGCCGAAGGAACGGTTGTCGAGCAGGCCGCCGTACTCGCGGGCGAAGGGCACGCCCTGGGCCGCGCACTGGTCGATGATGTTGACGCTCACCTGCGCCAACCGGTAGACGTTGGCCTCGCGCGAGCGGTAATCGCCGCCCTTGACCGTGTCGTAGAACAGCCGGAACACGCTGTCGCCGTCGTTCTGGTAGTTCTTGGCGGCGTTGATGCCGCCCTGGGCGGAGATCGAATGGGCGCGGCGCGCGCTGTCCTGGAAGCAGAAGGCCTTCACGTCGTAGCCGAGCTCGGCAAGGGTGGCCGCGGCCGAGGCGCCGGCCAGTCCGGTGCCCACCATCAGGACCTCGAACTTGCGCTTGTTGGCCGGGTTCACGAGCTTGAGCTCGAAACGGTGCTTGTCCCACTTCTGCTCGATCGGGCCGGTGGGGATACGGGCGTTCATTTTTCCGTTGAGCGGCATGGTCTAACCCCCAAGCCTCACGGCGCCGGTGAGCACGGCGATGGGAAAGGAGACGTTGCCGGCGCAAATGACGACGGCGAGGACCGCCGCCATCCGCCGGCGGAAGACGTTGACGCGCGGCCCGTTCCAGCCCAGCGTCTGGAAGAGGCTCCACAGGCCGTGATAGAGGTGGAAGCCGAGGGCGATCTGGGCCGCGACGTAGAACGCCGAGACCCACGGGTTCAGGAAGCCCGTCACCACGTTGTGGTACACGGCGCCGGGCTCGAAGTCGGGGTGGACGTCGCCGGTCGTGAAGTGCAGCAGGTGGTAGACGACGAAGAGCGCGATGACCGCCCCGCCCCAGATCATCGTCCGCGACGCGTACGTCGAGGCCTGGGGGGTGGTCTTGACGTAGCTCTTGGGCCGCGCCCGCCGGTTGAGCAGCGTCAGGGTGACGGCGGCGTGGACGTGGACGGCGAGGGCGGCCAGCAGGCCGAGGCGGACGATCCACAAGACCTGGCCGCGGGCGAAGAAGGGCGCGCCGAGCTCGCGCAGCGCCTCGGCGTAGTGGTCGAGGTGCTCCGGCCCCATGTAGAGCTTGAGGTTGCCGACCAGGTGGCCGAGGACGAAGCCGAACAGCGCGATGCCGGTCACCGCCATCACCGCCTTCTTGCCCATGGCGGTGCGGTAGAAGTCGACGATCCAGGACATCCTTGATCTCTCCGGTCAACCGCCGGCGCGCGCACCGGCGGCGAGGGTCGAGGGTTGCGGCGCCCCGGTACGGCTCACCGCGGGCGTCGGAGGGCATCATAGCACCCGCCCACCGTCACCGGCCTCGCCCCTGACCGCTGGGCGCGGATCCGGTTCGTTCTCGATGCGCTCCTGGATCGGGCCGTGCTCGTGACCTCCAACCTGCGGGACTTCGAGGCGGCGAGAGTCGAGCTTCACCCGAAACCGGCCTATACGGTCGTCCCTGCGGATAAGGCGCTCGAAGAGCAGAAAGCAGCGTTCGCCCGATTGCGAAGTAAGCTGGGCTCGGCTTCCGAGGAGGAAGTCTGGAAGATCCTGGACGAGCGAGAGCCTGCCCCAACCGATTCCGACGAGGGATGGACGCCGGAGCTCGGACAAGCTCGGGAAGAGCGGATCGCGGCGGCTCGCCGATCCTCCGGCGCGTCCTGATCATCAATCCGATCCAGGCCGACCGCGACCCGGCCGATGGCGGCCGCCAGCGCGTCCTGATTACCAATCCGAGCGGTGGTGGAGAAAGTGACATCAGCTTCATGCAGTCTGTCCGTTTTCAACTATGCCTTCCCTCCGGAATCCCAACGGGATTCGATTCTGAAGCCCAGGACAAGCGCAGCGCCGTCCTGGGTCGGGGCGCCCCCACGATCCCAACCCCAACGGGGGTTGTATAAGCCGTCCCTCGGCTGACCGTAGGCCTTCAAAAGACGACGATACTCGTCCTTGAAGCTCTCCTTCTTGTGGTGCTCCTCCTGTGCAGCGATATATCGTCGAAGCGCTGGCAGGCCCTGACCTCGATCTCGATGATCTCGGAATCCTGTGGCATTAGGCGACTCCTTATACAACCCCGTTGGGGTGCGTGAGCCGCCATGGCTCAGCGCTGAGTCGATAAAACGGTGAGGTGAAGAAAGGAGGAAAATGCCACCGAAGCCTACCTGTGCGGGTCCGCGCCCGTGCAAAACGCTCTGCTCGAACCTTGCGCCTACCAGCAAGGGTACGCAGCTAGGGTCGTCCCACCGGAGAGTCCGGAGAAGGGACGGTCACGAAGGAGCCAGGCAGAGCGACTTCGGGAGATGGCACTTCGGC